>Ga0209597_1000276_pt1 | contig 34005 bp, 16 predicted proteins | sample M_140625_MF_Meta_FD_187316 | JGI IMG/M metagenome (GOLD analysis project Ga0209597, IMG submission 187316) | Freshwater microbial communities from Lake Montjoie, Canada to study carbon cycling - M_140625_MF_MetaG (SPAdes) (version 2) | ecosystem: Environmental > Aquatic > Freshwater > Lake... | reverse complement strand
TGTAGTTATAATACCACCACTATTACTTATAGTTACTTCCCATAAAGCACCATTAGGTGCAGTTAATATAACTTTAGTTGCATGATTTAATGAAACTTCAGTTGCTGTTTGACTTATTGATACACCTGTACCTTTTAATGATTTAAAATTAAGTGTCTCACCAGTTTTACTAGCATATAAACCAGTACCTGTACCAAGATTACTTCCTACATTTGGTTCTCCTGTAGTAGTAAGCTCAATATAATTATCATCAATTGATTCATTGATAGTTAAGTTTGTACTTAATGATTTTAAAGATCTAAAATAATTTGTGCAAACATTAGTAATTGGATCAATAGTCTGTTGTTTAAAAACTTGACCTGTTCCTGCTGCCGGTATAGTTGGAGAATTTTCATTATCACAAAAAGCTGGAGCAATCTTAAGATCTTTAACTTTAATAAGCTTAACAGATTTATATGGTATTGGTGAAGCAACACCAGTCATATCTGGTTGTTCATTTACACCAAGTACAATAACATCTTCAGGTGATGCAGTCTTAACAAATACACCCCTTCTAATTAAACTTAATATGTCAGTTAAAATATTCATGTTTTTATTTTTTAGATGGACCAGAATAAACCCAACCACCCATTTTATAAGCTTGTTTTGTTGTTGAGCCATCAGCATTTGTTGCATATCTTTCTGCATCACCACCTTTTCTCATTTTTTCAACCATAGATCCTTGCATAGCATCATCTAATTCTCCTCCTTCTCTACACAAAAGTTTAAATTTTTGTTTAGATATTTTACTTTGTTGTAAACCTTGAGCTTTCATAATTTTAATTTTTTAATAATCTAATGTAAATGTAATAAATAAAAGATAAAGTCTTGCTGTACTGTAATCATATTCTCCATCAGGAGCAATATAATCCCAACCTAATGCAAACCTGTTATGTGGCCAATGAAACTCTATTGATAATGCCCAGTCTTCCATATTATTTACCTTGTCCTTTATATTTTTTCTTATACAATTTTGATGTTTTAATCTTAGACGTTTTAGTCTTAGCATGAACACCTGGTCTACTTACTGTTACAGTAGGTTTAAATGTTGTTGTTTGTGTTTTTGATTTAGCTGCCATTAGTTAAAATAATTTATATTCTACAAGTACTCCATATTGATTACTAATATTTGGCATTCCTATATATTGAATACCAAAATTTACTTTTTTATATTCTAAAAGTATTCTTGCAGAAAATAAAGGTGTATTAATTGTAAATCCTGAACTTTGTATTCCAGCATAGCCGTGGAACTGTGGTTTAGGTTTTATATTTAAAACTTTATTTTGTGCATTAATATAATCTTTTTGATAAAATATAATACTATCTTTTATGGTTATTGTATTTTCTAGTTTTACAATAGTTTTTTCAAAGTTTACAATTCTTTTTTCTTGTTCATTTGAAATGTTTTTTAAAAAATCATATCTCACTAGATCAGTAGCAATTGCTCTAGCTTGTCTCTCAGAAAGAATAACAACAGAGTCTTTACTTTGGGTAACGTTCTGTGAAATAGCTTTGAAGCCCACTAATAGGAAGGGAATCAATAACACGTATTTCTTCATATTCTTTTTGTTTAATTATTTTAATTCTAGTTACTATAATTGTGTCAATGTTTTTTAAACTATCTACACTTTTTAATTCAACCTTTGCTTTCTTTTCTAACTCCTTAATTTTAGTTTCTAAAATATAGGCTTTATTAAGTAGCTCATTTCTTTTATGTTGGTATATAAATACAGATATTATCCAAACTATTATTAATATACTACCCAGCCATTGTTCTTTAAAAAACTTATATAATTTATATAAATCAATCATAATTAGTTTTTGGTATCTGCTTTGGCTTTTGGTCTGTAATATTTTTTTTTTGGTTTAGTTTGAACACCTTTAACTGCATCCACAACATCTTTAAGTTCTTCTTTAACCAGTACACTTCTTACTTTAATTTCATCAACTAACTCAATTGCTTTTTCATCAATAGTTGTCTTAGATAAAACCCAATTATAACCTTTTTCTAGTGAAAAAGTCCATATTGCACATAATACTTGTTTAAACATAATTTTTAATTTTAGTTAATGTTACTTATATATAATATACAAATTCTAATCTATATAAACAAACATATGATATTAGACTATACATTCTTAAGTCTTTGATTTTCTTTCTCTAAATACTCAACTTTAACATGCAGAGTACTTACTTCTTTAGTAAGTGAAAGAATCTGATCTCTCATTAAATCTTTTTCAATAGCACTATCTGTCAATAATTGCTCAAGTCTTTTGACTCTATCTCTTAAATCATCTCTATACATATTCTGATCAGTTCTATCTTCCCTTTCTAACTCAGTTTTTAACTTTATTCTTTTTTCATAAAATTTCCATGCTCCTGCAGAGAATAGAACAGTCATTATTGTGACTAATACAGTTGTTAAATTATCATAAGACGTCATTGCTACTTTGTTTTTGTTTTCTATAATATTGTGATGTCATTGCTGTTAGGTTTAAAAAAGATATAATTGATGGTAAAAACCATAACCAATGAGTAGGATTATTCATTGCCCCTCTAAATGCAAATGCTAAAACTACAAAAATTGAAAAGATAAATGATCCGTAAGATAAGGTTTTTCTTACTTGGATTGGATGAGAACAAGTTGCTTTAATCATAGATATACCCAATAAAATACTTGGGATTATCATAAATAAGTTACAGGAGAACTCAAAGCACCATATGACTGGTAATAAAATAAACCAAATTATACCAATAAGTATTTCCATTGGTTCAGTATCATAATAACTGAAAATATTAAGTATTCTACCTCTCATTATAAATATATATATTATATTTGCCAAGTTGTTTCCCTGGCTATACCCTTATAATATACAAAAATAATTTTATAAATTAACTTTTTTAAACCAAAAATTCATTATGAACAAAGTAAATCCTTTAATCTTTAGAAATAGAGTAAATGTAGAATTTCTACCAACAGAACCCTTGCTTGGCCTTAAACTTATAAATTGTCAAGTATTATGTGAAGATGATGTTTACCGTCTTGTTTCAGGTATAGAAATAGGTTTCATTTTCTTTACCATTAGTTATGCAAATATGCATAATAAGAACTAAAAAGTCTTTTATTTTTAGTAAATTATATATACCATTAAGTTCCAAAGAACTTTAAAATTCAAAAATACAATTTTATGAATAAAAACATTTTTTTACCAAGAGTAAATATTCTTCCCTATGAATACCCCCAGTTATTAGCATATAAAGATGCTATTAGACATTCATATTGGATACATACTGAGTTTAATTTTACTGAAGATATCCAAGATTTCAAAATTACAATTGACTCTAAAGAAAGAGAAGTAATTAAAAAATCTATGCTAGCAATTGCTCAGATTGAAGTTAATGTAAAAACATTTTGGGCAGACCTATACAAAAGAATGCCAATTACTGAAATTGGTGATGTAGGTATGACGTTTGCTGAATCAGAAGTAAGACACAAAGATGCATATGCACAGTTACTCAGAATCTTAGGTCTTGAAAAAGAGTTCCAACATGTAGTAGAAATTCCTGCTATTAAAGATAGAATAGCATATCTTACTAAATACCTAGATGGTACCAGAAGCAAGGACAATAAGATGTACACTAAATCAGTACTTTTATTTTCATTGTTTATTGAGCATGTTAGTTTATTCAGTCAATTCTTGATCATGATGTCTTTCAACAAAGAGAAAAACCTATTTAAAGGTATTTCAAATGTAGTTGAAGCAACAAGTAAAGAAGAAGAAATCCATGGAAACTTTGGAGCTGAATTGATTAATATCATTAAGAAAGAAAATCCTGAGTGGTTTGATGCTGAGTTTGAGAAACTTATAGATTCTGCATGTCAGAAAGCCTATGAAGCTGAATGCAAAATACTAGACTGGATCTTTGAAAAAGGAGAGTTGTCCTTTCTTTCTAAAGAAACAATTCAACATTTTATTAAAGATAGATTCAATAACTCACTGCAGAATATTGGTATGAAACCTTTGTTTAGTGTTGATACTGAAATACTTGAAAAAACTCAATGGTTTAACATTGAAATTCTTTCAACAAAGGAAGGTGATTTCTTCTATAAAAAATCAGTTGATTACAATAAAAAAGCAAAAAGTATAACAGAAGATGATTTATTTTAATAATAAAAATATGGAGTATAAAAAATATTATTGGCTTAATGAAGATAGCCGTACCTTTTTATCAAGAGGTTATATAACAGAAACACCTGAACAGAGAATTAAAGACATTTCAACAATTGCTGAAAAGTATTTGAAGATTGATGGTTTTGCTCAAAAGTTTGAAGAGTACATGGCTAAAGGGTTTTATAGTTTATCTACCCCTGTGTGGATTAACTTTGGAAAACAAAAAGGTTTACCTATTAGTTGTTATGGTTCTAATGTAGATGATTCATTAGATAGTATCCTAAATGGTGGGCGTGAAATAGGTTTAATGTCAAAGTATGGTGGAGGGACAAGTGTTTATTTGGGTAATATTAGACCAAGAGGTGCTGTCATTTCAACCGGTGGACATGCTGATGGACCAATACATTATGCCAAGTTATATGATGCTGTAGTAGATGTGTGTAAACAATCTGAAGCAAGAAGAGGAGCATGTGCCGTATGGTTACCATTAGAGCATTCAGATACTTTAGAGTTCTTAGATATTGGTACTGAGGGAAACCCAATACAAAATCTACAATATGGTGTTACCGTAACAGACAAGTGGCTAGAAGAAATGAAAGCTGGTGATGGGGACAAACGTAAAATATGGGCTAAGGTAATTCAAAGACGTAATGAGTTTGGTTTTCCATACATTATGTTTAAAGATAATTCAAATAACAATACTCCTTATAAAGAATTAGGTTTAGAAATTACTGCTAGCAATTTATGTTCTGAGATTCAGTTACCAACAGATTCATTTAATTCATTTGTTTGTTGCTTAGGATCTATTAACCTGTTGCACTGGGAAGAGATGAAAAACACAGATGCTATTGAAACTTACACATTATTCTTAAATGCAGTAATGGATGAGTTCATTAAGAAGTCTGCAGTAATGCCCGGTATGAAAAGAGCATATAGATTTGCAAGTCAACACAGAGCAATTGGTTTAGGTGTGTTAGGATACCATTCACTGTTCCAATCTAAATTAATTGAGTTTGATTCATTGGAAGCCAAGATGTTAAACTCTCAGATCTTTATGACACTTAAAGATAAAAGTGAGGCAGCCTCCAAATGGTTGCATGATTCTAAAGGTGTTGAGTCAATTAGAAAAGGTTATGCTAATTCAACATTGATTGCAATTGCTCCTACTAAATCAAGCTCATTCATTTTGGGACAGGTAAGTATGGGAATTGAACCTATCAAATCTAATTACTTTATTAAAGATCTGGCCAAGTCTAAGACTATATATAAAAATCCTTTTCTAGAATGTGAGTTAGATAAGTATGGTATGAATACCCCTGAAGTGTGGAATAGCATCTTGAAAAAGGATGGCTCAGTTCAACACTTAGATTTTCCTACAAAAGCAGTATTTAAGTCATTTATTGAGATCACCCCTAAAGAGTTAATCTTGCAGGCAGCTCAAAGACAAAAGTTTATTGATCAATCTCAGTCACTTAACTTAATGATTCATCCATCTGTTCCAGCTAAAGACATTAATCAATTGTATTTATATGCACATGAGGAAGGAGTTAAAACATTGTACTATCAATTTAGTCAAAGTTCAGCTCAAGAATTTGCTAGAAATATTTTAGATTGTGCAAGTTGTGAAGGATAAAATCAACCTATAGGTTTATTTAATGTAGAAAAAAGCCATCACTAAGTCCTTTTTTAGGGTTTAATGATGGCTTTTTCATTCATTATATGTTTCTACATATAATATTAACCGTATTGTGTATTGCAATATGCAATTGCATATAATTACTTGATATAGAAGTCTTGTGCTTTAATCATATTATCCCATTTTTGTATAGAATATAAAATAGGAACAACATCTGCCCAGTTTTTGTATAACTTTAATTTACCTTTATTAGGTTTGTTTTGATATACATAATCTTTGTCAGCATAAAATTCTTCTTTGCTTAGATATAGTCTTGCAATTGGTGTTTTAATAGTTAACCCCAATGCTTCACCTAATTCACCTATTGTTCTTGCAGTTGCAATTGGAGTTTTAATTAATTGATATTGTTGTTGAAGACCTGTTGGTGTTGGTGTAAATAGTACCATTTCTTTATATGTTCTATCTCCTTGTAATCTTATAAGATTTTTTAATCTTTTAGTTAACTCTTCATCATCATCATCATTAGTAAGTACACCAGCTAATAAAGCATTTAATACAATAACACTCATCATGATACCAAGTTCACCAGTTGTTCTATAAAAACCTCTAAGTTTATCTTCAGCTTTTTGATCTAGATTTCCACCTTCACCTGTAAAGCCATATGCTTTTTTAAAACCTTCTGCATAGTTAGCTGGATTTATACTAATGTTGCCACGTACTATTTCACCTTTGACATGATTTAAAAATTTATACCATGATCTATATCTACCTTCAATCCATCCTAAATTTTGATCAAAATATTCTCTTCTAAATCTAGATCTAATTGCAGGTGCAACCCATTTATGAAATTGTGTTGCTAGATTGCCAAGAGTATGACTTTGAATAACCATTCTATCTTCTGCAGCATAGTTACCATGAATTTGTTTGTTAACCTCTCTAATTTCATTTCTTAAATCATATCTAAATTGATCAGTATATGGTTTTTCTGTTCCATTTTTATTTACAATAGTATCATAACCATCTATTAATTCAACCTTATGTGTTGTTGAATTATATTGGAATGCATCATAAAGAGATAATGTTTCACCTGTTTTACTATTTTTAATTGTAGCATCTATTACCATTGATATACCAACTTTAGTTTGTACATTATATTCAGCAGCATCTTGCATTACATAACCCCATTCTTTAAATCTTGACCAAATAGATCTGCTATCAAATTCAGAAGTAGTTTGACGTATATCTGAAGCTTTATCCATCATTCTAAAATAGCTTACTAAAGCTTCATATTTATTATTGGGTAAATCAGGATTATAGTCAGCCTTTTTTATTCCTGTCAATCCTCCTGTAGCTATATCAGCTATATCAACCGCACCAGCAGAAACTCTATCTAGTATTCCTTTTGTTCCTTCAATATTATATTCTTTAGTTGCTCTTACATATGATTTTTTAGCAAAGTATCTACTACCTAGCATTTCAATACCATTATTGATTCTACCTAAAACATAGTTATTAAGGTTACCAAATGGGTTAAATGCTACATAAGATAATGAAGATAGACCAATTAATTCATCAGAAATTTTATCAATCATTCCTTTTGTTGCAAGTTCATTGTCATAATAAATCATTGACATATATTTCTTAGCTCTTCTTAAAGCATTAGAATCTGTACCTTTAATAGTTCCTACTTTTTTAAATTTATTGTCAATCTTAGTACCTGTAATTATTGCTGGATCAGCTGGTGTATAGTTTCTATTTTCAATAACTTTTACCATTGCAGTAAGAGTATCTTCAATTTCACTCATTACTTCATAATGTTCAGCCATTGCACTAAACTTAAGCAAAGCATTAGTCATGTCTTTATTAAGTTCACCTAATGAAGGTTGACTTCTAAGTTGTGCTGCTCTACCATTAAGTAATGCTAATTCTTGTTTATATGCTTCAGGATTAATTGTACCTTTTTTCTTTTTATCTTTTAAAGCTGTTATTTCTGTTTCAATATTTTTAAGATCTTCATCAACTCTTACTTTACCTGTATAAAATATAGGAAGTGAGTCAACAAAATTACCTTGTTCATCAAGTAAAACATTTTTTTGAGTTGCTGTTTCTTGTGTAAAGTTTTTAATAGATCTAACTGTACTAGCATACATTTTAGAAACAATGTTTGGTTGATTCTTTAATGTATCTAAAACATTATTTTTAACAATAGGAACACGTCCTGCCATTTGATTTTTAATACCTTGTGGTAGTTTGTTTAGTAATTCAGTTTCATAATATTTTACAAACATATTATAGAAATTTCTTTGAGCAATACTTAATGCATCTGTTTTAGTAGGATCCATTAGTTCAGCATACTTTTTACTACGCATGTCTTGACCAGATCCTGAAATTTCTCTAGCTACTCTAAATTGAACTTTTGGAGAACGTAATACTTGTTCTTTTGCTATTGAACCTGTTGGTTCACCATTAATTCTTAAAGCTTTAGTATATGTACCAAAATTATAATACTTAGCTTCATATACAGCATAATCTCTATCTGATATTCTTGGCTTTCTATACCAAGTTCCATATTGTTTATTCTTGGACGGTACCCAAAATTCATGTCTACTTCTGGCTTCTTTAAACTCATCAGTATATCTATGAAATTCACCATCAATTAATTGACCCTCAGCATTTGTTGATTCAGATTGAAAGAATTTGCTAAATGCAGCTTTCTTTTTTGCTAATTCAATGTTGTATTTAATATCTTCAGGTTTTGCTTTGTCTAGATTGCTTACGTCTCTATATTCATATGGATTACCATTGTCATCATAAAGTTCATTTCTTAATGACTCCTGCATAGAATAATATTGTTGACCAATCTTTTGAGTATAAAACCCTGTAAATTGACCATCTTTATCATACTCTAACATAAAATCATAAAGACTTTGAAGATCTTTATTTCCTGATAGTTTTAATAATTCATTACCTGCATTTCTAATTATGTTTTCTCTTTCTTCAATTTTATCTAAAAGCTTTTGTTTTTGACTCTTGTATATTTTATCCATTACTGCAAGTATGGTATCTTTTTGAGTAGCCATATCTTGTACATTTAATGCATCCATTGCAATGTCAGGAGCCATAACTAAAAGATCATCCAACATGTCTTCTGTAAATGCACTACCTTTACCACCCCAATCATTGTTTGATCTAGTTCTAATAATTTCTTTTACATAGTCTATAATAGCATCATTGATTAAACCTTCATTACCATTAGTACCTAAAAGTTTATTCTGTTCAAGTTGCATTTGAAGAACCAATGTTCTTTGTGTAGCATTAAGTTCCTTGGAATCTTTAATTGAATATAAAGCCTCAAATGTACTTAGAAATCTGTTAAAGTTTAAAGCATATGTAATATACTCAGGTTTGTTTATATTAGCTGGATCTTGAACATATGCTGTAAATTTTTGCATTTGATTTAAAGAAGCTCTTAGTAAGTTAGTATAGGTTTGAGATCTAGCAATTGGTCCAGTATTAATATTACTAGCAATATAAGCCAATGTACTTGCAATATCATCACGTGTTTGTTCTTTAGTTTTATCTCTATAAACATTAGTCTTAAGTCTATCTAATGCTTTATCTTGTTCTACTAAAGCCATACTATAGTTTTGTAATGCATCAAAAATAGTATTATATTCAGGATATTCTTGAGCATCAATTGTATCAGCAATTTTTCCCATTGCCTCAATATCTTGATCACCACGGTAGATAGCATCTTCTGCACTATCAATTGCTCTATCAAGACTATCCTTTTGTGTATTATTCATTACAGATGGGACAAGCATATTAACATACAATAAGTTTTCAGATATAGGATGTTCAACCCTACCATCTAATCTAAAGTTATTGTTAAAGACTTGTTCTTTTCCTACACCAGTTATATCTGCTTGTATATGAAATGTTATAGCACCGCCATCACCTTCATAAATTGTATAGCCCATGTTTTCAAACATACGTCTATAAATGTTTACTTGAAGATTATGTTGAGCTATGGTAGATAATTTTTCAACTCCATGAATTTTTTTAAGATCACTACCAAGAAATATTTTTGGTGTACCATCTGGATTTAAAATAGGTTTCCCATTCTTATCTAATGCAGGAATATCATCATATAATTCATATTCTTTTAATTCATACTTAGTACCTTGAGTTCTACCTGGTATTTTGTTTTTAACTGCATCAATAAAAGTTCTATCATAAATAGAGTTTTTGCTTGTCTTTAAATCAACAATTCTAATTTTACCATTCTTGTCTATAACAACTAAGTCAGCTGTACCAGCAAGTTTTGTTGCTTCATCAAATACAACTACTTGTGAAATACCAACAGCACCTTGAGGAATTAACTGAGTAATCTGTTCTTCTAACATGTCAAACATTCTTCCAGCTAATTCCTTATCTAATACTTTCATATTAGGGAATACTTCATCAAAAGATTGCTCTGATATTATTGCATCTAATAAAGCATCTACGTCATTACCAATGGCTAAGTTAAGTTGAACATCTTCTTCATTAGCTAATTGACCTTTAATTGCTGTAGTAACTGATTTATAGATTTCTCTATTGGTAATGTCTACATAGGTATGATCTTCTTTATTAAGAACTACAATTGTATTTGCAGAAGCAGTGTCACTTAAGTTTGCAGACAATGAATCTATTACTTCTTTTGAGCTAACAGCAACATGAAATAACCTTTTAATTATCTCTTCCTGTATACTATTAGATTTATCTAAAGCTTTGTCAACTATCTTTTGTTTTTCAGGAGACAATGAATATCTTACTTTAGCATCAGCTTTGCTTTCTAATTTAAAACGTATACCCTCAGTATTTAAAAGTTTAGCAATATCACTAAATGTAGTTTTACTATTAATGTCCTTTACAGATAAAGGCTTGCCAGTTATATATTCATTTAAATTATCAATAACTTTCATAAACCAATCTAATGCTTCTTGGATTCTATCCAAAAATCTTTTAGTTGGAGATTTTTCATACTCATTATTAAAATGTCTAGATAATGCTTGAGTTACTATTTCAAGATCTCTTTCTAGTTGACTAAAGTTTCTATTACTATTATAAGCTTCAGTAATAGACTGAACCATTTCAGGAAAGTTTATTTTAGCTTCTGCTAATAAAGTATTAAATAAATCTTCATTATCTACTTTGATTGCATCAATAAAAGGGTGAAGCATTTCTTCAATAGCAGTTTCATCTGTTACTCTTCCTTTAATTAAGTAAGCAACACCATCTACATAAAAAGAATTTATATCTTTAAAATTAACTTTACTTTTTTGCCATTGAGGTATTGAATTATAAAGAATTTCTGCATCAGAAACACTAAGCATTTGAACTTGTATTTGTGGAAACATTCTTTTTAAATGCATGACAACAGCTCTAGCTCTTGGTGTATCCCAAGATCTAGAAGATTCCAACATATCTTTTGGAGTAAACATATTTTGATTTACTGTTATCTTATATGTTTTATTAGTTGCTGTAATTGAAACAGCATCTAAAGGAATATTATTTGTCCTTAAGTATTGAATAATCTTATCACGGTTACTTTCTACAACAGTTCTATCATAAACTCTATCAGTATAGAAAAGATTTGGATTAGTGACATTAATTAAATTTAATCCAAACTCAGTATGAATTAACTTTTGTTCTCTTAAATTATTTAATAAACTCTCAGCAAATTTCTTTTGCTTTAATGAAAAAGCAACTTTATTATATTTAGCAAATTGTTGTGCCTCAACTACAGTTGGAAAAACCTCTGTGTTGTTTGCATCTTGCCAACTATTAATAATATTATTTGTTGCAATTTCACTTTTATAAACTTCTTGTAAAGCCTTGTATTCTGCTGTATTTTTATTAGGACATCTTGCCATAGCTTATTATAAATTACATTGTTTTATTTGTTCAATAAATTCTTCTTGACTTGTATAGATACCTTTGTTATACATATCTATAAGATCTTCCAAAGATAACACATTATTATTTACCCTCAAGTTTTCTTTAGCTTGTGGATTTTTTTGAATGTTAGTATCCCAGAAATTCTCAATTGCTGAATAATCATTTTTCATTTCAGCTTCAAATTCATCATACAATTCTCTTTCAAGATCACTCATTGATTCAACTAGTGAAGTTGTTGCATCAATTTCAGGTTCTACATTTTCAGTATTCTGTAAAGACTCTAATGCAGCTTTAATTATTTTTGCCTTTTTTGATTTAGTTGAACCATCAAGATTGGTAAAAACAAGATTTCCAGTTGCTCCAGAATAAATATTATTATTGTCTGTTACAATGTATTCTGTCTTATCATACATAGTAGTTGTATAAGCACCTATTACAGTAAGTTTATCAAGGTTAGGTGTGCCACTAAATTTAGTACCATCAGTATTTATTAATTGTGCTTTACCATTATTGTCATTCCAAAATAAATATTTCTTACCATTGTATTCTACTACTGAACCTTTTTTAAGTTCTTTATCATTTTTATTAAACAACTTAACACTAGTAGATGATTGAGTAGGTTCTTGAGCAGGTTGTTCTGTTTCAGCATTAAGCATAGCTTCTAATGCATTAATGTTTGCAATGTTATTACCATTAATATTAACACCAAAATCAGTTGCATCAATTATAGCATCTTCATCTTGTAATGCTGCTGTTTGAACTCCTTGTGCAAAAGACATTTCATCAAATTGTATATCATCAAAAAATGAATCATCTTGTATTTCAAACCCTATACTATCTGCATATGCATCTTGACCTGTATTTGCATTTTTAATTTTAATTGCATCTCTTACAGCCTTATATGTAGGTCTTTCACCAAACATAAATCCAATTGGATTTTGTTGATTAGAACCTTTTGTTTCTATTTCTTCATATACTTTTATTGTTGAGTCATCTTTATTTGTAGACATATATGTTTTATAAGATACATATCCTGTTTGAATATCTTCAAATCTTAATCTTACAAAATCTTTAGGAGATCCTTTACCCATATCATCCCACTTAATTGTAATATTATTATCTTTAATACTTACACCTTTTGGTAATGAACCTGTTTCACTTCTACCAATAGTATATAATAAAGGACCATTAATATTTGATTGTAAGTAATTAGTAACAAAGTCAGTTTCTAATTGATTTTTATTTAAACCAAATACTTTTTTGATGTTTGCATCATCATCAGTTCTTAATGCTTTATTAGCAGTTTCAATTTGACTTAAATATGAATCCATGGTAAAAGGACTAATAGCTTCTAATAAAGAAGCATATCCCAATTGTAATCCATCTTTAACCATGATATAGTTAATTATAGACAATGCATCATTTTTAGTTTCTAGTGAACCATATAGTTTAGCAAATGAATTTTGTAAGTCAACCTTTTGACCTGCATTTAAACTTCTAAATGTATTTGCATTAAGCAAATTCAAACCAGATTGATTTTTAGCATCACTTGCTTTTTCACTTATTGCAAAATTATCCAAGAAGAAATTATTTTGACCTGCTTCTGTTGTACGTAATCTATTAACTATATCATTAATTGATTCATATCCACCACCAGGGTAAACTAAATTATTATTTAATGTTGCTACAGATTGTGGATCATTATTTAATTTATTTTGCTGATATGCTTTTATAGTTAAATATGATAATAAGTCTCTTGAAATTTTTGCTCTAGTTTCTTCAGTAAATTCAATTGAATCAGTATTTACATTTTCCAATACTTTAATTAATATTGATTGGAAATTTTCACTTGCTGATAAAAATGTAGCTGGCAACAAATTATTTTTAATTTGATTAAATATTTCTAGGTATTTTGATTGCCATGTATTGCTTTTATATATTGAATTTAAATCCATTATAGCTTCTTTATCAAACAACTTATCTACTTGCATAGCTTTCTCATTTACTGCTGCAATATCTTTACCTAAACCATTTGTTAAAGCAGCTACAGCAGACATATTACCTGTAAAATCTTTAACCTTTACAGCATTTGAAAATAAATTTAATATTGCAATTTTCTCAGTGTCTGTTACTTCTTCAGGATTATTGAATGCATCTATTAAAAGATTGTCATTAACCTTGATGAATTCTTGAGTTGTTTTATTTTTTTCATTTCCTTTTACTTTTTCAATTAAAATACTTAATGTATTATTAAGAACACCATTAACTCCAGGATCTAATTTGTCTTTCTTGTTTAATGCTTGAGAGTATATATCTTGTATCATTGGATTATTAATCAACAATAAAGATGTTTTAATAGGTACACCCAAGGCAGTTAAGTTAGCAACAACTCCAAGAGCATGTTTATTTAAACCAAGTTTAGCAACAAGACGTTCTTTAGCATTATCTGTAGCCATTGTAATCAATGATGAAATAATATCTTGTTTACGTAGTCCTTCTAAACCATTTGCTAATTGTTCTCTAGTTACACCAAAGTCATCATAAGTAATTCCATTTACACTAATCTTTGGCCCTTCCTCTTTTATTGTAATACCATATTCAGTTAACAAACTTAAGTATACATTAGGCAATACAATTGCTCCAATAGCTGCACCTTTGTTATTTGTAAATGCTTTTATTTTACCAATAATATTATTAATGTCAATATTATCTTCTCTTGAACGCTCAAGTAACCCTGGTAATACCTCTTCTAATTCCTCTAATGAATCAGTTAATATCTTTAATCCGGCAGCTGTATATGAAATTGGTGTTTCATTTTGACTTGTTGTTTCTGTTACAGCAGTATTACCCATCAATGCATACTTATAATCTAGTATAGCATTATTCATTGGAGCTTCATATGGCTCACGGAATTTCTTTTTATATTCTAAGTATTGCTCTTTTGTAATAGGTAGTCCTAAAATCTGTAAAGCTTTCATACCATTTTCTGATAGTCCTGCATCTGAAGCTATCTCTTGTTCTACATCTGTAACAGAATTTTCTATACTTGCAGCTTGAAAATCATTTTTGTACATTTCCAATGCTTCAGAATATGTTGTTCCTGGTTGATTAACTTTTTCAGAAACATATTTTAAGTATTCTGTATACTTACCATTATCTGTAGTTTGTTTACCATACTCATAGAATTTACCTTTCTCTTCATAGAACTCTTTAATCTGCATGTAAACTTTATCAATATCAAAATCTGCTCCTGATATCTCAATAAGTTCTTGTGCAAACATTGCAGATGAACCATAAAATGCAGGTAAGAAGTCAACATGTTTAATATTTATTGTTGAGTGATTATCTTGAGATGGAATACGTACACCAAACATTTTAGATAATACATCTGGAAATTTACCATTAGTATTTTCAACTAAATCCATTACAGATTTAAAGTGAGCTGGCATAAGCATCTCAGTATATCTTTCACCTGTAAACTTACCATCCTTATCATATTCTTTTACACCAGATCTTAAACGGTCAAGTATAACAACACCTTCTTTGTTATCTCTAAGTGTAACAGACAATGTATCATACTCACCTAATTCAGGTTTGTTGGCCATACTATTCCAAACATTCTCTCTAATGATTTCAGATCTATCTGGCACACCATTTTCATCTACACTGAATACTCTTCTATAAACTTTAGTACCAAAATCAGATACTAAAGCTACAGAATGACCAGGTGCTTTTTCAGCAAGTACACCCTTACTCAAATAACTTAAGAATAACTGTTCAAACTTATTTAAGGTAATAGGATTATTTAAATCATATTTTTGTTCTCCCTCTTGAGTTGAAAAGAACTCTAACAAATTACTACTTGCTTGAGATGCTTTAAGACCTTCTGTAGCATATCTTAAGAATGCCATCAGGTTTGGAGTTATTTTATTGTTTTGTTTAGAAATTGCAAGTTCTTGCATTCCTTTTTCAAAACTAAAAATTAAATTTCTTTTGTTCTTATATTTTAATTCAACTTTAGTTGAGGTAGCAAGATTATATGCAGTTCTAATTTGACCAACAGTCATTCCTAAAGCTTCTACATATACACTATCTTTTTGTTCAGAAGTAACAATGTTCTTTACTTGTGTTGGGTCAATAACTTCTGTCTTATTTGAAGGAGTCAATACTTGAAGACCCATGTACTTTGCACTCAATGTACTATGACCATTTGTAAATGGGTTAGTATTACCCAAATCACTAAGTGGATTTACACGTTGCTTTAACATTTTAAGTGCACTCAATGGTGCAGCTATACTAATTGTGTCTTTAGTTTTTTCAATAGCTTCAAGCTTAACTCTTAAATTATGTAGTTCAAGTTTATTTTCTTTAGCAACAAAAGTTACATTTCCATTTTCATCTACTACTTTATTAGATGTAAGTTCTGGAGTTAAAACAAAAGCAGACATTTTAACAAATGTTTTACCATCACCATATACTAACTTTTTAGAGTTAAGCATACTATCCATATCTACATAGCCATCTTGACCAAAAATTTCTTCTGATGATATTTTTTCACCAGCTTCAATTTTATCAATAAGTTTTGCTTGAGCAGGATTAAGTTTACCAAATCCAAAATACATATATCTAAATGCTTTTGTAGTCATCCACATTTGAGCATCTGATCTGTCAATATTATTTCCTGTTAAAGCAGAAACACCTGTTGGTTCTTCTAAAGCAACTAGACTAATATCATCAACTGTGTGCATTACACCTAAATCTTCTGCAGATATAGAAGTATGAGCACTGTAATATGCAGCATTCTGCATCTTAGCTCTTTTAACAGCATCAACACCATCTTTCAATGTTACAGCTTGGTCACCCAAAAGAACATCATTTATAGATATTGTATTAATCCAGTCATTGAAAAATATCTGTTTTAAATTATATCCTTTATCATAAGTAAGATTAAGTAATTCTGCAGACTCAATCAAGTTTTGATTTGTTTTTCCTGTAGCAGCTAAACCTTCAGTAATACTTTTGCTTAATTGATCTTCTATTTGTAGTTCTTTTAATCCTTCAGAAAATTTATTGTATTGACTTTCTAACTGTATATTAACAACAGATTTAAAAGCACTATCAGTTATATTCAATTCTTTTAAAGCCTCTTTTAATGAAGGAGCATTTTCACGTTTTGCAATCCCTTCCAATGAAGCTTTTAATTCTGGAGTAAGTAGTAAACCAGAATTTGTTAATTTAAATGCTCTACCATTTTCAGTGTTATATCCAAGTTGAGTTTCCTCAGTTTTAGTCTCAGGGTTTGATTCTCTTCTAATTCTATCATACTCAGCTTCAATAGTATTTGCAAAAGCAATTATAGTTTCATCAGTTAATACAACTTTACCACCAGTTGATTTTTCAAATCTAACAGTTTTAACTACAGGCATGTACATTAAGTCTCCTGTATTAGATGCTTCTAAAACTCTAATGAGAATTGGAGCTAGTGCAGCTTTAACTGTTTTGTTTAACTTGTCATCAAAGTATTCAACTGTATCTACTTTATTACTTTTAGTATTTAATAATGCAGTATATGTATTAAGTATACTTAATGCAAATTCTTGTGGTGTATAATTACCATAAGTTGATTTATTAGATACACCAGATATTTTATCATTAAGTTCTTCTTCAGTAGTGTTAATTTTACCAACACTACTTCCAGCAATTCTTAATACTTTTTGTCTATTTTCTGCAGACATTTGTAAAAATGCTTCACTATTTAAAAGGAAGTTGTTTGCCAAGTAAGGATCAGAGTCTTTAAGACGTTCTAGTTCTGATACATCATTTAACTCTTGTATTCTTTTTAAATGGAATGTAGGCAATTGATGTGCATATACTAAGTTACCTTCAGGATTTTTAAATACAGATGCTCCAATTGTTTCATCAAATGGTGCATTTTGAATTGCTAATGTTCTAAGTCTAGAACTAGCTCCTGTTTCTCCTTCACTAAAGATATCATTACCCTGTTGAATTAATTTATTGATTTCAAGAATATCACTATAACTTATTGGTGTTTGCTCAGAATTAGCATTTATTAATGCTGCTTGTGCAACTGTAGGGTTATTTCTTGATGATGCAATACTAAATGCAATAAATTGCTTGCTTAATTTAATACCAGTAAGATTAAAAATATCTTGTGAATATTTAGAAGATAATTCAGATAATTTTGGACCAGTAAGTTTTGTGTCACTAGGTTTTAAATAATTTGCAAAATCTTCTAATGTTCTGACAGTTTCATTTTTAACTTTTACATCAGATTTAATTTTCTTTTCAGCTTGTCCCCAAGCTTGAGACCATGATTCTAATTGTGAATTAATATCATCTCTTTGTGCAGCAGAATAAATTAATACTGCACCTGTATTATCTCTTTGTACAAATAAGTAATCTACTCTAAATGTTGTAAATCCTTTTACAACAGATTGAAACAAAGCAGCATTTTTAATCTTAGTAGGTAATGGTCCTGGCTCTAACAATGTTTCTTCAGATATTCCAAAGTCTTGAAGCAATCTTGTTACAACAGCACCAGTCTGAGGATTATCTAATCCAAAGAAGTACATGTTTTGTAACATCTTCTTAGGATCTTCAATATTCTTAACAGCTTTTAGTAATCCATTATAAGCAGACACAAAGTTAATAGGAACAATTAATTTTACTCCTGGCTTTAATTCTTTGTTACCAAAGTAATCTGTTTCTTCTATGGTTGTTGTAGCTAAATAACTTCTTAATCCTTCAGATAAAGAACCAAAACCACCAATCATGGAAGCATCCATATTGTATTGCTCTACATTTCTTAAACCAACTTGTTCTTCAAAGTATTCATTGTTGTACTCTTCTTCTTGAGTTTGTTTAGTAATGATGTTTAATATTTTATATACTTCAGTTTTTAATTCATCAGAAAAATTATAAAACACCTCACTTATCTGAGGTAAGAATTTTCTCTGTTCTTCTGAAAGTTTTTGATTTGCTTCAGTTTCTTCATCATATAAAGCAGCAAAATCATTCATTACATTTTCAAGTATGTCCCCACGTTTAACATTAGGGTCTCTTACTTTTGTAATTTCCTGTATGTACATGGCAGCTATACTTGAAACTAAAGGTTCAGCAATAGCACTATCTAAGAAGTAGTATCCAACTTTGTTGTTATCATTCTGTTCTGTATCATATGGCAACAATGCATTGGCTTCTAATGACACACCAGTCATTAAACTATTAACAAATTGATTTGAACTTATTGACGCAGTTTTAAACTTGCCTGCATCAATGTTTTCAAATAAAGTAAGTAATTGGTTCCTAGTAAAAGATTTGAATACAGACTGTATCCACTCAATAATTCTAGTAAATAAAGACTTAACAGTAGAATCTGTTTGAGTTGACTTTGCATTTGCCTTAAATTTTTCAAATTCATCAGCTAAATATTCTTCATAGTATTCTTGTTCTAATCTTTCACGGCTCATTTCAGAATAAGTATTGGCTGAATTTCTGAATCTTTGTAACTCAGCTTCAAAGCTTTTACCTTCTGCTCTTAGTTTTGCTCTTACTTCTTTTCTAGCAATTGCAAGATATTTTTTAATTTCTGCATCAGTTAATAACATTCTAAATACACCATGGAATGCTTCATGATATTTAAATGGAGATTTAGCTCCTGTAAATAAAGTTCCATTAACATTTAGTCCTCCACCAATGCCATTAAGGTTTAATACAAATGCACCAACACGTACACCTCCAGCTTTAAGATTATTACCTAATGTTTCAATATCATCTATTGTTATAAAGTCTGGAAGATTTAATGCTGCCCATTCTTTAAATACATCAATATCTTCAACATCAGCAGCAGCATCTTCAATAGAAACTATCTTATTAGCTTCATTTTCTAATCTTTTTCTTTCAGCTAAAAGATCTTGATACTCTTGACTTTCTTTAACAGCTTTAATCTTAGCTGCTCCAGTTAATCCTTCAGTAAGTTGTGCTTTAAGGGTTTCTAATTGTTGTTTAACAACTTCTAGTTTACTTAATCTAACACCATTTCTTAATGCATTAATATCATCTACATTGATATCTTCAGGATTAATGTTATCTGTATTGACTTCTTCAGGGTCAGATACAACATCAACAGTAGGGTTACCATTTTTTAAATCTTCATTATAAGCATCTCTTAACACTTGTCTTTCTTCTTCTGTTATAGATCCCAAAGCCAAATTTTCTGCTTCCTTTTGAGTTTTACCTTCTTTGATAAACTTTTCTGTTAGAGCATCTAACTTGTTACTTATTTCTTCTTCTCTAACATTTACTTCAGATGCAGGAGCAGTAGTTAATGGAGGACCTTTAGGAATAGGATTTCCTTGAGCATCAGTAAATGATTCTGTTGGAGTAAATGTACCTTGTGTAGCTACAGGAATATTTTTAGCACCTTGTATAGCTGAAGAATCTGCAGTCAATTGAATTGCATTAGAAGATACTACTTGTGGAGCAACTTGTGTTGTTGTTTTATCAAGTATCTCTTGAACACCAGCTTCTCTTGAAAATTTCTTTTTAAAATTTGATTTAGATAATGTAAATCCAACTTTATTAGTTACAGAACTTACTGCATTTTTTAATATATCTGTTTCATTAGCTTGATCAAATAAAATTTGTATTTTTTGATCAACAGTAAGCTTTTTATCATTAGCAGTTTTTCTATCTAATTGTAACTTAATACTTGTATTATTATACTTAATAGATAATTGAAGTTTACCATATTGATTTATTTCAAGAGCAAAATTATATCCAGAATAACCTGAAATAAATAATTTACTATTTATATTTGTATTAAATTCTGAGTTAAAGTTATTTTCATTATTTTTATTTTCAGCAACATTTTTATCTATTTGATTAAAATAACTTAAAAGTAATTCATCTACTACTTCAGATTCTAATGTTTCAGATTTTAAATTAACTAAAGCATATGTCCCATCAGGTAATAATACAGCAGCAACATAAGCATCAGTTAAACTTGTGATACCATCTAACAATCCTTGTTTAGTTAAGCTTTCTTCAACTCTATCTATAAGTTGTCTTCTTTCTTCACCTTCAAGATTAGATATAGCAACTTTAGTTCTTGAACCAGTTCCAGTTTTTTCTAATTGATAAATCAAATAATTACCATTTTCATCAGCAGTACTAAACTGTAAGTCTGTTAATGGTTTTGGAGATTTATCATACATTGTTACTCCTGGTTTAGAAATAAAAGATAAACCCCCAGGTAATTTTGAAATAGCAACAATTCCATCTGGATTATTTGCTATTAACTCAGGTAACGCAGAACTTAATAAATTATTTAATGCAAAGTGAATTTGAGCTTTTTCTAAATCTGCTGCAGGATTTATTTCCATTCCTGCAGGGACATACATAATATTTTTGTATTCATCTTCCGTCATGGTAGCTGGATTAATAACAGTACCTTGAGAATTAGTAATTATAAAATTGGTATTTTGCATAAAACCAAAAACACCATTTGATGCATTGCTTTTATTTAAACCATTCTTTTGAATAGCATCATCAATCTTAGCCTGTACATCAGGATTAGAAGTTCTAATTCCTACAGAATAGTTTGCTCTTATTGTTTGGATATATGGATTTGCTTCTTTAAAACCTGGAATAATTAAGTTTCCATTGTTTAAACCACCTTCAGGATCTAATGAAATTACTAATTCTAATTCATTTAATTCTTCAGCAGATAGTATAGACATAATTAAATTATATCTTGCTTCTGCTTGTTCTGGGCTTTCTAACCATTGGTTAGTAACAGCATCTTTATTTCTGTATGCATAAGGTTGAATGGGTTCATTTATATTCAATCTACTTACACTTTGTGGAAGTACTTTAAGTTCTAAATCTTGAATACTAAATGATGCTTTAAATTCACCAGGCTTAACAGAGATTGTAGCTCTCTTAGTATCTTCTATTGAAGGAGTAATTTCATCAGAAGGCACTAATAATAATTTACGTTCAGTTGCAACTTGTTTTGGCTGACTTACTACAATAAATTCTTTACCTGTTTGATCATAAACAAGTTGACCATAGTTTAATTCAACATCATCAAACATAAACTTTGTAGTATCTGGTGCTGCATCATCAAGAGTTTTTTGCATAGATAATGCTTTTGCTTTATCTCCTTCAATAAAAATACCAAAAGTAGCAATACCATATCTATTTAATGTTTCTTCATCTAGTGGTTGTTTATATTGATCAACCAATTGATATGAAGTACTTATATTACCTTCTGCGTCAACTGTCTTTAATTCAATTAATGAAACAGAGTTACCCTTTTTAATTATTGTTACATTCTTATTTCCTTCAACAACTTCACCTTCACTAGGTAATAATTCTGTTTGACCTGTAACATCATCAATAGTTAATCCTAATGCATTAACAACATTCTGTACTAAGTCATTTGTTTTACCTTCTTGACTTTGCAACCATGGTATTAATTTAGTTTCAGTTTCAATTTCTTCTTCAGTAAGTGGGTTATTTGGATTTACCAATGTGTCATTGTCAATCCAGATTTTCTTAACAGCAATAAAGGCAGCTCTATGATTTTTACCATCTTCACTGTTAATCCATTTATCTAAAGTAATAGGTTTTTTACCAGCTGCAGTTTGTTTAGCTGCATATTTAGCATAAGCTTTCTTCATTGTATTATCTAATACAACAGAATCTTTAACTGAAACTTCAATAGTTATATTATCTAGTATATCATCTACTTCACTTCTACCTTCTTCTGCTACTACCTCATCTGTTTTAACTTCTTCTACTTTTTTATCAGGTCTAGTTTGTTCATAGTCATTCAACAATGCTTGAATATCTTCTAAGTCTTGTTTATCATAAGCAGATAGTTGTTCCCCTTTTTGATTATAAAATGTTTTAAGGTATTTACTGTCTCCAGTTTCTAAAAACATTTTCATTTCTACATTATTAGGAATGAATCCTAATTTTGCAATTTGATTAGCTAATTCATTTCTTTCAATTACCTCAGTATAATCACGTATTTGTTGTTCAAATATTGCTTTTCTGTTTTTGTATTGTTCTTGTAATACTTCAGCAGTTCTTTGAAATACAAGGTCAAATTTTTGAGGATCATTTAAATACTCAATTGATTTATCATAAACTTTAGCTCTACCCTTTAATGCAGTGTAATCTACAATTTGTTTTAATGCAGCATCAACATTATCTTTATTTACAAAACTACCAGAAGCTTTAGCCATGTATTTAACATAGTTTTCAAACTCTTTTCTAAGTAATCCCATTTTCTTTTTATTAAAAGAACCATCTTTATTTTGGTTCTCTAACAATATATTTTTGAATGCAGATAATCTTTCTACTCTTTCTGTCTTTTCTTTTACTTTACTTTCATTAATCTTGTCTCCTGATAAAACAATAGCTTCTTGAGTTAGCATTTGTATTTCTTTATCAATAGAATCTTGATCTAATAATACTGTTAAATCACTAGCTGCCATTTTTTCAAACAATGGTTCAGATGCTAAATTTTGATATATACTATTTGATCTTTCTAATGCTCTAGTAAATCCATCTTGTGTGAACATGTAAAGATATCTTGCATGTTCAAATGCAATTTTTTTAATTGTTTCTTCTGTCCATTGTCTTGAACCTTTCTCATAAGCTTCAGGCATAAATGGATTTGGATTTCTGTCTTTTGATTGATTATATACTTCTTCAGTTTTATCAATTTGATTGACCATACTCTGAAGACGTTCTCTAATCTTTCCATTTTTAATATCTTTTTTACTTGAAGGAAAAGCTGTTGCTAAATCTTCATCAGACATTTTCATATAATCAGTTAACTGATCTTGAAATAAATTAGCACCACCAGTACTTAATACAGTGTGTATCTGTTGAAACTTAGCAAAATCTGTTTCATCAACAAAATCAAATTGATCATTAGCAATAGATGCTAATGTCTTTCCTTGAGCTGCTGCTTTCTGTTGTAAGAAATTATATTTCTTAGGATCAAACATTGCATTTGGATCTTCTGCTTGGGTATTCCAAACAGCATTATATGTATCAACTACAGACTTAATATAGTCTTCTTTGTTTTGTTTATACTCAGCATATTTTTGTGGATTTGCAACCCTTTGATATAAAGCAGGTACACCTTGGAAAAATAACTTTTGTGGTCCAGAAACTATACCACCCATTAAAAATCCTGACATAAAGACATCAAAACCTTGAGCTGAAAATTGTGAACCTATTCCTGCTTTAACTGAAGAGTTAAATAAATCAGGTCCTCCAGTCATTGGATCCTTTAATAAAGAGGTATAGTAAGTTCTAGTTCCTGTAGAAATAGCCTCTTGAGAAACTTCTTGTATACCTTCTCCTAAATTTGCTGCAAAATATCTTAATGAACCTTGTCCTAATTTTGCAAGATTGCCTTTAACTCCTGCATTACCAAGTGTTGTAAATAATCCTTTAAGTCCTGTACCAGCATCTTTAAATGGAGATAATGATTTTACACCATCTTTTCCAACAGTTTGTGCAGTTTTAATAATTCTACTACCAATACCTTTTGCTTGTTCATTAAATATTCTACCTAATGATTTATTAAATCCACCTAATGAATTACCTAAAAGTAACTTGTTAGTTAAATATATAATAGGCATGTTTGTCATTGTAGTTGCAAATGCAGCTTTGTGTGCATTGTTTGCAATGTCTGCAACTTGTTCTGTAGTAACAGGGCTATTATTGTTTTCAGCAAATTTAATATCCATACCATCTTTAATCATTTGATTATAGACCATACCTCCCTCAAGTTTACTTTCTGATAATGCTAAATTTAAAGCTCTAACATCTCTGTAAAATGAACCAGCATACTCAGATGCTTTAGCCATGTTGGTTAAATTTTGTGCCACTACTTCTGTAGTTTTTAATCTTTTAACAGCAGCTAATGTTTCAGGTGCAAATATTCCAGCAGTCATTTTACCACCAGCTTTAGCAATAGACCAAAAATCTTTTGCTGTATCAAAACCTTTTAATCCATTCATCATTCCTCTTCCTGCACTATACATTCTACCAACTGAGGTAGCACTACCAATACTTCTTGCTAGTCTTCCAAGATTAGAGGCACTTCTTGCAGCTACTAATGGAGTAGCACCACCAAATGTTGCAACTTCTAAAGCAGCTAAAGCAACTTCTTCTACAGCTATACTACCTATAATACCAAATGTATATGCAGAGTTTAATAATAAATTATTAGTCCAAGCCATACCACCATCTCTACTTGAGTTACCAATTCTCATAGCATCTTCAAACTCATTAGCAGATTTTAAATCTGTTACCATTGATTCACCAGAAAACATAGCACCAATAGATCTATAACCACCCATAAATCCTGTTCCTGCTAAACTTCCAAACTGACCCCACATTCTACTCATATCATCATAGATGGTTGAGTTAGCATTATAATATGCTTCATTATCTGCAAATGGTTTCCATCCTAATTTTTGAAATTCAGGGTGCTCATAATAACGCATGAAATTACTTTGAACCATTCCAGTAAAAGTAGGAGCAGCTACACCAGTTCCAGGTGCAATATTTTTTTGTTGTTGTTGAAAACCAGCTTTTACATTTTGTTCCACAAATCTTTCAAATCCACCTGGTTCCCTTAAGTTAGGAGGATTTTGTTGAAGAACAGGATCAAATGTATTAGTAGATAATGTAGGCCTTCTTGCAGCAGCATTTGCATTAGATCTAATTCCACTACTATCAATTAAAGGTTTTAATGCATCAAGTTGTTGTAATTGAGCTAAATCCATAGTGCTCATAAGAGCATTATTTTCTTCACTATCAAACATGTCCATTACAGGTTGAAATGAATTATCTTTTGGAATAACACTTTCTGTAACTTGATTATCTATAATTGTTTGATCTAAACTGTTATTTTCAACTTGATTTTCCATGTATCAGTACCTGAATTATTTTTTGTAAATGTAGTGATTTTTAATTTTTTCTTCCTTTAACAGCAGAATTTTTATTATAATCTTCTAAGTTCAATTGTCTTTGGACTTCAAATGATTCTTGCAATTTTTGTACTTGAGCATCAATTGATTGACCTGCATTAAAAGAACCCATGTTTATTGGAACCTGTTGCCAATCACTTGAACTATATGTTCCATTAGGTTGATAAGTATTATATTTATATGTAGCATAAAACTGATCTGTTCCTGTTTTAACAATTCTATATGAAGCAGTTGGTGTCATACCATCTACACCAGGATAATCATATTCTACAAATTTTTCAGGACTAGCTTCAATAGCTGATAATGTTTTTGAATAATATTGATTACTTGTAGCTCTTGGATTAATATCTTGTTTTTTGTCAAACACCATACTAATTCCATTACGTAATTGTTCTACTTCAGGTTTACTAAATACACCATATTCCCCAGTACCATCATCTTTTGCTGAACCTTTAACTTTAGTTGATAACCATTCATTAAATCCATCAAGAGTATATCCAGCTGTACCTTTACTACCATCTCCAGCAGCACCCAATGTTCCACTATAAGTAACTGTTCCTCTTGGAGCAATACCTGCATTATTACTACGTTTAGGATTACCTAACCAAGAAGTCATATCTGCCATAAAAACATTATATGCTTTAGTTGCTAGTTCACTATTAACTATAGACTTAGCATCTTTTTTATTTGATAAATCACCAAGTACCAACTTATAATCACCACCTTGACTATCTAACATATTTTTTTGTTGTACCATCTGAGCTAAAGTCATTTGACCTTCTTTTGTAGAAGATAGTGGATCTACAACTGCTCTATAAACAGGAGAAGTAGTCATATCAGAAGCACCTGTTCTTCCAGCTAAAAGACCTTTAAAAGTTGCTGTTTCAAACTTACCATATTTACCATCACCATGCCCTGTCAAAGCACTATTAGTTTTTGTTTTAATTTCATCATATACCATACCTGCTTCAGCTTCAATAGCACTCATATCTAATTCAGTAACCATTTGTGTACGTTCTTTTGTTTCACTACCACCTTCACCATCTCTAACTGAATAATATTGACCTGTGCCTTTTCTATAAGTATGCATATAGTTACTATTATTTGTACCTGTATCTATAGTCCAAGGTAAATTAATATTTTTAATTTTTCCTTGTAAAACCATTTGTGCAACTTTAGCAATATATTCTTTTTTAGAAAGTTCATGATTAAAACCAGATGCTTTTGTTTCATATATACCAGGCATACCTCCTTGTTCCATTAAAGCTTTTACGTTAGGATTATCACTTTTAAGTAATTCTACAACTCCATCATGTGTTCTTTTATAGATATCTGTTAATGTATTAATTGTTTTATCAAGTACTTTAACTTGAGTATTAATTCCTTGATCAGAATATATTTGTGCATATAATTTTTTATAAGTATCTGATTTAGCTTTACCAGGATACTTAGCCATTTGTTTTGGATCATTTAATATTGCAGATTGTTGATCATATAATGCTGTTATTTCATCTTTATATTTATAAACACCACCTTCTTTTGTACCAAGTTTATTTTTTATCTGATCAATTGTTCCTGTAAAATTCTGACCTTCAACTTTAATAGTATATTTTTGAGTAGGTTTACCAGAATTATCTATTTCTCCAGCAGGATTTAAAAATGTTAATATACTAGTAGCAGCATCAAGTTGTCTATCTCTAGCTGCAGTTCTTAATTCAGTATACTGTGTGCCTGCCATTAAATTCATATCTACATTTTCATTTGGTAATCCATCAGCACCCATTGGAAATTCTGAATTAGTTGCATCACCCGGAGAAGCTCCACCACCTAATAATATATTTAATAAAGGATTTTCAGATATAAGTTCACCTTTTGCTTTTGCTAAGTCATAATCAATTTGTCCTTTTACATTAGCTAACTCAATTGAATTTTGATGTTGCTGCTCAATTTTAGACATATCAAATTGAAATTGTTTTTGCTGTTTAGCAAATTCATTTTCCCTCATTGTATACTCCATATCTCTAGCACCATATTCTTGAGCAGCAGCCTGCATTTCTTTTGATATATTATTATGCATCAAAAGACTATATGCTTTATTTAATGTGCCTTCAAAATCTTTTACGGGAGCATTGCCTATTTTTTGAATTTTAACTTTTGCATCTAATGCAGCTTTCATTGCTTCATAAGATGACATTTCACCTTTCATTGCTTTATCATCATCTGATCCTGGAACAACACCATTACTAGTTCTATAGTTATCCCATCTAACATTTACATCTTGAGCAGTAGCTAAAGCTTTAATATCTTTCTTTAAATAATATTCATTTTGTTGATTTATTCTATTAATAGTTTCAGATGCCCAAGCAGATTGACCTTCTTCTTTAGTTGAAAACATTCCTTTAGCCATACCTTCTGCAGCAAAATCTCTACCTCTTACAAAAGCTTGATTTAGATAATGTCTTTGTATTCTAGGATCATCTAATAAAGCTTTCTGAATATACTGTAATGCAGCACCTGTAACTAAATTACCATTCTGCTCTGTAATAATCCAATCACTGTTTACTGAACCATCAGGATTTACACCATAATGATCAATCTTCATTTTTAAAGGTGGTTTCATTTCACCTAAAATCTTCTGAGACATCTTCATTATGTTAGCATTCTCAGTATATTTCTGTAATGGCATTTTCATTGCTTTATCTGGAGAAGCATTTATAAAATCTTCCATATGATATTGCAAACCCTTTACACCATCAGCTGAATATCTACCCCTCATTTCATCATCTGCATTACCCATAAGTCTATTTGCATAAGCCATTTCATTATTATAATTAGTGGTATGCATTATATCACTAACTATTAAATCATCTTCAAAGAATGGAGCAAACACTGCTTTAGCAGAATCAACATTTTGTGCCAATGATAAATCCAACCCTGAAATCTTTTCTAAAGAAGGGGCTAATTGATTTATATATTGATCTCTTTGTTCTTTGGTATCTTTTCTAGATAAATCTGCATAGACTACTTTATTGTAAAGATCATTAGTTGCCTTCCAATTAGTATTATATCTATCCTGTCTAGTATCAAGTACAGCAGACAAAAACTTATAGTCTGGTGTAAATGATTTAATATCCGGTAAATATGTTTCTGCTCCTGGTACGTATGTTGCCATAATTGTAAATTACTAAAATTTATTAAGTTTAACAAGATAAATCATAAAACTTTTAAAGTTTATGCTCCCATCTTTCCTGTATAGAATGGTACTACCATCCTTTTTATTTCTTTTCCTGATTTACCTTGATATGTTGGATAACCTATAGGCATGCCATTTTTTTTCAATTCTGCTTGCATATTAGTTATATCAGGAGTTTCATTAGCACCTAAACCAAAATACATTTTTGCAAACCATTCATCTACTTTTGTATCAGCTGGTAGATTCTTTTTTAACTTAGTATAGTCATTTAAAAATTGTTCTTGTCTATCTGGTTGTGGTTTTACTTTTTGAAATGCCTTATTACCTTTAAATCCAATAGGACCTCCTGTTGTAGGATCAATTGCATAGTTATCATACAATGTATTTAAATTATATGTATTAGCTCTATTAGTAAGTGCTGTATTAAATAATTCAGCTTCTTTACCAATTTTCCAATTTAAAAAGTTATCATGATTCTGCAATGTTTTTTGTGTATCATCATAAACTTTAATATTTCTATTTTGATTAATATTATCAACTTGCATATCTAATTGTGCTTGCATTGGAGCTACATTATTCATTGTACGTACATTATTCATATTAACATTATTAATACCTCCAGCAATACCTTCCATTGCAGTACCATGAATATTTGAATTAGCTACAGCTCCTGCTCCACCGGCAGCACCTAATGCTCCAGCCATAGTATTTGCAGCTGCTAAATTTGCATTGGCATTACTTCTCCAATCATCTAATACATAATCTACTTTAGCTGGTGCAGCATCTTGTGCCCATGGACCATATATATTATCATCAATTAAACCTAATGCATTTAAATTATTTTGATCTTGTAACCACCATTGTCCTTCAGGTGGAGTATATTTATTAACGGGTGGTATTTCTAATTGTGGTCTTGGTTCTGGTGGAACATCAACACTAAATGAAACATCACCAGGTTCTTCAGGATTAAGTCTAAAACGTGGAGCATTAAAAGTATGCAATCCTAATTTACTATCAAAGGCTGTTCCTTTAACATAACCTTTACTTCCTTTTTCTCTCCAATAAGGTATATATCCTGTATCATCACCAAATGCATCAATATGTTCTTGTCTTCTTTTTGCTTCTGCCTTTCTTTGAAAGTCTCCCCATTTAGGATCATCAGGATTGTCATAATTAAATCCCGGTATTGTTTCTATAACATCACCCCATCTATCATAAAAATCTGCTTTAGATGCTGGCAACATAATATCATCTGAACCATATGCACTAGCACCCATACCTTGATGTTCAGGTCTAGTACCTTGTGATAATATACCAAACTTATACATACCAATATCACTTCCTTGAATTGCTTTTTCTTGACCTGAAAGATCTTCACCATAAATAGAAACAGAACCTGTACCTTTTTGATTTCCACCAGAAATTTTTTGTTTTCTTTTATTAGCTTCTTTTTCTGCTTTAAATTTTGGATCATCAGGAACAATCTTTTTAAAATTATAAGTTTGTTTACCATCTACAAGAGAACCTTTTACAACTTCATATTTACCAGAGTCAATCATTTTTTGTGCTTCTGCATATTGAGGATGATCTTTAGGAAGAGGGTTAACAGGTTTTTCTTTACCATCCTGATACATATCTATTTCTCTACCATATCTTGCCATTCCTTGATTAGGATCACCCATAGCCATAACATCTTGATCAGCCATAGCTAATTGTTGTTCTTGCATTGAAGGATCTTCAAAAGATTGTTCTGGTTGTTGAGTTTGTTGTTGATCAACCTGAGCCATCATTTCCTGCAACTGTAATAATTGTTGTTGTTGTTCAGGAGATAAAGCAGCAAAAGCTTTCATCTGAGCTTGCTTCTTAGTAATGTTTTCTACTTTAGCAGTAAACTCAATTGGATCTTCTCCAATAGAAACTAAGTATGGATGAGCTGCTAAAGGCACCCCATCTTCAAATTTCTTTTTAAGTTCTTGACCAAATGCTAATTTAGATAATCCCATCATATTTTTCTTTAACATTAACTCAGAACTACGTGCAGTTATTTCATCAGCAAATTGATCTTGCATAGAACCATAGTATTTATTAAGTTCATATCTTTTAGATACTTGAGCAGGAGTCATTTTTAATTTAGTTTCTATACCATACTCAGCTAACTCATCTTGATTAAATCTCATTTTATCTGTATCAGAATAAATAAAAGATTGTTCTGGTAAAAACATTGGCACACCACCTTTAGAGTGTCTTGGTCCTGTTATATTATATAGACCAAATTGATTGTCATTGTTTAAATCAGTTAACACAGTTTCACCACCTTCAGCTTCAATGTTTGCTTTGTCCCTAGGTACACCAGATAAACTATATCTTACAGATTCATCTCTGGTAGTATTCATATTAGCATTATTGTAATAATCCTGTGGTAGGGTAACCAATCCATAACCAGCTTGATCACCAGTTACATAGCCACCTTGTCTCATCATTTGTTCTTCTTCTATTTTACCATTAACTAATTTAAAGCCTGCTGGTAAACTATTTATTTTAATTTTTGCCATAGTTATAATATTTCAATGTCAGCTCCCGCTGCAATTAATTTTGCTAATAAATTTGAATCAACATTTACAGTATTGTTTTCACCACCATATTTGCCAAAATATAAACCTGTTGTTCTATCTCCTTCACTACCTGCAGTTCCTGTATTAACATCCCACAAACCTCTTTTATTAAAAGGATCTTCTGCAGTAGCATATTGATTATCAGCAACTAACTGATTAAAATTATATTCTTTTGCTTCATTATACTTTTTATCTCTAAACCAATCATTAATAACATCAGCACCTTTAACTGCAAAGTTAGACAATTTTCCATAACCTTGTACTACAGGACTATCAGCTAATCTATTTAAACCACCTTCAAATTTATTTGTTCTCTTTACTTTTGGTGGTTCAAATGATGGATCTGTTGATGCTGCAGGTTGTTCAAATATTGTTGGCTCACCTACTTGAGGAGTAAACATGTCTTGCAGTGGTGTAGGACCTAATGCTGGAGTTTGACTTTGTAATTGAGCATCAGCTAGAGCTTTTTTATCTTGAGCATAATTAGTTGTACCCATACTACTAAAGTAATTATTTATACCTTGCTGTTGCGTTGGGTTATAAAAATAATTTAGATCACCCAATCCTGCCAACCAATTAGGAGGACCTACTTGAGCTTTGTCTAAGTCACCTCCATATTTAAATCCTTGTATAAGATAACTTTCATATTCAGATTTAAGTTGCTCTTGGCTTTTACCTTGGTTTTTTACAACATCTCCTGTAGCATACCAATCTTTAAATGATTTTTGTGATTGATTGGGTGGAGTACTAGAAGGTGTAGCAGCCATTATTGGTGGTTGAGTATTAGTCATACCTGGAATAGATTGACCATTGTCTCCAGTAGGTATCATTGAGTTTTGACCAACTTTATTATTACCCATATATGTATCATATTCATATGGATTTTTTGCACCAGGTAAATAAGACATACCATTACCAAATTTATCAATACCCATTCTAACACCTTCTGGATCATCTTTACCACCCATGATCATAGCTCTAGTATCTGGATCCATAGCACCTATAGCATTATAATCTTTACCTGCTATTGCATTTTTTTGAGCTGCTGAATCATAGATTCTTTCATCTATAGGTCTACTGCTAGTAATAAAATCATAGTCATGAGTATTTGTATTATAATTAAATCTAGAATTAGCTGCTACATCTTTATCATATTGTTCAACTGTTCTTAAATTTCCTTTACCTTTTGATGTATTATATAAATCAGTGTTGTCTGCCATATATTTATTTGGATCATTAGCATCTTGAGTAATTTCATAATTATAATAATTACCTCTAGTTGCATCTCTTATCCCTGCTTTTTTCTTACCATCTCTAAAGAAACCATCTTTAACACCATCTTTATCTTGATCTTTACCACTTAAAAATTCTTTATAACCTCCATAAGCAACAGCTGCAGCTTTACCTAAACTAAAGTTATCATTTGTATATTCAAATTCCATTGGATTAATATACAATGGAGCTCTTTGCCAATTCATATCTTTATTAACAGATACATTATTAACTGCACCTACTTTACCTTGAGGAGTACCACCCATATCATACTGTTCACCACCATCTTCTTTATTCCAACCTGCAGCATTTTTAGCAAAGTTTGCCATCTTAACTACAGCTGGTGGATATTCATCTTTATTAGACATAACTTTATTTGCAGCATCTTGAACAGACATACCACGTGCTTGAGCCCATCTAGTAAACTTACCTTCATTTTCAGCTTTAATTTCTATTCCTGATTTTGCCATTCCCATTCCTGGATCTTGCGTTGCTGGATTTTGCATCTGTTGTTCTGACATATTATCAGTTTTCAAATTTTCATTTCTAGCAATTTCTTGAGGATTATTATTTAAATCATCAGGACTTCCTGGTTCATTAGAAACTTGTTGTTGTCCTTGACCCATTTCTTCAAACAAAGAGATGATATCATTTTCTTCAAAACCATTCATTATCAAAGCCTGACCAATAATTTGTTGATCCACTTCTTGTTGAACTAAAGCCATAACAACTTCTGCAGCATTTTGTCCTTCAGCTATTGCTTTAGAAATAAAATCTGAAATTTGTTGTACAGCAGGATCTATCTGTCCTCCTTTTTGCATTAAACTTATTTTGTTTACTTTCACGGTGCTTACATTATATTATTAATATACAAATAAATCAATAGATTTACTAATTTTTGAGGTTTAAGAATTGCCTACAATATGAGTCATTATGTAATTTGCTGCAGTCATTCCTAATTCTTTTGCTTTACTATAATACATTCTATTTAGTTTATCATAGTTTTTTACTGCTTCTGTTTCATTTTCAATATTACCTTTTATATAATCTTTATACATAGTAATATTACCAGAATTTAATTGACCACCAAATT
>Ga0209597_1000272_pt1 | contig 34293 bp, 47 predicted proteins | sample M_140625_MF_Meta_FD_187316 | JGI IMG/M metagenome (GOLD analysis project Ga0209597, IMG submission 187316) | Freshwater microbial communities from Lake Montjoie, Canada to study carbon cycling - M_140625_MF_MetaG (SPAdes) (version 2) | ecosystem: Environmental > Aquatic > Freshwater > Lake... | reverse complement strand
CAGTAACAGACCATATCGGGTCCGCAATACCACTGGCCTCATCAAAGATCACCAACACACCATCATAGTTATGCACCCCCGCATACGCATCCGGATTCTCCTCACTCCACAACCTACCCTCCACTCCCCAATACCTTGTCCCTTTTTTTAAATCCCCCTCCACCAACTCAGTCAACCACTTAGCTGGCGCTAACCTTGTTGCACTTACCTCAAACCAATGAGAATTAAGTGACATAGCCAACCACTTGGTAATCTCAGCCCAAGTAATACTTCTCAATTGATTCTCCGAGTTAGCACTTATTATTGTTGTCGAGCCAATCCTTGTAGTTAACATCCATATAGTTAACCATGAAACTAATGCCGACTTACCAATACCTCGACCACTAGATATTGCTTCTTGCAATACTTTGTACATTATTTCTTGGTTAGAAGTTGGGTTAGAAACTTGGTTAGAAGTTGGGTTAGATTTATTATTAGCTAACTCATTGTTAGTTTTAATATGATCAGTAATATCTTGCAGTATCTCTCTTTGCCATTTTCTTGGACCAGAGAAATGTTCCAGCGGCGTACCTTTAACACCCCACGGGAATACATACCTCACAAACGCTAGTGGATTATCCTTTAACGTAGGACTCCAAAGCCTTGCCATTAATTCTTGTTCATCTTCTGGTTTGTATATTGTGGTTTGCATATTATTAAAATAAAAATAAAATAAAAATAAATTGTTTGTGGGGTATCCGTCACCGTGACCCATCAGCCCTCGGCCCTACCCCCCCCTGCATCGTCTGCATCGCGATCTGCATCGGGCGGTGCAAGGCGCGGAGTTGCGTCAGTGACATCTAGTAGGCGCGACTGTGCTGCTGCCAGGGCGCCCGTGATGCTTATGCGATTGTCGGTGACGCTAACGTCAAGCCTGTCACCGTACTTATTGGGCGCGAGCTTAGAAAGGATCCAGCGCCTGGCGTCAATCTGAAGTTGGCGCTGTCTTACCATGCCGGGATCAGTGGCCCCATTGTCTAGCGTAGGCACTGGGGAATCTGCCAGGGTGAGGATCTGGTCAACCATCGCATCAAGCAAAGCCCCACGCGCTTGCGCGTAACGTTCCGCCAAGGCAGGCGATGCATCAACCGCCCTCAAAAATGTTTGAGCTGTCATGCCTGCTTTTATGCAAGCCTGGCGCATGGATAAACCGTCTGACATAAATTCAGGCACCAGCTCCGCTAGTTCATCTCTATTTTTTAACGCTGCCATCGCTAAATTCTCCTAGTTGCCTGAAATTCTCTCACAATCCCTAACTCAACTCAAATCATAGGGTTTACCCTTAGTTTTAGTGTCTGCATCGTTTGTATCGATGCATCACCCTTAAGGGTGTGATGCAAATGATTCAAGAAACGAAGCTTTTGCCACTTTTTGCATCGATGCATCAATACGCATTGATTCAAACGATTCAAACCAAAACATAGGGTAAACACCTAGAAAATAGTGCAATAAATTCTGTTGCATGATGATTGAATGCCATATAATCTGTTGCATGGTGCAGCAAAGGGCAGCACCTAAACCAAAGGAATCATCATGGAAAACCAAAAGACCGTAGCATGGTCAACAATGCTAACTGATGCTGTAACCCAGCCAGGCATCATTTCAAAGTGCTATAGCACATTTCACAACTATTCGATGGGCAATCAATTGCTTGCATGGTCACAATTGCAAGGCAGGGGCATGAACTTGGCACCTATTGCAACTTATAAACGCTGGGCCGAGCTGGGCAGGCAAGTTAAAAAGGGTGAAAAGGCAATTGCACTGGTGATGCCTGTAACCATCAGCAAAAAAGACGATGCAGGGGCTAAGACTGGTGAGTGCTTTCAGTGGTTCACCCTTAAAAACAACTGGTTCACTTTGGATCAGACTGAGGGCGCGGATTATGTAAATGAAATTCCAGTGCCAAACTGGGACAAGTGCAAAGCATTGGAAACCCTGCAAATTACTGAAGTTCGATTCGACTCACCCAATGGCAATAGCCAAGGTTATGCTCAGGGTAAAAATATTGCAATCAATCCAGTTGCTGTATTGCCCCATAAAACACGTTTTCATGAGTTGGCCCATGTTGTGCTGGGTCATACTGTAGAACATGCCATGCATGATGATGACCGTACACCTAAGGACATCCGCGAAGTAGAAGCTGAGTCAGTAGCCTATATATTGTGCAGCGTGCTCGGCTTGCCTGGTCTGATTGAGTCACGCGGGTATATTCAGGGTTGGTTATCTGGTGGCGAGATTAGCGATAAGTCAGCCCAGCGTATATTCGGCGCGGCTGATAAGATTTTGAAAGCTGGTATCTAAATTAAACCAATGGGGCTTAGGCCCCGATAACTTAGGAGAAAATAAAATGAATGACGAATATAGACAACTGGTAAAAGACTGCGCCGATCAAGGCCGAGCATTAGCGCAGCAGCTTACTAATCAAGGCAGCTTTGAAGCATTGTATTTGTACTGTAGGCCCAGCGTACAGGGTAAAGGCCCAGGCCGTTTAATGCTGGTGCGTGATAGTGCCCCAAACCCTGAAAACTTGCCACTGGTGACGGGCGAAGGCTTGCGCGGTAATGTTGAGTTTTCCCGTTATGAGAACTGGATTTATTCCCGCGCCACCCGTGCGCCAATAATGTCGCATTAATGCACCCTCTAAGCCCTTGCTGAGGGCTTAGGGGTTTGCATTTTGCAGGCTATAACCAACAGGAAATAAATCATGACTAAAATTGGAAACAACTATTTTGCTGAAGTTGAAATTTATGGTAAACGTTACCTTGCTAAAGTTTTGAAGATACACCCATGCGGGACAATTGACGTTGAATTGTCGTCGGGTAAGTGCTTTCGGGTAAGTGGCTTGTCAGTGGCTAAAGGGGTTTGATTATGACCAAAACTAAAATTGACCATGCTCGCATTTTGAATGCTTACCTTTCACGCATGACACTAGCAGACCTTGAAAACATCAGCGAAGCAAGTAAACGCTGGACACACGCAGCAATGAACTACAGCAATAGTCAGCAACTGCAAGCCCAGGCGGGTTTCTATGCTGCTGTTTGCAACTCAGTGAATAACCTTATCGCACATGACTTGCATCACATTGAGATAGTGATTGAATTAGAAATTGGAGAATAAATTATGCACCATCACTACACCTATTCACCCAGTCAGGAAGCCCTAGAAAAGCGCAGGGCTGCTGCAATGGATCTGCTAGCCGTGCTGGCTATCGCTGCTGGCTTAACCTTGCTAGGGCTGGCCTACTTTGATATTTTGACCTTTTAAGGACTACCATGCGAACCTACCAAATAGAATTGAAACGCACCAGTTACGTTAACATTATGGTTGACGCTGATGACATGACCGAAGCCGAAGCCCTTGCATGGAAAGACATAGAAAACAATTGTGTAGATATAAATGATGCTGATTGGGAACTTGAATTTATTGAGGAGTGGAAAGTATGATGCACCCCACAATAGCCCAGGCTCTTGCACCCTTCGCACCCCCAGCCCCTACGGTGGCAGATCTTCAGGCCCAAATTAATGAATTGAGGGAGGAGATGGGTTTTTATCTCGAAGCCCTGACCTATATTTATGATGGAATTAATAATCATGATATTTACAGTGTCAATCAAGTTCGGGGCGTATGTGCTAGAGTGCTACCTTGATTGTGCTGCTGGCGCTCTTGCTGGCGGCTATGCTGGCGGTACTACTTGACCTCTGACTCACTCAAGCCCCTCTAAGCCCCGTATGGGGCTTTTTTTATAATCTGCTCTCTAGCATCTTCAAAACCCCAGCCTATGATGACCTGGTGGCCTATGCTCTCAAGGTAACTGATCCAGTCTTTTTGTGCTGGCGATACCGTGCCGCCCTTTTCGCGCTTCATCTCAATCCAAAGCAACCACGCAGGCACCACTAAGTCGGGCACCCCTGCACTCACCCCTTCGGCCTTTAAACTAGCCCCTTGGCTGGCTGATCTGATGCCCCCGTTGGGGATTGCCAGGATACGGGTATCGGGGTAGGTCTTTCGAAACCATGACACTAAGCGCACTTGCTCTAAATGTTCGCTGTTCAAAACGGAATTACCTCTACCCACAGTTCGCATTGATCTGGCTCACTTGCAAATGACTCAGGAGGCACGTCATTAAATTCATCGCAAACCCCGTGCTTATTGTAATTGTCGCAAAGGTGACATACTTTGGGAGGCTTGGCTCGAAGGGTATTGAGGTAGATCGTAACGATTTCAGGTTCGGGATGTCTCATTAATTCCAACTCCTTTTAAGTACAGTAAAAAACTTTCCACTTTTTTTGTATTCAATAACGCTTGGTGGCGTGCCCTCGGTGAGCTGCTGCGCCATCTCATGTAAATCTGCCACGCTGTAATCTAACGCAACGCCTGCTTTATAAGCCATGTCGGTCAATAGCCTGCGGCTCTTTTCACCAGCATAACCGTCATGCGTCACTGCTAGATATTCAGTCACTGGCAGGTCAGATAGACCCCCGTAATAGGTCAGGGATAACATTTCCTTGCCACTGGCGCGGCTCAAATGCTTGCGCCATGTCCACGCGGTAACGTCTAAATCAATGCCTTCAATTCCCATGATATCCAGCGTTGAAAGTTTCAAGGCTGGCTTTACTGGCTCGGAAAACTCCGTGCCGCAGGCTGGGCACTCTCTAACGCTAAGATGACATATCTCTTGGCAGTTATCGCAAACCTTCACGGGTGCCTCGCCTACCCTGTCACCCTTTTTAGGTGGTGGCCTCACTGCTGTAATTGGGCCATGTTGCTCAACTACACCAGCAAAGTCTAGGACTAAGCAATCGGTCTTGCCCTCGGCGATCCTTAAGCCTCGCCCTGCCATTTGGACATAAAGACCTGGGGACATAGTAGGGCGCAACATGGCTATCAGATCAATGCTAGGCGCGTCAAATCCAGTGGTCAGTACATTGGCATTAGTCAGGGCTTGGATGCGCCCTGCCTTAAATTCCTTCAGGATCCGGTCACGTTCGTTGGATGGTGTTTCACCCGTCACGCATTCGGCAGTGATGCCTTGCGCTACCAGTGCATCCCTGATGTGCTGTGCATGTTGGACACCAGCACAAAATATTAACCATGATTTTCTTTCTGTAGAAAGATTTATGATCTCGCGCACAACTTTTGCATTCTTGTCCTTGGTGTCTACCGCTGCCTGTAATTCGGCCTCGATATATTCCCCGCCCCGCTTATGCACACCGTCCACTTCTAGTTTGGTGACGGTTAGCTTGCTTCGCAAGGTTGATAGATAGCCCTTGAAAATCAATTCCTCTATGCTTACTGGCTCGATCAGCGCATCAAAGATGGCGGGTTTGTCGGTGATGTAACCATGCCCTAGACGATAGGGGCTGGCGGTTAGCCCCACGATCCGCAGGTTCGGATTGATGGCACTCAGTTCGGCAAGCAAAGTGCGGTATCCACCCTCATCCTTGTGGCTCACCAAGTGAGCCTCATCTATGATAACCAAATCAACATGTCCAATTTGGCTGGCCTTAGTTCTGACTGACTGAATGCCTGCGAAAGTAATCGGCTCGCCTAAGTCCTTGCGCCCAAGCCCTGCACTGTAAATGCCAAGCGGTGCGTTAGGCCAGTGCTGGCGCATCTTTTCAGCGTTCTGGCTGATTAATTCTCTGACATGCGTGAGCATCAGAATGCGAGTCTCAGGCCACGATTGCAGCGCGTCTTTGCATAGTGCAGCAATAATGTGAGACTTGCCTGATCCGGTGGGCAGAACCAGGCAAGGGTTGCCCTCATTGCCTGCTTCAAACCATGCGTAGAGTTCGGTTATGGTGCGGGTTTGGTAGTCACGGAGCATGGATAGCCTTCAATCTACATACCCCAACAGGGCAACTTGGCGACATCTTTAATTGACACACCGCCAACTTATCGCAAATTGGTTTTGGTGGTTCCGGTTTTGCAAAACATTTGTAGTGTGCAATTCCAATGATGGATTGTGTTTCGTTTGTTTTAACGCCGCATACAACGCACGGCTTTGTTGGAATTTGGGGGTTCATCCCACCACCCTCCCGTCCCACTCAGCCCTGATTTTATTTACAGTAGTGTCAGAGCAAGCCGCAGCATTAGCAAGCAATTCTTTACTACCGTACACGCCCTCACCAGGCTCACCATTAGCCAAACCAAGGCCATTTATCTCATAGACTGCAACCCAATCGCTAGGGCTTTCCAAGCGCTTCCACGGCACCAGATCGGGGTGAATGACATGGCTTTCACAGCCAATATGCTGCGCGTCAGTTGGCACAATGGCATCCCATTTGGCGCAGTGCCAAGTTGAATCAGACAATGGCGTAATATGGACGCAGGTGCGGCAGTTGACCTCTTTGGTGGTCTTGCTACCGTGACAGAAGTCATGACCAGCACACATCTTGCATTCAAACCATGTTGGGTCGGTGCTGATAGGTGGTGGCAGGCGGTCTGTCAGCGCCAGCCTTTGGCCCTTGTCGATTGCCTTGATGGCATGGTCTCGGTCGTACTCCAGCCGTTCGGTGTAAATGCGGTCATCGTCTTTGCAGATAGCCACATACAAGGCGCGTTTTAGGTCGGTGCCGTGCATGTACACCTGGCACTGGGTGAAATGCATGGGTTTGCTCTTGGCTACGCCATTTTTCTCTAGGTCGTTGAAGCTCTTGAGACTGTGGGTCTTGAACTCCAAAACGTGTTCAGTCTTGATTGCCCCAGGCACCCCCTTGCCGATGCCGTCCAGACTGCCAGACACATGGCTTCCAAAATCAACCTTGCGCTGGGTGCCTGATACGCTCATGCCAATGGCCCGCAGGTCGCTGACAATCGTGGCTTCCTCATTGTTGCCACGCCTAAACAAGCGCAGTATCCGGCCCTTGAATTGTTCTTGCACCGCCCAGCGAAAGCTCAACCACATCCAACGTTCACAGTGGTGGCCTAAAGTGCTAACCCCCATATGGGCGCGTGGCTTCTCTAAACGTGCTTCGTGCGCTTTATCAATAAGTGAAGTTATGGTAACCTCTGGCTCGGGAATCTGCATGGTTCTCTCCTGTTGAGTAGTTAGCCCCGCCGTTAAAAAGCGGGGTCTTTTTTTGTCTTACTTCTTAGCCCAAGGTGGTGCAGCCTTGGCAGGCGCAGCGCTTGGTACTACAGACTTAAACGGTACAGACACATTTCGTGAAGGGTCACCTAAAGCGCGATAGCCTTTAATCTCGTTGCCAGCGTAATCACCCGTTCGCACCGACAATTTAATGCCAAGGTTTCCACCAATCAATTGGTCGGTGTCCGACACTTTGGCCAAACCAATGGCACGCATAATTTCGCCTAGCTGCTGGCGTCCGATCTCCTCGGCCTTAGTGCTGGCGTTCTTGATGTTAAGGTTGCCAAACACCACCCGCCCTTGATGGCTCGGGCCAGTTATGGTGTACTTGCAGGCGATGTACTTGCCATCACCCGCTTTGGTTTCCTTGACCTCAGCGCCCGTGATAGTGGCGTTGTACCAACCTTCGGGCAATGGTTCAAAGTTGTTGTTGCCAACGGGCAGCGTGTCTACGCTAAATTCTTCGTCTAAAAAAGCCATGATTATTCCTTAGTAATTGTGAAAGTGGGGCGTCCAGGTGTAGACGTAATTGCACCAAGCAAGGGCTGGGTTACAGCGTCAGCAGCCGCATTCCAAACCTTTGCATTGATTTCAGGCTTCCAGCGAAAGAGGCTGGACAAGTGTTCAGACAAACCAGCTTCAGCAGCAAGCATTTGCAGCTTGTCGGCGTCAATCTTCTTATTGATACGGCCTTCCAACTTGATTTTGTAACCTTCAGCCTCGCAATGAAGTGTGCTATCCAAATCTTTAGGAACTGCAAGTTCTTTGCTAATCAGGTCTTCAAGTTCGCGGCGCTCGGCCACCGCAGCAACTTCCAATTTTTTGGCATCAAGCCAGCGTTGATATAAAGTCATTCTGTGTACTCCAGTGCAGTCAATTTACTAATGCGTTCGTTAATCTCGGTAACTGACTTTTGGTAGTCAGCCATTGTTTTGATTTTCTTTGCCTCTAAAGCAGCGATTTGCTGTGCCCGAGGGTCAAAGTCTTCTGGAATTTCAATTTCAATCTCTTGCGAACACACATAAGTCTGGTGTTCGGCTTCCTCTATCTTTACGTAAAGAACAAGGTATTCGCCTTTTGGTTCCCATGAATACTTAGAAAAGTAAATATGGATTTTTGTTTTGATTTTCATGCTACATCCCCAATCTTTGCAATAATCTCGCCCAAGTCAGGCGCTTCCCATGCACCCAACTTGCCTGACCTGTCTTTGGCAAGCCACAGGCCATCAGAATCGCACATCAGGGCGCGTTGGGTGTTACCCTCGGCATCCTTTTCAACCCGCAGCGCCAGTACTTCGTCAAAGAAGTAAGGCAGTGCTTGGCCGGTCTTGTTACCTGGCATCGAAGGGCTATACAGCACCCGCCCCATTTCATCCTGAGTCTTTTCCAACTTGGCGGTCATTAGGACATGACGGCCTGGGATGTCACGGAATGCCCGAATGATGTCGGCCATCTGCTCCTGCATAGCACCGTATGCAGCGCGTGGGTCTTTGTTGACCTTCTTCTCATGGTTCAAACAAACTTCAGCAATCTCGCTGATACTGTCCAATGCCACCGACTTGTACTCAGACTCCAGCACCCAAGAATAGGCTTCCCGAAGGTCATCCATACTGGTGATTTCCAAGTAAGGAAGGTCGGCATCCTGAATGGACAACAATCCTCCTTCAGCAGACAATACAACGGGGTTTGGCAGCGTCTTAATCAGACTTGTCTTACCCGAACCAGCCTGTCCGTAGACAAGCAACTTAACACCGTTGGCACTAAGGCCGCTGGTACGTTTTAACGATATAGCCATGTGGCTTTCTCCTTACTGTTTGCGCTTCCGTCTGGACTCAGTTCGAAGCGTGCTTGCAGTATATCACAGGTTCGTGATACAGTGTCAACAACTTTTTAACAAAGACTGAAAAATAAATGTCAGACCTCTCTAGCATCCTCGGTGGCCCTTGGTCACCACTAGCAGAAAAGCATGTAGATGCCCCTGAAATACAACTTAAAGACGCGATGCTTGGTGCAGGGCTAAAGCCACCAGACACACTGCACCTTGATGGCAAGTTGCACCGCTTCAACAGTGGCACCAAAGGTGAGAAAGGCCACGACAAGCCGGGTTGGTACATCATTTTTAACGATGGCGTCCCGGCAGGGCGTTTTGGTTGCTGGCGATCTGGTGTAGAACTTACTTGGAAGGCAGACATTGGGCGTAGCCTGACGGTAGCCGAGGAAATGGCGCAGTCTCGCAGGCTCTCAGAGGCCAAAGCGCAGCGTGATGCAGAGCAGGCCAAGACCCGCGAAGTGGCCGCTAACACCGTGGATTTGATTTGGTCGCAGGCAGGTGCAGCAAGCCCTGAGCATCCTTACCTACAGCGCAAAGGCATACAGCCCAATGGCGCACGGATTACAGGTGACGGGCGTTTGATGGTGCCGCTATACAACTCAGACGGCGAACTCTCTAGCATCCAATACATTGCCGGTGACGGTGATAAAAAATATCACCCAGGTGGACAAACCGGCTCCATGTTTTGGATGCTTGGAACCTTGGACGATGCCGACACACTCTACATTGCCGAAGGTTTTGCAACAGCAGCCACCATTGCAGAAACAACGGGCAAGCCCTGCGCGGTGGCGTACAGCGCAAGCAACCTAGTGCCGGTGACGGGAATTTTGAAAGCAGCACATCCGGCACTGGACATTTGCATTGTTGCCGACCATGACGCCAGTGGCGTGGGCCAACGCTACGCCGAGCAAGCCAGCGCAAAGTTTGGGGTTCGCATGACAATGCCGCCGATTGAAGGTGACGCTAATGATTACGTTAAAGCAGGACACGATTTGGCACTGCTTTTAAAGCCGCAAATAGCAACAGACTACCTAATCCATGCCGATGGCTTTTCAGAGCAGCCTGCGCCTATATCGTGGCTTGTGAAGCACTGGATACAGGACCAAGCCTTGGTCATGGTGCATGGCCCTAGCGGTGGCGGCAAGACCTTTGTGACGCTTGATTGGATGCTGCACATTGCCAGTGGAAAAGCAAGCTGGTTTGGCCACAAAGTTAGGGCAGGAAACATGGTTTACCTTGCTGGTGAAGGACACCACGGACTGCGAAGCAGGATAGCGGCATGGAAACACCACAACAGCGTTACAAGTCTCAATATGTGGGTCAGTAAATCAGGCGTAGACCTTAACACCGCCGAAGGTTATTTAAAGGTGCTGGAAGCGGTCAGGGCGCTCAAGATCAAGCCAAGTGTCATTACCGTGGACACGCTGCACCGATTTATGGCCGGTGACGAGAACAGCGCTCAAGATGCCAAGACCATGCTAGACGCCTGCGCGGCACTCATGCAAGAGTTTGATTGCACCGTTATTCTGGTTCACCACACTGGCGTCAGCGAGGAAGCCCAGCACCGTGCCCGTGGTAGCAGTGCTTGGCGTGGCGCTTTGGACATTGAGATCAGCGTCATACCTGCCAAGGGCGACAAGTCCATTGAGATCGTGCAGCGTAAGAGCAAAGACGCCGAGATGGCAGCGCCAGTCTATGTCAACCTCGAATCTGTAGCGATACCCGGCTGGTTCGATGAGGATGGAGATCAGGTCACCAGTGCAGTGGTGGTTAAAGGCGAAGCGCCAGAAGGAAAAAGCAAAGGTGATTCACTTTGTTTTTCATCATTTGAACGTGCGTGGTTTGCCACTGGTGCAGAAGATCGAGGCGGCGCACCGTACCTTACCCGCAGCGCACTTTATGAATGGGCATTGGTCAACGGTTTGAAAAACAAGAAATACACAAAGGACAGCTTGAGAGCGCAAATACCAGCAGACGGAAACAAGGGCAAGTACATAGGGCCGTTGATTGAAGAAAAGTTGATTGAAGTCCATGAGAACGGCTGGATTGTCATTGACCCCGGCACGGCATCAGGAATGATGTTGAAGAAATAATTTATTTGTGATAAACTTTCCAACATGAACAAAAAACTTACTCAACTTAAAGCCAAGCTAAGAGCCGCGCAAGCGGAACTTGCTATCCGAACCCGTACAAACAACAGTGCGTCACGGGCTTACAACAAAGTTACAGCACACATTGCCGAACTGGAGAAAAAAATTGCTGACATGGCGAAAATTTCAGAGTGAGTTGCCCAATTACAGCGAAGCCGATTTATTGGTTTTGTTGCAAGAGGAACGCAGCCAACACAAACGCGTGTCTATGCTTGAACGCATACACCAGCGTTACAACACTTTGCGCGTTGCCCGTGAACGTGTAGAACTTTTAAAGATTGGAAAAAGGCCGTGAAATCTTCACAAGAAATGTATGACGAAGGGTATGCCATACCTCAGTACGACATTTCAACTGTAAAACGAACGTGGCGCTACAAAGACAAGATTTTTACCACGCCGCATGACGTACCTGTGGAAAAAATGATGTGGAACGGGCACTTAATGGAATTTTTGAAAATGGAGAAGACTGATGAACGCAGTACCCGCTAAATACTTTGCATTCCCACCCTACCGAGCCGAAGACCTTGGCGGCAAGATGGGTTGGTGGGGCGTAATGAACCGTAATGGCTTTAATTGCTTGACGTTTTCTGACAAACCTGGGGCAGTGGTGACAAGTGAGGAATGGGCAAAACAGATTGCAACTGAGTGGAATGACGCATATAAAGAATGAACAATTTTCAAACATGGGAGCAAAGAAATTTAGCAAAGTTTGCCGCAGAAGCAAACAAGAAAGTGTTAGAGCAACAAGAAGAAATCAAGGCGCTGCGTGAAGATTTGCGCGTTGCACTTGATGCATATCGAAAACTACTTACAAAGGAAGCAACCAAATGAACACAGCAAGATTAACCCAAGTGCGAAGCCTGTTCCCAGGCCAGCGCGGGTATCAGCGCCAATGGGCGCGTAGCATTAAATTTCTTGGAAAAAAATGGTTGCTGGCTACACTAAGGGGGCGCGTATGACTGATACAAACACAGGATGGCGCAAGCGTCAGATTGCCCTTGACCAAAAGGCTGAGAACGCGCGTGAACTGGGGCTTGACTATGAGCCTGACAAGACAATCGAGATGGCGCGAAAGGCTGGATTTATGGCTTTTGAATATCCTGCGTTAATCGATAAAGAAGATTTGAAAAAACTTGAATCCTTTGCCGCGCTGGTCCGTGCTGATGAGCGTAACAAAACATGGGCGCCAGATCGGTGGACAGAGTACGAGCGCAGCATTGCAGCAATAGAGCGTGAGGCGTGTGCCGATTTGTTGGAGCATGGGTTTATAGACGATGAGGGCCACCACATTCAATACGCAGAAGAAATCAGAAAAAGGGGACAAGCATGACTAAAGAAGCATTGAAGCTGGCGCTGGAGGCGTTGGAACGAAGCGTAGCGACTTGTCTTGACCCATATTCGCACGAACAAGTTATGAGTCGTCCTGAACACTTTATCAACCAAGCCATCACCGCTATCAAAGAAGCCCTTGCACAGCCAGAGCAAGAGCCTGTGGCATGGATGACAATCAACGGGTACGGAGAAGAAGACGACATTCACTATGAAACCCCAGAAGGCCATTTGATGAAGGGCTGGACGTACAAGCCGCTTTACACACACCCACCACAGCCAGCACCTGTGCAGAAGCCAATGCACCCCGAACTCCGCAAGATGTGGGAGGATCATTTTGACAAGTGCTTTCGTGATTCGTCCCCACCACAGCGGCAATGGGTTGGGCTGACGGATGAGGAACGGCAAGACATTGCAACTGAAGTTCCGATAGATGCCGTATTCATAACCGAAGCCAAACTCAAGGAGAAGAACACATGAACACCGAAGACGACGAGTTCAATCGCATTGAAATGGAGCAGCGTGTCCGTGCTAAACAAAAAGAAATGTTTGGCATTCCGTTCATCACGCAAGAAGAATTGGAACAACTTTTAAAAGACGAAGATGAAGTCCAGACACCACGCGATACGTGACTTGTTACTGGTGTCTGAAGATGGTCTGACAGTCAATGAAATTGCAGACCATTTTGGCGCAACTGCTGACACTATCTGTAAGACGCTAAAAACCGTTTGTGGCGTGTACATTGACCGTTGGACAGGGCCAAGCCGAGGTCAGTACACGGCGGTCTACATGTGCGTGGAAACTCTAGAGAACGCTCCACATCCTTAAGCATAGGGGCGAGTTCCAATGCGGTCAATAATCAGCTTACTCTTGCGTGGTGCAGCACCAACCACGTTGGGTATGCTGATGTGGGTCCATCGGTCAAATTCTCGAATGATTTGGTCGTAGGGCAAGTTGATAAGTGCTTTGAACACTTGGTCAGGCGTCATTCCAGGTACTCGGAAGTCTGCCGCGCAGCCCAACCGGTGTTGAGAGGTATCTTTGGAACCAACAGCATCGTTGACCGCTTTAGATCGGAAGGCAGAGTTGACAATGATGGGCTTTCCTCCAAGTACTGTTTTGACTTGCTCAAGAAAGTTTGCAAGACGCTGAAGGTTACTGATTTCATTTTGTGTTGGAGTATTGTCAAGCTGGCGGTGATCCGTGTATGTCAGTTCGGCAAGTGTGAAATGAGTCGACAAGTTCATGTCCGCGCAACGCCGTTAAGTTTTTCAATTGTTCGCAAGCCGCCGATACCAAGCATACCCATTAACACAGGTGTCATTTCAGACAGATCGGCAGGGGCCAAATTCAAAGGATGTTCAAAATATGCAGCCGCAAATAAAGCAATCTTTAATCCGATCCAATTCCAAGCGCAAGCCGCGCCGCATACCCAACCAATAAAGGGACGCCAGCCGGACACAAACACGCTGGCGCTTGCCGCCTCAACTTTATTTATTTCCATCTGCCCAGCTATTGCAGCAAGCTCGCCCGACTGTTGGAGTTTGACAAGTTCTAGTTTGGCCGTTGCGGCTTGTATGGGATCAGGCCACACCCGATCAATGACTTTACCGCCGATGTCAAGCAATGCTGATACGGGGTCAAGGCTCACTTATCAACCTTTGCATCTAGTTTGTCAAATATTTTGCCAAGCATTTCTTTGATGTCATCAATGTCTCGGCGGTAATCGTCCTTGGATACGTAGGTGCTGGGCAACGCTCTAACGTCCGTGTCAAGACGCTCAATGGCCTTGGTAATGTTGTTCAACACCCAGCCTCCAAGGAAAGCAACCAGACCGAGAGCAACGTTGATGATTTGTTGAGTATCCATTATTTTGCCAATTAGTTAAAACTTAATTATGCACTATTTTGCCAATGCGTTTTGGTTTTGTTGGGTAGGAGCTAATTGGTTAGTAGGTATGTCTGAAACAAAACTAAAACCTGCTGCACCAGCGCGGCCACCAAGTGAACTAGAATAAGCTGTAATGCCTTGCAATAACAATCTACGAGCCATACCTAATTTTTCACTGTCAGGCACACGTTTAGCTTCTATAGCAGCCAATTGTTGGGCTATTGAATTAGCCTCATCTTTACCTAACATGCCAAATTTTTCTAACGCAGGGCGCATATTTTCGTTAAACTTTTGCGTAACGCCTTTGCTACTGCCTAATTCAGATGCAACTTGGCGCACAGCATCAAACACTGCTTTTTTCGCTTCAGGCGAGCGTTCTATAATAGGCGCAATTGCAGCCCATTTTTCCATGTTGCCGCCCTCTATGGCGTCCCTGACATTTTTTAATGGGCCAGATGTAGAATTCCAAATGTTATCCGCTGCTTTAGCGGCTTCTTTTGTAATTAAACCCGCCTCAGTTTTTGCCGCTGTTGCTTGTAAATTGCCTGCTTTTAATTGTTGAGCAGCGTTAGCTTGCGCGGTTTTAAGTATGTCCGCATTGGCGGTACTTAATTGTTTAATGCCACCACCAAGGTTAGCCACAGTACGTTCGCCACTTTCTAGCGTAGTGCGATATTTAATAACGGCATCTCTAACTTCAGGGACCGCGCTCAAAAACTCGCGGTTAGCGGTCATCCAGTTTCCAACTTGCTTAGATGTTTCTTTGGGTGCTAATTGATTAACAGCGTATTGTTGCGCCGCCTTAAGCGCCAGTTCTTTGCTGCCCACCATCTCTATAAGCGCGTTATAGTTTTTAGGTGTAGAAAAAAAGTAATCTGGCAGTTTTGATGGATCGCTGGCAAATTGCGTTAGCGCACCTTTATCTAAACCTGTTAATTTAGCGCCAGCTTTTGATCCAAAGACTTCTAAGCCTGGGCGTGAATCAGCATACTGGGTAAGCAACTGTGTTTGTGGTTCACCGGCAAAGTCTTTTTGAATTTGCGACAACAAACCGTAGTATTTTTTTTGCGCTGTTTGACCAATAGCTTTATAGCCTTCATCGGCCTGACCACGAAAAGCCTCGCCAAGCATACGCCTAGCATCGTCTACAGCTTGAAAACTAGGACCAACACCTGCCGCGCCTGGTGTTTCGCTGTAAACCATTTGACCTGACGCAGGGTCAAAAGTAAAGTTTGGAGTAGCTTCGCCACCAGCACTGGTTTTTATTTGGTCAAGTATTTTTTGATACGCCGCCGCTACATCTTTAGAATGTACACCTGGTTTTAATTCGCGTTCTAGGCTTGCAACAATTGATTTATAAGACGGCAGCGTTGTAACTGATTCGCCTTTAGCTTCACGGCCAGATACAATTTCATTTACTTTAGTTTCTGTAGCTTGGTATTGTTTAGCGGCGGCTGTTCTTAACTCACCTTCACGTGCTGCGGCAGCAGTTTGCAAATCTTGGCCAATTACATGCAAAGGTTTGTTTTCGCCTACTGTTTCAACAGTGCCTCTTGCTTTGTTTATTACATCCGTTTTTAGGTTAGTAAGGTAAGTAATAGCATCAGCGCGAGGTTGGCGGCGTTGGCCTACTGAACCTAATTCAGCATCCGCAGCTTGTTTGGCGGCTATCATTGTTTGATTAGCAGAATCATGCAAAGCAGCCGCTTTAGCCGCAGCAGCAGCGCGTGTTGCCGCCGCGCCTTTTTCCATTTCCATGCCAAGTATTAACATGGCTTTATCAGGGTCTTGCTCGCCCATCAACTTAGCGGCTAAACTTTCTACGTATTTTTTTTCTGCCGTACTCAAACTGCCTTTTGAATTGGTCAAATTAGCCATAAGGTCTTTGGCAAAATTTATTCCAGAAGTGGCAACTTTTCCCGATATCATTAGTTTGGCGGTGTTTAACGCCAATGGGACAAATTCAGGGGTTATAGCGCCACCAACCAAACGTGCGGTTTCAGCAGTAACTGGGCCTGCACCCATTTGCTCTGCAACTTGACCAGAAGTTTCGCCCATAAGGCCGCTAAAACCACCAGTAACAGCACGGGTTGCAGGCCCAACTTGTTTAGTCATTTGGCCCATAACATTAAGAGCGCCGCTTATAGGCCTTAACGCCGGTACAGCTTGTGCAAGTGTTGAAGCGCCTTGCAAAATTTGTGGGCCAAAATAACCCATTACGCCGCCTACTGCACCTGCCCCGCCAATGGCAGCAAGTTTTTCTGTGCCGTCTGATACGCTTTTGTTACCGTATTTTTTTGTGGCTAATGGGTTACCCATAGCCGCACCGCTAGGGGTTGACTCCCACAACGCTTGTAACTCAGTTTGGGACGTTGGCGCTGAGTCCCACAATTTTTGCAGGTCTTCAGCCATTACTTTATCTCCTCAACAGTTCCATCGGCTTTTTTACCTAACGTGCGCCCGTTAACCACTTTAGTTTCTACGTATTGGCTAGACGGCGATAACCCTTGTGCGGCTGCTGGAGTTAAATACCGTGATTTAAAATCAGATCGGCCAGTGCCTGCACTATATTGTTTCTCTAGCCCGTTAAGTTGTCCTCCAATTAACTCTTTATAGTTAGCAACTATACCTTTAAGTTGTTCGGGAGAAGAGGCTGCCAAAATTGTTTTCTTAAGTGCCACACGATCAGCCAACGCGCCAGTGCCTGGCACAACAGACGCAACAATTTCGTCGGCCAAAATTTCTTTGACCGCATTAAAATTACCAGGCGCGGGTTTGCCAGTTTGTGTTTGAATATATTGAGACACGGCATTGATAGCGCGTACATCACCTGATTGCAACGCATCTGCGGCTTTTTCAAGTGTAGTAAAGTGATCCATTACAACGTTAAGCGAACGTACTTTATTTCCTTGTATGCCTTGGTTAAACGCTTTTACTGCTGACGTTTGTAGGCCGTAATCGCTGGCTTTAAAGTCAGGTTTCATTGCAATAACTTCATTCATTATGCGAGTTGAATTTGGACCTGTAAGCGGCGGTAAGTTACCTTCAGCAATGTTCTTTGCCGTTGCCCTGTCAGCCAATGTTAAGACTTGTTTACCTTGGATGTTACCTTGCGCTTTAGCTTTTGATGCGGCCAATACTTGATCTTCGCTAAGGCTAGACAAATTTAGTGTTGGGTTGGCTTTAATTGCCGCAACGTACATTTTGGCGTTAGAAGCATTTAATTTATTAACAGGTATTTGGCCTGACTCTACGGGGCCACCAGGACCAAACAAAAGCGCAGAATCTGTGTCACTTAACCCTAACATAGCGCGAGCAGTTCCAGTAGGCGATTGGTTTAACGCAAATTGACCTTGAGGCCCACCACCCGCACCGGCAAGGCGGGTAACAATTTGATTGCCGTTTGCATCAACGCCGACCACATTTTGCATAGCAAGGCCGGGATGCAAGTTTCTTATGTCTCGTTGCAATTGAGCAATAACTGCTGGCGGCGCTTTATTAGCTATAGCAATTTGCAACTCGCGCTGCATTTTCATTGATTGAGATTCACCAGCCGCAAGTGCTTGGTCATACGCTTGAATGCGAGGATCAGTTGGTGGCACACCACTTTCTATTAACGCAGCGCGTTCTTGTAAAAGTTTACTTGTAGGAGACGGAGTAGGGGGTGCAGCCGGTGCGGTAAATACGGCTTTATTATCTCTACCAACAAGCGATGCGCCAGGTGCTACAGAAATTGGCCGCATATCGGCAGCGCTTGCGCCTTGTTGCGAAAGATACGATTGGCGTTGCTCAAAAGGAATTGCCAACAAAGTTTGTTGCGTAATTAAAGCCTTTGCTTTTTCTTCCTGTGAAAACAAAGACGATGTTTGAATATCCTCTGTGTGGGCGGTAATGTTAGCGTCTGATGGACGATCACTAATATCGCGCAAGGCTTGGCTTAACATTTTTTGTTTTAACCCTGCCGTTTCAATTAAAGATTTAGTTTCAGCGGCTTTTTGCGCGGCAGTAGTTGCGGCCTCTTTTCGGTAATTAATGCCCAATTGAGGGTTAACTCTAAACAGTTGGCTTTCGTAATCAGCCGCTGTTGGGTCTAAACGGCGCAACGCATTGCGTTCTTCCATCGTAGCCTGCGCTTCTTGCATCTTAAGCGCGTTTAATTGATTAGCTTGTTGGGCTTGTTGAATCTGCGCGATTTGGCCGTACTGCGCCAACGGATTGGCAAGTTCAATAGGCCGAACGCCAAGAGAGATGTTTGGATCAATTGCCATGATTTACCCCATGTTTCCGTAAGGATCATTTACAACATTACCGTAACCAGATGGCGTTGATCCACCCCGCAACGCCGACAACAAATTGTTGCCTTGATTGTAGTTAAGGTAAGTACCCAGTCCACTGGTAATGGCGTTTGCACCGCCAACTGTACCGGCAGCATTTGCTGCTGCGCCGCCAGTCAAATAATTGCCTACCGCGCCCGCATTTGCTGCACCCATTGCACCAACCTGCTGCGCCGTTGTTTGACCGACACCGGCCAAAGATTGCAATGGGCCAAGCTGGGCTTGACGTTCAGCCTGGTAACGGTTAAACGCATTTTGGTATTCTTGCGAACCCATCTCTTGGCCGTACCCTTGAGCCGCACGTAAAGCGTTGCCAGAGATTAAACCACCACGAGCCGCAGCACTTGCGTCTAATGCTTTCTGGCCTTGCTGCAACCGAAACGCATAGCCTGGATCTTGCGTAAACTGATTCATGCCAAACTTTTGATAGTTTGTGACCAAAGGTGTCAAAGCGTTTAACGCAGTGCGCCCAGCTTCCATGTACGGCATTTGATCTTGCCGAGTTTGCTGGTATTGTTGATTTTGAAGATCGGCAGCACGATTGGCAGCGTTGGCTTGTTGAGACGCGGCGCTGCTTGCTGCGCTAGAGCCAAGCAAAGAACTACCGATAATAGCGGCGGGTATCATCCATGGCATATCAATTCTCCTGAAGGCACTGGGCCATTTCGTGGGCTTGCGCGTCATCGCCTGCCACTATTAACACTTCATCAATCTCATCTGTATCGGTGCAATCCGTGGCGTGGATGCAATACCACACAACGTCTGTGAGTGATTTTACGCCATGATGCTTATTTGCTTCAATGGTTAAACACGCTGGCGCGTTAACAATTGTCCGTTCCCCATCAACCATCAATTCAATTGACCCACTGGCCAAAATTGACAAATGATCATGTTTATGTTTATGCTGGACAAGTATATGCCCCGCAGGAATGCGCGTCTCCTTGGCATACACACCGGCGCTGAAATGATGTTCGATCATTTAGCAACGCAAAGTAATTAAAGCACTGTCACCAGTACCATATGTGACAGCAGGGAATGTACCTGGTAACGCACCATAAGCGGCTGAACCTTTTATGATTGTGTCCGCAGTACCAATAGCAGAAGTGCCTATCGTAGCAACAGCGGCGGGGCTTAAAGTTCCGGCTTTAACCACTGCACTGGAAGTGTTGGCCAACAAAACCATACAGTACATACCCGCAGGCAGTACTTGTGAAATCGTAATTTCTTTAGTGCCTGTTGCGTCTAAACCTACTGCGCCAGCATCAAGGATTTTAACTGTAGGAATGCCGTTCTCCATTCGATAAATGCCAAGATACGCACTGCCACCAGCCGCACTAGTAGTAACATTTATGCCAATGCTAGACCATAATTTTTGTTGACGCACGACAAAAGGCGTTCCATACAAAGTGTTGGCCGAAATTGCCAAAGTGCTTGATGCTGCGGGTGAAAGCGCCTCACCAGCATAAAAACGACCCGAAGCATAACCGCCGTAATCAAACACATCGAATGCACCAGGATTATCACGAAATATTTGAGTAATGGATGCTTGGTTTGTGGGCACTACAATTGCTTGACCAGATGACCAAGAATTTTGGTTCATTTGATTGTTGCTAACCGTAATGTATTCAGGAGGCGATGTAATGCCATAAAATCTTACGGCAGCATAAGCATTATTTGATGGCGATGCCATATTGTTGCCCACGATCAATACGTTTCGCGTATTGCCCGGGCTGATAGTTAAAGTATTAAAACCAATGCAACTGCCTTGCGTGTAATACGTGCCATCAGCCCTTGGATTAATAAGTGAATTTCCGGTAACTGTAGCAAATTGTGTATCCGTTAAAGAAATACAATCAGCTTCTACGTTAGCAATAAAATTACCAGTAATAGTAAGTTGATCGCCACCCGCTTCAATTCCAGATGCCGAAATGTATTTTCTGGTTACGCCGCTGATCCAATTACCAGTAATAACGCAAACATTACCCGTCAGAAAAATGCCCGACTCTTTGTTGCTTTGGAAATAATTTCCAGAAATTATCGTGCGGTCGGCAGTGGCATATATGCCTGCCCAATTGTTACTTGTAAAATTACAGCCCGTTACAAACACATCATACGATGGCGTTCCGTCAGAAAAAGCGTTGCCAATAAATAACGCTGCGCCACCTTCAACAGTTACAGTTTGATTGCCACACGCGGCAAAAGAACAATTTGTAACCGTGGAATATACGCAGCCGTTCAACGCCGCGCCGATGTATTGCACGTTGTACACTTGGCAATTATCAAGCGTTAAATGCTGAACTTTAACAAAATCCAACAATCCAGCAGTACGTGTTCCTAGATTGTTTCCATCAAATCTAATATTAGACACACTAATTTGAGTATCTGTATATACATTTGCTGCACCGCTTTGGGTAAGATTTCGGAACAACGGCGTACTAGAACCTAATGAAGATGCAGCTTGTATGATGGTTGTAGATGCGGAATCGCCGTATACAGATGTACCGCTTGAAACAACAAGTTGACTACAAACGTAAGTGCCAGCAGGGATATACAACGATTTACCCGCCGCCGCTGTCAAAGCATTTTGCATGGCAGTTGTGTCGTTTGTAGTGCCATCGCCTGTTGCGCCAAAATCTTTAACGCTAATCATTTCTTGAAATTTTTGGTGTACTGTACGGCCCACAGCACCAGCCAAATTTCCTGAAGAATTTGATTGCCGAAAACCTACCAAAGCATCTCCTTTGGTAACGTCTGAGTTATTGGCTAAATCGGCTTGAGATGCGGCCAATAAATTTATTAAATACGCATTGCTGGTAATGTTGTCAACAGTCCAAATCAACGTGTCAGTTGACGTTTTAAGAACAAATTTATATGCAGAAGCATCTAACCAAACGTTGGCTTCGCCTCGGGTATCCAAAATAATTGGATTGGTATTGGCTGCTGTGCCCGTCGAATCATAGTAAGTTGTCAGCGGCGTGGTGGTGCCAGCGGCATAGGTATATACCTTGCCACCCACCAAAGGATTGCCATCGGTGCCAAAGAACTGAAGTTTTGGTGCGGGTGAAAGGGAAACAGATGGCATTTGAATATCTCCGATTAGGTCACTTCACGCCCAGAAACGCGGATGTTAATGGCGCTAGCAGTGCCTGCAATTGTACTGATAAAGTCGCTGACGCCAAGCACTTGGCCAACAAGCTCAGGAAACGTGTAGACTTCGGACGCTTGAAGCGTTTTGGTCTTGGTGATCAAATTGGTATTGCCAGCCGATCCAGCCGATGTGACCAAGTTTACGCTAATCGTCGCGGCTGTGGCGCTAATGTTGGTAGCTGTAAATTTGTCAATAATTGCGGTAACGCCAGTTGCTGTGTACTGGGTTGTTTGAGCGTTTTCGGCAAATTTAGCCGGTACAAAAACTTTAACTGTGACAGTCATGGTTTACTCCAAAAGCAGGTTGTTGTTAGACGCAGCTTGCATGATGACCCAATTAGTGCCGTCAGACACCATTGTCGCCCAATTTCCTACAACTGCCAAAAGAATTGCTGTGCCAGCAGTCGTGCTGTCAATTGGCACGATGTTGCTAGAAGCTGAATTAACTAATTGAGCTTGCATATTTTTGACCGTAATGTACCGCCCAGTCCATGAAGAAGCAGCGGGAAACGTTAATGTCAAAGCCGAACCTGTTTTGTTGTTAATGATCCAGGTGTCAGTGCCTGTAATTGTGTAATCAGCAGTTTTGGTTAGGACCGTAGATAGCGGCACGTAATCAATGTTAGCTACCGCAGCCGATATAGCTGTGCCATTGCCTTTAAGCAAACCTGTAATGCTGGTAGTTAAAGTGATTGCTGGCGTTGTAGTGTCAGTAGCTACAGTACCCGCAAAACCGTTTGCGGACACCACAGACACGGTGGTGACCGTGCCGCTGGTGGCTGGCGCTGCCCAAGTTGGCGCGCCGCCCGTGGTGGCCGTTAATACTTGGCCAGTCGTACCCGCAGCCGTAGCCACTGGCGCTGCGCCCGCCCCGCCGCCGTAGACAATCCCGTATTGGGTCAGCGCAGCCGAAGACGCCCAAGTTGTGCCGCTTGCAAAGTAAGGGATGCCGCCACTGGTCCCCGCCACCGTAAAGGCTGGCGTTGTAGTGCCAGTTGCTACAGTAATTATGCCGCCGGTAAAACTGACGCTGGTGACCGTACCCGAGCCTTTGCCGTTAAATGTATTCCAATCAGTGCTAGTCAAATAACCACTAACAGAAGTAGAAGCGGCAGCCATGCTAATGGCCGGTGTTGTGCCGCCAGAAGATACAACAGGCGCTGTGCCCGTCACCGAAGTAACGTACGTGCCAGCAGGTTGTTTGCCGTTAAACGTGTTCCAGTCGGTTGATGTAAGGTAGCCACTGACCGAAGTGGTGGCCGCAGGCATACTGATCGCTGGCGTTGTACCGCCAGAAGAAACAACCGGCGATGTACCCGTCACTGATGTGACAGTGCCCGAGCCTTTATTGTTGAATGTGGTCCAGTCTGTGCTACTCAAAGCGCCGCGATTAGTTGCCGAGGCTGTAGGCACGTTCAGCGTGATGACCGGCGTTGTGGTGCCGTTTGCAACGGTCGAAGTAAGATCAGTGCCCGTAGTGCCCAAAGTGAGCGCAGCCACCGAAGTGACTGTTCCCGACCCATAAGGCAAAGAAGGGATGTCAGCAGCCACCAAAGCCCTGAAGGCAGGCACGGCAGCCGCGCCCGATGTGGGACCAGCCAAAACATAATTGGCGGTCTTGGCGGCGTAAGGATTGACCGTATCGCCATAAGCTGCATTGATGCTGATGTTTGGGGTAAATCCGCCCGAAGACGCAATCGGCGCAGTGGCTGTTACCGAAGTAATTGTGCCGCCTGAACCAGTGGCGCTTAAAACGCCAGCTACAAAACTGATGCCTGAACCTGTTGAGACATTGCTAAAACCACCAGAACCGTTGCCGTACAAAATAGAAACACCGCTGGTCGCCGGTGCTTTATTGTTAAATGTATTCCAGTCGGTCGATGTCAGATAACCATCAGTCGATGTGTTGGCCGCAGCCATGCTGATGTTGGGAGAAATGCCGCCAGTTGACACCACAGGCGCAGTACCAGTCACTTCTATTACCGTTCCTTGGGTTGGCGTTGGCAAAAGATTGAGCGCATCAAGTTGCTTTTGCATTTCGGCTATTTGCGACAACAATCCAGTCGTATAGTTGGCCAAGCCAGCCGCTTCAATTTGTTTAGTTAACTCTGCGCTCAAGTCAACAGGCAACGGCTGCGTTTCGACATTCTGCGCCAGTGCTTGCAAAGCAGCATCGTAAGATGAAATTAAAGACTCAGGACTTGGGCCAAGATCACCGTCATACACCAATGTGGCCGCATTGATCAAAGACACAAAAAACATGTACCATGCACGGTCGATCAAGCCCGTGCGTGGGTCCACCAACGGCACTCGTGGTGGCGTGATTGGGGTTGGCGTGGCGTTAGGGCTAAGCATTGGTTGGAGTTAAAACAAGTTCCGCGCCCATGATTGCAATTTTGATAGGGTCTGTACCCGACACTTCATAAACACGATCCCGCAACTTAACGGTCATGCCCAGCCTGCGCCAGATTGTGCGATAGAAATATTGACCAACAGCGCCCATGCCTTTCCAATGTTCATTGGACCAAGTGTGGCCGCCATCATCCGACCAACGTAGCATGACGCTTGGTTGCGGGTTTATGTTTTGACCAACTTGGTCAATTAGGTATATATTGGATTCAGTCAACAAAAAAGCACTGGCTTCAGATACTATGAATACATCGTCAGTGCCTGTGATGTCAACATTAACATCTGGTAGATAAGCGCCAGTTTGAGCATCCAATTGGAGGCTGTGCTGGGCGGTACGATGCAGGTTGTTTGTTCCTTGGGGCAACGCACGCCAAGAACGCAACCATTTTTGAATGCTACCGTTGTCGGTATAGTTGTCTAGGTCAAACGCATAGATGTTGCCGTTTTGAAAGTCGCCAACAACAATCTTGTTTTGAAACGCCATCTGACAATTTGATTGATGGCGAGTAAATTGACCATCAACAAAACCGGCACGCTCATGCCATGCTTGGGTTGCGGCATCGTAAACCCAAGTAGTGTTGGCGCTTGGAAAAATCAGCACATAAAAACTGTGGCCATCTTGCTGGTACGTGTAGCCAATAGCATCCGACATATCAGCGTATTGTTGAATCTGCCATTCCACTGCATGAGTAGAAATACGCACACCAGCGTAGCCATTTGCACGGTAAACAATACCTTGACCACGGCGGTCACGGCCAAGCCAGAACAAACCATTGTCCATCTTGGCCACTGAATACGGGGCGGCGCAACCTAACTCATTAAAAGCGCCTTGAATACGTTGCAGGGGAAAACCCGTACCGCCAACATCGTACCAAACTTCAATTGAGTTTGTGCCAAAGGCCCAGACTTCGCGGAAGTTGGACGCAACAGCTATTAAACCATCGGGAGAACCTTCAGTGCTGGCAAAATCAAGTGCGTTAATGTTTGTGCCATCAAGAATAGCGGTGACCCACATCAACTGGCTGTTTGGTTGGTTAAACACAAAATAACCGTCCAAGTAACAGACAGTCACAGCGCCTGGAAAATCAGGGTCTGTGATAGCTCCAAACACACCTGTGGTGTTGTTATAAATGTAACTTGGGCCATTGCAGGCGATAAACAATTGCGTGCCGTTATCGGCCATACTGACAGGGCCAGCGCCGCTTACAGTGCCAAGTAACGTGGCTGTGTAAGCATTGTTGATTTTGTAAAGTTCATTGCCCGATACAACAAAAGCAACGCCGTCATTGGACGAAAAAGCCCACAAGCCACGGATCGGGCCAACGCCGACCGTGTTAAGCAACTTTAAGCCTGGTGCCCGTTGCAAAAATGCAGGCTCTTTTCCCGCCTCGGGTACGATCTCAGGAAACAAGTTGACCATCCTAGCATCCGCAGCATTGACGCTGCGTGCCACATAGGATGAACCAAGGATTGGCGTCTTCATGCTATACTCCCATTTACATTAAATGGAGTTAAACTATGGAAACATGGAAACCAGTTTTGGATTTTGAAGACTTGTATGAGGTTAGTGATTTTGGAAACGTGCGGCGAATTGCCAGAAGCAAGACACTTGACGCTGCCAAAATTGCTGAAGCTAAACAAATGTTTGAACACGGCGCTACCCTTAAACAAGTTGCTAAATTTTTGGGCACCAGTATTCCCACAGCGCATTCTATCAAACATGGCAAAACTTGGGTTGGCAATGCGGCTTACCGGTTGGTAAAATTTCAAATGCTTAAAAATTACTGCATTGTTAGTTTGTGCAGGGACGGAAAATACACCAAACGCAGCGTACATCGAATGATGTGGGAGGCATTTAATGGCCGCATTGAAAGCCGTTTGGAGATAAATCACAAAGACCTTGATCGCGCCAACAATCAACTGGACAATTTGGAAATTGTTACACACCAGCAAAATCTTCAGCACGCTATTGATGCCTACAAGGCCAAAGGGCTTTTGCGGGCGGTCAAAGGAGTGAAAGGATTTATTGCTGGAAAACATAGCAAGTATGACAACAGTTGACTACTATATTCATTAATAATTTCCCGCGTAGATGTTGAAGCGTTGGCGAGTGGCCACAATAGCGTAAGGCATTGACATTACATCATCAGGGTTGTTGATGCGCTTCAAGTCACGCTTGCTGGTCATAGCGATGCGCTGCACTTGGGGGCTTGGCTCAACACCAAACTCAGGCGCGATTTCCATCGCCAACGCATAGGTAAACGCACGCAGATAGCCTGGCGGGAACGCCAATACGGTTTGTAACGTAGCAGGCTGGGTTAATTCTTCAACACTGACAAAGTGCCACTCCAAGTCCCGCGTGGGCTTGGGGTAGATGTACATATCAACGTCTGGATATGTCATGTTGATAAACAACACTTGCGGGTAAGTAGACGTTACTGTCTTCACAGCAATACCATCGTATTGCTGTTGGTTAATCATTTTTATGCCGTAAGAAACGTTTGTGCTTGCGTCACGGTAGTACGTTGCATCATCTAGCAAAATAGGCCGGTTGCCTACAAAATTGCCTGTTGGGCCAAGAGTGCGGTTGATAAAACCAGCAGGCCATGTAAAGACTTGATCTTGGGTGCTAAACACTGACAAACGTTCAGTGTTCCAACTGTCAATCATCTGGTTAAGCGCAACCAAACAATCGTTGGCTGTTTCTGTAGAAGGCAATTCGCCTTCGGCCAGCATACCGATTAAGCGCAAGGCTCGATTTATTTGTTCACCAGCGGTGTACGTGGCCATGCTCAGACTCCTTCAGTTTCACCTTTGCGGGTGTATTTGCGCTTCACAACTAACGTGTTGGCCGCTTCTTCACAGTCTGAAGGCGTGTCTGGATTGTAGCGCATCCATCCATTTTTTTCATCAAAATCGGCTTCAAGGTCCATTGTGGCCACTTTGCGACCGTGAACAGGATGAGAAAGATAAATAACCATGATTTAAAAAATGGGGGTAATTAGCCCCCATTTAATTTAGCTTGCGCCGTGGATGATTGCGTAGTTGATGATGACAGCTTCAGAGTATGAAGTTGACGCAGTCAAGTTTCGCAACGTAATCAAGGCAGAACCAGCAGCCAAATACGAAACGTAAGTGGTGTAAGCCCCAGCAGCGCTACCAGTAGTGTTACTAGAAACGCACACAATAATTGTGTCATTGATGGAGATTGAACTATTGGTCAAAACAAACGACACGGCAGTGGCTCCGGCCAATGCTGCGTTGTTCATTGTGATGCGACCAGCACTGGTATTTAGCGTTACCCCTGTGGATTTGCTGGTGGCTTGCGTTACCGCACCTTGGGCTGCTGCACTGTAGCCAATCTCTTGACTTGCGTAGCAGGTAGTAAATTCGGGATCGCTATACGCAACACCGACAGCTTGTGAATTTGATGGCATGATTGTTCCTTAAAGAATGGGGCCGAAGCCCCATTTAAGTTTAGGCCACGCGGTACACAGTGTAAGCAGCATCGCCGGTTTTGCGGAACAAGAATTGCGCCGCGCCACCAACACCGGCTGCACTGCCAGTAATAGCAACAACCAAGTTACCAACCGCAGTAATGCCAGTTCCCACAGCCATCGTAATCAGGCCAGTTGAAGTGCCCAAGTTGATAACTGTCAGTTCAAACGTGCTGTTGATTTTTGCGTTGGTAAACACAGCGTCAATTGCAGTAGCAGTTGGCAATGTGTAAGTTGCCGCTGTGGTAGACGGATTGCCCACCAAGATGCCACCAGTAGTTTGTGCAACGGTCAAAGTGGCCGTAGCAGTCGCCGTATTGGGCGCTGCTTGAACGCCCATAATGATTTCATTGGTGTTGCCATCAGTAAACTGATATCCACCGCCAGAATTAGGTAATGCCATGATATTTTTCCTTTAAGAAAGAATTGATTAACCCCAGAGACGGCAAGCCATCTGTGGACGAATGGTGTTAAAACCATACAAAACGTCAATACGGCAAGGCATACGGTCGTTGTTGATGTCGTACTGACGAACAACACGCAAGCTAATACCGTTATGAACTGCACGAGCAGCCATGTCAACACCTTGTGGGAGCAAGAGGTCAGCAGTAGCGAACGTGATAGCGTCCTTGTGGTAAACCAAGTTCTGTGCATAAGCAGTAGATGCAGTGCCCAAAAAGGTCACAACAGCGCTAGATACTGGCAAAGCGGTCATGGTAGCCAATGCGTGAGCAGCGGAGTACATGGGAGCCACAGTTACAGTCCAAGTGCCGGACACAGCAGTTGCATCAGCCAAAGCCACAAACTGGAACAACGAACCAGTGGTTTCACGGGTTTGTGGGTTCACAGCAAAGCAAGCTGCAATAGTAAACACATCACCAGCCTTGAGGGTAGTAGTTACAGAACCTTGAGACAAGGTTACAGTAGAAGAACCTTCAGAAGTCACTGTAGCGCCAACCGTGGTAGATGCAGTAGCATCACGCGAACCAGTAGTAAACTGCTTGATTGACTGAGACATGTTGATTTCGTCATAACCCAACACGCCAGTACCCATCATGCCGTTCTTAAACTGCTTGCTGATAGTGTCGGTAGGATTGAACAGACCTTTCATGCCTTCAACCAAACCAGCGTTAGCGGCAGGGTTGACAGTGGCGTAACGTGGGTTCATCACAGCAGCGTTTTCGTTCAGCTTCTGCTGGGCTTGCAACAAGACCAAAGAAGTTGAAGGTGTAGTGCCAGGAGTGCCAACCGAGTTGCCGATAGTCTTGAAGCAGTTAGCAACGTCAGCATCAATGCTGGAGGCTAACTGGCTAATACGAGGCTTCAACACACGTTCTGCAAAATCATCCAATTGCATGGTCAATTCAGCAGATGTGAAGTTGACACCAATGTGCTTTTGGGTGGAGACAGTCAGAGTGGTGAACTGTTCGTTATCGTCCTGAACTTGCAGGGCGGCACCGTCAGTTACCAAAGCGCGGTCAGGTAAACGGATACGCAGTGTGGAACCGATTTTTGCGCCTTCAACAGCGAAAGAATCGTCATACTGGCGGTTCACGTTGCGGGTGATCACAAGATTGTTCTCGAGGATTTCGAGAGCCTTCCGTGTGATCATGTCAATGGTTAAGATACTGTTAGACATTTCAAAAGTCCTTTAAAAAGTTTTAGCGGTTCTGTGCTTCCCACTTTTTCCGCTGTCGTGCCCTTTCGGCTTCAATCCACTGCGAGGCTGTCATGGTCTTAATAGACCGTGGGTCCGTAGTGTCATGTGCCGGTGATCCAGAGGATCGGGCGGTAACTGGCGAAATCGGCGCTGGCGCAGATGTTGTTTTTTTCATCGGAGGTTCAGCGGTCAATTTGGCTTCGATCCGTCCGATTTCCTTCGCCTGGCTCAAGGGCGTCATGCGTGAGATGCGATCTGCTTCTTTTGGATTTGACCCGAGGTAGTACGCTAACTCAGGCCCAATGTCCGAAGACTGGATCGTTTCTGCCATCACGTTGGTAATTGGTAGCTTGGGGTTGTACGCGACTTGTTCAAAGTCATCGTATTTGCTCCGCGCTTCCTCCTCAAGATCGTGATAGCTCTCAAGAACTTGCGAGTGCTGCTTGGCGGCTTCACGCTTGGCGATCAGTTCTTCTGCCTTCTGATAAGCCAATGCGTCTGCATAGGCTTCAGTAGATTCAAACTGGTCAGCGGAGGCGGCTGGCGCGGCCCTCAACGTCTGCATTTCTGACTGACGCTGTGCTTGTTCTCGTTCCCACTTACGTTGCTCTCTTGCAAGGCGTTTGCCGATGGCAGCATCAAGTTCCTCTTGCGAGAATGTCTTGGTGGGCTGTGTTTCAGCTACTTCCGGCGTACTTTCAACAACTTCAGGTGTGGCCGTCACATCCGTGGTTGGCGCGGAGTCTACTTCCGCTAGGGCTTGTTGGACTTCTTCAGTCATGGTATCTGAATCCTAAGATTCCTCGGTCTACTGGGCCGATACAGTTTGTGCTGCTATTATGCAACAAAATTGTTTTAAACAAAATATGTTGCCGAAAACGTAAGCGTCCCAGTGGCTGCAATTGCGCCAGCAGAAGTTACGTTTGTACTTGTACAAATAATTGCTGCAAAAGAAGTTAAAGCCGCGTTAGTTATATTCCCATGCCCCGCAGTTACAACAGTAAACGGTAAGTTAGTTGTAATAACGCCCGCCGCAGCCACAGCAACACTTGTTGCCCCTGTGACAGTTCCATTAACAGTCATTTGCCTACCAGTACGGGTATATTTGCCTGTAGAACTAAATGCGCCAATAACAGTTAATCCGCTGCCTTGATTTGGTGTCCAAGTACCTTCTTCATACCAGTTCAGCAACTGGCTTGTCATACCCGCTGCGGGAGTGTTGGCGGTAAAGTTGAAGCCTTTGGCTGCTGTGCCTTGGACTACGTTTCCACGGTTAACGGTAACATCAGTTGTTGACCCAATGTTAAGTAGCGTAAAACCAGTGCTGTTATCAATCAAGCTCATATTGCTAGAGCCAGAAATACCCGTCCACTGCATATCTGTTGCAACCGTTCTTACCCGAAATGCAGAATTGCCAGCACCATTACGCGCCGTGACGTTGGTGTAAACTTCAAGGTTATTTGAAACAAAAGTCAAATCACCCGAGGTTGTTAATGCAGTAGCGCTATTGCCAAAAGGTATGTAACCCGATGAAACGGCAGTTAACCCTGTCCCGCCGCTACTAACGGGCAGTGGGGTTGTAGTTAAAGCAAGACTAGCTGCGCTAACTGCGCGGCCAACAGTTAAGTTAGCAACAGACACTTGCTTAGTTGTACTGCTTTGAACAACAGGCAAAGTCTCCGTACCCGCCAGTGGCGTGGTAGCGGAGGTCAGTGCCGATATTTTGCTGTTTGCCATCGTTAGCGAACCAAAATCCAGTTAAAGCGAACTGTTGCACCGCCAACTGGTGCAGTTTCAATATACAACGTAAATCCAGCAGTTGTTTTAGTAATTTGGGTAATTCTGTTTGAACCCGCAGCAGGTGTTCCCGCATACGTTGACGGAGTTGCAGTTAAATAATAAGTTGCAGTTGGTTCTGCATTGGTGAATGTAACTGCAACGCTTGTATTAGCCCCAGAAATCTCGCATTCACCACGCAAAGTTTTTGGCGCTTGAGCATATACAGTCCCGCCAACAGCAGTTTGATAGCCTTGAATGCCGCCATCAATAAGCATAGTTGGTCCAAGCGCAACCAAATCTTCAACAAAAATTCTGTTTTGCTTGTTTGGAAATTGACCCGCCGCGCCTTGTGCAATATTTGCAATGTTAGCCCCATGCGGTGAAATAATTGTTGTCCGACCATCTTTGATTAAATAGTGGTTTGTACTATACATACTTCCACTTTCAACCCAATCACCAATGTAAACGCCAGCCCCAGCAGAACTGATAACTGCATTTGTAGCGTATTCGTAGATGTTGCCCAAGCCAACTGTATTTACACCTGCATCGTCAATGCTTGTTGGGTAATTTGTAATGTAGTTATTCCACAAACGAACAGTGGTTGCTACGCCGCCACCGCCAATAGAAATACCTGCTGCTGTTGAAGTAGCTGGTGTAGAAGCATCAATCCGGCAATTTTCAACCAAAATTTGGGTAACGCTTCCTGTGCCATCGCCAGTAATTTGAACCCCGTGATTTTTACACCCATAAATCCAGCAATTACTTACGTTTACTTGAGTTGCTTTAATAATTTTTACGCCAACAATGTTTAGCCCATTGCCGTTAATTTTAAAACCTTCAAAAAAAACTCTTGAAACAATATCGCCGCTTTGATAAATTTGAACAATAGGATCAGTATTGTTACTTAGCAACACGGCGCCGTATCCAACTAAACGTACATCAGATCGGGATACAGATATGTTGCATTTGTAAGTTCCAGATGGGAATGTCACAGTCCCACCCGTAGACGGTAACGAGCTAATAGCATTGGCAATTGCAGTGCTATCGTCAGTTGTGCCGTTACCTGTAGCGCCAAAATCCATGACGCTGATTGTTTGACGCAACTTAGCCTGCACCGTGGTTGCCACAGCACCAGCGCCAGCGGGTTGGTAACCAAACGAAGCAACTGTTGCTTTAACAGTTGTTCCGCTTTGCACAGCCGCAACAACATCGCTGCTACTTAACGCACCTGTAGCTGGCGGCAATTGGGATATTTTTATGGTGGTAGCCATGATTTAATCGTAGTAAACGGTTGCAGAAACAGTGCCGCTGATGACAATATAAATGCCTTTGTTGGCATAAATACCATTAACACCAAAATTGTAAGCAGTTGCCGCTGTCGGCGTAAAGACTTTCATAATTGGTGTAGTTGTAGTCGTTGCCGCCGAATCATAAACCGTGATGGTCGGTGTACCGCTGGCCGCAGTGACCATGATACCAATCAATTTGCCAGCCGAAGGTTTGATGTTTGCCGTTGCGTCGATTTGGGTGTAATTAGCCATGATGGTCCTTATGCGAGAAAGCGAAGTTTGTACAAAGTACGCAGATAAATCTCAATGATATTGTCAATCAGTTGTTGCAATGACATATCGGTTTTGTCAACCACCTCATATCTGGCGTCTTCGATCTGCTTGAGCGAGTCTTCCAAGAATTCAATGATGTTAGATGTTTTTTTGGCCGAGTGCAATGTGATGGGTCCAATTAGACCATGACGGCCTTGATAGCTTTCAGCAAAATCATCTGCTGCATCAATAATGCGGTCGTAAAAAATGTTTAGGGCTTTGTGCTTGGAAAAGCTGCGGGTGTTCAAATGCACCGAATGGGCAACATCTCTTGCAAGAAACAGCAAACCTAAAAAATCACAGGCTTTCATTGCGGCATCCCCATTTGTGGTTGCTGTTCCATAGACTCCATCGGCATCTCAGCCCCAACATCAACATCACGGCCTGGCATCTCGCCAATCAGATCACCGGAGGTGATCATACCGTGAACCGTGCCCATTACGATGTCCTGAATTTGCTCTGGCGACATAGAAGCCTGAACTTGCGCCAACCGTTTAGTCTCAGCATCGTATGCCTTAACCTGCGCTTCAAAGTCCTTACGGTGCATGTCTTGCACTTCAACCGACTGGTTGACGTTTTGGATCATCTGGTGCATCTGTTCCATCTCTTGAGCCATCGCTTGCATTTGTTGTTGTGCAGCGGCCAAAGCTGGGTTGTCTTCACCATCACCCATCAACTTAGGATCAATGGTCTTGGCAAACCGTTTGGCCATCTCTTGTGCGCCTGGCCAATCCATATTCTTCACAAACAGGTCACCGGCCACAGCCCACAGTTGAGGATTACCTTGCAACAGTTGTGCCATTGCTTCGAGTGCCTCTTGACGTTTGGTCGCGTAGCCTGGGCCGGTGGTTGCAACGACATCGTACTTGCCAACACCAGGGTTGTAGATTTTCTCAAGCACAATTCCGTTTTGGTCCACAATTTTGTTGACCGGCTCGGGCTGCTCAGGGTTAATCTTAACCATCTTGGTGTCGCCATCTTCACCAATGATTCGGGCAATACGCTGGGTGTCGTAAATCTTAGGGATCAAGTCCACCAGTTGACGGGCCACATGACGTACGCCACGGGCTAAGTTGTCACCATAGTGGTAAGTACCTACATCGCCCTCTCGCTGACGCGCAAGAATGGCTTTGCCTGAACGCTCATTGGATGTCATCCCCAAACTTGCGTTGTATTGTCCAGTGGTGGACTTGATGTCTTCCGATGCACCAGCTTTGGCTTGCAACAACCCGCTAGACGCCATTGGAGGCTGGGCACGCTGTGGCAGTGGCATAACACTGCCTTGGCCGTCTGTAACATCAGGATTGACCTCTAAATACGGCCAGTTGTTGGTGTTAGCGGTCTTCCACTTGTCTTCGTAGCCTTCAAATTGGCCGCCATAACCAATAAATGGCGCTTTTGGCGCTAAAGCCAGCATCTCAGCCTCTTGGCTCACCCAATAGTTGTACATACGCTGGGCATCTTTGGCGTTTCGGACCAAACCAGACACATACAAACGGCCATCCACCTCAAATTCATTGCCAACAATCCGAATGACG
>Ga0209597_1000271_pt1 | contig 34334 bp, 25 predicted proteins | sample M_140625_MF_Meta_FD_187316 | JGI IMG/M metagenome (GOLD analysis project Ga0209597, IMG submission 187316) | Freshwater microbial communities from Lake Montjoie, Canada to study carbon cycling - M_140625_MF_MetaG (SPAdes) (version 2) | ecosystem: Environmental > Aquatic > Freshwater > Lake... | reverse complement strand
TATTCGCTCTGCAAGGAGGCTTCTCTCCGCGCCTTTGCAAATTTCGAAGGGCGTAGCTCCGAGGATCCCGATATCGCAGACTATCAGAAAGTGGATACCGGAATGGGACTCTCCCTACGCATCCAGTTTTAGCCAGTGGGACGAGCGAAATCTTGGGTGGTCAATTGTCTGACTTTCGATGATTAAACTTCCCCAACGTCAGTGGGTTTTTCTGCTCATTTGCCTGAGCTGCACGTTTTTGGCGCTCTCTCTTGACGGCTTGTTTCGTGGGTTTTCTTACATCCCGCTCACGCAGATGGAGACCTTCACCGAAGACATTCGAGCGCGGATGGGGAAAAAGACGCCGGTGGCCCCAGAGTTGGTGCTCATTGGAATTGACCGCCCGCAGTACGCAGCTACGGATTTCAGCGAGGAGACGCTTGAAAAAGCGCCTGTGCTTCGGGCGTTGCAGAAAAACTTTCCTTGGTCACGGGCGGTGTGGGCCGAGTTGATCGACAAACTGGCCGATGCGGGCGCCAAGGTGATCGCGTTCGATTTGATTTTCGGTGCGCCCAACGAAGGAGATGAGCAACTGGCCGCAGCTCTTTTGCGGCACAAGGACAAGGTGGTGATCGGGTGCACCATGAGCCCGCAAAAAACTCAGCGCGGCGATTTTCTACAGCTTATTACCCCCAACCCCGTGGTGTTACCCGCGGCGGACTCCGATACCCTAGTACAGGACGATCGGGTGGCTTATGTCAATCTCCCCAAGGATTTCGATGGAGTGGTGCGGCGCGCGCGTTTCCGCCAAACTGGTGCGCAAGCTGGCTTTGTGGTGGATGGTGCCGTGGTAATGGAATCGCTTGCGGCTAGAGCGGTGCGGAAATTTGGTCATCCTGAAGCGGTGCCCGAGGCATTCGAAACGACACGGTTTCGCTACGGAAACGCGCCGGGATTTGGTTATCAGCTACATCCGATTGGGGACGTGTTGAGCCCGAATATCTGGCAAAAAAACTACGCCAATGGCGCATTTTTTCGTGATAAGATCGTGCTGATTGGACCCACGGCGGGCATTTTTCACGACGAACACGACACGCCATTCACCGAGCGGCAGATGAACGGGCCGGAGGTTCATCTCAACATTATGGCGGCGGCGCTGAACCACGAGTTTCTTAGGGAAATACCAAAACTGGCGGTGTTTTTGATGATACTATTGGCTGGGTTACTCGCGGGTGCCTTGTGTTTTCATAATTCCCAACCCGGTGAGCGGCTGGCTGTTCTGGTTTTGTGCGTGGGCGCGTATTGGGTGATCGCCCAGTGGTGTTACGACAAGGGCTGGGTGATCCCTGTGGCCGTCCCCGTTCTGGTGCTGGGCATTAGCAGTATCCTGATCCTGTTTTACGACTTCTTTCAGGAGCACCTTGATCGAATCAAATTGCGGCACACCATGGGATTGTATTTCTCCCCAAAAGTGTTGGAGGCCGTTCTCTCAGACCCAGGCTCGATGCTGCCCAAGCACGCGGATGTCACCCTGCTGCTTACTGATTTACGCAATTCCACGCCTTTGGCAGAGCTCTTGGGGCCTCAGGGGATGTTCGACCTGCTCAATAAGGTCTTTGAGGTCCAGACCAACGCGATCATGCGGGAGGCGGGAAACCTTGAGCACTTTCTGGGTGACCAGTTCTTGAGCTATTGGGGTGCGCCACAGGCTCAGCCCGACGGCCCAGACAGTGCCTTGCGGGCGGCTAAAGCTCTGATCACAGGTATGGACACGGTGAGCCTCAATTTGCCCGAGGCGGTTAAGAAAATCTTTGGGTATGGCGTGGCCCTACATAGAGGGCATGTGTTGGTGGGCAACAAGGGCTCCGCGAAACGGCTCGATTACGGACTGGTCGGCGACGCGGTGAATGCGGCCTCTCGGATCGAGGCTTTGACCAAATATTACGGGGTGAAGCTTTTGGTTTCATGCGATGTGCTCAACGAGTTAAAAAACCCCGGAATGCATCGGATGATCGACCGAGTGATTGTGAAGGGGAAAAGCGATCCGATTCAGTTGTTCGAATGCGAAAACCCGTGCACCCCTCCCCACTATTCGGAGCTGTGTGACGCCTACGCGAAGGCTTACGAGGTGTATGCGGTTGGCCGGTTCGAGGAGGCTCGGCCGCTTTTCGACGCCTTGATGCTAAAGTACGACGACAAGGCCAGCCAGGTTCTGAGCGAGCATTGTGTCGAGCTTGCGGCCGCCCCCCCCGCTAATTGGAAGGGTGTTTGGAAGATGGAATCCAAGTAGAGGCTCCCCTCCCTTTTTTGAGTGAGGGCGCGGAAAAACGGAGTCATTGAGATCGCTTGCATGACTTCCTCCGCTGAGGGATACTGAATTCTAGTCTGTTTCAACTCAGCGGGCTTCGCGGCTTGCCAAACACCGGACAAACACCTTAATCGGCGTTGCAATCAACGTTTCCACCCCACAAACGTTTCAACGTTTTAACCTAAACCACTTTTACCTTTTTTACTCATGGCAGCAGCAAACGATCTCCGCAAAGGCATGTGCATTCGCTACAACGGCAACCCCGCAATTGTTTTGGAGGTCATGCACAGAACGCCAGGCAATCTTCGGGCCTTTGTGCAGGCGATCATTCGTTACATCGGGACGGGTAAGTCTGCTGACGTGCGCTTTGGTTCCACTGACAAAGTGGAGTCTGTGGAGGTGCATCGGCAGACGCTGGAATATTCCTACAAAGACCAAACCACCTATAATTTCATGGACCCGGAAACCTATGAAACCGTCCCCTTCGAAGAGGCCTTCATCGGAGAAGCCAAGGAGTATTTAACGGAAAACATGAAGGTGGAAGTGCTGTTTGTAGAGGGAAAACCCGCCAGCATCGACATGCCAGCTTCCGTGATTTTGAAGGTAACCGAGTCTGCCGAAGGCGTGCGGGGCGACAGCGCGAATAACGTGCAAAAGCCCGCTACTCTTGAGACTGGGAAAGTGGTGCAGGTGCCGCTTTTCATTAAGGAAGGCGAATCCATCAAAGTGGATACGCGTACTGGCCATTACATGGGTCGGGCGTGATGTTTCAAAGTTTTGGCAGTGCCACATCCGCCCTTGTCGGGCCGTAACTTTCGGACGCGTTGAAGCCTGAACCAGAATTCCGTGGCGGACCAGGCCAGCGCATCGCTCGGGAAGAGAGGCGCTCGAAGGAGCAGTCTTCTTCTTTGACTCCCTCTCCCAAGAAAAATCAACAGCGCTCGCAGTCCTCGGAAAACCGTAAGGTTCCCAAAAAGCCGAGTACTCCATCGAAAGTGCCCCGCTTAAGAGCGGCGGCATCCGTGGGCAAGGCGACCATTCCGGAAGGTGAGCTCTTGGATCGCGGGCACAGCGAGCGTGACATTTTGCCTGCTCGGAAAAGAGGGGCGCCAGAGCCGCGCTGGTTTTTCAGGATGTCTTTAACGTGGGTGAAGAACTTCGTGGGCGTCTTTTTGTTGCCGGTGGCCTGGGTGTGGACGGTCAGCTTTGTCGGAGCTTTCCGACACGCAACGGTGCATCAGGCGTACTGGAGGACGGAGGATTTCTGGTTCTTTGTGCTGGGGGCTTTGCTGTGGTTGGTCACTTTTTGCGGGAGCCTTTATGCGAAGGGAGAGCCGTGGCTTCTGCGCTGGTACGTTTGGGTGCACGAATACACGCACGCGATTTGGACTTGGTTGAGTAACGGGCGGGTTTCAGAGTTGAAGGTGTACCGGGACCATGGTCATATTTTGACCAACAAACCCACAGTATTGGTCACCTTGGCGCCGTACTTTTATCCTTTGCCTTGCGTGGTGTTACTGACGCTTTTTTTGGTCGTGCGTCCTTTTTACGTCATCGAAGACGCTCCTCCTGTGTTGTGGGGCTGGATGCTGCCCATTCAAATCTTTCTACTTTTGATGGGAGTGTGCTGGTCTTTTCACTGCACGTTTACCGTTTGGATGATCCGACGGGGGCAGAGTGATTTAAAAATGCATGGCAACTTGTTTTCGCTAGTGCTCATTTACGTTGCGAACTTAGTGCTGATGTCGCTTTTCTTGATTCTCACTGCCCCCGGCGTGGAGTTTGGCTCCTTTGCAAATGAACTTCTTTTCAATGCCAAGGAGTTTAGCAGTAGGGTTTGGGCGCTCTGGAAGAAGTTTCGCTGATGTCGCCTTCGCCTTCATCTTCGTGTTCACGCGTTTCACCCGTTGCAGACAACATTTCTCTTTTGACGCTATCAAAACCCTGCGCCAAATTGCAGGGCGCTCTTGTTTGCGCTTTGCTATGTGTTTCTGCTCGCAGAACCCTTTAGTGGGTTCAGAGTGGAGGCTTACTTCGAGGGGAATCAAATAATCGAGTGCGAGATGGTACCTTCCTTGTGGTGCTGTTAGATTACTTTTTCATTTAGGGACTTAGACATGATAAACAGATTTTTTGGGCTATTTTCCAACGATATTGGTATCGATTTGGGAACGGCCAACACTTTGGTGTATCTCAAAGACAAAGGCATAGTGCTGCGGGAGCCTTCCGTCGTCGCCGTGCAGGCCGGTACCAACCGCGTGTTGGCCGTTGGAGACGAGGCGAAACGCATGTTGGGGCGTACTCCGGGGAACATTGTGGCGATTCGTCCGCTTAAGGACGGAGTGATCGCCGACTTTGAAATTACAGAGGCGATGCTGCGGCATTTCATCATCAAGGTTCACGGGAAGCGCACGCTTTTCCGGCCTCGGCCCCGTGTGGTGGTGGCGGTGCCTTCCGGCATTACGGAGGTAGAAAAGCGCGCAGTGAAGGACTCGGCGCTGCGGGCGGGGGCGCGAGAGGTGCACCTAATTGAGGAGCCCATGGCGGCGGCAATCGGCTGCGGTTTGCCCGTGCAGGACGCGGCAGGCAATATGATTATCGATATCGGCGGCGGGACTACGGAAGTGGCGCTGATTTCTCTCTCGGGAATCGTTTACTCGCGCTCTGTGCGGGTCGCGGGCGACGAGTTGGACGAGGCCATTATCCAATACATGCGGCGCGCGTACAACTTGATGATTGGGGAGCGTACGGCAGAAGATATTAAGATTAAAATTGGATCTGCATATCCTTTGGAACGGGAAGCGACCATGGAAGTCAAGGGGCGGGATCAGGTGGCGGGCTTGCCCAAAACGTTGACCATCACTTCCCAAGAGATTCGCGAAGCTTTGCTCGAACCGATTTCTACGATTGTAGATTCCGTCCGCGTGGCATTGGAGCGGTGCCCTCCAGAATTGTCGGCTGATTTGGTGGATCGCGGTCTGGTGCTTGCGGGCGGCGGAGCTTTGTTGCGCGGCTTGGACAAGTTGCTGACCGAAGAAACTGGTTTGCCAGTGCACTTGGCCGAGGACCCGTTGAGTGCGGTGGCTGAGGGCACCGGCCGTGCGTTGCAGGAGCTGAACTTCTTGCGCCAAGTATCGACTGCAACCGATTCGCGTCATCATTGAGGGCGAACCGTCAACGGGCGGACGACACGCGTGGCCGGGCTGGCTTTGCTGAGCAGCCAACGGCGCAGTTGCGTGCGTTTCTTGCGATTGAAAGGTTGGTAGACGCAGGCTGGAAGTTATGAGGATGCGATCGAAGTTTATCGCCGCCGGGGTTTTCTTGGTGGCGTTTCTAATTCTGGTGCTGGGGGCAGGAAATCCCTCTTCACTCAGAAGTTTGCAATCTGGCTTTCTGGGCTTTTTGACCCCGTTTTTGCGTTCCGGTTCTGCCTTAGAGCGTAAATTCAGTGCCTTTCGTGAGGGTTTAAAGAAGCTGGAGGATTTGGAGGACGAAAGCGTGGCGTTGCGGGTGGCAAATCGGGAGTTGAGTGCCACCAACCAGACCTTGCGCGGCATGGAGGCGGAAAACAACCGGTTACGCAAAGCCCTTGGTTACAGAGGGAGAGCTGAGTTTAAACTGGTTCCCGCGCAAATTATCGGACGCGATATTTCGACGTGGTTTAATCAGGTGGTGATTGATCGGGGCAGCGAAGACGGTGTGCGGCGTGATATGCCGGTGCTTACGGAGGAGGGTTTGGTGGGCAAGACGACGCTAGTCTCGGAGCATTCATCGGTTGTGATTTTAATTTCCGATGAGAATTGCAAGGTAGCCGCGAGCGTTGAAAATTCCCGGGAGCAGGGGATCTTGCGTGGGGATCGGGCGTCGAGCGGTTCGTCCCCGCTGGTGTCGCTGTTTTTTTTATCGAAACAGGCGGGGTTGAAGGTGGGGCAAAAAGTGCTTACTTCAGGGGTGGGCGGCGTGTATCCATCGGGAATTCTAATTGGAGTGGTCCAAGACTTTCGCGTGCGAGAACTCGATGGTGCTGCGACATTGGTGCCGGCAGTGGATCTTACCGGGTTACAGGACTTATTTATCGTGGTGAGTGATCCCAGGTAAGTAACAAATTGTGCTACAACTCGCTCAATACTAGTAAAATACAATCTGAAATTTTCGCCTAAAATTGCCGCTGAAACTATCGCTAAAATGTCGCCCTCCTGATGTTTTTCTGCACTCTCATCGCCGCGTTATTCCTGAGCCTAGTGGCACAGCACTTTTTTGGTGCGGTACCGCCTTGGGGCGCACGCGTTTTTTTGATGCCGATTATTTTTCTTTACGGAGCCCTCTCGTTTTCCACGGCGGGGATGCTCTTTTTGGCGTTCTTAACTGGGGTGATGTGGGATTTGTTGCACGCCCAGTGGATTGATGACGCCACGGAACTTGGGATTGGTTGGTCGGTGCTCGTTTACGCCGTTTTAGGGGCGCTGATGAGCGGGATGCGTCCCTTGTTTTTGCGCAAACGCTGGGAGGTGCATTGCCTGTTTAGCGGCGTGGCCACCTCGGTTCTGGTGCTTTTAGAGTATCTGATGATTTCATTGAGAAGAGAGCCGTTACATTTTGATTTTTCAGGGGTGATTTGGGGCCGGATCTTGGGGGCTGGTGTGGTCGCGCTGGTTCTTGCTCCATTCGCATTCTTTTCTCTGAGTTATCTTGCGGGACTCTTGGGCCATCAGCATTACCGTCCGGAAAAGGAGGAGAATCAGATATGAACTCCGCCGCAAACCATCGGAAAAGTAAGGGGCCTGACGGCGAGTTACGCATTTACTTCATTGTTTTTGTGATGGTGTCGGGTCTTTCTGTGCTCGTGGGGCGCCTTTGGTGGTTGCAGGTCGCCCACGGCGAGCGCTGGACCCGCAAGATGTCTTCCCGCTCAGAGGTTACCGTCCGTATTCCCTCGGTTCGGGGTGAAATTCGTGACCGCAACGGCCTGACGCTTGTAGGAAATCGGGCAAGTTATGAGGTCGACTTTTATCTTCCGGACATGGTGCGCGGGTACCGGCAGCATTACGGCAAGCCGCCTCAGGCGACCTACACGGCACCAGTGCACCAGATGTTGAAGGAAAAGCACGAGGAGGATGTTGTGCAGATCGTCAACAGCACCATCATTCCTCGTCTTAAGGAGTTGGATCTTGCCAAGGATTACAACTCGGTGCGTTTACAGCGGCATTATCGGAACGACACCGAGGTACCCTTTACTTACCTTGAAGAGTTGGATTTCCGGACTATTGCGCGGTTTTCGGAAAACGACGTCGGCTTGCCGGGTGTGGAAATTGCCATCAGACCGGTGCGACAGTACATGTACGGAGCGCTAGCTTCGCATTTATTGGGGTACGTGGGGGCTCCCGCAGATATCGATAAGTTGCCGGATATTCGTAAATATACTTTTTACCAGCCGGATTCAGAGGGGAAATCGCAGGTGGAGGCGCACTTGGACAAATGGTTGCGAGGGACTCCCGGAGTGCGTGTGTTGCAGCGCAACATCAAGGGCGTTATTGAAAATGAGGTGCGCCGCGTCGAACCCAAACAGGGCAACCACGTGTATTTGACCATAGACGCCCGTATCCAATACATCGTGGAGCGTGCTCTGCGGGACGCCGGAGTCGGGCGTGCGGCGTGCGTTGTGGTGGATCCCAACAACGGGGAGGTGCTGGCAATGGCGTCTGTGCCTTCGTATGATCCTAACGTATTTATCCCCAGTATTTCTCGTGAGGACTGGCAGCGTATTCGAACGGACGATACTAACCCGCTCACCAACCGCGCGATTCAAGGTTACGCGCCGGGTTCAACTTACAAGGCCGTTTCTGCCCTAGCTGGTCTCAGAAAGGGGCTCACTGCCAAAAGTACCTTCAGTTGTTCGGGCGGAGTTTCTTACGGCAACAAGTTCATGAAGTGCTGGGTGATGGAAAAGCACCTTGCGCCTCACGGGGTTTTGACTCTGCCGGATGCGTTAAAGTACTCTTGCAACGCTTTTTTTTATCAATGGGGCAATGCGGCGGGCATTGATCAGATTGTCGCTGTGGGCCAAGCCTTGGGTTTGGGGCAGCGCAGTGGTCTGCCTTTAACGGGCGAGGATCCCGGGATTTTGCCCAGTCCCGAATGGCTAAAGACGATCAATCCGGCCGAGCGCTGGTCCAACGGGTATACGGCAAATGTGTCTATTGGACAGGGTTCAGTGGAGGCATCTCCGTTGCAAATGTGCTTGGTGGGGGCGACTGTGGCCAATCGCGGTCGCAGTTTTGCTCCCAAATTAGTCGCGCGCGTGGTGGACCGAGAGGGTCGGGACGTGGTGGATCCTGATACAGGCGAGCTCGTGGCTCCCTCCAAACCGGTGCTTCGCGCAGATTTGCATGATTCTGGAATTTCAGACGAAGAAATCGAACTGGTGCGGCGCGGAATGTGGAAAGTGGTCAATGAACCCGGCGGCACGGGAAAAAAAGCGCAGGTCAAGGGCGTGGAGGTCGCGGGAAAAACAGGGACGGCGCAGTTCTGGCGAGAGGTGAACGGTAAGAAGGAAAAGGATAACCACACGTGGTTTATGAGCTTTGCACCTTACGATGCGCCGAAGTTCGCGGTATGTGTCTTTGTGCAGGGTGCAAAGTCTGGAGGGGGCGTATCGGCGCCTATTGCGCAGCGGGTTTTTGAACAATCCTTGGCATTGTCTAAGGGCGTAGAGCCTGGATTAACTTGGCTGGAACCTGCGGTGGGAAGTTTTGCCCAGATTGACGAGGTAAATTACAAAACAGGCGTGTTAATTGCGCCGGAAGGTGTGGACCGGGAAACTGCTGATCATCATGGTGATAGCTCCTCCACTACGGGCTCTAAACCAGTCAAAAAGAAGGCCGTCTCCGAGGCCAGTCCTGACATCCGTCCGGAGGCGGACGAAATGGGGAGTGTGTCGAAAAAAACGCCTTTAGACGAGACTCGTGAGAAAAGAAGCTTCTTTGAACGGCTTTTCGGCCCTAGAAAGTCTGACCCTCCCCTTTCCACACCCCTTTCACCTGCGGGCAAAACCGCCCACTGAACCCCAGTGCTTTCAACCTTTTTTACCAAAATTTTATCCATGACCGAACGCGTTAAACGCCTGCTCGGGCTCGCCCCTCGGCGGACCGGCAACACGCTCATTATCAGCTCTGAAAAACTCGAACGCCGCGTCGCGCTGCTCGAAAATGGAGTCCTCGAAGAGTACTCCATCGAACGGCAAACCGATCGCAACATCGTCGGCTCTATCTTTAAGGGTCGCGTGAAAAATATCGAACATGGTCTCAAGGCCATGTTTGTAGACATCGGGTTTGAGAAAAATGCCTTCCTCCACTTCTGGGATGCGCTCCCAGCCGCCCTCGACAGCGGTGTCGAACAGGTGGAACGCGGTGGCGGCAATGGTGGCAATGGTGGCGGCAACGATAAACGCCGAATCACCGCCAAGGACATCCCTGAAATATATCCCATTGGTAGCGAGGTGCTTGTTCAAGTTACGAAAGGCCCAATTTCCACCAAGGGCCCGCGCATCACCACCAATGTGTCGCTTCCAGGCCGCTACTTGGTGCTGATGCCCTACAGCGATCAAAGCGGTATTTCGCGCAAAATCGAGTCTCCCAAAGAGCGGGAACGGTTGCGCAAAATCCTCCGCGAACTCGATGTTCCTGCAGGGATGGGCGTTATTATACGCACCGTCGGCGAGGGGCAGCGCGCCCGTTACTTTGTCCGCGATTTGGGGTTGCTGCTGGAGCAGTGGCGCAAAATTGAGGAGACCGTCAACAAGCGCCCCGCCCCTGTGTGTGCTTTCGAGGAACCAGATCTCGTGGAACGTACCGTGCGCGACTTTCTTACCGACGAAATCGACGAAGTCCATTGTGACGACGAACAGGCCGTCAAACGCATGGGCGAATTAGTCGGTCAGATCTCCAAACGTTCCCGCAACCGGATCCAGTTTTACAGTGGCACTCAGCCAATTTTTGAGAGCTTTGGAGTGCAAAAGCAAATCGACGACGCTTTTCATCGCCAAGTTTGGTTGCCCTGCGGCGGCTATATCGTCATCGACGAGACCGAGGCGTTGATCGCTATCGACGTCAATACGGGGCGCAACAAGGGCGGTAAGGATGTCGAGAAGACGATTTTACAGACCAATATTGAGGCGGCCGACGAAATGGCCCGCCAGATGCGTCTGCGCAATATCGGGGGGCTGATTATTGGCGACTTCATCGACATGAAGAGCCGGAAGGACCAGCAAACAGTTTACCAGCGCATGAAGGACCGCCTGAAGCGCGACAAGGCCAAGACGCATGTCCTGCCAATCTCGCCGCTGGGACTCATGGAAATGACGCGGCAGCGTGCTCAGGAGTCCATCTCCGGTGCTGTCTACGAGTCCTGCCCGTATTGTAACGGCCGTGGCAAGGTGAAGAGCTCGATGACAATGAGTGTCGAATTGCAGCGCGCCTTGCATCTCGTGCTCCGCAAATTCCCCGAAGTGCACGAGCTCAAAGTCACCGTCAACCCCCATGTCATGACCCGTCTGCGCAGTGAGGATGAGGAGTTGTTGGTGGAAATCGAGCGCAAGTACGCAGGGCGTTTGACGTTCCGCTCCGACCCGACTTTCCATCACGAGCGTTTTATGATCGTGGATGCGCAGAGTGGTAACGAGTTGAAACCCTAGGCTTCCCGCTCGGTTAGCCGTGTACGCGCTCAAAGCTTTTTCTTCGCAAGGAACTTTTCCATGGAGCATTTTTATCTCCACAGATTCGGTCCGTTTGTGTGGGAATTCGCTCAGGGGGTGGGAATCCGCTGGTATGGGTTGTGTTACGTTCTTGGGTTTCTCGTCGGGTACCAACTGTGCGTCCACTTGGCCAAAAGGCATCTGACGCCGCTGAAGGTCGAGAACGTGAGTGATTTTATCACTTGGGCGGCCTTGTTCGGGGTGCTGCTTGGGGGACGTTTGGGGTACACTTTATTGTACGATTTTGAGCGTTTTTGTCGGGAACCGCTTAGTATCGTGAGGGTTTGGGAAGGCGGCATGGCCAGTCACGGTGGCATTCTTGGGTTGGTGGCGTATACGTATTATTACGCGTGGAAACATCGTGTCTCTTGGACTGGCATCGGCGACGGTTTGGTGAGCGCGGCGCCTCCGGGACTGTTTTTTGTGCGCATCGCAAATTTCATCAATGGGGAACTTTACGGGCGCATTGCCTCGGTTCCTTGGGCGGTCCAGTTTCCCTCAGAGCTTCGCGAACGCCCCGAGTTGCTGGAGAAGACGCCTTTCGGGAATCTTGCTCCGGATGCCGTAACTGCTTTGTTGCGGGAAGGTGGACCCGACTCCGCCGCTCTAGAACAGGCGTTGCGCACAGTGTTACCTCCGCGCTACCCGTCGCAACTCATTGAGGCGCTCCTGGAAGGCGTCGTGCTCTTTGTGGTCCTCTGGTTCATGCGTACTCGTTTGCGGGTTCCTCGCGGTGTGTTGACCGGCACATTCTTTATCCTGTACGCGCTGCTGCGCATCGCCGGGGAGCAATTTCGACAACCGGAAGACTTTAATTATGGAATGCCCCGAGGTGTCTTTCTCTCCTTTTTTCTGATCGTGATAGGAGTTCTGTTTTTGGGTTTTGCTTTGAGGCGGAAGGTTTATGAGGAGGCGTTGAGCGGGTCTGTACCCCGAAATTCTAAGCCTTGAGGCAGAGAATCTAATCGGACGCGACTCTCTTAAATAACGGTTTTTTTTACTCTCGCCACTTTGGGTTTGACCCGAGGCTCACGTTGGCCCAACCTCCGCGCCCCTTTCGCATGCGTCACACGATCTCGGTTCTGGTTGAAAATAAATTCGGTGTTTTGACGCGCATCGCTGGCATGTTCAGCGGGCGCGGCTTCAACATCGACACTCTAAACGTCGGCCCCACTTTGGATCCGAACACTTCTCGCATGACTATCGTCGTGCGCGGGGATGATGCGGTTTTAGAGCAGGTCACCAAACAATTACGCAAACTCATCGACGTGATCGAGCTGCAGGACTATAGCGACGACCAGAGCGTAGACCGCGAACTGGTTCTGATGCGAGTCACCGCCTCACCCGAAAACCGTTCCGAAGTGATGCAGATTTGTGACATTTTCCGCGCGAAAATCATCGATGTGCAGCGCCGAAATCTTTCTATCGAAATCACTGGCGATGAAAGCAAGATCGGTAAATTCATTTTCCTGATGGAGCCTTTCGGCATCTCAGACCTCACTCGGACCGGTAAAATTGCTCTGGCCCGTCGGGATGACTAGTTTCTCTAATCTAGTTTTCTCTAATCATCTCAACACTAACCACAAACCACCATCTCATGGCTGTTACAATCTACACTGACAAGGACGCCGACCTCGCTTTTTTCCACGGCAAAACAATCGCCGTTCTAGGCTTCGGCTCCCAAGGACACGCACACGCGCTCAATCTTAAGGAATCCGGCGTGCACGTCATCGTCGGTCTTTATCCTGAAAGCCATTCCCGCAAAGTCGCTCAAGAGCGTGGGTTTGAAGTGTTCGACACCGCGGAAGCAGTGCGCCGCGCCGACGTCATTTTTGTCGGATTGCCCGACACCAAGCAACCCGCCGCTTACGCGAAAGACATCGAGCCCAATCTGACCAAGGGCAAGACGCTCCTTTTTAGCCACGGCTTCTCGATCCATTACAAGACGATCGTTCCTCCGGCAGACGTCGACGTGATCCTCGTCGCACCAAAGGGCCCAGGCCACATCGTGCGCCGCCAGTACACCGAAGGCAAGGGCGTGCCGACACTCATCGCCGTCTTTCAGGACGCGAGTGGCCACGCAAAGGAAACCGCGCTCACGTGGGCGAAGGGCATCGGTGGCACCCGAGCTGGGGTTTTAGAAACCAGCTTCAAGGAAGAAACTGAAACCGATCTTTTCGGCGAACAGGCTGTGCTCTGCGGCGGCGCCTCGGCGTTGGTGATGGCCGGCTTTGAAGTGCTGGTGGAGGCGGGCTATTCTCCTGAAATGGCGTACTTTGAGTGCTTGCACGAGCTCAAGCTTATCGTGGATTTGATGAACGAAGCAGGCATTGCTGGGATGCGTTTCTCCATCTCTGAAACCGCCAAGTGGGGCGACGTGACTGTCGGTCCGAAAATCATCGATGCGGACACCAAGAAGCGTATGCAGGAAGTCCTCAAGGACATTCAATCCGGCAAGTTCGCGCAGGGCTGGGTCGCCGAATACGAAGGCGGCTACAAGCACTACAACGCTTTGTTGGCCGCTGGTGAAGCGCATCCGATCGAGAAGACGGGCGCTGAACTCCGTGCCCTGATGCCTTGGATCGCCAAGCGCAATCTTAAAGGAACACAGGCTTCTTACCAGTAGGCTTTAGTCCGATTGGTTAAATTTTGGCGCGGAACGTTTCGGCGTTCCGCGCCTTTTTTTGTGTGGAGATTTCGACGTTTCTCGACGCGAGATTTGGACTTCAGATTGAAATGCGTGCCGTCGCTGTTTAGGCTTGTTTGTGCACTTTACTCACCTAGTGGCTACGCGTCTTTTGCCCGGCGCATTGCGTCCGATTTACGACAAAGTCGTGGCTGGGGAACGCATTTCGGAGGGGGAGGCGCTCACATTGTTCAAACACAACGATGTGAATGCGTTGGGGACGATAGCAAACGTTTTGCGCGAACGTAAAAACGGCAATGTCGCCACTTATATTCGCAATCTGTACGTCAACTATTCCAATCACTGTATTCTCAACTGTCAGTTTTGCGCGTTTGGCGCCAAGAAACGCGATCCTCACGCTTTCGAACTTTCCATTGAAGAGATCGCGCAGAAAGTTCGCAAAGGCTTGGAGCACGGGATCAACGAAGTCCACATGGTGGGCGGTCTTCATCCGAATCTTCCGGCGCAGTGGTACCTCGATTTGTTGGGAACCTTGCGCGCTTTGGATGAGCAGCTTTTCTTGAAAGCGTTTACGGCGATTGAAATACGCCATCTAGCCGAGCGTATTTTTAAAAAGCCGATCCTCGAAACCCTTCAACTGCTGCGTCAAGCCGGACTGGGCGCTCTGACTGGTGGCGGCGCTGAAATTTTTGATGAGGGCGTTCGTGACCGGATTTGTCGAGGCAAAGAAAGCGCCCAAGAGTGGCTGGAGGTGCACGAAATCTGGCACGGAATGGGCATGCCGAGCACCGCAACCATGCTCTTCGGGCACGTCGAGACGCTCGAACAACGGGTCGATCATCTGCGCCAACTTCGCGATTTGCAGGATCGTACCAAGGGTTTCACGGCGTTTATTCCTTTCGCTTTCGTGCCGGAGACCACCGACATGGCGCACATTCTTCCGGCAACGGCTACTGATGAACTACGCACTTTGGCCGTGAGTCGGATCTTCTTGGATAACTTCGATCACATTACCGCGTATTGGATTAGCTTCGGGCTTCCCTTAGCTTCTTTGGCGCTCAATTACGGAGTGGATGATTTGCACGGGACGATCATGGAGGAGAAAATTTTCCACATGGCCGGTGCCAAGACGCCCATTGCTCAAAAGCAGGAGGCGTTCGAAAAGGCGATCCGAGAAGCCGGTCGGGACCCTGTTCCACGGGACACGAAGTACAACCGGTTACCGACGTCCGGACAGCCTGCAAAGACTCTCTCGCACGAGGGCGCGGGCGCATGAGCACTTTTGAGGCGCTCAAAGGACTTCGCATCGGTTGCGTGCAGTACTTGAACAGTCGGCCGCTGATCTGCGGACTGGACGGTGTGCAGTTGGCGCACCCTCGCGTTCTGGCTCAGGCCTTGCGGGCGGGGGAGTTGGACGCGGCACTGGTTCCAGTTTTCGAGTTACTGCGCGCCCCCGGGGAGTACGTGGCGGTCAACGGCGTCGCCATTGCGAGTGACGGTCCAGTTTATAGCGTGTACGTGTCGCACGAGCGGCCTTTGGCGCAGCTGCGCGGGGTGGTCGGGGATCCGGCATCGCTGAGTTCAATCCACCTTTTTCAAGTGCTCGCGAAAGGCGCGTTGGGTTTGGATTTACCCTTAGTTGCGGCCCAACCCGGCGCTGAGCTCGGCCCTGAGCTGGGGCATCTTTGGATTGGAAATCACGCGATTGCTTACCGTTTGCAACACGCTAACGATAGGGGTTTTTGGGATTTAGGGGAGGCGTGGACGGCGTGGACTGGGCTTCCTTTTGTGTATGCCGTTTGGGTGTTGAGACGCGGTTTGTCCGATGAGCCCAGCGTCGCAGATGCCTTTCGTGAGCTTGCTCGCGCAGGAGTCGCCCGCATCCCAGAGATCGCTGCGGACGATCCGGAGTTTGGTCCCGAGCTGGCTCTTGAATATCTTAGTCGACATATCCGCTTTAATTTAGGGGCTAATGAGTTGGCGGGCTTGACTCGGTTTCGCTTAGAACTGGTTCAGCATGGGTTCCTTCCAGATTCTCAAACTCAGTTGGAGTTTGTATAAGTGCCTCGCCGTTTAACCCTCTGATTTTATGCGACAGTACCACGATCTCCTCCGCCTCGTTTTAGAGAAAGGCCACCCGAAACAGGATCGCACGGGCACAGGGACTCTCTCGGTCTTTGGAGCGCAAACCCGCTTCGATCTCGCTGAGGGCTTTCCCTTGGTCACGACCAAAAAAGTCCACTTAAAGAGCGTCATCCACGAGCTGCTTTGGTTCTTACGTGGAGAAACCACGCTCGCCCCGCTCCACGCTGCGGGCGTTACCATCTGGGACGAGTGGGCCGACGCAGACGGAAATCTGGGCCGCGTCTACGGTGCTCAATGGACCGATTGGCGCGCCACCGATGGCCGCTCGATCAACCAAATCAACGAGCTCATCGCCCGCCTGCGCTCCGATCCAGACAGTCGCCGCCACATCGTCACTGCATGGAATCCAGGCGAGTTGCACCTCATGGCTTTGCCACCCTGTCACGCGCTTTACCAATTTTACGTTGCCGATGGACGCCTGAGTTGCCAGCTGTATCAGCGAAGTGCGGATCTCTTTTTAGGCGTACCTTTTAACATCGCCTCCTACGCGCTCCTGACCCTGATGGTTGCGCAAATCTGTGACCTCAAGCCCGGCGATTTTGTGCACACCTTTGGGGACTTGCACCTCTACAACAATCATATCGAGCAAGCGAACCTGCAGCTTTCAAGGGAGATACGGGCCTTGCCGAAAATGTCTTTGAATTCTAGTGTTCGCGAAATTCAGGCGTTTCAATACTCGGATTTTACCTTGGAAGGCTACGATCCACACCCAGCCATTCGAGCGCCCATCTCCGTTTGATTTGAATATTTGAATGATGAAAGCGATCGCCGCGATGGCCCGAAATAGAGTGATTGGAGCGAATGGTGGAATTCCTTGGCATCTCCCGGAGGATTTCCGTTGGTTTAAGCGGGCGACAATGGGCGGCGTGGTGGTGATGGGGCGCAAGACGTTTCAAAGCCTTGGCAAGCCCCTCCCAGGAAGGCGCAATGTCGTGGTTTCATCGTGCTTCGAGGCGCCTGGAGTGGAGGTGGTTTCCTCTCTTGAACAACTTCATTTAGACGACTACGCGCCTGCTCCAGTTTGGATTATCGGAGGGGCGCAGATTTATGAACAAGCGTTGCCCAAGTGTTCGGATCTTTATTTAAGCGTCGTCGATCTCGAACCCGTGGGAGATACGTTCTTCCCAAAGTTCGAACATTTATTTCGCTTTGAAAGTGTGGTGGAAAAACACGAGGGCTTTGAGGTTCACCATTATCTCGCAAATTGAGTGAGCTAGTTTGCCCTCTAGTTGTTGGGCTTTGCGCGGTCTCGTGGTGGTGGTCCGGGGCGCGGTTCATTTGCGGCTCCAGTGCGGTTATAGACTACACTTAAATCGGTACTCGCAAGCACTTTGCCCTGCATTGCAGAAATCATGGTGTTGTAATTTACGGACTCTGCCGGGCCGCGGATATCCAGCGCGCTGGAGAGTGCGTAAAGGGTGAGGACGTACGTTTTCGCACCCGGCCCTTTGGAATGCGGTGGCTGGTATCCCGCCCGCCCTTGGAAGTTGCTTCCCAAGACGCCTTGGCCAGTCACATTTTTTGGCAGACTCATCACGGTTGCCGGCAAGTTGTATAGAATCCAGTACCATTTGGTGATTCCCTCTGGATCCAAGTGGTGCATGACCAGGGCGAAAGTCTTTGTTCCTGCGGGTGCGCCGCGCCACTCCAGAGGCAGAGTGGAGCCCGCGCCGTCGCCAGTGTATTCGACTGGGAGCGTGCCGCCGTTGGTCACCTCGGGACTGCGGAGCACGAAGTCGCTCGAATTCGGAGCGCTTGCGGGCAACGGGGAAGGGACTGGCACCAGCGCTTGCGGTCCTGATTGCGACGCGGGTGGTTGTCCGGGGCGTGGTGGTGGGCGGTTCGGGTCCTGTGGGCGAGCATTTGGTGGGGGCCCTTCGGGACGGCCTCCATCGCCGCCGCCACGCCCGCGTGAGAACGTCTGACGTGTGGAGCCGCCTTTGCCGTCTTGAAACTCAAATTCGTAACCACCCTCTGCGTTCGGCTTGTAAGTGATGGTGTGCTTTTCGCCGTTGAGTTGGTACGTCAGGACGCTGACGTCTTTTGCACTAGCTTCGAGGCTCGTGATGGTAGCGCCGCGCAGGGGAGGCAGAGCACCTCGGATGGGCTGGCCGCTGGGTTGAGGATCCACCTGTCCTTCGCGCTCAACGACCTCGCCGTGAAAGCCTCCGTTAACGTAAGGGTACTGCGTAGAAGCATGATAGTGGTATCCGATGCGACCGGCAGAATGGCCGTTAAAGGGGTCCAAATCGGTAGGTTTGCTGCCATCGGGTTCGCTCAAACCATAGATGGGATAACCGTCCAAAGCGAAGGCGATGGGTTTTCCCGGGCCCACTGTGTTTTGGAGATGCAACGGCGCCGCGTGATAATGATAGTCGTCGGCGCGCCCGCAATGGCCGCCCCACTTGTCGAGTTCTCCAATTTCCGCGGCAACTTCGCCTCGGTTATTTTGCGGGTTAAAAATTGGAACTCCATTGGCTGCAAGAGCGATGGCTCCGCGCAAAAAGCGTCCTTTGATGCTCGTTGGCGTGGAGGCTGGCACTGGGAAAAGCGGAATGCGCCAGGCGTTCGAACCGGTGTAACGCTGGGGAATTGGGACGTGTTGCTGCCAGTTTGTGATGCCGGCCATCATCGGATGGGCTGGCAATCCACTGTTTTCAACGTAAAGAAAGCGCTCGTCCCAACGCACTCCAACCTTGGGAGTAAAGGCTTCGAAAACCGAAGCTTGATACGGCCGGTTGCCTCGCTCGCTCCCCGCTGAAAAGCCTTTCAATGGGGCGTTAGCGGTTGTTTGGACCAATTGCATCCCGTGGATTCTCAGCTCTGGTTCCGACTCCAAAGTCTGTGCGCAAGCTTCCCAGCGAAGCATCCCAAATAAAATTGTAAGCGCGGCTGTTGGCTTGAAAATAGTCTTGGCACTTCGCCTTTGAATGCGTTTTTGGGGGCTCAGTGTTATCATTTGAAACCTTTTTTTCGGGAATACGTTACCCCGCGTTTGTAAGGGAAACGTGTGGATGATCCCTCAGAATTGTGAAGGAATGGTAAAAGTCTCCCCCCAATTTATCAGAGCCAAACCACCAAGCATTCACACTCCGGAGCGCTGTGGAATGTCGTTGAACTGGTAGGCTTCAATGAGGCGTTCCAAGTAACCGATGGATTGTCGTAACTCCGTGCCGTGCATGCTGTCCCCAACGCGCTTAGCGGACTTCCATGTGCGCACCGGCGTAATGGTTGGAATGATATCGCCTCCACGCAGGATCGCTGCCTCCACAGATTCAAAATGGTGGTGAAGCGCTAGCAGCGTGCCGTGTGGTTCAATCACGAGGGTGTATCCGTGGTCGCCGTAGGCTTCTGAAAAAGCGCCGTCAATGGTGATGGCTTTGCCACAACGTTTTAACGGAGATTCTCCCTTCTCCAATTTCACTGGCACATGGCCGTTAACGATCAGTCCCACCGCAGGATCGACATCGAATTCAGTCAGTATTTTTTCACAAAACCAAGCTTCGTGGATCAGCGCAAAATAAGGATTTTTGCTCTCGTGATGCGCCGCCGGATCCTCGATCCAGTCCCGTTCAAATGTGGTAATTTTATCCTTCCCAAAAAGAGGTGAGCGCGGGCCGCTCCAGAGGTACCACAGCAGATCCAGTCCGTCGGTGTCCGGTGCGTCGAGCAGGCGGTAGACCACTGCCTCAATGGCATCCATCATTGCTTTCCCGGCAACCGGTTTGTGGCCAATCGTCATCGGAAGAAAATTGCCTGCCTCATCCACGGGAATGCAGCCGTGAAAAATTAGATTTTCCTCCCGGCGCAGATACATAGCGCCGTGGGTCACCATCCAGCGCATCTGTTGCCATAGCGTTTTGCTTGCTCGGAAAGAACCCCGCAAACGGTCGAGGCAATGCTGCTCGTCGGCTGAAAGAGCGTAGGGATTTTGTGGGTCGAGTGTCGGGAAAAAGCTGTCCTTGAGCGAGTAACGGATTCCGTCGAGCTCTATGGTTCCATCGGATTGAATGCGATGTATCAATCGGCGATCCTCCATGTCCCATTCTGGATGCCGCTCAAGAAGCTGGCCCTCCAGCTTGAACTGCATGATGGCGACCGCCTTCTGCATTCGCGCGATGGTGATGCGTTCCCGAGAGCCGTCCAACTTTGGAATAAAAGTGTGCGCCGGATCCTCACTGTACGCCTTCCTCACAAGCACCTCCAGAGGCTGCACTGGAATGCCGTAACCCTCTTCTAATTGTGCAAGTCTTCTGTACCGCAACGAGATGCGAAGGACATGACAGATCAGTGTTTCATGCCCGAGACACGCTCCGAGCCACGCCATGTCGTGGTTGCCCCACACGAAGGCGACATTGGGCTGCTGCATCAAATAGTCTACCACCTTGTCTCCGCGCGGGCCTCGGTCCCAGCAGTCTCCGGCGATCACGATTTCGTCGATCGCTAGATTGCGGATGACCCGGCCCGTGAGATGGATGACGTGAAGAACACGATCCCTCTCGACTAACGCTGCGGTAATGGCGTCCACGTAGCCGCGCTCCCGCTCTGCCGATGGGGCGTGCAAAATCTCCGTTAACAGATCTCGGTATTCCACCGGAAACACACGAATGGCGTCCTTGAGACTGCGTCGTGAAGCCAGATCGCGTACCACCTCAAACAGTGGACCAAGGGTGCGTCGCGCGTATGCGGCCTTTTCCTCCGGGGACTTTAACACGTTGCGAAGCCGTTCAACGACCTCAGCAGGGTAAAAGATTAGAGTCATCAATTCCTCGAATTCTCGCTCGGGAAGACGGTGCTTGAGCAGGCGTTCGACCAGAGGCCTTAAGGTTCCTGAAGCGTTATTGATGATGTGCCGTAACTTGCGGTCTTCTCCGTGGATATCACTGATTACGTGGATGGTACCCATCGGAAGCGTCAGCTCCGCATTGCGCCGGGCAATTTCAGCGACTGCGGAATCGATATTGGGCAGCGTCTTAGCAAGTGCTCTGAGGCCTATGAGTTCGGCTTCACGTGACTGGGCAATGTTTAATGCGGGGTGCATAGCTACTTTCCTGAGCTCTTAGCTCCACGTGCAGAGACCGTTCACAAAGGATGCTGAGCCGTCGCGAAGCCAGCCATCAAGCTGCGCCTGATCCTTGAGCTGTTGTCCGCGCAAACGTGGAACAACGATGTACCCGCAACGCAGGTCTTGAAGGCTGGAGAGATCGCTCCACAGTTTTTCAAATTGTGCCACTGGGAAGATGTCTTCCTGGCCGTGGCCCCAGCGCTTTTTAACGTCCTTAATGGTGACGTAGGTGGGAAGTAGCGCGGCGGTTTTGCGCAGTGCGGCGGCGATGCGCGTGTCGTCTTGGGCGAGGATGTCTGCGCGGGAGAGTTCGAAGACGGCGAGCAGGCGGTCTAGGTCTATCCAAGTCGTCATCGTGTTGTAATAGCGCAGGCGGAATTCATCTTCCTCGCGGGGCATGGCCAGGCCCTCGACGATCCGCGGCATACCGTTGACGCGTGCAAGTCCACCGCCACGATCTTCGAGTCTGCGTGCGATCACTTCGAAATTCAGGGCTGCCCCGGAGCGGTGATGATACGCGAGAAGCGTGGGGTCCACATTGACGCCACACGTGTCGATATTGTGCAGTATCAGTGTTTTAAGGGCCGGCTGTGAACGCAGAATTCGTGCGAGGACTCCGTTTCGAAATAGATTGGGAACTTCAAAGAAGTGGCCCACTGGATGCATGCACTGAAGCGCCAGATTGTCCGTGTAGTCGGAGGCTTCCCCTTGAGATTCAGCCCAGTGGCAAAGCGCTGTACGGAGGCTCTCGCGCATTTTCTGCTGCTGGGTGTCGAGCGTTTGTTGAGGCATTTCTTCCCACAAAAATCGCAAGTCACGTACGGTTGGAATCATTCGCAACCCGACGCTGCGTCCGTTAGAAAGCTCAAGCGGGCCGTCGTGACCGTAATGGTTCGCGGCATCCAGAAAGGCTGAAATGGGGGCGTGAGTAAGATAGCTTGTGGTGAAGATGTGGGGCAGGGGAGTGCCGCAGCGTTGAGCTGTTTTGCGGGACTTTGCGAGGTGTAATTCAACGAAGGTGCGATGGGAACCGTTGAACTTGCAAAAAGGGTGCAGCGCCTTGCACACGCCTGCGCCTTGGGTCCAACGGGAGCCTGCGCCGGCGGCCAAGGTGACTACCGCAACTTCCCCTCTCGCGAGCGAGGCGAGTCCCTCTGCTTCAAGATCCGCGTCGCCGCCTCGGTTTTCGAACCAGGGCCTGGCGTCGAAAAGATCCGTATCTGCGACGTCTTCAATGCGTGTGTCTGCACGCAGTCGATTTTGAGCCAGACCGATGCGGCCTTCGCGCAAATCCAAGCGGATACGTTCGTGTTGGGCCTTGTCGAACCCGTTTTCGATGAGCTGGTTTTGTAAGGATGTTCTGTCCGAGGAAGTGGAGATTCCCTTTGGAAGTAGCGCATCGAAGAGGGCTTGAACGGTTCCTCCAAATTCAGGCACGGAACGTGCAGCTGCGCCGAGGCGATCCAACTCGGCACGGCGTATCGGGGAGAGCGAAAGGCGGTCTTGGCGCACCAGCGACGGAACGGTGAGCGCGTAGTAGCCTGGAGGCATCAGGGCGTCGGCACCTGCGATGAGCTCCGCAAAAGTGCCTCTTTCGTTGATTGCGTAATCAAACACCACCGGCTCCATTGCGAAGGGCAGTGCATGCTGTAACTCCGCTTTTGTCTGCGACATGATTTCCTGCAAACGGCGCTGTGCTTCCTGTTTGCGTGCCGGTGCCACGATGAAGCCCATCCCGCCGCCGGCCATGCCGCCCAGCATCCAGAAGCCCCAGAAGTCCTCACCGAAGGCAGCTCCGGCGCGCTCGATGAGCTTCTCTGTGTAGAAGTTTGTAGCCCAGGGGATAATGCTTTGGATTGGGCCTCTGAAATTGCGAGTGGTTACCGCCCCAAGCGCTTTAATATCGCCGGCTTTTAGCGCTTCAATCACAGCGTCTAAAACGCCAAGGGCCTCCGCGCGCCCACTCCATTCTGCGGCGCAGCGAAGCAGGTATTTTTCAGTGACCATTTCCAAAATAGGCCCCACGTTTTGAGCCATTCCTCCATGGACGAGAACGAGTGAATCTTGAAGTTTGCGGCGGGTCTCCGCGGAAACGATGTCGTGCTCAAGCAGCGTGTGGCGCGGCATTAGGCGGCCGCGGCTCACTCCCCATTCTGGGTCTCCTTCGCTGGATTGTACCCCTTCAATGAGTTTCATTCCGGGCCAAACGCCTCCGGAGTCTTGCCAGCCACCGCCGGATCCGCCCAGCCATTCACCCAATAAAGCCCTCGCTAGTACCATTCTCCGTTCACCTTCCGCAAGTGGTCCGCTCAGTGAAGCCGCCTGTCCCGTCGCCCGCATACACACGCTGATGAGACACCCTAAAAGGTTTGTCGACACAGCAAGTCGAGACCCCTTGGGGATGTCGTTGACCCTTGATACGATTTCAAGGCCTCGTCCTGAACCGACAATTCGCGCAAGCAGCGCCGCCAGTTCCTGCCCTGAACCTTCGACCCCAGGTGGCACAATGCCGGCGGCAATCACGGCCGCTTTCAACAAGCCGAGATAATCGCGCGCAAAATCAAACACCTCAGCGAGGGAGGTGAGATCGGCCGTTGCACCTAAATCCACAGAAGTCAGGCGCAAAACAGGCTCGTCTAACACTCTGAGCCAAGCACTCACGGGAGGTTGCGGTGTATCGTTACGACCGCATACGATGAGGTCCACGGAGATATTGAGCACCCGCGCTCCTTCAGGGAAGTCCATGCCCAAGAAGAAGATGTCGCTCCATGCGGAGTGTGTGAGATCCATTCGCACGGGGGTCTGCTCGCGCAAAATGGGATAGGCACCGTCGGCGCCGCGCTCGAGTAGTTCGCGTCGTAAGCGCAGAGGGTGATCCTCGGGATGTCCCATGCGAAACATCCACTGGTTACCTCGCACGGAGCGCACTGAGCGGCGAACTTGATCTGCAAGGGTTTGAAAGGCAATGCGTTGGTAGGCGGTTGCCAGAGCGGAGGATACGCCGTCACTGGGGCCGGAGCGTTTCTGTTCTTTTCGGAACGAATCGACAGCTTCTTCAAAGCGCCGCCCGAGCAGCTGTTCGTATCCGTGAAAGGGGATCAGCCCGGCCACTCCAGATTCAAGGTTGGAGGATTGAGCGATTTTTTCTGGGAGATGAAATCTGTGGATGGCCGAAAGGAAAAAGAGGGCGCGCGCCTTGTGGTAAAGGTTAGTGCTACGAGCTCGGAAAGAGTCGAGCGCCTCACAAGCGCCTAGGAGTTCAGCGAGCGAGGAATGCGCGCAGGCAGCCTCCAGAGGGGTATCGCGGTGCTGGGCGTCCTCTGAGGTGATGATGCTAACGAGATCCGGAATGTTCATTGGGACTAGGCGCTGATTCTGGAATAGAGGTTCATCCAGTGGGCCTCAGATTTCACGGCGGGCGAGCATTTCCACGAGGCCGCTGAGTATTTCGTCTCTATCTTGCCCGTCGAGGGCCAGCGCAAACTGGGCGCTCAAAAGTCCGTATTTTAATCCCATGTCGTAGCGGCGTCCTTGCAATTCTACTGCGAGGTACCGCTCGTGCTGCGCCAATCGCGCGAGAGCAGAGGTTAGCGGCACCCCTCCCTGCGCTCCAGCGCGCTGAACGTCTTCCGCTAACAATTCCATCACCATTGGCGTGAGCACGTGCATTCCAAAAAAGCACAGGTAATTTCCCGCACGCAAACCGGGCACGATGAGTCGCTGCTCGGCCTCGGTGGGTGTTGGTTTCTCGATCACCTCAGTGACCTCGTAAAGGCCGGGACGGCCCGTGAGTAATCGACCGCCTACTGTTCCGTAAAGTGGCAGTTTGCTTTCGTGGGTTGCTTGCACTGCTGAAACCGAGCAGTTCTGTGTCTGGGCAACTTTAGCGAGTTGTTGAGCGCAACGTTGCGCCCCGCCACTGACGTAAAGGTGGTCGCCAACCAGAAGCAGAAAAGGTTCGTTAGCAAGGGCTTGTCGAGCACTTAAGACTGCATGGCCGTAGCCTAGCGGTGCCGTTTGTTCTACAAAACTCAGGCGTGAGGAAAGGCTCCCAGCGGCGAGAGTGAAGGCAGGAATGTCACCAGGGGCCACCACCACGACGATGCGATCCATTCCGGCTTGGATGGCTTCTTCGAGCAGTATCTGAAGCGCGGTTTTGGATACGCCATCGCGATCGACTAAAGCTTGAAGGGGGAGTCGTCGCTGACTTGGCCCTGCTGCGGTGATGAGTGCTTGTTTAATTTCCACTGGATAGTTTCACGGTTAAAATTCCGGTGCGCGTGCGCCGCTTTCATCCTCCACGCAGGGCGAGTGGTGTCAAACTTCCCGCACGCAACTCGCAGCAGAGCTGTGCTGCGCTTAGGAATGCTCCAAGGCGCGCAGGAGTCCCCTAAGTTTTTGCCGTTTGGCACGCACGAGCGGTTGGTTCGCTACGTGGAAGCCAAGTGTATCGCCTTAATGCGAGAGCGTTTCTTGCTCTATCGCGTCTCTGCTCGCACTTTGGCCGGACTTACCCAACAGCACGCGTTGGAAGATTGCTTCGAGGCGTGGAACTGTTTTCTCCACAATAAAGTGCTGCAAAGCTCTCTTTCTGCCAGCTTTACCCATTGCTCGGGCGAGTTTAGGATTTGAAAGTAGCGCACAAATGGCTTCCGCCATCGCGTCTGCGTCTCCCATGGGTACTAGGAGACCGGTTGTGCCGTGTTGGACGATCTCTGGCACTCCGCCGCCTCGGGTGGCGATGACTGGCTTGGCCGCAAGCATCCCTTCAGTAATGACTTGGCCAAAGGGTTCACCTGTGGTGGACGCATGAACGAGTATGTCCAGTTTGTCGACCAGTCGAGGGACGTCGTTGCGGAAACCTGTAAACTCCACGCAATCCTCCAAACCAAGGGACCTCGAAAGGGCGCAGATCTCCTGCTCGTAGCTCTCTTCGCCGAACATGGCGGAGCCGATAATCTGGAATTTTGTTTTTGGAAACTGCTGCCTTACTTGAGCTGCAGCCTCCAGAAAAACGTGTTGTCCCTTCCATCGGGTGAGGCGTCCGACGAGCCCAACAATTCCTCCGACGTGATTATTTTTTTGCGCAGCATCTCGAGCAAGAACGCCTTCGTACACCACGGCACTGGGGGAACTATATGGCAGACGGATGCTTTTAAGTGTCGCGATGGAGTTCGCCACGACAAAATCGGGAATTATCCGGCAGAGCAGTCGGAAAAGTCGGGCAACTGTTTTTGGGAGATAATCTGCATCAATCCGATCGTGAACGTGCCATACCACGGGCACTCCAGTGAGCCTCGAACAGACCCCTCCGATGATGTCGGCCTTCAGTGAATTGGTGTGAATGAGATCAATGCGCCGTGATTTGATGAACCTCGAGAGCCGAATACAGTATGTAAGGGTTTTCCCAACCGCGCGAAATTTTAGCAAGCTGCGCGCTCCCAAGCTGTCTTTGCGTGCTTGGTTGACGGACGCGTCGAGTGCCAGGATGTGGGTTTCTATACCCGATTCTCGGAGTTTTTCTGCCAGTGCACCTGTTTCCCCAAGGACAGCCACAGGTTCAAATTTCTGTTTGTCTAAATGCTGAAGCACGTGAAACAAGGCGATCTCGGCTCCCCCAAGTTTTGCCGTGTGATCGAAAAAGAGCACGGTAGGAATTCGCGGAATTAAGTCGTGGGTGCGCATCATGAGTTCTGGATTCTACGTCAATGCGCGGCAATGGTGCCGTGGTTTGATTCCATGCAGTGCAGGTAAATATCCCGCATCTGTTCTGCGACTCTGCGCCATGTAAAGTTCCTCTCTACTTGCAGTCGGCCCGTCTGACCCATTTGCCTCGTTTGATCTGGATTAGCTTTCAGATGGGCGATTGCCATCGCCAACGCTGCGGGATTTCTCTCTGGGAATATGAGGCCTCCCTCTGCGAGAATTTCCGGGATTGCCCCAGAGTCCGAGCCAATAACGGGGGTTTCACACGCCTGAGCTTCGATAATGACCCGCCCGAATTGTTCCTTCCAACTGGGCACCGTCCACGAAGGCAGTATTAGAGCGTCAAGAGCGTTCATGACCTGCGGCAGCTCCTCGATGCTTCGAGCTGGTAGGAAGCGGACTTGTGCGCTTCTGCCAAGCTCCTGCGCGCGTCGCTCTAACGCCGCCCGGAATTCCCCTGCACCGGCAAATATCATGGTCATTTCAGACGGGCACATCGGGAGAGCATTAATCATGTCCATCAGTCCCTTGCGCTCGACCAACCTGCCCACATAACCAGCGGTGAAGCCTGAAATGCCGAGCGCGCGTTTGCATTCCTCGCGGTTCATTGGGTGGAATAGCTCCACGTCCACCGCATTACCGACGATGTCGGCCCGCCCGGTAAATCCCTTATTTCTAAGAACATTAATAACGCCGCTGCTGCGCCCTACCGCATATGTGGCGTTTCGAATGGTGTAGGATTCCAACCAGCGAAACGGGGCCGGGAAATGTTTGGAAATGTTCTGCTCTGATTCCATGACGATCTTGGCGTTGGGTAGAATGCGGTTGCGCAACCAGCACGCATGGGCGCTAACCAAGGCCCATGGCTCTTGCCACAAGTCGATAATATCGGGTCGAAAACTGCGCAGAATATCGCCGAGCTGCGGATACCAGTGCAGATAATTTTGGGCTGGTCCAACCCAAGGCCAGATTACGCGCTTTGCTTGGAATCGATACGCTTTGTCCGTTGGAGCTTCTGCGTTTCGCCAGATGCCGAAGTGATTGAAACGTTCTGGGACAAGGACCATGAGATCGATGTCGCCGAGTCGTGCGAGTTGCTCGGCTTTGCGTTGTCCTTCAGCGCGTGACTGGCAGGTGTGGGAAATTAAGAGGACTCGCACGGAGGTGAAGCTTGGAGCTCGCTCTCGCCGAGCTGCCAGGCTGCGCGATGCGGCTTCGGTTCAGAGAAAGTAACTACCCACGAAAACGATTGTGGGTAAGGTTCCGGCCTTGCCAGAAGACGTAACAACGAGAAGGTCGGCTACGGAACCGGCGTGGTGCGGCGACGTAGCCTGTTCGAGTGCGTGTGGGGCGGATCCTCTTTTTACGTGGATGATGCGGGAGCAAATGCGTTGAGGATTCCGTGCTCCAATGCGAGGGGTTCGTTGACTCCGCCCATGTTGAGGTGGCCACGCATCCCAGCGATTGCCTGTACCCTGCGCAGCGCGTCGTGCTGCTGCAATTCGGTGGCGAGGCGCTCGGCGTGCGGCGCGCATTCTGGGAGGTGGCGGGCTGGCTGCTCGTTCTGGAGAAGCAGGACATCGGTCCAAAATGCCTCGAGCAGCTCGAGCATACGGGTGCGTTCCCCGACATAGGCCGCCTCAGTTTTAGCGTCGTGCGCCTCTTCAAGCTGTTCGAGCCACTTAGGGTCAACCGTTTGCTTGTATTGCTTTTCCTCGGCTTTGAATGCGGTCGCCGCTGCGCTTTGAATTGTCCCCTTGGCGCTTCCGAGAAGCTGTTGAAACTGTTGCGCAAGCCACAGGCCGCCCTGCAGATCCGCTTTTCGTGTTTCGTAAAACCGGGACAATAATTCGCTCACCGCAACTTCTTGTTGTGAGCGTTCTGGTTTTCCCGTGGAGCGCAGTTGTACCGCAACACACCGCGAGAGGATGGTTTCCAACAACTGTTCAGGATGCTCGCTCAACAAGAGAATATGTGTGTTTTTCGGCGGTTCCTCCAAGGTTTTCAGAAACGCATTTGCGGCTTGGGGCATCATTCGGTCTGCTTCAAAGACAATCGCCATTTTGTGACCACCTCGATGGGCATGCATGCGCAGCGCGTGTTCTAATTCGCGAAATTGTTCGATCACCAGTTTTCTGGATTTGGATTCCGGCGCGAGGGAATGCACGTCGGGATGGGTCAGGGCTGTCTCTGGAGTACACTTCAGCAGATGAGAGGTGAGCCCAAGGGCGAGTTGACGTTTTCCGCTGCCCTTGGCACCCGTGACCAAAAAGGCGTGGGCGAGTCGGTTGTGTTGATGCGCCTGAATAAGCAGGTCAAGGGCGTCCGAAGCGGCTAGGGGCATAGCAGCACTTTAGTGCACTGGGGGCGGCACAGAAAAGGCCGATAATCTAAATCGTCGCGATTCTGCTGCGCCTCAAACCTTGCGAACCGAGGGAGAGTCTCCTCGTTTTCTAACGGACAAAAACCCTAGGCGCATCGGTGGAAAAAGTCGCCATCCGGTCTTTAGAGCGGCGAGCTTGTTGCACAAAATCGTTGTTTTCACCGTACTCGGACCACGGGCCCCTTGGAATCTCATTGGCTTCAACGAACTTCCAGTCGGTCACATCAATGGAGTTGATCTTGAGGTAGTCGCGCACGGCGGGCGAGACATCGAGTCCTGCTCCGCCGTTAAGGTTGTGGGCTGGACGCTCTTTCCCGAAAACGTATTCCCAATGGTCGGTGCGGAAGGGACCGCAGTCGCTCCACTGCGCATAACAGACCTGGCCCGAGCTGTTGCGTACGGCAATCCAACGGTCGCGGCACACACTCTGGCCTTCTCGTACGAAGGCTTGTTTAAACCAAGGAATGACTTGTTTTGCCTCGGGCTTGTGCGAACCCACCCGCACATCATTGTAGGGAAGCGCGCAGTAAAATGGGTTGAGGCGCGGTACAAAGCCTGAGGGGAAAAAGCCGCGGCGCTTGGTGGGATCCGGATTATCGAAGCCCCCGAAAGACTCTTTCCACTTCAGATCCCAACTGGAAGAGCGATTATGCACCGGGTTGTTGGTGGACGCCGACTCTCCGACCCAGAAGATGGTCGTTACAATTTTATTTTTCCAAGGGTATCGACCCGAAACTGTCGCATTGGAAAATGCTGGTTGGCGTGCAGGAAGACCGAAGGAAGGCTGCGAAGGAATTCGCACTTCTGGTTCCAGCGAGAGAAGCACGCTTTCTCTCAGTCGCTCTGCATAACGGATAAACTCAGCTTTTTCTGAAAAGGGTGAGGCAACTGAAGATGCGGAAACTTGGGCAGCAACGCTCTTTGCGAAGCAGGCTGTCCAAAGCGCTACGCATATTCCGAGCCCGAGTTGGCGAGAAAAAGCCGTCATTCTCAAATTTAGACCTAATGCTAAATCGGACTAGAAGAGGGGTAAAGTGGTAAATTCCAAAGGTCTGCCCGATCCGTGCGAGCTACAGCACATTTCGGCTTTGTAAAAAAAATGCGCTTCAGGCTTGTCGCGTTGGCAGTATTTGGAGACGAAATAGTCTCTCCATGAACGTCCAAAACCATTTCCCCAAACTCCATAACGCCATGTGGCCCGGTCTCGTTGGTAAAGAACCCAACACCGACCACCCACCCATTAGCCTTGAGCGTATGCTTGATTTAACGGCGCACGCTGAGGTGGACGGTCATAAGTTCGAAGGGGTCGACATCTTTCTCTTCCATCCTCATACGGATCCAGACGCCAGCGACGACGACATCAAACGCATGGCGGATCTCATTGCAAGCAAGGGATTAAACGTTGGTTCTTTAGTCGCGCCTGTCTGGCCCGGCACCGTAGGCGATTCCTCAATGGGCTCTGCCGAACAGCGCGCTAAGTTCGTGCTTGCCGTAGAAAAAGCCTGTCGCATTGCGGGCATTCTCAACCGGCACGGCGTGCGCAAGTATGGTATCATTCGGATCGACGCTGCCGATTCACCTTCTCACTGGGCTGCTGATCCGGCGGGTAACACGAGCAAGATCGCCGCGACCTTTCGTGAAGCTGGAATAGTGGCTGCCGCCCACGGGGAGCGCCTGGCCGCTGAGGGTGAGATTTGCTGGGCTGGAATGCATTCCTGGAAATATATGCTGCAGCTTTTAGAAGAGGTTGGGATGCCTGGCAGCGTCGGGTTTCAAGCAGACCTCGCGCACACCTACCTTTATCTGCTGGGCTACAATGCTCCTGAGCACGGTTTGCTTCAACCAGGTCACTCGCCGGAAGAGTTTGACGCCGCCTACCGCCAGATGACCGACGCCTTGCGTCCGTGGACCATCGACTTCCACGTGGCTCAAAATGACGGCTCGGTGCATGGAACCGGTTCTCACGACAAGACGGGGCGCCACTGCCTCGCGGACGATCCAAACGGCAAGCTCGACATCGCCCATTGCGCCGGGTTCTGGCTCGAGGGAGCCGCACAGCGCGGGGTGCAGCATATTTGCTGGGACGGTTGCATGTTCTCCAATGAATTGCTGGAGTCGCAGCAGACTTGGAATACAATTCTCGCCGCTATGTTAAAGGTGCGCAACGCACACGGCTGGAATAATTAAGGGCTCCTTTTATTTTAATGACCCTTTTTAATTTTTAGAACCCCTCCAAATAATCAGATCATGTCCAAAAAAACACTCAACGTCGGTATCGTCGGGTACGGCTTCATGGGGCGTACCCATGCGAACGCCTTCCGCAAGGTAACCAACTTTTTTGATTTAGCCATCAAGCCCGTGCTCAAAGCCGCGTGTGGCCGCGATGAAGCCAAGCTGAAGGATTACTGCGAGCGCTGGGGCTGGGAGAGCTCCGAAACGGATTGGCGTAAACTGATCGAGCGCAGTGACATTGATGTCATCGATATCTGCACTCCAAACGATTCTCACGCCGAAATTGCCATCGCTGCCGCCCGCGCTGGAAAGATGGTCATGTGCGAAAAGCCCCTCTCCATGGACGGGCCGCAGGGCGAGGAAATGGTGCGCGAAATCGAGAAGGCAGGGGTCGCCAATATGGTTTGGTACAACTATCGCCGCGCTCCCGCAGTGACCTTCGCCAAGCAGTTGATCGACGAAGGGCGCTTGGGGCGGATTTTCCACTACCGCGCAAAGTTTTTGCAGGATTGGACCATCAGCGCTGAACTTCCCCAAGGCGGGGCTGGGTTGTGGCGTTTGGACGCGGCGGCTGCTGGTTCAGGGGTGACGGGTGACTTGTTGGCCCATTGCATCGACACGGCTCTGTGGCTTAACGGCAACATTGATTCTGTCACCGCGATGACTGAGACTTTCATCAAAGAGCGCACGCACAGCCTCACCGGGGAAAAGCAGGAAGTGAAGATTGACGATGCCTGCGCGTTTTTGGCGAGGTTTGCAAATGGCTCCTTAGCGACTTTCGAGTCGACTCGCTACGCGCGGGGGCACAAGGCGTTGTACACGTTTGAAATCAACGGGGAGCACGCTTCCATCGCGTGGGATCTGCATGACCTGCACCGGTTGCAGTACTTCGATCACCGCGATAGAGGCAATCTACGCGCTTGGCGTTCCATTCACGTGACCGATGGCGACCATCCTTACATGAGCAAGTGGTGGGTTCCCGGTTTGCAGATTGGTTATGAGCACACCTTCGTCCATCAAGTTGCGGACTTTTTCCAAGGCATCGCAGACGGAGTCCCCGCAGCGCCGACCTTCCGCGACGCGTTGGAAACTCAGTACGTGTGTGACGCCGTGCTGGATTCCGCCAAGCAGGGACAATGGCGTGACGTGAAGCACGTCTGACAATAGTCTTGTCATTGTTACAACGGGCGCGCCCCTTCTCGGCTCAGAGAGCGGGCGCGTTTCGTGATCGAATCCGTGCAGGTTTTTGCGAGTTGGCAGTTGCCAGAGTGAGAATTGCACAGGACAGTTGTCACCTCGCCCCATGCCACTCCCCTTGCGCCCTTATCTGTTGTTATTTCCAGCGGTCGCTATCGCCTCTTTTTTGGCGGGGCCCGTATCTGCGCCTGTCGCTCTTTATGCGCAGGCGGACCGCTCCCAGGGGGAAATGGTGAAGCTCACTTTTCCCAACGCCGACGTGCGCGACGTGCTTTCCCAATACGAACTGTTGGTGGGGAAACGGCTTATCTATGACAACACCGTGCAGGGGCAGGTGAATATCAACGTGCCGGAAGTTCCTAAGGAAGAGGCTATTCGGATTATTGAAATGACCCTGTTGATGAACGGTTACCATCTGGTGCCTTCGGATACTGATCCTAATTTGATTAAGGCAACGGGTATCGGACGTTCCCCGCGTCAGGTCGGTGTGCCCATTCTGGCAGAGCCCGAACCCATTCCTGACAACGAACAGGTGATCATGTATTTGGTCAAACTGCGTTATGCGGATCCGACAGAAATGGCGCAGGTGTTGCAGCAGGCGATGCCGCCGTCTCGGCAGGAATACGCCCCAAACATTGTGCCGCTGCCCAAGGCTCAGGCGTTGATCATCACTGAGAATACGGCGATTTTGCGGGGCTTGATGCGGATTATTCGTGCGGCTGATTTGGAGCCAACCCGCGTGGAAGGGGAGTTTCTTACTCTGCAGCGTGCCTCGGCAAAAGACGTGGTGCAAATGCTAGAGAAGCTTTTTGAAAAAACGCAGACTCCTCAATCTGCCCCTGGCGCCCCGCGTCCCGCTGCACCGCCGCAGCCCGGAGCACAGCCCGGAGCCGCGCCTGCACCCGTGAGCCAGCTGACTACTGTTGAGATCGGAGGCATGAACGAGGAATCCATGCTCGCGGGAAAGGTTCGCCTTACGGCTGATGAACGCACCAACCGGATCTATGTGGTGAGCAGGCCGATCAACTTACCGATTATACGCAAACTCATAGAGGACTTTGACAGGGACGTGCCTTTCAGTGAGCCGCTGCTGATTCCTTTAAAATTTGTTTCCGCAGGCGATATTTTGGACGCTCTTGTGAAGGCGGTTTCGGATCCAGGCACGAAGGATACTGGGGCTACGGGAGCCACAGGAACACAGGGGCAGCGGGCACAATCTCCGACGCCGACGCAGACCCCTTCGACTTTCGGAAATCAGGGTAGTCGCGGTTTAGGCGGCTCAACCTCCTCGGCGCAGTCTATGAGTTTGCAGACTGAGCCGCGTGAGATCGTTCCGCAGACGGTGCTAGTTGGAAATGCACGGATCATGGCGGATAAGCGGCGCAATGCGATTCTGGTGATTGGAAGCGCTGACATTAAGGAAAAAGTCAGCAACATCCTACAGCAGTTGGATGTGCGGACGCCGCAGGTGATGCTCACCACCGTGATCGGGGAGCTTACCCTTACCGAAGGTGAGCAATTTGGTGCCAGCTATATTTTGCACAACGGCAACCGGAGCGTGCTCGATGGAAGAACCGTTATCACCGGCTCCAGCAGCTCAAACACAGTGGGGGGTATTGCTAATCTTACCAACAATACGAGCGCCCTCAACCTATCGCAGTTGCTCTCCAATACTGCGGTGACCCGGGCTGTCTCCGGAGGTGCTGGAGGGCTGGGAGGTTTTGTCTCAGTAGGCGATTCCTTAGGGGCATTGGTAACTGCGCTCGAATCGACAAGTAAATTCAAGGTAACTTCCCGTCCGAGCTTGTTTGCAAGTAATAACAAAAAAGCGCAAATTATTAGTGGTGAACGTATTGCAGTTATTCAGGGGACTCAGTCCGGACTTGGCAACGGTTCGAATCTGGTCCAGCAGAACTCGGTGAG
>Ga0209597_1000270_pt1 | contig 34386 bp, 40 predicted proteins | sample M_140625_MF_Meta_FD_187316 | JGI IMG/M metagenome (GOLD analysis project Ga0209597, IMG submission 187316) | Freshwater microbial communities from Lake Montjoie, Canada to study carbon cycling - M_140625_MF_MetaG (SPAdes) (version 2) | ecosystem: Environmental > Aquatic > Freshwater > Lake... | reverse complement strand
AAGACAAGTCTACCACAAGTTTACAGGGGTCCAGACATCACAAGCCTCCTCAGGTCTAGACATATATAGTTATAACTCATCCTACACCTGTCTTCTTGCGCCGTTTTTTTCTCTTCTTGTCTAAAGGAAAATGATATAGTATATCATATGCGAACATTCTTGTATCCAGGAAATAAAGAAATATATGTTACAGAGGAGTCAGTAGAAAAGGTAGGAATTACATTCCACCCCACTAAAGGAATATTTGAGCCTGAGTCAATCGAGTATTTTTATAGTCTCGTTGAAAGAAAGCACTCAAATAAAAATGCAGTCATTATTGATGTTGGTGCTCAAAGTGGATTATACTCACTTTATGCTAAATATCTACCAGAATGTATGTTTTATGCATTTGAACCATTTGAATTAACATACTCTATTCTTATTGATAACCTTAATTTAAATAATATAACGAATGTAAAAACATTCAACTGCGCACTAGGTTCAATAAATGAAACTAAAAAACTACATGTACCTGAACATTTAGGTTTAAACACACTTGGTAATACTCCCATGCGTTTTTCATCTTGGAATGATTATGAAGTAAAGGTCAATAAGTTAGATGACATGCTATTTAACAATCTTAGTAGTCTTGATTATATTAAGTGTGATACTGAAGGGTGGGAATATCATGTGTTTAAGGGGGCAGAAGAATGTATACAAAAGTGGAAGCCTGAGTTATTCTTTGAAATAAATGGTACTAATCTAGAACAGTGCTCTATGAAAGAAGAAGAGCTTGTAGATTATGTAAAGTCTCTTGATTATAGATTTGTTCGCCGTATCGACAATGAAAACTTTCATTATACATACAATAAAGCATAGACGTAGATTTAAAGAACAGATACGACTATTATTATTATTAATATGCAGTCCATTGCTCTTATTGGAACTGGACGTTTAGGAATCTGTACAGCTCTTATTTTAGAAAAGGCAGGATATAATGTCGATTGTTACGACGTAAATGATTCTGTTATAAAGGCGATTAACTCAAAAAACTTGATATCTCATGAAAAGAATGTATCATCAATGCTTGCGGTCTCAAAAAATATACACGGATATACATCAATGAAAGATATTATGCACAACTCTGTATTTTTTTGTATTGTTGCTACACCATCAAAAGATGATGGTTCATATAATCATGAATATCTAAATAATGTTGTAGATGAAATGCTATTCTTACTTCCACAGTATCCTGGAAAAAAACTTTTAAATATTTGTTGTACAACTATGCCTGGCTTTTGTGAATCTGTACAGGAAAAGTTTAAGGGCTTTGATGTTGACGTATGCTATAATCCTGAGTTTATTGCGCAGGGTGATATTTTGCATGGCTTTACTCATCCTGATATTGTTTTAGTTGGAGAGACATCAAAAGAAGCAGGTGATACCTTAGAAGCAATATACAAGAAATTTATTGAGACATCTCCCACATATTGTCGTATGAGTCTTACAGAAGCAGAAATAACAAAGATATCGATTAACTGCTTTATTACTAGTAAGATCTCTTTTGCAAATATGATTGGTGACCTTTGCGTCTCAAAGGGTCTGCGTCCAGAGAATGTGTTAAAAGCAATCAGCAGTGATTCTCGCGTTGGAAGAAAGTATTTTACTTGGGGACATGGTTATGGCGGTCCGTGCTTTCCACGTGATAATCGAGCTCTATCATTTTATTTTAATGAACAAGGGCTTCAAAATCTTATTGGTGAATCAACAGATGCAATAAATAAGAAACATATTGAGTTCCTTGCCAAAAAGATTCGTGAAAAGAAGCTAGGTACAAATAAACAGTTTCTGTTCCGCAGTTTAGCATATAAACCTGGAACATCTATTCTAGAAGAATCACAAAGCCTTCATCTAGCACTTTATCTGAAAGATGGCGGCGATATAGTTTATGTAGAAGAATCAGATATTATTGTAAAACAACTTAAATCTACGTATCCCGATGTCTTCGTTTATTTAGATGATAATGTAGATGAATCAAAATATATTATTGTAGATAATACATTGGAGTGCATCTTATAAATATATTGTTCTACTTCTTTTCTAGACGCATGTAATAGTCGCCTACTATAAACTTTCTTCCACTATGAACTGCCGACTGCTCCGCAGCTTCGTATTTAGAACCAGGAATCACACGAAAATCTAGAGATATTCTTGTGTGTTCTGACTTATTCTTTTTATTAAAATGTCTACATTGATTACCATAAAAGCGAAAGACTTCGCCGTATATTATATTTATTGGGTGAAAGTCTCCTTTTCCTGGTTCTGTTTCAACATAACATGAGTTAGTATCCGACTGTCCTGTTACCGTAATCATGTAGTTCATTTCATTTGTTGGGTGATTATAATCTCCGTCACAATGAATCCCTATAATATCATCATCATTATCATCTTCGCGCTTTCCTAATGCAGTATTATTAGGAATATGAATCCGAAATGACGGCTCCTTCTGAATGATATAGACTTCCTCTTCCAACTGTGGTAATAAATATTCCCTTAGAAATCTCTGATATAACTCAACCATCTTAAAATACTTTGGTGACTTGTAATACTTTTTATGAAATAGTGTCGATGTGTCGTTTTGGAATGTAATTTGGTCCCAGTTTACTGAATCTTGAATAATAGTATGTGCTTTTGTAAGATTACATTCAGTATCTAATACTTCTTTCATTACATCATGAAAGGGGTACTCTTCTACAGAATAACTAAAAATCTTCTCATACGTCATTCTTTATAGGATAGACCATTTAAGTTTAGACACTTTACCGCACTTAGTAAATATTGAAAACTAATATAAAGGGCTATATATATTAAAACTATATGGAAAAGTGCGGACTCTATTTAACACGTGGGGTTCAAGTCTTTACTAACAGTGAGTTTGAAAAGATTAATATGTTTAAATATTATAACTATAATGAGCTAGCTCTACTTTCAATTGGTATTTGGAGTAGTCATTCATGCTATCCAGCTTCAGAAAGGATACATGAACTTGCTGAGCGTGCAAATATATTTATAACAAAAATGAGAGAAAAAGGATGTCATATTATTCACGGAGGTTCTTATCCAAACTATAGTTGTAAAAAAGGAAACTGGGAAGATACTAATTTAAGAAAAAATATTAAAGGCAAACCAGCATGTAGCCTCATTGACAAAGGCATATGTATTCCCCCATTACCATTTGATGATAGCGATGGTGGTTATGATATAAAAGATAAGAATAAAGAATATAGTAAGAAAACAGTAACAATAAATCCTAAGATAGAAGTGGACTATGATAAAGATTGTATATCGGACTATTCTAAAGAAATATTAAACTATCTCTTTGATAAAAAAATAAAGTGCCTTCTAGTTTTTGGAACTCATACTAATATGTGTATTCTTGATAAGCCTTATGGTATTAAATGGTATATACGATATGGCTTCCCTGTTATTCTGGTAAGGGATTTATGTGATACCATGTATAATCCTAAAATGCCCCCCTATATTACACAACCAGAGTCAAATGTAGTAATGAGTTCTTGGATGGAAAAATATATATGCCCAACTATATCATCCACTGAAGTTTTGTTCTTAGACAATAAAACAGTTATGGTAGACATAGACGATACAATTACAAGGGGAAAAGGCTATGAAGAATGTACTCCTAATACTAGTGTTATTGAAAAAATAAATACACTATATGATAGAAAATATAATATAATATATTGGACTGCAAGAGGGACTCTTTCAGATAAAGACTGGTATCAACATACAAAACAACAGTTAGATAAGTGGAATGTAAAGTACACGTTATTAATAACAAAGAAACCATTCTTTGATAAGTTTATTGAAGATAAAAGTATAAATCTAGATAAGTACTCTGATGAAAAATGGATTGAAGAACTATAATATATGTTAACAGGTTAAAGGAGCACAGAGTTAGAACATGCTGGTCAGAGTCACCATTACCATCAAAGGTTATCTTTTCTAAGTTTAGTATATCCATTATACTATGCTTAGAATCAATCGTTATTAGTTTATGCTATCCCGTATCTTTTCCTTCTAAACATTTAAATTCCTTAAATTTGTTCTCTGTATTTAAAATAAGAGCAGAAAACACTAAGTTACTCGACCCTCCCATAACCATATCACATTGACTTCCCAAATATATATCTATCATTGCAGTAGTAACTTCTTTTTCAAAATCATCAGCAGTTATATTACTAGATTTCCAATCTTCCATCTCAGAAAGACGCATTCTGTCTAACCGAATAATATTATCAGAGAAATAATTATTTAATACCTCATAATATTGTTTTATTTGAGTAATAGGAAGTATATAATCATAGTCTTTCATTTCTTCAATAATTTCAGCTAACACATTAGTAAAATTAAACTTTTCATTCTTGTGATAATAATCTGTATAATGTATCGGCGTTCTAATAAAAACTGCCAATATACGTTTTCCTTGTATTTTTAAATCTCTGATTACATTCATTTCAGAATCTATTTTATTTTGTAAATATTCTGTTGGAATTAAATGCTCTCTAAAAATATTATTATATATATTTCTATAATATTGCAGATTGGGATCCTTAAATACCTTACTTACAAATATAAAGTTATAGCTGTATTGACTAAATCCTTCTGGAACTGCTTTTAATCCATATTTTATATACTTATCCTTTTCTAAAAAGTTGGGATAATGCATTTCAAGCACATTCGAATATAATAAATCATTTTGTGTTGTTCCAATAGGAAGTTTAAATAGTTTATAAAAAATATTAGAGTCCATCTCATTCATTAAATTAGAAAATGGAACGAGTTGACTATTATCATGAACACTTTTATTCGCATAAAAAAAGAATATGGTATCTTCATCTTTCTTTAATAGACACCATGTTAAATACTTTAATATATTAGATCCTACACCAGCAAAGTTTGCTAGTAATATTTTCATTATATAATAAATATTAGTTATACCTTTAAACTATTCTTGGCACCCTTCCTGGATGTCCTTGTTGTTTATCATATTCATTATACATTTCGCAAATACTACAGGTCCAATCTTTTCCACCATTCTGCCAACGACAAAATATGTTTGGAGCCGCCTTACACCGAAAACACCATACACTACCAGCCTTATATAGCGCTACTGGACGATTAACAAGACTATTTGTGTCTGATGGACATGGCTCTAGTTCAGGATAATAGGGACGCGTTGTTGTTAGTTTATCATATGTTTTAAAATATACCTGCCCATAATGAAGATGAATTGTAATCACCTGAAAACAAGGATTCAGTACCTTTGCTCCAGCACGATACCACTCATGGAGAAATACACACTCTCCTCCATATAGATTCTGAAAGTGGTTTACTGAGTTTAATGAAAGAGACTCAGGGATAGGCATACGAAAAATAAAAGTATCAGCAGAACCACCTGGAGAGTATGGTAATCCACATGCATCACCACTACAAATAGTATGATACTGATTCGTTGGCTCGTGTCGTGTTAAACCGAATATTGTATTTGTAGGTAGGAAATCGTCAAATATTTTCATATTTATATTCCAGTTTAAGTAGATATCACTGTGAATAATACAAACAACTTGATCATTACTAAATGTCTGCTTCGCATACTCTAAAAAATCCTTATATGTAGCTTGCCTCTTTAAATTATAAAATGATACCTTTCTACTAGACTGAGATATACTTAAATAATATTCTTCATCGTCTGAATTTTCTAATAAAATATGTACACTCCTTACATATTCGTGTGAAAGATTAATCATTAAACAATGCTCTATTTCAGTTTGACGTTGTTTCATACGCCTTTTCTCTTCCTCATCTTTAGCAGCATCTAGATTATATCTATAGAGCTGAACTAAAATATTCAGAGAAGAACCAGTATTATCCATATACTAGTTTAGACAGTTATTACTTTAGATTATAGTATTAGACATATGGTATAAAGCCGAAAAACTTTAAAGAGAAGATGAGCCGCGTGTTTTCGTATAGTCTCTTTGGTTCTGCAGATAAATACTGTAAGGGGATGCTACGTAATGTAGAACTCATAGAGGCGGCATTTCCTTCATGGAAAGTTTGGATTCATATCGGAAATGATGTTCCAGAAAGTATCATACATAGTCTCGAACAACATCCTTCGGTAAAACTTATATACACAAATGAAGTTGGAATGGTAAATAAACTATATCGTTTCTTTCCTATTGATGATCCCACTGTAGGTGTTTGCTGCGTGCGCGACGCAGATAGTCGTATCTTAGATAGAGATATAAGCTGTATCAAAGACTTTATTGAATCAGATAAGCTGTTTCATATCATACGCGACCATCCAAATCATCATCATCCTATACTGGCAGGCACTATAAGTATTAAAAAGGATCTCATAAATAATATACACGCACTATTTTGTCAATATAGAGAAAAGAATGATGTCACCACCTTTTGGAATGACCAAGATTTCTTAAAGGCTATTTTTTACCCACGTGTCTTGGCTGTCTCAATGATTCACGACGACCTTCAACATTTTGAACCCTATTCAATGAAAACACCCTTTAAAGTTCCTATAAAAACTGGATTAGACTTTATAGGGCAGGTCTATGAATATGACGAAAATGGCAATGAATATCCAAAATTCAGTGACTTTTTCTTAGGAGGGGTATATGGGTTAGCATTTTGGACAGAGGAACGCAGAAACCGAGTAGGTTATCATACAATATAGTTTAATCACTTGGCATCTGTGTCTTCCAGTTAGTTACTGAATTTTCAGGAGTATCTACATACTTATATACTTCAAAATGAACACGCCCCCTATGTAAATGAATAGTCTTAATATCATCACATGGATTACAGATTTCATACCCACAATCATGCCATGCTTTGTGAAATACTGCTTCTGCTCCAAATAGATTCTGTATGTGATTTACAGAAGAATAGTTAAACTCTTTTGGAACAGGCATCTCAAATATAAATACATCAGATGAACCACCATTTCCAGTAAAGTTGCACGTTTCAGAGTTACAAATAGTATGGTCTTCATCTGTAAACTCGTGTCTCGTAAGTGAAATAAGACGTTTTGGACGCACTATTTTTTCTATCAAGACATTGTCATTCGGTGAATTAAAGAATACATCAGAGTTCATTATACATACCATCTCGCCATCAATAAATGTCTTAGACGCATATAAAACTAAGTCACTATAGGTTGGTTGCTTTCCATGTTCAACAAATATAATCTTATTCTTAAATTGCTGTATTATCTTTAAGTAAAAATCCTTTGTTTTTAGAGTATCAACAAAAATATGGATAGATTTAATGTAAGGGTTTGAAGAGTTACGTAGAAGGCAAATGTTTAGCTCATCCTGGCGTAATACCTTTTTTTGCCGTTCAATCTCATTACTACAGTTTTGTAAGTCATACGTAAACAACTGTAATACAACGTTCATTCTGTTCTTAGTATTAAACTACTCCTTTAACTAGTTCTTATAAATATTGCGTCACCCCAACCCTGCTGAGCCATCTGAATGCCTATACGCTTGAACCCCTTACTATCTAAAAAATATTCTAGTTGTGGCAGTAAAGCGCAGCCCTTGTAAAGAGAACGAATATTTACTTCAACATAAATAACGTCAGCAAATAATATCATATCTCTTGCTCCTTCTAGTGCCTCCAACTCAACACCTTGGATGTCTAGATTCCAAAAGTTAAGATTTTGAATAGGAATCTTATTCTCACGCACAAACTGCTCAATCGTCGTCGTTTTTATCTGCTTTACTTCATCAATCTTAATATGTGGATAATATTGCGAATGCATATCCAAAGGTAAAATACTGCTGCTTTGAGAACTTCCAGGAACTAACGTATCTTTTGTAATGTGAAAATCTACCACTTTTTCAGTATTAAATATAAGAGCCTCATATATATTCTTAATCCCCTTCGCCTTGTTTTCAGCTATCTTATCTGGATTACCCTCAACCCATATAATATTATTATCGTCTATTCCATTATCGTTGTATGCCCCTTTCTCCTCACAATCATGCGCTCCAATATGGAACACACCAGTTAGCTTTATGCCATATGATTTTACCCTCGTAATAACCTCATCAAAAGGTATCAACATTTCTACAAACTATGACATTTGTGCTTTAACTAGTTACGAACCTTTCCATTGATTTCTGACATAAGTCCTGGCTTCTGCTGAATAAGACTCATACATTTTTCGGGACCATAGACAATAAGATTATGCCGCTTTACTGCTTCTGCATACAACCAGTCAGCAGGATACGTTATACCGTCATTCAAAACCTTTATATGAGTTTCAATGACCTTCTTTGCAGCATCTTTTTTAATAAGAAATGCATGCGTCCCCCAGTACCTCACAGGATTTACATAATGTTCTTTCTTTTTATATTCAACCCACTCATTTGCACCCAGAATCAATATATCCCAGTCTGTTGGAACACTCTTGTTAAAGTCTTCGAGTTCATTCTTTGTAACAAGCATCTCAGCATCATCCTCAAAAATCCCAATGATATCGTAGTTAGACTGAATCATATTTACTAAGAGACGTATATGACTATCTAGACAACCAAGAATGCCATTTGTTATCTCTGAACTTGAAAATGGGTGCCTTTTAGGCCAGCCATATGTCGCAACATCTTTTCCATCAGACGCCTCAAATATAGTAATCGGTCGTCTCATTCTTTCTTCCAGAGTTTGAATAAGCGGCAATCGCTCCTTTACGCGCTGTAAATGTATACAATAAAAAGGGACTGTTGGCAGGAAGCCATCCATTTTCTTAATACTATCGATTCTATTTTAGATTACTCTAGAAGCATTCGCATCTGCTGACGCGTCATCTCAACCATCTCGCCATCTATTTCTACATAGACCATGTCATCTGTTCTATCCATTTCTTGCGGCTGCCCTGCGCCTGCGTTCGCAACTGGCTCTGGTAGTACAACACCTGGGGTATTGTCAACAAACTCGTCATCAGAGTTATCATGATGAGTAACGATTGGGTTTTGCTGTACCTCTTCCTCTTGCTGTTGCTCTGGTTCTACTACTTCATTCTGATTGGGAACAACTGGCTCGGCATTATTCTTAATATCGCTCTTCCGCGCCGTTATCCATTCCCACCTATCAGAAATCTGAGGAACCACCATACCCATCTGACGCCCCTTCGCCCATAGAGACTTGTTCGTAAATTCTCGCACCTTGTTCATTTCAGGCAAGACTTCAGCAAAGAGCCGCCGCCGTGTGTGCTTCGCGTTCGTCGCCGAGTTATACAGGGCAGATAACTTTTCCGCACCGACATGTAGAAGAGTCTGGACGATAAGACCAATCTCCTTGCGTCGCTCAAAGTTCGTCTCCTGGCGTTCAAGGCTCGTTCCCCACTTCTCCTCGTCAATATTATTCGTTAAGAATAAGATATCCAGATCTCTATTGACATTGGCTGGCTGACGAAGAGGATACTGAGCCATGCGATAGTTCTCAATATCACTCATACAACGATGAACAACCATGATTTCGCGTTTAGTTTCTTCGGCTAGTACTACATTACGCTGGTCCATAATGAATCGAATGAAGAGGTAGGCATTAGGAAGACCGCCACAGGGAACATCACCTGCCTCCCTTGGAATCTGACCATTGTTGACACGGCGCAGATACTCATAATAATGCGGATTGTGTGTCACCGTATTCAGAAGAATCTGACCAGTGTTCCATGAGAAGGTCGTCTGACACTCGGTACACCACATCTGGTCGCAGCCGTCAATCTTACTGATACGAATGCCGCACTTGGGACATGGCTTAGTCTCATTCTGAATCATCGCTGCCGTCGACTTTGCCTCCTCATTACATACATGAGTGTCATCCTTCTGACCAGACTTCTCAGCGTGGCAGTCATTACAGAAGTTCTTCTGGCAGGTTCCACACTTCCAAGCGCTGCTCAAGAATCCACGACATTCATCCGCAGGGCACTTCATAATAAACTCGCGCACAACTCTTTCAGTCCCATGAAAGATACGCCAAAGACGACGAACCTCGTCAGTACACTGTGTCATCTCAATACGAATAGCGGCAAGTTCAGTATTGATTGGACCTAGTTTCTCCTCGATTTCCCTATTCAGTTCATCTGCCTCCAAAATACCGCCTGCCAGTATTTCAGCATGAATCTTCGTCTTCTGCTTCTTCAGCTGACGCTTACGTAACCACAGCTCTTGGCTTCGCTTATTTGCTTGGTCCATCCCAACCTTCGCCTCCATAAACACCTGCATCGCAGGAAGACGCCCCTTCTCACGGTCAATCAGAACCTTCCGCCGTTGTAGCTTCAACGGTCCCTTGCGGAACGTCTGCGTGAGATTCGTGTCAATAAACTCACGGTTCCACTCTCGCTTACAGCCCATACAATGCGGGTCATTCAACGTAGTCAGAAGAAACCGTGATGCACATTGACGACAAACCGTGTGTGGACAATATGCGCAGCGAATCGGCTGACGAATCACACTCGTAAAATGATCCATACAAACTGGGCAGTCCTTCTGCTCCTCCTCCTTCTTCCTCTCTGTATTCGCTGGCATCTCAACTGTATTTTGTAAAACAGATGACATGATATTCATATATTTGACGACTTATTCTATTAAGTAGTCGTCAATTTTTCAGTGAGCCTCCAACTTCCCTCTGCGCTAGCATTTGTCTTCCACCATTGTTTCGCAGCGGATGACATGATTTGCCACTGTACTTCTGAAATCGCTGCAACCTTCTCCTTTGCTTCCTCAGGTGTCTGGACTCTCAGATAATGAATACCCTCCCTCGGCGGCTCTGCGTAGTTCTCCATATCGACATCAGCAGATACAACTGGCACACAGCCCATTGCCATACACTCCACCTCTCTATGACACTTCTTACCAAAGCCTGCCAGACACAGTCCAAACTTGGATGCAGCCAGATTCTCCAAATACTGCTCAGGAGTAAAAGGATACTTTGCTCCCTCTCCATTAACACAGATATAATCATCACACGCAGCAGACCAGTCAAGGGTGAGGCGGCGCTTCTCCTGTACCTTATTCTCAATCTTTCCATAAAAGACAAGATTATGTACTCGCTTCTTATAGGTAGTATCAGAAAGTCCCTGTGAGACCGCCGCCTCCACCAACTTCGGTCGTCTCGGCCAAAAGAACCAAGAACTCGCAGGACCACCAGACGTCGTCGGCTTTGGATTTCCAAAGAGTGCCTTGCGCCACTTCTGCTCAGTCGGCGGTGCTGCGAATAGCCAATCCATTGTTGGTCTGTCATATAAGAGTGTATCACCCACCTCGCCCAACCATACCTGAACTGCCGCCGCATCCTCAACAACACGCACATACCCCTTCTCCTCCCAAATCTTTGCCATCTCACGGAATGAATCACCGCTGTGACTGAAAAATCCAGTGAGTTCACTTCTAGGCAGACGGAGGACTGGCAGTGACGTAGCGGTAGATGATGATACTCTAGACATGGCATTTACATTCATACTCACCGCCTTTACAATCGCAGCCTTCGTCGCAGCTTCTGAAGCACGGGGAACAATCGCAAGGGCATGGCGTAACGACGCGGCTCCAGACACATGCGCAGCCTCTCCATTCGGCTCCATCTCATTCTGAATCTCAATCACCGCTGCCTTATTTGGAAGGACCCATGAGAATCCCCAACGCTGAATCGCATTCGCACCACCATAGCAAATGAATCCACTCGCGCCTGCCAGTTTCTCAATAATACGCTCAGGCGCCGTCCGCCCCTCAAAGATAACTGTCCAATCAAAATCCGCAAATGTCTTTTCCCACTCCCTCACCATTTCAGTATTAATATGAACACCATCAATCATGACAACCCAACGTGGCTTCTCATCTGATACTTCAGACGTCCAACCAGTATGTAGACTACTACGAAGAATATCAATATCTTCCTTACGAATCTCCTGCTTCGCGAGATAAGGATACTGAATCACCTCTTCAGCCCAAATCTGTGAGTTGACATGATGGGGGATCACAGGGAGTTCGCGAGTATTCCAACGGAAAAGTTCCAAAACTGGAATCGTTGTCGGCGACTTGTGAGCCCAGAACTCTCCATCACCAAACTGCGCACGCAACTGGAGAATCTTTGACAAATAATGTAAGACAAATCCCTCAGGCGACTTTACATTCTCCTCAATCCAAGGCGCAGCAAAGCAACGCTTGACATTATAGGCTGGCGTAATAGGACTGAGATTGCTCTTTGACCACGCCTCCTTTGACGCCTCCTCCTTACCAATAAAGAGACGATTGTAGCCATACACGAGTCCCTGAGGCGTCTGGAAGACATTCCTGTACTTATAAATGGGTACAGATGACTCAGCAAATGTGTTTGTATCCTTTGAGGCATAATAATAGCGCTCGCCGCGCTCCAACATCTTACAGTAGGTGTCCAAGACACGCGGCTGTGCAGAAGAAAGCTCACGAGTGAAACTCTTAAACTCCTTCTTTGAATCAATAAACTTCGACAGTTCAAACACTGGCTCCATGTCATGTATCCCAGTGGGGTCTACATAGAGAAAGAAAGGCTTATCAACAACATCAAGCGGGTCATAGTTTCGGATACCCGTTAGCTGAAGATGGTTCGTCTTCAAAGACATCGCAGGATTCACAATAAGGAATCGCTTACGAAGCATCTCTACAAGAATAGCATTGTCACATCCTGGCGTTCCAAACTGAATCTCAAGTGGCGCCCAATCCCAAGTCTTTGTCTTTACAGAATCAGATAGTAGAGCCCACGTGTCCTGGCTGTCATTTCGAGGACCAAAAACCTTTGTTGAACCATCTTCCTGAACATCCCAACGAAGCAGAGCCATACAGACATCCTCCAACTTTGTAGACCAGACATCCTTCCATGTCTCACTGTCAAGATAAATATCCGCGTTTGCGAAGACACAAATCACATCCTTTGGAGCATTGTTGTAAATCCACTCTACAACATGTCTGTAGGTAAGGCGCTTGCCCATAATCACCTGCTCAATCTTTGTTGTAGCAGGAAAATCACTTGAGAAGTCCTTCTCGTTCAGTAAGACAATCTTATCAATAATAGAACATTCTACGTTCATCTCCAGACATTTCCGAATCTCCTTCTGACGACGCCCCTTATCAGATTTATAGTACTGTGTAAAGAACCATAGCTTCTTTGGAAGCTCATCCTTTGTAAAGGCAAGTTCCATAGAATGGTCCTTCATATGTAGATATCTGGGATAAGATTCCAATCCATCAAATCCAGAGAGGCGTGCTACGCGCATAACAATGGATACAAGTAGCGCCGCATCATCTCTTGTATCATTCCATCCTGCGCCTACGAATGGATACATGCGGTCCATCTCTTCCAGAATGATTACATTGGAGATACGCATGGAACGAAACTTGGCTTCACCGATCTTAAAGACAAGCTCACGACTAATAAAAAACATTCTGTGATTTGCGTGATTTGCATTGACATACCAGTCAGCAGATTCCTCCGTTGCGTCTGGTAGAACAACAAAATCAAGACGCTTTCCTTTTGCCAACCACGTGGTAATGTCATCTAAGCCGACAGCAAGTGTCTCCCAGCGGTCCCATGAGATTGATGGGTCCTGCTTCTGGAGCCAGACAAGCGTCTTCTCTGAACGCCACAATGATGCATCTGACCGCATAATACGAATCATTTTTCCAGTCTTTGGATGACGTGCCTGCATTCTAAGACCTTTCTACAGATACTTCGCGCCAGAGGTTTAAACCCAAAGCCTTCACACTTTATAGAATGAACCGTGCCGACGTATGTATCCTTATTAACAGCACCCCAAAATACTTCTATTTACTACCATTACAAATGGCGCTACTAAGACGATATGCCCCGATGCTACAGTGGTCTGTGTATTTCGCCACAGAAGAAAGCGATCACCCTGTTGTCGTTCAGGTGGCAAAAGACTTTGATGTAAAGATTATTTCGCTTTCAAAGTCTGAATCTGGATTTCTAGAAAGTCGTTTAGCCGCTATCCGAGCACTTCCTACGAGTATCTCGTATGTACTGCCGCTTCAAGAAGACTTTTTGCTTGATAGGACGCCAGATGTAAAGTGGCTAACCGATGCCCTCTTCATTCTTGATACTGACCGCAGTGTAAGCAGCCTTCGCCTTACACCGTGCCCTGGTCCTCACGAGAATGATTTACCATATGTAAAAGAGAAGCCATGGAAAGTCCTTGGTCCTAAAAATATCTATATTTTCACGTATCAAGCCACCCTTTGGCGAAAGATTGACTTGCATGTGTATTTTGAAGCAGTAGTCGCAAAGGTAGGTAAAGACTTTGGAAAGAACATATCAGATGCTGATAAGAAATATCTGGCGCTCACCAGTAATATTGGAGAAGCCAGTTATGGTCAAGACATTTTAAAAATCGTGTTGCCTGACACACTACACCTTGCATATCCGCGCGCAGGAAAGTGGTCAAACGCCGTCTATTTATGCCCTTGGCCTTATAGACCAACCGCTGTTGTGCGAGGACATTTGGAGCCTTTCGCAGAAGAACTCTTTCAGCGCGAAGGGATTCCCTTGGAAAAATCAGATTAACTCTGAGGAGTGTTATCTAAGACAACTGTGGCACATGCAGTTGACATTGGAGAAGCAAACAGCTGGTTTGTGGTAGGAACATTTGGACCAAACGTATGAAACAAACTTAATGTACTCGCGTTACTATCATCGCGAATAGATGATAATGTTGAGGGATTTGTAATCAAGAATCTATTCTTTTCCAAAAAGAAATAAGGAATATTAATAAGCCCTGCATTTTGAATGTAGTAGGTCAGAGATTCTGAACCAATAATCCTATTTACATTATAGGTTCCCCCCAACGTAAGAAGAGTATTAAACTGATAATCTCTTGAAATAATATCGTAATATCCAAACTGTAGATTTGTTTTGAACTCAATATCTAACTTTGACGTACTATAGCTTACCTTGCTCCGAAATATATTGCCGAGTTCAATCTTAGCTGTACTCACAATCATACCAGGAACAAAGTTAGAATACAAGAAGGCAATATTTGACCAGTTTCCTGCGAAAGTATTCCTGTACGTTGAACGATAAATCGAAGCAGATGTAGATAAATATCCTGCGGAACCGAGCCCCCTTACTGTGCTGAAAAGCTGTGTTGAACTCACATACCCCAGACTACCAAGACCATTAATCGTACTCGTAATATTAGCGGTTGATATATAACCCAATGAGCCGAGACCTTGAACTGTACTTACAAGTTGTGATGTACTTATATATCCTAGGTTACCCAGACCTAGTGTAGTACTTGTTAGTTGTGTCGATGAAACATATCCTGACGAACCAAGACCCCTCACCGTGCTTGTGAGCTGCGATGTAGAGACGTATCCAATAGTTCCTAGACCAATCACTGTACTTGTAAGAGGTAGTGTAATCACACCTGCTGATAGATACCCCGCAGAACCAAGACCTCTCACTGTGCTAAATAACTGAAAAGAACTCACGTATCCTGATGTTCCTAAGCCTGTCACGGTGCTTGGTAAGAAGTATTCAGGGGTACTCGGATAGTTAGGACGAAATGCGACAATCGTACTGAATAACTCTCCTGATAATGTGCTTATCTGTGCCGGAAGATTTCCCCACCCAAATGTGCTCAAGACTGATAAAGGTGATGTAAATGCCGCCACACCCTTCGTTAATGAGGCTAAAACATAGCTGGTGGATGGCGGTGTATTTGTTAGAGGGTCATATGCAAAGATTCTTCGCAATGTGATAGAATCTGTATCATATGTTTTTCGGCTACTTGCCCCTATACTTGTCTGTTGTGAACAAGACATCCTTCTTCTTATTCTTTATGAGTTATAAATATCTAGAAAAAGCGAACTACTAGGATATTGTAATGTTATCGTGTTATCATGTGTAACGCATGGATCTATACGGCACCTGTCTCTTTTTGAATAGAATAAAAAGAACCTATCTATATCTGCGTGTTACAGGTGAATACGAAGATCCGTTACCCTCAATAGAATGACTGCTGGTGGAGGCTTACTTCAACTCGTCGCACGTGGTAAACAAGACGTCTTTTTGACAGGAAATCCACAAATCACGTGGTTTAAGATGGTCTATCGGCGCTACACAAACTTTGCTATTGAATCAATGCCCATGTACTTTGACGGAGATCCCGATTTTGGAAAGAGACTCACCTGCCTTATCCCCCGTCGCGGTGACCTCCTCGGTGCTGTCTTTCTGGAAGTCACTCTTCCTGCGCTAACACTGGCTGGAACAAATGAACCTGTCTCCTATGCGAATGCCGCTGGTCATGCCCTCATTGCTGAGATTAGCTTAGATATCGGCGAACAGGAAATTGATAAACAAACTGGTGAATGGATGGAAATCTGGTCTAATCTAACAACCACATGGGAACAGAGGTTTGGATTTTATGATATGATTGGAAAGGTTGATGGTTATATCCCACCCACACTCTATGGACCCCTGAAACTGTATATCCCCTTGCGTTTCTGGTTCTGTAAAAATCCCGGGTTGTTCCTGCCATTGCTCGCACTCCAATACCACCCTATCCGCATTAATCTAACTCTCCGACCGCTACAACAAATGTTCTATCATCCAAACCTTGTTACAAACTGTGATACGACTGCTGTGAATCCTGTCAAAATCACAAATATGCAGTTATGGGGAGACTATGTGTATCTAGATGTTGATGAGCGCCGTCGCTTCGTATCAAATGCGCATGAGTACCTCATTGAACAAGTACAATACACGCCACCCCTTGCTCTCCAGGAAAGTGCCAATCAGTTCGGTCTCCGTGTAGAGTTTAATCACCCCCTTCGTGAGTTTATCTTTGTATTACAGCGCAATGTAATGGCATCCTATCATGAATGGTTTAACTATAGCAGCCTGCCTATCAGTGAAACTGGCAGACGTACAGACTTATTGACGTCTGGTATCCTCCAGCTAGATGGGCAAGACCGCTTTCAAGAAAGAGATGCAGGATATTTCCGCCTTGTCCAACCATGGCAACGGCACACGGTAGTGCCCAATGACGATTTCTTGTATGTCTACAGTTTTGCCATCAAGCCTGAGGATTTACAGCCTACCGGTTCAATGAATGCGAGCCGTATTGACAGCATCGTCTGGCAGCTTACTACAAATCAAGGAACAGTGCCAGCGAGAGGAAACTGTACCAGCCGCATCTATGCCACCAATCACAACGTACTCCGCGTCGTAGATGGCTTTGGCGGAGTGCTTTTTACAGTATAAAAGACTTATAGTATATTCTCGTTTCATTATTGATTCAATATGGAAACGAGGGAAAAGTTGCGTATCAGAAAGAGAGGCATCAAATAGTAATGGAGACGTCGCCTCCAGTGAAAGCCCCCATATACACACATGGAAAATACTGGGGTGGAACAGTCGCCCCATATTGGCTTTTCCTTATCTTTACAGCTTTTCCGCTCACAGGCTTTTTCGGTATAGACCATTTGTTATTTCGTTCTCCATCTACGGCTTTATTAAAATGCGTGGTAAATACATTCACTCTTGGATTATGGTACATGTATGATATTGTTCAGAGCTTTGGCGATAAAGAGTTTGTAAAGACTTATGGTCTCAGCATGCCCGCATTCGGTCCCCTTGGTCTTGCTATGGACTACTTTCGTAACGTCAATGATACGCCCGATAGCCTCAAAGAATCACCGTCAGGCATGAGTGGCATTTTCTTCTTTATTGCCTATATTTACACTGTGTTGATGCCATTTGGTATTGGCAGTTTGGTAGCTGGCGATACAGAAGGTGGCATTGGTAAACTTATATTGTCTTGTTTCACAGGACTCTTTATTGTTCTATTTATTCCTTATTTCATGTTTGTCGGCATCTATGAACTCTATCGCGTCGTCTTCCAAACTCAGTCTGTCCTTGATGAAGGTTTGATTCGTGTGACACCCCTGACATTTGTAATGGAGAGCATGGGAACGGCTAAGTATATAGCAAGTCCTTCAGTCTTGGCAAACGCTGCTCAAAAAGATAAAGAAACTGGCGGAATATATAATAAGTACATCAAACCCCTCTTTGCCTGGATACCCTTTGGAGATGTACTTGATACAACCAAGTGTGCTGTTGTACCTCCTGCTGTTAAGACTGCACAGGCGGCTGTAACTGCAGGTCAAGGTGTAGCCGAGATTGCCACGACTGCCCCTGCTATAGCAATCAAAGCCACAAATAAACTTTCAACGTTTACTGACCCCGAGAAACTCAAGGCGGCTGCTGTAGCCGCTCAGGCAGGTGGTGCTATGCTATCTCTCGGCGATCCCACGTGGGATGGTCTCATTCTTGGTGGAATCGTTCTCATGATTTTGGGTGGATTTGCGGTTGCTACGCTCCGAAACTATGCGCATTCAATACAGAATAATCCCAATGAATCACCCAGAAAAAAGTCAGTTAATGAGACCCCTCCAAAGCCAGGAACTGTTTGAAGCTCTTATCGGACGGCTAGACGTCACTGAACCCGTTCCGCCGTTTGTGGTTGTCTACTTTACTGCCAAGTGGTGCGGAGCGTGTAAACGCCTTGACCTACCCGCTATTGTTTCTTCTGTTCCTGGAGCTGTCTGGTTCAAATGCGATATGGATGAGAATGAATATACGGCAGGCTACTGTGGCATCCGCTCTATTCCCAGTTTTCTCGTCATCAAAAATAAGGCAATCAAAGGGACCCTTGGAGAGTCTCGCACAGAGCATGTGATAAAGTGGTTAAAAGAGTTTGTAGCATAAATCAGAGGATGGAGGCAGATATCATTATAGTCGGCGCAGGTATAGCAGGTCTTCGGTGTGGTATTGAACTACTTCACAAAAGACCGAAGTCGTCAGTCGTGATTTTGGAAAAATACAAATATCTTGGTGGCAGAGTTATTACATATCATAAAAAGATTGAGGATATGGATGGAAAATGCGCAGATGTTCAATGGGAAAATGGCGCTGGGCGCATCAGTAAATCCCACATGGGTGTTATGTCATTAATAAAGAAATATGGACTTCATACATTCGACTTGAGCCGAGAACAGTCTTATGTAGAAAATGGAGTGGTAGAAGAAAATACATTTGATCAATCTCTCCGTGCTATCCTGCCTGAAATCAAACGTCTTTCGAAGGAGACGCTCGCGAATCATACACTCCGCGAAATCTTGTCTATGCTCATCGGTCCAGAAAAAGCGAATGACTTTCTCCTCCAGTTCCCTTACCGTGCTGAGGTTGATGTCTTACGCGCAGACCTCGGTATTAAATCGTTTGAACATGAAATGGGTTCTGAAGAAGAATACGTGGTCGTAAAAGAGGGTCTTAGCGCTTTGATTGATGGAATGGTTGAAGAGTTCAAACGCCTCGGCGGCGTCATCTTTAATAAACAAGAGGTTCTTGATCTTCAACAACAGGGTGAGGATGTCCTTGTTAAGGCTCATACAGATGCTGGAAATGTCTTATGGAAAGCACATTCTGTTATTCTAGCGCTTCATTCTTCAGCAGTTCGGTCACTGCCTGCCTTCCGTGACTGGAATGTCTTAAAACATCTGAAGATGGATCCGCTACTTCGTACATACGCTGTCTTTCCTGTCTCGAACGGAACATCTTGGTTCTCAGATGTAGGGCGCGTTATTACACCTGGACCTATTCGGTACTTTATACCTATCAATCCTGCGTGCGGTATTGTGATGATAAGCTATACAGAAGGCGTTGATGCTCGGCGATTCATGCGTATTATCAATGACAAGGGAGAAGATGCCCTCGGTGAGCATATTACTGGTCTCGTGCGTGAGATGTTTCCGCAAAAAGATATACCAGACCCACTCTTTTTTAAGGCTCACCCATGGGACTTTGGTTGTACATATTGGTTACCCGGTCACTATGATCCTGAAGCAATGAGCAAAGAAGCATTACATCCTTTAAAGTCTATGCCTGGCGTATACTGCTGCGGTGAAAGTTTCTCTCTGCGTCAGGCTTGGATGGAAGGGGCTTTGGAAAGTGCTGACTTGCTTCTTTCAACTTATTTCTCTACTTAGTAGAACGATGGTCAAGCTTATAAAGGTGACTGTCCCGAAGACAGATGTAGCAAAGGCGGCTGCTTTGATGGCAGTTGGTTACAGACTCAATAGCGTTATTGAGGCTAGAGGCAGAGTTCCAGAGAAGCATATTTATGTGAAAGAAGTCACAGAAGCACCAACAAAAAAGCAGCTCGAGGACTTTGCTGAAATGTTTCGTCGCTTGGGCTTGGGTAAAAATGCCGTGGCAGTTGTGACTGTTGCTGCTCCTGCTACTGCTGCTGCTGCTGCGGCTGCTCCTGGCTTCTTTGCGCCTGTTCAGGGAAATCTCTTTCAGCCAAATGCGAATCCATATGGAAACGGAACCGCTATGAATGTAGATGATGGTGGTGGTGGGGCTTCGGCAAGAAAGGGGCGCAAGCAGCGCAAGACTCGGCGCCGTCGCAACGGTGGTAAGTCTCGTCGGGGTCGGACGTATAATAGACGTTCCTAAGACCATAGGAGCGAAAGCACTTCTCAATAAATATCTGACATTCCCAACACGGACGCGAGTTTCCAAACGAACGCTCGCCTGTTAGACTATTATAATGAATCCGCATAACAAACAAGTCACAGCCGCGAATCTGATTCACGTCTCCGAGTTGCTTTATAACATTCCGTTCTGCGTGAATCGTGTTCGCGCTAAATCCACTACCCCGAGAGCGAGAGCCGAGACGGTTGCTCGCCACCTCAATAATCTTACCTCTGCGCACAATCATCGCCAAATGGAAGCTCGTCTTGTCACTCTGTCGCATACGCATAGTTTTGGGGTCATCCAGAAAACTCTCCAATAAAGAATAATCACTTGGTTTTACAGGTCGAGACATTTTGTGTGCCGATTTGTGGTGGCGAGGCGCTATTCAAATTTATGCGGCTATAATAGAATGGTGGATCACGAACTTGTCCTTAAGCCTGGAGATACTCTTACGGTGACCGTTGCCGATTCCAATGCGCGTTCTACCACGGTGCCGCCGAATAACAACGACCGCAGCCTCAGCAACTTTGGGGGTGGCAGCAAGAAGAATCGCACGCGTAAGACGGGTGTCGCGAAGAAGCCCCTAAGCGGCTTCATGAAGTTCTGCAAGGAGAAGCGCCCTGAGGTCATGGATGAGAATCCTGACATTGCGTTCGGCGATGTTGGCAAGCGGCTCGGTGAGAAGTGGCGCGCGCTGAGCGAGGCTGAGAAGAAGAGGTATTAAATGAAAAATATTAAAATTGATTTCTATACTGTCATACTTAGACAGTATAGAGAACAATGGACGGACAGGATTGGACTCCAGTAGTGGTCAATAAGGGTAAGACTCGTTCTTCTGCTTCTGACCAGAAGCATGTGAGCCCAGGACTCGCAGCACAGCATCGTCTTGAAAATGATGAGCCGCGCAAGACAAAGTCTCTGTCTCCAGAAAGCAGGCAGGCGATTCTTCAGGCTCGTGTCGCCAACAAATGGAATCAGACTCAGCTGAATACTCAGTGCTCGTTCCCTCAGAATACGATTCGTGATATTGAAAATGGTAAGCTGTGCCCTACACCACAGCAGCTCAATGTCCTCAGTCGTGTGCTAAAGGTTATCCTGAAGTATGCGCCATAAACTTATTCACACCCTCTCGTGCTAGTCTATCAGCTTCTCGATTCCCATCAAATGGAAACTCATTCTTTTTGCCGTCCTGGTGCGCCCTTACATGTTTTAAAGAGACACGTGGCATCTTTGATAGACGCTCATACATCGGTCGCACAAGGTCTAGATTCTGAATAAGACATCCATCGCGCTTCATCCAGTTGTTGCGCTTCCACCCTGCCGACCATTTAACCAAGGAGTTGATACAGTATTCTGAATCCGTCCATATCTGGATTTTACCATGGTCCTTGTACCACTTGGAAGCATGCTTATCAATCAGGTCTAGAGCTGCCTGGATGGCGCGTAACTCTCCGCGATTATTTGTCTGCTGCTCATTCGGCATAAGAGGCTCGCTTATGTCTAACCCGGATTGCTTGTCGGAGTAGACATGAACACCAAATCCTCCTTTCGCACCACGGCGCCCATTGTCTGGACAAGAGCCATCTGTGAATATGTGAAAGACTGCTGCTGAATCTGACTCTGGCTCTTGCTCTGGATATGTATGTAGTGGCGCCTGTTCTACCTCAGGGGATGGTGTAAACCAATGCTGTGGCTGTGACTTTGACTTTGGCTGTGATTGCTGCTGTGGCTGTTCTTGTGTCTCATTGGTATTAGTATGAAAGTACTTTGACAAAAAACCTTTTACCGACATCTCTATAGATGGACGAGCACTTATTGTTAAGCCTTTTCCACATTTTTGCCGTCGTCCCCCTTTTTCTTTATGTAGCCTTGTCTCGTGGCAATACTGCGGCATTCATGTATCCTGTATTTCTCATTCTCGGCGTATTAATCTTATTATACCATGGCTACAAGACGATTGTCCGTTATCTAGCAGGGTCCTCTAGGATATGGATAAATCTCATCCATGTTATTCTTGTAGCACCACTTATGATCTATATCGGATACCACGGAAAAGATACAACGAGACCGTTCTATGAACTTCTCGCTCTTCTTGGCTTTTCTGCCCTCGGCTACCATATTTATGGACTCATTTTATCAACAAATCTCATCATGGATACCAAATAATCTAACAGATCTCAGCAAGTTGAGGGTGAGTTAGAATATTATTATCAATAAGACACTTTGCAATATGATAGTGAAAGGACGTACTACTCTTTAATACCTCCTGACAACACTTACATTGAAACTGCTTCTTATTTTCAATCTCTACCTCAATCGTGTTCTCCCTAACAGCATCACTACAATGCTTTCGCAAGAAATGAATACGCCGATTTGCCTTTGTAAGCGCCTCAAAGTTACAACCATTGACAGGGCAAGTATAAGTCTGTAGAGGAACCTTTGGCTGCTTCTCTGGATGCCGAGCAGCCATATGTGTATCAAGAGTCATCTTATGTAGAAAACTATGCTGACAGACAGTACATGTATGAGCAAAATCGCCCTCATGCTTAGACTTAATATGGTAATGTAGGGTTCCTGGATTACCATGTGGGTACTTTGCCGTTGGCTTAGGCTTAAAAGAACACTGGTCGCACATCAGGTTATTATTTTCATCCCTCTGGTAAGAACGTGGCTTCTTCTTTGTCTCAGTCATTATTATGCCCTTTCCTGCGGTTTTGCTGAATTCAAATTTTTGTAGCCTATCTTATCGTTGGGAGTTTAAATACAGCTATATATGTTAGTATATGGATAAAGAGGTATTCATTTTTTCAGAAATCGTTCGTTGTGGACTTATTGGAAAAATAGCATATGAGTCGTTTCATAAGTTTCATAATCATAAACTTCATATATTTGGAAGGAAAGAAGATTTTCAGTTCATAACAGAGCATCCAAATAATATATATCATATTCTTGAGGATACTTCACCTATTGTAGAAGCATTCAATCATGGACACAAAGGTACTGCCATGGTATGGACAAAGGTTGTATTAGAATCAAAGGAAAAATATATCGTTCATTTTGATAGCGATGTTGTTTTTCGTGGAAATCTAGTTGATGATATTATTGAGAAACTAGATAAGGATGATATTGTGGGAGGTTTTAGAACCTATAAAAATAATCCTTGTAAGCGCGATGATGTACGTCATCTACCTGATGTGACTGCTACTTATTGCTTTGGATTTAATAAAGAAAAGATTTATGTTAGAGAGCCAGAACTCTTAGAACCCCTGATAGAAAACCATTTGACAGGACCTATTGTTAGTCAAATAATCCGCCTATATCCCCAATATAGATATGTTCCAACGATTGATTTCTTTGATCCTATAGCATTTCTTATTATGATGCAGGGCGGGACGATATGCATTTTAGATAATGATCTTATGGGAGGACAACGAGCTGAAGGCGACCGTGTAAATAAATATGGTATTCTTAATAAAGAAATAGACTTTGGAGATAAGATTTCTCATTTTGCTTCTGTTGGGAGTGGATTGAATTTTATAACTATGATGAAAAAGGAGACTAATATAAATGTGCCTGAATTCTACGTAAACTATGGAGTGCGTAAGTTAGATTTATATATGCGGCTGTTTTATAATACTAAAATTCTAGACAAAGGTGTAAATGACTTCTTAGTAGTCGAAGAACCCCTTCGCGAAGCATTTGGTCTAAAAGCATATAGCGATTGAAATAAAGATGCTAATCCTTACTCTCGCGATTGGTAAGGATTATTGCAAAGGATTAGAAAAAGCCCTTGCCTCTAAGAAGGCTTACGCTGAAAAACAGGGATACACATATGTCCAGGGTGACGAGTCAAGCTGGGACCGCGAGAGACCGATTTCTTGGTCAAAGGTTCCTTTCCTCCTCAGTCATCTCAATAAACTTCCTGACGGTGAAATCGTATGGCTCAGTGATGCTGATGTCTATATAACAAATATCAATATCCGTCTAGAAGAGCATGTACTTCCTCTGCTGCCTTCGGAAAAGGACATGCTAATGCCTTATGACGCCTGCGGTCATGTGAATGCTGGAAATATATTTATGCGCAATACGCCTCGCCTTCGTGATTTCTGGAAGCGGGTCTATGAGCAGACTGACGTCATCTATCATATTTGGTGGGAGAATGCTGGCATTCTGAAACTAATGGAATCAAATCCAAGCGATAGGGCAATGATTGAGGTCACGCCTGAACATAAGCGCTTTAATGCATATATTATGGGTCTTAAGGGACAGCCGCTGTGGGAAAAGGGCGACTTCCTCGTTCATTTCGCAGGCGTCTATGATTCTAAAAAGATTTCAGGTCTGATTGATGAGATTAACAGTGGCGGCACACCTCGCCTTTCAATGTTCTAATATTTCTCTTGTAATAGTAAATGGATAAGGCACCAAAGATTTCTCAAGCTGTTAAAACTTCATTTAATGCTTCTTATCTTGTTCTTATGGGATATACATTCATAACCCTTGTTGAGGCATTGCGTACTAAGAACACAACCGTTCGCCATATTATGAACTTGGAAACAACGATTTCTATCGTCGCGGGTCTAACCTACGGTCTCTTTCTGGATAAAATCAAGGACACCACTATAAATCTGAATCAAATCACTCAACTCCGCTATGTTGATTGGTCCATCACAACCCCGATGATTCTCCTAGCGCTTATCCTCTTTTATAATCCAGAGAAACCTATTGATTACAGGTCATATCTTACACTCGTCCTTTTGAATGCTGGTATGCTTGGCTCTGGATATCTTGGTGAAACAGGCGCTGTTCCTAAGAATCTTGGTGGTGGTATTGGATTCCTCTTTTTCGCAGCCCTTCTTTTTGCCCTCAACTCGTGTTGCATTCCTCGCGGCTCGTCAATGGTTATCTTCATTATGTTTTCCATCATTTGGACGTTCTACGGTATTGCGTACTATCTAGACGAGGAAAATAAGAATATTTCCTATAATATTCTTGATGTTATTTCCAAGGCGATCTTTGGAATCGTGCTATGGATGTATTTCGGTAATGTTTTGGACTTTGACTCTAAATAATTTCGGTGCGTAAAGTATAGAAGATGAACGCCAACGGTAACAACGGTAACAACGGTAACAACGGTAACAACGGTAACAACGGTACTCGCAAGAACATGGGCACGGGCATCGACATGGGCATGAACGGCGGCGCGAAGCTCCCAGCGGTCGGCACGAAGGCTCAGGTCTGGCACGGCTCCGCCAAGCACACTTCCGGTGGCTTGGTCAAGAAGGACCTGATGAAGACGCGCAAGGGGCGCATTGTATCGAAGCGCAAGCACGCCGCGGGCAAGAAGGCGTTGGCTCAGCTGAAGAAGGCTGGCTACGTCGCCAAGAAGGGCACGTTCAAGCTGTTCAAGAAGCAGAAGTAAATGCTTTATGATATAAAATAGTGTATGTATTTCTTTTGAAAATCCGATTGTCTGGCTTTCAATAGAAATGAATACGATTGCTTGCGCCTGCTGTATATGTGGTTCATACAATCATACTCCCAGCAGGTGTTCTGAACTCGTCGCTGACCTGCGTGTCGGCTTCTACAGAGGTCAGGCGGAACCTGGAGGAGGTGGTGGCGATGATGACGATGAGCATGCTACTTTGAAATCCTCTCCGCAATCTCTCTCAGAAAATGCGCCGCCTCTGTTGCATTAAATGCTTCTGGTGGAGCCTCTCCCTCGCCAATATCATACCAATATATCGCACCTGCCTTCTCTGGTTCTTCAATGGATGACCAGACAAGACCTGCCTTCACTGCTCTTAACTCAGGGATAACTGACTTCAGATTGAGTTGTGATAGACGTAGACCTCCCATGCGTGGCATAAGTGCGTCCTCAATCCTCGATGACTCCATTCCACCCGGAAAGAATATCGCATCCCACTCACCTCTCGGTTGCGCCGTACCGAAACCAATAAACGTTACGTCAGAAGAAATCAAGCGAGACAAAATCGCCGTCGTCGGTTCTTCTCCCAACCACACAATCCGAATAGGCTTCGCCGCATTTGCCACATACGTCAGCGCAAGTCGTAAATCATTTCCATCCTTCACCCGAAATACTGCGTCCCACTCTAACGGATGCGCCCACCGTGGGATATGCTTTCGCCCGTCTGCTATAATCAAGACCCGACGACCGCGCCCAATAAGTTCTTGCTCGAGTACATGAAGACGATTTGCTACCAAGTTTTCGTCACCGACTATCCACATTTTATGTCCGCGTAAAGAGTTACCAAAACCCTCAACTCTGACAGTTTCCATAGAGTTATCTAAGGTTTCATATCAATGTTATTTCTTATTTTTTCCGCATCGTAGTCACATAGAGCAATCCTATAAGACTTGTTACAACTAGAGCAGCCGCTGCTATACCCATGTAATCCGTCGGATGTAACTTATTCCATAAGAACTTATGGGAATTCTCAAACGAAAGAGTATAGTCCTTTTCTATTTTTTCTATGTCGCTATATGATGTCTTTTGTGTTGCGAGATGAGGTAGAGTACACCACATGTTGAAATGATTTCGGTAATGCACATCAACTTTCGTATTTTCATTTATTTCATTTAATATCTTGTCATATGTGTGTTCAGGAACAAGAACAAAGTGAGTTGAATAACTTTCTACCTGAAATAAGAGTGGCTCTTCATACATGACACGCGCATTACGTATTTGTGTAGGACCACCTGTAAATATCTCCCAGTGGTATCGCATTGTCCAAAGTCTCTCTAAAAGTTTCTCAAAGCGCTCTTTTGTATCTGGAAAAAGCTTACAGTCATCCTCCAATATAAGCACCCATGGATATTTTCTCTGTTTTGCTATCTCAATACACTTTTTGTGTGAAAGAGAACATCCTTTCCATCCAGGAGTCATTTTCACGGCGTCCACTCTCTCAAATGGAACATTCCATGACTCCAAGTCTTTTTCCATGTCTTCCCAACGGTCTTTCCGTTCAGGGAGATTAATGACTAAAATATGTGGAAAAGCCATCCAACCTATCGGAACATAAGAAAAATAACTTATGTCTATCCTTTACTTTATAGTCTCCCATCTCAGGCATCATCGCAAGGGCGCCATCTACAAGCGGCTTTTCTGGATGTGCTATGATAATACCCTTGCTCGTCAAAACATAGTCTTCATCTGTATGATAAAATACATGTAAGTCGTAAGCCCTTTTACCTGCCTCTTGAAGTAAATAGGCAAATGTCTCGCCGTCCTTGGCGTGTATAAGGCGCCTCGGCGAGACAGCCAACCACTCAATAAATGTCTCATACTGCGGTTCATCATGCCCTAGCCAAAGTTTATTGTCTTTGTACCAGACGTCACATTCTACATCATAGCCTTCAACATCGCGATACGCAAGTGTCAGAGGTCTATTCTCTATTTCTTCAATCTTCTTCTCCAGATTCCCTCTATGGCATATATGCCGATAAAGTGGTACAGAATATATATCCGTCCTCTGTTGTCGCAGTTGCTGCCAACTTCCCTCTCCTATTGTCCAGTTCCGTATCCGAATCTCCCCCAACTCACATTCTTGCCACTTTGCCACCTCCTCCTGCAATCGCTCCAATACATATGCGTCTGGCAGCTTTGTCCAACGGATTAATGTTGAATGAACAATATCATTCTTATAAGGTACAAAGCAAGGAAGCTCGGATGTCGTCAGGGCTAGTTCAATCTTTCTGCGTGTATCCATGATATAATCATAGTCAATTGGATTTTGTAGATATCCTGCCATCGCTAGACCTGTGGATGTCCAAACTAGACCTCTGTATTGAATCCATAATGCCTTATTTTGACTCTTCATTACATCATGTACTACGTCTGTCGCCTTGTCTGCGTCATCCTTTGGTGCGTCAAAGCCAATATATTGTAACAGTGTCTGATGTAATAAACCTTCGCCCGTCTCAGGCAATGGCTTGTATAAACAATATGTATTCTTTGGAAGAATAGCCTGTAGTTTGCTCACAAGTCGGCGCCATGAAGGACGCAAATACCAATCTCCCAGGGCATACACTGCGTAACATCTGCCTCCCAGTGTCGGATTCGGCTGCGGCTCTTGCTTCGATGGACAGTTCCTCTTATTCATATCTGCGTAGATGTCCTCCAGACTCATTTGACTTCTTTAATATAGTCTCTACGAAACTTCTCTAAATCCTCTGGAACACCCAAGCCCCACATTCCTGAACACAGAGTTACGCGGATTTTCTCGCCGTCGTCTATCGCCTCATTATAGACTGGGCATACATAAAACTCGTTATTGACACGAATGTTCTTTGATATCATCTGCTTCGCATACTTTACAAAGTCTGAGCCGCGCTTCCAACCATACAGACCTACCGTCGCATAGGGACTAATCCAGACCTTTTCTGCGACTTGCGTCACGAGGTTATCATCAGTAATCTTCGCATATGACCACTTCTTGTCATTCTCGTCTGGCTGGTAAAATGTCAGGATATTTCCATCATACGCAGGGTTCAAGAGACACTTGTAAAAGGAATCTGATTTCCACTCCAAAAACTGGTCGCTATTGACAATAATCAATGGATCCTTGTTGTCAATCTCTTCGGAGGAGAGCAATACAGAACATGCTGCTCCCTCTGTGAGCCCATCAGTCACATGCTGCGTAAAGCTCACATTCGAGGATAGGTCTGTAAATAGGCTGGCTATCTTATGGCTATCCAGGTGCGCCTTTCGCACAATAAGGCGGAAGGCAATATGTAACTCCTCATTCGGTATTTCTTTCGGCAACATGTTCTCTATAACCCAACGAATCATCGGCTTACCTCCAACAGGAATAAATGGCTTCGGCTCAGTATATCCTGCCACCTTGAAACGTGAGCCTTCCCCTGCCATCGGTATCACAATATTAATCTTTCGCTGAGGATCAGGTGACCACGGCTGGGTAGCGATAGGAGAGACATGGCGAGGCAATACCTTTCCTCCTAACTTTATCTGATTGAGTGTCTGGTTGAAGAGTTCCTGTGTAACATCCTCTGCGTCCTCCACTTCTAAGACATGGGCTCCAGAAGCATAGGCAGCTCTCCGCCCAGGGTGACTGTCCTCCACAATAAGTGTAGAGAATGGTTCAACACCAAGTTCGCTCATCGCCTTTATATAGATCTCAGGTGACGGCTTTGCCTCGGCGACATCTTCATTGGCATATGTCTTATCAAAGAACTGAGTGATATTGAGCAAACGAAGCGACTCGTCCAGTGTATTACGAATCGAGTTGGAGGCACAGGCGAGCTGAATACCTTGGTCCTTCAGATTCTGAAGAAGAAGCTTCAAAGATTCTCGTGGCTTAATGAACTCCGCGATACGCTGAATCGTAAGCGCCTGCTTCTTTTCAAACAGAGGGACGGCATCCGATTCAGTCAAAATACCCGTTTCTATTGCCTTCTTAATCTTGAGTTTGGTGGAAAGTCCGTCAAAGTCCTTTTCATGCTCTGCCCACGTCATAAAGATATCTGGTTTCACACTGTGTAATGCGTCACGAAAGGTCTCAAAATGAAGCATCCGAGAGTTTACAAGCACACCATCCAAGTCAAACACAACTGCTTTGATTGACGGCATTCTGTAGTTTATTAAAAAATAACAAACTCTTTTTAAACGGGCGCCAAGATAGGAATGAACTGGTATATATTTGGAACAGCCTTTGTCCTGTTGATTCTTTTTGACTTACCCTGGCTAATAGGAATGTCTGGATTTGTAAAGAAGATGATACAAAATATCCAAGGTTCGTCGATTGAGTTCAACTATCTACCCGGAATCGTCGTGTACCTAGCCCTTGCCTATATACTCGTAGAGGCAGAGTCGCCCTTTAAAGCATTCACCTACGGACTTGCCACCTATGCCGTCTATGACTTTACAAATCTGGCAACTCTGAAAGGATACAGCCCATACTTTGCCGTTGCCGATACACTGTGGGGCGGTGTTCTGATGGGCTCTGTAAAGTATGTTATCACCCAGATGATAGACTACTTTTAGACTCTGATAGCGCTTCAGCGACCAAAATTGAGTGGGTTCGAGCAGCCAAATGTGGCAGTGCTTATTTGTTGACCGACTTCTGATACGATGTCTGTTGTTTCTCCCCTTGCCCCACCTACTGCCCTGCTTTCCGCCCTCCTAGCCACCCTGTCGTGGGTCGGCTTTATCGCCGCTGGTTTTGTTCTCTGGGCTGAAGGCAATACGAATGGTGGATATTCCATGGTTGGTATTGCCATCTGTCTGCCAGCTGTGGTTGCTGCTGCTCTGCCGTTTGTAGGCTCATGTGGCAAGAAGACGCCTTCTGTTTCTACTGCTAGTGCTTCTGCAGTTGTTGTAGATGCTGGTGTAACTGTGTAAATATAAAGTAAAACAAAAAAGAATAAAAACAAAAAAAGAAAATACAATATTTTTTCTGTTTTTATATATTTAGTAGAGTATGCGACGATTTACAAGTAAAGGTAAGAAAGTTTACGGAACCTACAATGAAGGCTATAAGGTATATAAAGATAGAGTAGGGTATTATATTGCTCTATTGAATCGCAAATCACTTCGTCCATATAAGAAATACTTGAAAGGATGGAAACCAAAGAATAAGACTCGTAAGCAAGCATAAGAGTATGTACGATTCAGTCATAATATTTTTGAATATTCTTATTTATTTCCCAATGATATCCCCATCGTCCTAGCGGGACTTTTTGATATTTTTGAGGTGAAAATAGAAGACGAAATAGTAAAGCATATATCATTTTATGCATGTTCGATTCGCTGGAATAAGTATCAAATTTATTTGCCTATGCGCAGATCTTTAAATAAACGGGTCGTAAGCCCAGTGTAAAAGTGCCTGCCTCTGCTTCGGTCTACAGGTCAAATCACCAGCCTTACAGTTCTTTTTTACGGCTCCTGCGTGACGTGTGAACGCTTTCCAACGAGCAATCTGGACCTTGTCTAACTCTGGCATTCTACGCCCCATCCAGTATCGGCAATACCACTGGAACCAGCCGCGCTCGTCTGGGTTATTCTGAGGATCATTCAAGATATCTCGCCCAAGACTGTTCTTATGACGACGCTTTCCTTTTTGCGGCGGAAGCCAGCCCTTCTTTTCCCACTCACTCAAAGGCAACCGAGACATAATCTTAAAATAGTTCACCTCAACATTATGCTTCTGCGGCGACAGCTTGTTCAGAGCAAGTGCTCGTAAAAACCATTCCGCAGGAAACTCTGTCAGACAATCGTTCAGATACTTTCCCTCGAATGCGCCCATCGCTAGAATGTCTCCAGGACTGGAGTAAGGCTTGAAATCTGGCGCAAAGTCTTGTCCTGGCTCGGCGTCTAACTTGTAAGAATATCCCTTCCGCATCTTGTTATCCACTTCGATTACATCTCCCTTATGAAATGTATTGAGAGCCCTGCCCTTTGCTTGGAGTATTTTTAACATTTCTTCTGGCGTCGCCATTCTACTTGTTGGTGCGTAAAATTGCTTGCTTAATGGGCGTAGAGGAACAGCAGAAAATGTCTGGAACCAAAGAAAAGGAAAAGGAAACTCTCGCCTTTCAACCGCCCCACGCCCTGAATCCAAAGGAGAAGCAGTTTGTCGCATCACTTGGATCGAAGCAGATGGAACTTCATGAACTTGCCACCAAGATGCTCGGGTCTTCATACTTTGTAGGTAAGACTCATGCATATACAAAATGGGTAAGTAGCCAATCTGCTGCTAGTCCAAGTAAGTAACTTCTAAGAGAATCGTAAAATCACGCCCATTAAAATCAACAATGCGGTCAAACTCGTCGCGCATAGAAATATCTAGATTATTCACTCGGGCGATAGGTGCTGGAAACGCAGAATACAGCGGCTCAAATGTTTCCTTATTCAGAAACTTGTAGTTGTTTTTTACTTGGTCGAAATAAATAATCGCGTGCGGCTGCTGACGTCCTACAGACCGCTCAATCGTATTCAGATCCTGTGTGTTGTCATTGTTAATATACAGGTATATACGCGTATATAAGAAATCCAAATCTACAACATTTGGTCCTGTAATGCTTCCTGTCCCGCTATCACTGTAATCATTGAAACGAAATCCAAAGAGTTTCGCAGGCGAGTTAATCATTTGTAGAGTATGATTTTGGTCATATAAATCTACAAAATCGCCTGTCGCAAAAAGAAACCCAAAGGTGGCAGCCCCTGATAGCTTTTTAATTGTGAAATACCCTGTTATATTATCAATCTCAATCGCATAGTTATTTGTGATACCTGGAATGCTATTTAAGAGTGATGCGAGTTTTGCGGCAAGGCTCTCATATGTGTATCGCCCCGGGGGTATAGTTACATTGTATCGCGTCGTACCTTCAAAGAATGTAAAAGCATTCCATCCTGTATTTAAGTTATATAGGCAGGCTGGAACCGTACCGCCAGCGATTTGAATATCAATAATATCCTTCAATGGGCGATATAGTCTCCAACGAAACTGACTTGACTGCGGATATGATATGGTATTTCTATCCCGACTGTTGATTTCCAATAAGACCTTAACCCTTTTTCTATCGCTTCGTTTCGGATAAGGTATAACAACCTGTTGTCCTGAAGATTGAACATTTGATACCAATGTCCCCTGTGGTACTTTTAGGCTATTCATTCTGTCATTACACTATAGAAAAAGGATGGACTGTTCTCCGTGCCAGCCAAATAAGAAAATAACGAGTATCTCCACAATAACATGTACGCCTGTTTGTTTGGTAAGTAGTTTTGCTGCATCAACAACGGTCAATGTATCAACATACGTGTATCTGTCAACTTTTAACTCGTATATTTCAACAACGATTAATAACGTATACACAGGAAGTGCTATTTATTTCTCAACAACCTACGAAAACACTACATATTATATTCCTAGCTCAATCAACGTGAATATCAGCAGCAGCGCGGTTACCCTTTCTACTTACGTCATGAATCCTGGCTTCAATATAAATCTGAGTAGTTTTGTAACGCTTTCTACCTACGTAATAAATCCTGGCTTCAATATAAACATTAGTAGCTCGTCAGCGGTATTATCAACCTTCATAACAAACAACTGCGTACCTGTTTGTATCAGTAGCCCATCTGTGTTTTCTACTCTCATTATAAATCCTGGTATTTCAAGCTTTGTTGTAAATGCTATTTCCACCTTCGTCACCAATCCTATCAATGTCAATATCAGCAGCTCGATTGCCCTTTCTACGTTTGTTGTCAATCCTATTTCCACCTTTGTTACAAATCCTATTGATGTGAATATTAGCAGCAGCTCGGTTGGTCTTTCCACCTTTGTTGTCAATCCCATTGATGTGAATATCAGCAGCAGCTCTGTTGCCATTTCCACGTTCGTTACGAATCCTATTGATGTGAATATTAGCAGCAGCTCGGTTGGTCTTTCCACCTTTGTTGTCAATCCTATCAATGTGAATATCAGCAGCAGCTCGGTTGGTCTTTCCACCTTTGTTGTCAATCCTATCAATGTGAATATCAGTAGCAGTTCTGTTGCTCTTTCAACCTTTGTTGTCAATCCCATTGATGTGAATATTAGCAGCAGTTCTGTTGGACTTTCCACCTTCGTTACGAATCCCATTGATGTGAATATCAGCAGCAGCTCTGTTGCCATTTCCACGTTCGTTACGAATCCTATTGATGTGAATATTAGCAGCAGCTCGGTTGGTCTTTCCACCTTTGTTGTCAATCCTATCAATGTGAATATCAGCAGCAGCTCGGTTGGTCTTTCC
>Ga0209597_1000269_pt1 | contig 34448 bp, 55 predicted proteins | sample M_140625_MF_Meta_FD_187316 | JGI IMG/M metagenome (GOLD analysis project Ga0209597, IMG submission 187316) | Freshwater microbial communities from Lake Montjoie, Canada to study carbon cycling - M_140625_MF_MetaG (SPAdes) (version 2) | ecosystem: Environmental > Aquatic > Freshwater > Lake... | reverse complement strand
GATGCCGCAGATGATGCCTTTGTCAGCATGAATCATGGGGGGGATGTCATTGGCATCAAACTTAATGTCTGCGTCAATAAACAGCAAGTGGGTGCAAGGTGTTTTTAGGAACTGGTGAACAAGAGCGTTCCTGCCCCGCTGGATGAGACTTTCGTTAAACATGCTGGAGAAGGACATATCCCACCCGCAGTTCTTCATCACGTTGGTCATAGCAATGAGGCTATTTGTAAAGTAACCAGTACACATGCCGCCGTACATAGGAGTAGCCACAAAGATATGCGGCTTAACCTCTTTTGCTTCTACATTAATAACTTCGTCCATGTTAATCCTTTGAAATAAAACTCATGCCATCTTTAAAACCAGCTTCATAAGCCAAGTCCCACAGTTGCTGTAGAGACATGTTTATAAGTTCTACGAGATGTCCTCTATCCTCAGGACATACTTCTTTGTCTTCGCTGACTTGCGCCAGCCCCATACTTGTATCTTCCATCCTGCTTCCCTCACTTTCGGTAATAGTTCACTAGCCATAATCTTCTTTATCCTGTCACTCACCCCGGACGCAGTGGCCTGCACCGCTAATGTTTCGTCCCTCTTGATAGCAAGGATGTCGATAAACCCAAACAGGTCTTGCCGTATCCTTGCATGAGGGTTCCACTTCTCAACGATAGCCACTGTGTAGCCTTGCTCTCGCAAGACTGCTAGTGTCCTACTGGTGGGTGATTCCTTTGCCATCAGAAGGGAATTTCGTCATCATCTTCGCGGATGCGGGGGTCAACCCGTGGCTTCTTGTAGGCAGGGGTTACCTCTACTACTTCAGCCTGATAAGCATCACGCTCTTCCATCTTCTTGCGCTTAGTCCAGTTGTCTTCTTTGAAAGACAGCAGGCTAGTGCCTTTGCTAGTAGGACGTTGCCAGACAGCAAACTTCATCTTCTCGCCTGCTTTGTAGTCCATCTCTAGGACTATAAATCCTTTGAAGTCTGGGCCTTTATCTGACTTCTTTTCCTCTTCAAAAAACGCTACTCCGCTACCGGGCATCTCTCGATGTTGATTGTTCATACTACTCTCTTCCTTTCTGTAATGAGTAACTGGCGTATTCTTTGCCGTGTTGCTTAACCATCTTTGTAAAGATGTTGTATCCCTCTTTCCTAAGAACTTCGATATGGGCAGCAAGCCTGAAACTACCATATTCATTTAATGCTTCCAGTGGTGTTAAAGACTTGCCTGCTTCTAAGTGCTTTAGGATATTGTCTCGCTGTGTACCACTTCGGGACTTAGTGGGGGCGTATCCTGCTTTGGGGTTACAGGTACTCCTGCTTGCACCATGAAAGACTTAATCTTGATTTTCTGAAAGCTATCAAGAGAGTCCAGCATGTCCATGTTGCAGACCTTGAGGCTGTCTATCTTCTCAGCTTTGAGAAGGTCAGGCATCTTGGTGCTGTTATGAATGCGCGCAATCATGTCAACGTATCCCTGTAGCCATCCCTCTACAGTGTGAAAACGATTGTAGGGTTGGTCATTGCCGGGAACGTAGAGAGCAAAAGCCCCGTCAGGTTCCTGCGGTACTGCTGGTAACTGCACTTCCTCCACCATACCCATGTCTTTGTTAGACGGGGCTGGCTGGAAGTCTTGTACTTCTTCCGGGGTGTACACACCTACCACGCAGCCGGGATAGACTGCACGGATACCTTCTGAGATACACCTAGCCCGTAGCATGGCTCTAGGGTAGTTCTTCCAGTTATCTTTGCTTGCAATGCCTATTTGTTTGGCATGAGAGAGAAGCCAAGTAACTGCCAAGCTACCACCAGACGGGTGAGAGAACGTACCTGTTACCTCTTGGTCTGTGTAGACATCCCACTTCACCGCACCACCGGCTTGCTGGAAACGTGCAAGCATGGCATCTGCCTTTAGTGCAGGCCTACCTTGTATCACATGGTAGTCACGCATAGCGATAGCAGGGTGCAGTCCTTCGCCTTGGCACAGCAGCATGATAGCTAGTGCTTCCTGCGAATTCTTGAACCCAAACATCTTGCTACTTGCAGCTACTTCTGCCATCTGCTGCATGTCGTTGTAGGGAATGATGTTGCTCATAAGAACTTCTCCATAAGTGTGATTGCTGTATCAATGACGCTGCTGATTGCCATGACGTACACGGCTAGGTCAAGACTGTTCATCTTTAGGCTCCCTAGCTTTTAGCAGTAAGTCTGCAATTTGGTATGAGGTTGTTGCAAACACTTCCATAGCGTCTGCAACATCAGAGGCAAGCAGGCCTTGCATAGCCAGCCCCGCAAAGTAGTCTCGCAAGTCCATACCTTCTGAACTGCTTGTTACACCAGTAGTAGGGTGTCGGTGTTGGTAAGGATAGGCTTTCATTTGATTAAGAACCTCCGAGAACCGGGCATCTCTCGCACAAACTGCTTGTAGATGTCAGGCATCGCCTCTTGGAACAGCTTTGCATCAAACTTCATAGATGCCTTGGCAGACTTCCAAGTAGCTAGGACGTTGCCATCTATGCTTGCCAGCGTAGCCTTGTCTTCCATGTATCCTTGGACAAGGGTTTGGAACTGGTCTTCCCGCTCTTCTAATGCCTTTATTTCCTTCTTTATGGCATAGAGATACCTGACTGCCTCCTCTACGCTTGCAGACGCTAAACGGGTGCTTTCCATGCTTACAGGGTACAAGGCTCTAGCTTGGTCAACAGTCTCCGGGGGGAGAGCAGTACCAGATGCGACATGCGCCCACAGTACAGCCATTTCCTGTATGTGTTTTGTCTTCATATCCTCAGTAATTGTTTGAGGTATGAGGACAAACTCTTGACCACCGAATAGCACAGCCAAGTAAACCTTCTCAACACCAAAGACCGTGGCCTCGTGGACAAGTTGAGCCATATCCGCAGCCGGTAGTAGTCCAGTGTCAGCGTCAAATTTACTGCGTGTCGCTGCGTTGTAGTTCTTAGCCTCAACCAGAATTGTTTTACCATTTTCAGTTCCTGCAAAGTCAAAATGAGAACGCAGCCAAGATTCCTTGGGGTGAGTCAGAGCCTCTTCTATCTTGTGAAGTTCTACCTGTAACTTCTGTTGAGCCAGCTTGCCTATAACTGGTTCCATGATGTGACCCATCTGGACAGCTTCCACGTTGGATAGGTCAGGGCGCTCCATCTTTCCCTGCTTTTGCAAGATAGCTTCGTTAGCACGGCCTTGGGCGGCTAGGCGGCTATCGCCTGACCACCATGCACTGTTGCGGGTTTCTGGTGAAAAGTCAGACATTAGATGTTCTCCTCGTATTGGTTACCATCTGGGCCACAGGTTCCACTGGGCATACGCCGTGTCTCTGCGTATTGCAGTTCTGACCCATATTTGGGCAGTCCAGTGACTAGGGAAAGGGGAAGGGGGAGAACGCCGCCAGAACAACGGGCATAGAGGTGATGAGGGTCATCAGCCTTGGGAGAAAAGTGAATGCAATTTACACAGTATTTATTCATGGTGAAACTTTCATTTAACAGTGGGGAACTTCCCACGGGAACGATTATAAGCCTATTAAGTTATGTGTTGTCTATCCCTTTCTTAAAAATAGTTTGTAAAGTTGTGCAGAAAAGATACAGGTCAAGTGTTCTTCTCCTTGAGCTTGTCTGCGGCAAGGTTAACAGCGTGTTCCCCTGTGCTTGCCACTGCGAATATTTCGTTGAGGTCTTGCGGTGTCAAGTCAACCCACGGGCGCTGTGCTGATTTCTTGCCATCGTACTGCTCCCATGCTTGGCAGCACACGCATTCCTGATGGTGGTCGGGGCATCGCTCACCCCAATAGGCAAGCATGGCCTCATGTATAGGGTTGTCATCACTATGGTTTGTTTGGTGCACAAGGTACATCCCGTCCTCGTCTAGCGCCGCAGCGCGTTTGCTTTTAAATCCTGTCATGTCTGCTCCTTTAACACGATTGCTTCTAGCTTTTTTATGGACACGCACAGGTCATCATGCAAATAGTCAGGTAACATATTTTTTGTACTGAATGCCCACGACTCTAGTGCAGACAGCAGCTTGATTAGGTTTAGTGCTTCTTCTTTGGTCATTTCCCGCAACTCCTACATTTAATTAAGATTGTCCAAACTGGGCGTTTGCAATGAACACAGTAATATGTAGTCATGTTGTCCCCCTTGCGCGGATAGCTTTTGCAATATGTAATTCTCTGTCTTTAGTAGGGCCAAGCCATTGTTCTGCTAACTTGGCACACGCCTCACGCTCATGTGCTGCTACCAATTCTGCAAAGGCTTCTAAGTGATGCAGAAACTTGGCTCTGTCTTTACCCATGCCGTAGTAGGTCAAGCCCGAATCGCTTGCTGCAAAAATAATTTCAGCTTCAGTCATAGCTTCCCCCACACCGCATAGGTAAGCAGCACTAAGCCAGAAATAATAATGAGGAATGTTATCAAACCTCTAAAAGTCATAAAGTCTTTATCCATATAGTTACCCTCTAAAAAAAAGAATGTTACCTACTCTAATCTCTTACCTACTCTAGACCTTAACCTACTCTAAAACCCCTCATGCTAGACGGTGAGCAAAACCTAGCCCTCCCTACTGAAAGGGAAAGGCCTTCAATGCTGGACGGAGCCGCACATACCCGACAGACGTTCGCGTAGGGGTTCTATCTTCGCCGCCCCTGTGACTATCTCAACGCTTACCCACAGTAGTCACCTATCCCCTAGCCCTGCCGTATGGGTCACCGACAGCTAGGCGGTTGCGCGTGGACAATAAAAAAGCCGCTTACAACTGCCCCGTAGTGGTTCCCCAGAGACGGGGCGAGGCATGTGTAAACGGCTTTCAATCGTTGACCACTACGACAACACCACTACTCTATCACAATCATAAATCCCTTGTCAACACTTTCCAAGCTGTTGCTGCACAGAGGGGGACCTGTCCATTGCCAATGGCTTTAATTCTGTCCACTGCACCGGCCAGCCCATTAGCCACTCGGCCCACGCCACGTTCAGTTGCCCACCAAACTGCATTACCGATACCATCGCTAAATCGGTCTGATGTTTCTCTGCCCTTTTGAAACAAAGTTCTTTGTTGTAATTTAAGTTTCTGTACATCCCCGCATTTGGAGTAGGCCATGTTTGTTGCAACAATCCATATCCTGTCCCTCTGATGCGGCGCTCCAACGTCCGCTGCTCCCAACACTCCCCATCTCGCATCAAACCCCATGCGGGCAAGGTCGCACAATACTCTGTCGAGTCCTCGAATAGTGAGCATTGGGGAGTTCTCAATGAATGCGTAGCGGGGTCGTACCTCGCAAATGATGCGCGCCATTTCTCCCCACATTCCGCTTCGTTCTCCGTCAATTCCTGCGCCTTTTCCTGCTGCGCTGATGTCTTGGCAAGGAAATCCGCCAGATACAACGTCAACAATGCCTCTCCACGGCTTTCCGTCAAAGGTTTGTACGTCATCCCAAATTGGGAAAGGCGCGAGAAATCCGTCATTTTGTCGGGCGCACAGTACGCTTGCTGGGTACGGCTCCCACTCAACGGCGCAGACTGTTCTCCATCCGAGCAGCTTTCCGGCAAGTATTCCTCCACCAGCGCCTGCGAAAAGAGCCAACTCATTTAATTGCTCCATTTTTGTTACCTTTGGGAGTTGTTAAGGCCTGCACCATGATGGTCATGGGCGAGAGACTAGGCGCAGGGGTGCGCGAGGGCATCTTCCTCTGCTTCCTTTTTAATAGCACAGGACAATTCCAGCAAGGGGTAGCCTTTCGCTGACAGACCCCTAGCCCCTCGCAGGGGGTTATCGCAGCCACAGAATGACCGGCAAGGCCACTAAAAGGGCTATTAAGGCCACTTCTAGGGCCTTATGGTAGTCCTGCCCTTCCTCTACAAAGTCAGGGGCAGGATAACGGGGGAATGCCTCTAGCAATGTGCGAGGGTAGCGCCTATGGGTAGGGTTTACCCTTATGGGGCAGTTAGCCCCTCCAGTGCATGAGTAGTCGCAGCAATTCATGGTGTCACCTCTTTTAATTGATAAGTTCCATTCTTGCGGGTTTCCCGTACTTTATCAGCTACTACTTTTCGTAGGGCTAATGACTTAGAGCAGCGATAGGCCTGCACCACTCTGAAATACATAAAAGGATGTTCTCCAATGGTAGCGATAGGGCCATCTGGTAGGCCTAATAAATGTCCTAGTGTCTTGGCGGTATGCACTTGGGCCTTGTATACGGGACGATTCATCCACTGTTCAAATGTCATGCTGCCCCCCGATTTACTATTTTGGTGACAATACTGGTAATGTTATTTCTGTCATAGGTAAGTAAATTACCTACGGCCTCCAAGACTACACCATTAAACTGATTTTGCAGGGCTATGGCCTCACTGCTGTCATGGTTCCAAGCAGCATGATGCCAACGGGCTTCCGCTTCCATGATGGCCTCTAAATCTTTTCTGGTAAGCCTGCTCAAATAGGCAGAAAGAATGCGAGCATGTTCTGATATGTTCATAGCGGTACAACCTATAAAGTTATGGCCTGCAACAGTGCAAACCCCTATGCGCCCAAATAGACGCATAGAGAGTGCGCTATGCTTCAGCGTATGCAGACTCTATACGTTCTCCCGTATCGTCACAATACAGGCCTGCATCCTCCCAATTGACTTCGCAAGCAACTACTTGCCAACCGTCATTAGAATTTTCCCGTATAGAGTCAATTATCAAATGTGAGTTATGCAATGCAGACTTGAATGACAGTGCAGCCCCGTCTGAAGTTATGAAATAGCGGGGATACCCGCCGGGCCAAGCATAAGGTTGGTCTAAGTCTGCTTGGAACTGGTCTATCGTGTATTTCATTTGGAACATCCTATAAAGTTATGATTGTCGGATAACAATCCAGCTAGGCACTGTCACTGCCTAGCTAGGTGTTACTCTGCCTGCTCTGCCTTTGCTTTGCCTGCCTTCAGTATTTTCTCTGCTGCACCGAATATCTTTTGTGCTGTCTTATCGCTAATTTCATTGCCTTGCAGCCAATTCTGAATGTAGCCCCTGCTCTCTACCAGACCATCAAGGCCAAGGATAGAGCAGCAGATATATGCCACTGACTCCGCTTCCACTTCCTTAATGCTTTTAGGTGTCTGCTCACTATCTGACATCGTATGCTCTAACGTATGGCCTAAAACAATATGGGCTAATTCGTGAAATCTAGTTTTATGCGGCAGGATAGCGACAGGGTTTACAGCGATATTCTTACCAGTAGCGTATCCTTGGCAATTGCCATCCATCATTGCAAATGCCACTTCAGTAATGCCAAGGGCAGGCAGTGCCAAGGCCTTAGACCATTCAGCAGTGGCCTGCTCATGTTGGTAGTCTGCGCCTTCAGTTTGAGACATAGAAAACCAGTTATTCTTAACAATGAATAGCTGGAAGGCTTCCCCTGTCTTAGCCCCGGCATCATCCTTTTTATTGATAGTGACAGGCATACACAATTGGATAGCCTTCGCGCCTTTCTTAACTTGACGGCCTAGTGCTTGCCACTTGGCATAAGTAGCTATAGGGGATAACTGCTCTCCCCTGCCTACCAGTTGAGAGTAGGCCATCATCTGATTGCCTATGCTGTATTGATAAAACGTGGAATAGGCACTGCTGAGAATGCCGGGCTGGTTAACTGCATCTGAGAGTAGAGCAGACCAACTAATGTTAGTGTTTGTCATAGTGGAACATCCTTTAAACAATATCGGCACAATCTGCCGCCTATACCCTCTAGTGAGGGCATAGACTGCCCCTATGCTTCGATGGCGACAATGGCACGGCTTTGTAGGGCTTTGTTAGCCATGTCGTGCATTGTCCAACAATCACGGCCTCCCCAATATGCGGCCTCTTCATCATCGGTGACTATCTTTGCCGCCTCTCTAATGACTAGGATGTTATGCATACGATTAGACGGCCTGTCGAACTGGTAAAACACCCAATTGGTGAAGAACTGGATGTATTCGTCGCGGTTTACTTTGCCTTGCATGATGGTACTACCCTTTAAAAGATGCCTACTAGGTTAGTAGGTAATAGGATTATCGGTGCAATTCTTACGTTTATCAATAGCCTTACATCAAATAGTTATGCCGATGTTGCATAGCTTTATGCCTTGAAAACACCCTTTGTACTAGATAGCTACCTAGGTTATACTTAGACTGTAAAGTCTATAAACATCCTATGTGTTTTATATGTAGGTAGTCTCTCCATTCCTAGAATGGGACTTGGGACTAGCCTACACTCTCCGCTCTCCGCTATGTAGTGCTCTCCCTCTCTCCCTCTCTCTGCGCTATGGGTTTGGTCAATAGCCTAGGTTATCGCTCTCCGCACTGCGCCTGCGTGGCCATGTAAGATGGGTTTCATATCCTGTGTGGTGTGACCTCCACATACCGTCCCCCCCATAAAAATTTAGGTTTCTGGCTACGGCATAAGTATGCTAGTATGTAGTTATTGGTAGACAGGAGATTAAGATATGTTAGAGATAAAGAGAGAGAGCGGTTATGCAATTCCTGCTGCGAGGGTTGTGTACGCTTACCCTTACGAGGACATGGAGGTGGGGGATTCGTTTGTAGTGCCGGTAGCGGCTAGGGCCAAGGTGTTGAACGCCAACTACAGGGCGGGTAAGCGGTTACAGAGGGTGTTTATAGCTAGGACAGAGGGTGACAACATAAGGGTGTGGAGGCAAGCATGAAAGTATTGATTACCGTTAACCAGAAGACTACTTCTGCTGACCTTGTTGACCAGCTATTGAGGGCTAGGTTGTTTGACATTCGGGATGAGATGCTGCAATGGGAAGACAATCCGGGGATAGCTGATGCTTGCCAGACCATCCTAGATTGGATGAAAGTGCCTACAGGTGAGTAAATGTCTGACAGAGTTCAACTGGAGATGGCAGAGGCTAGGATGTTGGTGGCAAGTTACTTTGCTGCCAAGCGTACCTACGGGGCTGTGCAGGCTAATAGGTTCCTTGCCAAACAGTTGAAGAAGTTAGAAAAAGTCTATGGCAAGAAGTCTGATGACAGGTTGAAGCAATACATGCGGGTGGTGGTGAATACGGAAATACTGGAGGATGTATGAGGGTAGCGGTTATAACTCCTTACTACAGGGAGGCTTTGCATGTTTTGATACGTTGCAGGAGCAGTGTGTTTGCCCAGACTTACCCGGATGTGCGGCACTACATGCTGGCAGACGGGCATCCCCGTGATGAGTTGCGTGACTTACAGTTTCACGTGGAACTACCCAGATGTGATGACTACGGAGATACCCCCAGATTAGTTGGTTGCGCCATAGCAGATGCACAGGGAGCAGACGCTATCCTTTTGCTGGATGCTGATTGCTGGCTAGAGAAGGGGCATATTCAGCAGATGGTGAAGGTCATGCAGCGTGAGGATGCTCCTGTTGTTACATGCCCTAGAAACCTGTACAGGACAAACGGTAGCTACATGTGTGTTGACAGTGAGTCAGATGGTATTGCCTTCAATGACACTAACTGCTACCTTATTCGCAGAGATGCTTTTCATTTGTTGGCAGCATGGGGGTTAAAAGATAAGAAGCTGTGCATCATTGATGACCGGGTGTTCTGGGCAACAGTAAAGGACAGTGGGTTAAAGATAGCTAGGTCAGGTGTTCCCACTGTGAACTACCCTACCAGCTTTGCCTTTCACTACAGTCAGAACAAAGAGCCTATCCCTGATGACACTAAAGTAATCATGCAGATAGATGGGGAGTTGACAATGAGAACATACTCTCAATATAAAGAGTTAACAGGAAAGACAGAAGTATGAACGTAGAGATACACACCCTAGCATGGCCTGCTACCCATGTTGATATGCTCAAGTCCCACAGTAATGTCTGTCGCCATCTAGGGCTACAGGTGGGCTACGCTATCCAGCAGACTCCGCACGGGCAGTGGATGGACAACATCCTTGCTAACAGTGCTGCTGATGTGGTGGGTTTCCTAGATATTGACTGTGTACCTACCAACAGACAAGTAGTAGACGATGCTATTGCCTACGCAGCAGAGAACAAGTCCTTTGTCGGCATTGCCCAAGCCAGTAATCACATTCTTCCTAAGTCCCATATCTTTGCTGCTCCCGCTTTCTTTTTTATCTGGCGTAAGACTTGGAAGGCTATGCAGCGTCCTACCTTCTCAGAGACTCCTGTAGCAGACGTAGCAGAGAACGTAAGCTACGCAGCAGAGATGGCAGGCATACGCTACAAGACCCTGTACCCTACCCACTGGACAGCCATACCAGAAGAGGGTGTGTGGCGGCTGCATACTTACGGGCTGTACGGCATAGGCACTCATTTTGAGGAAGGTGTCTATCACCTTTACCAAGGACGTTTTGAGAAGAACGTGCAGATGTTTGTCAACCGCTGTGATGATATTGTCAACAACAGGTTCAGCACAGAACACATGATAGACAGCCGCCTTCCCTTTCACGGCAAGATTGTTCCATGAACTTTAACTTAGAACACTTCTACAAGTTCTGTAGCGAACTCAAGATTGAGACTAAGGAGGAAGGCCTAAAGAAGATGGGCAACCTCCTAGGTACGCAGAAGTACGTCATGCAGGAAATACAGAAAGGTCTAGCAGAGGACATCCATTTCTTTGTTATCCTAAAAGGCAGGCAGCTAGGTATCACTACCGTAAGTCTTGCCCTTGACCTCTACTGGCAGTTCACTCACCCCGGTTGGCAGGGGACTCTGGTGGCTGACTCAGAAGAGAACAGAGATATGTTCCGCTCTACGTTAGCTATGTACATGGACGGGTTACCCAAAGAGTACAAGATACCCCTGATAGCCCATAACCGTAACCAGATGGTTCTGAAAAACAGGAGCCGTATCTTCTATCAGATTGCTGGCAACAAGAGTAGGCTAGGGCAAGGCAAGGCTATCACTTACCTTCACGGTACTGAGACTGCTAGTTGGGGCAATGAGGAGGGACTAGCATCTCTCATAGCCTCTCTAGCAGAGAAGAACCCAGAACGTCTGTACATGTTTGAAAGCACAGCGCAGGGCTTTAACATGTTTCACGATTTGTACAAAGTAGCCAAGTCTGCCAAGACTCAGAGGGCAATCTTCTGCGGCTGGTGGCGTAACGAATACTACTCCGTAGATGCCAGCAGCAACATCTACAAAGTCTACTGGGATGGCAGGCTCACCCCAGAAGAGAAGGAGTGGACAAAAGACATTAAGAAACTCTACGGCGTAGAGATTAACTCCCGGCAGATGGCATGGTGGCGTTGGAAGCTAAGTGAAGGTATTAAGGATGAGTCCCTGATGTACCAAGAGTTTCCTCCTACAGAGGACTACGCCTTTGTGATGACCGGCACTAGCTTTTTCTCGCACAGCCGTTGTACAGAGTCTGCCAAGGTTGCCAAGAAACAATTGCCGGACTGCTACCGCTATGTCTTTGGTCAATCCTTCCAAGACACAGAGGTACTGAAGTCTACTGAGCGTCTGGGTACTCTGAAGGTCTGGGAAGAGCCTGTTGACACTGCCTACTACGTCATAGGTGCTGACCCTGCTTACGGCAGCAGTGATTGGGCAGACAGGTTCTGTATACAGGTCTACAGGGCGTATGCTAACGGGTTAGACCAAGTGGCTGAGTTTGCTACTGCTGAGATGAACACCTATCAGTTTGCGTGGGTGATAGCGCACTTGGCAGGAGCCTACAAAAACTCTACACTCAACTTAGAAATCAACGGCCCCGGTCAGGCTGTCATCAATGAGATTAGAACCTTGAAGCGCATGGCAGTGAGCATGGGTAACAAGATGGGGTCTGACCTGATGGACGTACTTGGCAACATGTCCAACTACCTTTGGCGGCGTAATGACTCTCTTGGTGGGCCAAGCATGAGCATAGGCTTTCTGACAACCAGTTCTACCAAAGAGCGGATGCTGGCTTACATGAAAGACTTCTTTGAGCGTGAGATGATGAACGTCATGAGCATGGACTTACTAGAAGAGATGAAGACCATCGTGCGTGAGGACGGGTTTATAGGAGCGCCGGGTAGAGCCAAAGATGACCGGGTGATAGCCTCTGCCTTGGCAGTGGTAGCCTTTGCAGAGCAAGTACAGCCCCGCCTGATAGCCGCTAGGATTACCCGTGAGGTGAGTAAATCACAGGAAGACTACACAGCAGAACAACTCTCTGTTGGCAGAAACGTCAGTGACTACCTTAAAAAGATAGGAATGTACGGCTCATGATTATCCTAACTAAGAAAGAACTGCTGCGGCAGATGCAAAAGTTTTGTGCTGACAAGGAAAGAGGCATCTCTATCCCCCTGTTTTGCGAGTTAGCGGGGATACACAAGGAGCATTTCCGAGATGTTTTTATCCGTCAGTGTGAACCGCTTACCGAATACATCCAGATGCGGGTCAACAAAGCCTATACGCAGTGGAAGGCAGGCAATGTCAAGGTAATGAGGCGCAGGGATTTAACTCGGTATGTGGAGTACAAGAAGACACCAGAACCCCCCATGATGGCGGGTATGGGGCTAAAAGTTACCTCTGACGGGATAAAAATCAGGGTGGGAATGGTCAACCGCCATGATTACAGTGAAACTGACCTTAACGAAGCACTTAGAGGGTAACTATGGCTATCTTGAGAGACTACTACTGCGAATCACACGGCATCTTTGAGGCATGGGAGCCTGACTGCCCTATGAAGCTATGCAAGGCTGCTATTTCTGTTGTACACCTTAAACCAGTGGGTACAAGGTCTGCAAAGACAGCAAAAACGGATAAAACACTGCAAGGATTAGCCAATGACTTTCAGATGACCGACATCAAGTCCACCAAAGAGGGTGAACACCAAACAGGCTATCTCAAGCGCAACAACAAGCTAACTGACAAACAATATGCCGAGGCTACAGCCGCTAGTGAGCACTTTGAGAGCCAAAAACCCAAAGAAGGACGGGCTGGTGACTCCGCAATCTGGGGAAATGGGGGTAACATCTCTATGAAATCCGTCCTTGGTGGACAATTTAAGTCCGTCATGGGAGAATCTGTAGGCATCAATCCCAAAGAAGCGGGGAACTTGACAGGGCCAAAACCTGCGTCTTATATTCCAGACCATGAAAACTTAACGGTTCCTAAATAATGAAAATTCCATCAGCCCCAATTGAAAGGGAAATTTTCTACCTTGACTTGATACAGAAGTGTCTAGTGTCAAGGGAAGACCGCAAGCCCGACTATGCGGGGTTGAGAAGTTATTATTTGTTTGGCAACGGGCCTAGTGAGACTCCCGCCATCTACAACAAAATCTATCCGCACATTGACCAACTAACCTCGTTCCTCTACTCAGCAGAGACAACCCGGTTTAGCATCAATATCGGCGCGGCGGTGGACGAAGCAGAACACACCAAGATTCCTGTTCTCACTCGTGCGCTCAACGATGAGTGGCTCAACTCCAATGCTGACCAAGTTTTCTCGCAAGCAGTCTCGTGGTCGCTGTGTTACGCCTCCACCTTTGTAAAACTGATTATCAATAACGGTATTCACCCCTACATGGTGGAGCCTGCCTGCATGGGTGTGCTGCGTGAGGACAGTCCTTACACTGACAGACAAGAAGCTATTGTCCAGACGTACTACATCACCAAGTCAGAGTTGTATGCCCGTCTGTACTCCCACCCCAAGCGGGAACAGATTGTCAAACGTGTCAGCGCCACTCAGCATGAGAGAACAGAAATTGCAAATGGCGTAGAGAAAATTATTCTCTCTGCCAGCAACCCAACCATGTACGGAAACGTCAATCTGGACTTGTCAGGCCTCAACAAATACAAGGCTGTTGTTGCAGAAGAGACAGTAGAGATGACCGAGTTATGGGTGTGGAACGATGACACCAGTGATTACCAAGTAGTTACCAAGGCAGACCCGGACATCATCGTTTATGACCGCAGCGGTGAATCCATCTTCCTAAAAGGTGAACTGCCCTTCATTCAGATTTGTCCTAATCCTCAATACGATTACTATTGGGGTACGTCTGAAGTTTCCCGTCTAATTTATTTGCAGCAGCTACGCACTAAGCGTATGGCTGAAATTTTAGATTTGCTGAGTAAACAGGTATCACCTCCTACCGCCCTGATTGGCTTTACTGGCATCTTGGATGAAAAGAACTTTGCTCTTAACCGGGCTGGTGGCCTGCTGGCAACTGACATGCCTAATGCCAAGGTGGAAAAGTTAGCGCCTACTATCCCGCCTGACTTGTTTAAAGAGATTGGTGAGATTGATGCCATGTTTGAAGAGGCATCTGGTATCTCTTCTATCCTGCAAGGCAAAGGTGAATCTGGGGTGCGCTCTACTGGTCATGCAAGTCAACTTGCCCGTCTTGGAAGCAGCAGGGCTAAGAAACGGGCGCTGGTTATTGAAGACAGCCTAGAGAAGTTGGCAACCTTGTATCTCAAGTGTATGCAAGTCTATGACAACACGCACTTTAAAGATGTCAAGGGCAATAAGTTCATTGCAGAGCAGTTCACCAAGGATTTTGTGGTCAAAGTTGATGCTCACAGTAACTCGCCCATCTTTATGGAAGATTTGCGCCAACTGGCATTCAATTTGTTCAAAGCACAGGTTATTGACAAAGAATCCCTGCTTGACTTGCTAGAACCTCCTATGAAGCAGTTGCTTAAGGATAGGTTGAAAGTCATGGAGCAAAAGCAGGCAGAGAAGGCGGCGCAGCAGCCACCACCTAAAGAAAAAGCACCCCCCAAGGAGCAATAATGGCAACACCCGGTTCACCAAAAGCAGGGGTTACTCAACCCCGTGCAGACCAGCCAAGAGTAAATACTCCCACCCTACAGAGGGGAGAATCCAGCCCCAACTTGACATATCGCCAAGTTGGATATAAAACTAGCGGTGGGCGAAGTCAAAGGGACTATGCTCGGCGTTGACCAACAGGAGTTTCTCATGTACAAAGCACACAAGCGCGGTCGTAAGACTCGCCGGTAAGTTTCCGTCAGGAAAAGGGTATGGCTGCTTCCCCTAGTAAGTAAGTGGCCGCCTCTATGAAGGAGCGCATTATGCGTAAAGGTCGTAAAGGACGTAAGTCTCGCAAGTAATCAAGGGTAAAACCTTGGTTGCCTAGAGCAGCGCATCATTGGTAGTTGGATGATAACTAACTGCCACCTATTGACAAATTGTTTGTATGTGTTACAAACGCGCCAAAGGAGTTAGTTATGGGTGTACCCTCAGATAAATTGATGGAGTTAATGCGAGGCAGTCGTTCTGCTGGCGCAGCAACCCCCGCTCCTTCCCCAGACCTCGGTGGTTCACCCGGCTCTCCCGCTATGTCGGATGCGGAAACCCCTCCGATGTCCAGCCCCATGTCCACACCAGAGCCAAAGATGGGTAGCAAAGAAGCTGCCATGATTAATGTTGGCATGGCAATGGATTTGCTAGAACAATCGCTCCCCGCCCTTGGGTCTGAGTCAGTAGAAGGGCAAAAGGCTCTTGCAGCTATTCGTTCCTTGACCGGCCTTATGGGGCCACGCAAGAACAAAACTAATGAGTTGCAGCAGTCTGAGATTCTGCAAATGTTGCAAACTCTACCTCAAGCTGGTGGCGCAAGCCCAGAGGGAAAAGCAATGGCAAGCGCGCCGATTCCCGGTATGCCCTCACCCGGCGCACCACAACCACCCCCAATGTAAGGAGTCCATCATGGATTTGTTTAAGCCCCGTGGCGCAGCAGCCCCCCGCCGTCCTACTGACAACAATCAGAACAATGGCGTTATGGTTAACACCCCCCGTTTTTCTCAGCTTGGTGGCCTCAACAGCCCCGGTAAAGTTGGCAAAGCTGGTATGGCGGTGCAAAAGCCTGCTGACGGTAAAAAAGTAATCTAATCGTATAAAGAGGGTAACACTATGTCATTAGAAAATGTCTCCTTAGAAGCCCGTGATGAACTGGCTTCCCTGTCTCAAATGCTGGCTGAGAATCCCGAAACTCGTAAAGAGTTCTTGCGGATGACCAAGAAGGTTAAGCCTGACCTTCCTATTCCAGAATTAGATATGGAAGACTATACGCGCAACGCTGTCAATCAGTCAGAACAGCGTGTACAAGCCTTGGAAGCAAAGTTGCGTGAGCGTGATGCAATTGCAGAATTGCAAAGTCGCCGTAACTCTCTGGTTAAGAAGGGTCTTATCTCTTCTGAAGCAGAGGTCAAAGACGTAGAAAAGATTATGCTGGAGCAAGGTATCACCAACCATGAGACAGCAGCCCAGTATCACAACTGGATGAAACAAGCAGCAGTACCAACATCTTCTGGATACAACCCGTCACCTGTTAAACAGTTTGACCTTAACAAGTATTGGAAGAACCCTGTCGGTGCTGCGCGTGAAGAAGCAGCAAGGGCATTGAGTGATTTGCGTAAGCCCACTCGCCCTATCGGTTTGTAAAAGAGGGTATTATTTTGTCTATCGTGACGTAAGGAGGCCTTATGGCTATTGGCGGCGGCATCCTACCAGCTACAGGGTCGAATCAGTTTACTGAACTGACTTATGTAACTCGTAGAGCCTTTATCCCTAAGCTGGTTGTCCAGCTTTATAACTCGACACCTTTGTTGGCAGCACTGATTAGTAATAGTCAGCAAGCCAGTGGCGGTGTATCTTCTGTAACTGTTCCCGTACAGGGCGCTCAGTTTGTAAATGCTCAGTGGTCTGACTACAGCGGCTCTTTTGCCCAACCGTCAGTTCAACAAGGTGCTTACAACGCTGAATTTGACTTGAAACTGATGATTTCTCCCGTGCCGTTCCTCGGTATGGAAGGCGCAGTTCAACAAGATGCAGCAATTATCCCGTTGATTGAGGCTCGTATGAACGATGCCACCAACGTGATGATGGACGCAATGGCTACGGCTTTGTACAACAACACTACTAACACCCAACAGTTCATCGGACTGCCCGGTGCTGTGGATGACGGTACAACTCTTGCTACTTACGGAAACATTAACCGTAATACCTACACATGGTGGAAGTCCAAGCAGTACGCTGCTGGCTCGGTTAACCCAACCCGTCAGAACATCTTGCAATACATCTCTGGTACTGTGAAGAACGGTGCTGAAATGCCTAGCTTTGGTGTTTGTGGTTTTGGTACATGGACTCTGTTGGCTCAAGACTTTGTAGGTCAAGAGCAATATGTCATTACCCCCGGTTCGGGATTTGATGGCGACAACAACGGCCCACAAGCTGCTTTCCGCGCATTGATGGTTGCTGGTGTACCTATCTACCCAGACCCATACTGCCCAGAAGGTACGGTTTACTTCCTCAACACTAACTATCTCTCGCTCTACATCCATGAGCAAGGTTCGTTTGTGTTCACAGGTTTTGAATCTACGCTTCCTAACTGGCAAATTGGTTATGTCGGTGCGGTTCTGATGATTGCCGAGTTGGTGAACGTCAAGCCTAAGTCGATGACCAAGGTGACAGGTTACAACTACCTCTCGCTGTAAGGAGCATAGAACATGTCATTGTCTCTAAATAAAATCCTTCTTGCCAATGCAGCCACTAACACGGCTGGTGCGTATCTCCAAGGCATCACCATTACCTCTATCGGTATTGGCAATACAACCTTGATGAACGCTGGCACATCGTCCGCTCAGTTTGTTCCTGCTGGTGCTTACATTCTTCCTCAAACCACGAACAACGTGATTATTGAAGTGAATGCTTACACTGCTGCTGGTGCTAATGCTTGGACAACGTATGTCGCAGCCAATACAGGCGGTACTGTTATTTCTGACGGTTGGAATGTTCGTGCAAACGCAACTACCAGCACTCAGTCTTTGACTCTGTACACCTCTAATGGTGGTAACAACGCTCCCGGCACTTACTCAAGTTAAGGAGTTGACATGAACGCAAACAATGTAGGCGCTCGCTACCCAGACTCGTTTGGCAATTTTGCTATTGCCACAGCAACACCAGTTCCGCTAAATGCGGTAAGTAATGCTGCTGCTGTGATGTCTGTGGTTGGCACTAGCTTCATAGTTCGCCGTGTCACCATCTCAAATGCAAACGCAACTGCTGCTACCGCTAACGTAAGTATTCTTACGTCTAGCGATGGCAACGCTGCTAACGCTGTATTTGCTACCACTAAACTTGCAAACATCACAAGCACAAGTACTTTCCAAGACATTGCACCTACTGCGAATGCCGTTTCTAACGTGTACTCGTCTGGCGCTCTGTGGGTAAAAGTAACTACCGCTAATGATGCAACTTGTGAAGTTACGGTGTACGGTGACATTGTGAACCTATGACCGAAACTGTATTCGTAACCAACAGAACCGACACTGCACTCACAGATGGGTACAGTGGCGTATTCTATGAATTTCTCAAGGGTAAGCCCATAGAAGTTCCTGTGCATGTTGCAAAGCATGTGTTTGGTTACGGTGCAGAGGATAAAGAACCGTATCTGGCCCGGTTGGGTTGGATACGTTCTCATTCAGAACTAAATTCTGGGATTGAAAGACTGAGCAAGTTTGAAATAACTACTCAGGCTCCCGAACAGCACCGCTCGTTACCCTCGGCGGTTAGCGTAGTACCTCTGCGGATTGAGAAATCCGTAGGGGGAAAAGTTACCCAAAGGGCAGCATAAAATGGAAGCAACATGGCAACACTTACTTCCTACATATCGGAAGTCCGCAGGCTCCTACACGATGCCAACGGCAATTTCTGGGATGATGCTGAGTTAACGGACTATATCAATAGTGCGCGTGAGCGAGTAGTCAGAGACACAGGGTGCTTACGCACTCTACAAATTACGCAAACCCCGTTATCTACAACGGGAGTAGCGGCAACTGCGTGGGCGGCAAGCACACCTGTAACAGCCGGTCAGTTCTTGTTTTCTAACATCTTCATCTATGAAGTAATTAGTAGCGGAACAACTGACACTTCTGCCCCGCCTTACCCTGCATCTGGCTATACGTTTCCTCCTACTGCCCCGTTTACCAACGGTACGGCAACGCTGCAATACTCTAGCAATGCGGAAATAATTACTTACGCTGCCATGCCTAACGGTCAGTACACGCTAGACATCATGAATGTCAACTTGTATTGGGGCAATAGCCGCATTCCGCTACGCTACTTGCCGTGGACTAACTTCAATGCCCAACTGCGTTACTGGCAGAACTATATTGGCAGGCCTATTTGTTTCTCAACGTATGGTCAAGGTCAGATTTACATCTCTCCTATTCCAGACCAAAGCTATTACATAGAACTAGATACGGTAATCATGCCTACGCCATTGCAGACTTCTGCACCTAGCGTTACTGACACTATTGTTGCTCCGTACACTGGCCCTGTAGCTTTCTACGCAGCCTACAAAGCCAAGTACAAAGAACAAAGCTATGGAGAGGCTGAAATCTACAAACAAGAGTACAGCAAGCAAGTCAATGCTGTGCAGAACTCCGTATTCACGCGCCGCATTCCTGACCCTTACTCTAGCCCGTACTAATCATGGCAGCAGCAGAGCAAAAAAAGTCGTATGCTGTCGTCAAGAACTTTACTAGCCTAAACACAAAGGCTAATAGAACGGCGATAAAGGAAGATGAGTTCGCGTGGATTGAGAACGCAATGCCGATTGGTCACGGCAACATTAAAGTTATCCCCGCTCAATCTACCGTCAAAGATGCCAGCAACAACGTCATTGCTTTTGCAAACACGGTCAGTTTTCTTACCTCTGCCAACATTGATGTCAATGACTACATCTTGGGGTTTGAGACTAATGGTAGGTCACAGTACGTCAAGCTAGACACCAGCGGTACTGCTAACATAGGAAATGTAGCCGCTGCGGGTACGTTCTCTTCTGGCAATGTATCTGCTGCCCAGTACAAGAACCAGCGCGTCATCATTGGTGACCCGGATAAGGGTTTGTTTACTTGGGATGGAGCCAATGTCTCCAGCATAGGCGCTGTAGGCTTTATAGGAGTTAGAAGTGCTGGTGCTGGATATACCTCAACCCCTAGCGTTACCCTTTCTGCCCCGCAAGAGACTACCGGCAATGTGCAAGCAACAGCTACAGCTACTGTCTTAGCCAATGTAATAAGCACAATTACTCTGACAAATGCTGGTCAAGGATATACGCTACCTCCTACCGTAACTATCTCTGGTGGTGGAGCAACTACCAGTGCTACTGCTATTGCCTCTCTAGTCACGTTTAAAACAGGTACAGTGTCGGTAGTGATGAACACATCTGGCACGGGATACACCAACTCTGCTAACGTCACAATCACTATTGGAGATGCAAGCGGCTGGACAACACGGGCAACTGCCAACGCTATTGTTAGCGGAGGTCTGATTACCCAAATTTTGATGTCCAACCCCGGCGCTGGATACACCTCTACCTCCAACGTAGCTGTAATTATTGCCGACAGCAGCGGTTCACCCGGCTCTGGTGCTACTGCTACTGGAGTAATCAACCTTGACCAGATAGTTGATGTTGCTACCTTCTCTGGCAGGGCATGGGTAGCGGCTGGACGTACTGTGTATTACTCTGCGGCTGGAAGCTACAGTGACTTTACATCTGTGTCTGCTGGTTCTCTAGTTCTGACAGACTCTACGCTGCACGGCAACATTAAAGGCCTGCTTTCTGCCAATAACTTCTTGTACATCTTTGGTGATGACAGCATTAACGTGTTCTCGGATTTGCGGGTTACCACCAGTGGTGCAACCTTATTCACCAATACCAACGTCAGCGCCAGCGTAGGTACAAAACGTATTTACGCCATCTTCCCGTACTTCCGTTCCGTTTTGTTCATGAACGATTACGGCATTTACGCTCTGGTTGGCTCTACTACTAGCAAGATTTCTGACCAGCTAGACGGTATCTTTCCGTACATAGACTTCACAAAGCCTGTGTCTGCCGGTCAGGTTCTGCTGAACAACATCCTGTGTGCAGCTTTTTCCTTTACCTACAATGACCCGCTATCTAGCCCTCGCTCTATACAGGCAGTGTTCTTTGAGAAGAAGTGGTTTATTTCTAGCCAAGGAAGCCTGACTTACATTACGTCTGTTCCCTTGTCCGGGCTAATTAACCTGTACGGCACTACCGGCACAGACCTATACCGGCTCTACAGTGATGCCACTGGCAATGTGTCTAGCACCATCCGCACGGCCTTAATGCCTATGGATGACCCCATCCGTACCAAGCAGGCTTTGAAGTTTGGCATAGAGGCCACACTTGCCAACGCAGCATCTATCAACGTAACCGTAGATAGTGAGAAAGGTTCTAGCCCGGTTTACACGCTAGACAACAGTGTTATTTGGTATAACAATAGCGGTGCAGCTATACCTTGGATAAATAACAGCAGTGCAATTATTGGTTGGCTTACGTCCAACGGTTACGCCCTGTACAAGAGTGACGCGCAGCAATACGGCAAGTATTTAGGCTTGACCATCACAAGTAACAGCGCCAGCTTTGTGTACAACACGTTTGAGTTTGAACATGAATTGAGAGTGAGGTTCTAAATGGCAGTCCCATATACATTCGGTACGGCAACATCGTCTATTCCGTTGTCGCAGCTTGACAGCAATTTTGCTACCGTTATCACGTTAGGCAACACGGCTATCCAGTTGGGTAACACCGTGACTACGCTTAACAACATGACGCTTGCTAACGTCACTATCAGCAGCGGCAATGTCACGTTAACAAACGTAACTATAACTACTGCAAACGTAACTACTGCAAACGTAGTGACGCTGATTGTTACTGGCAATGAGACTGTGCAGGGCAACACCACTGTAACAGGCACGGCAACGGCTGCAAAACTTATCCCCACTGGCACTAGCGTAACGGGTAACGGGATGTACTTGCCTGCTACCAACTCTGTAGGCATCTCTACGGCAGGAATAAACGCTGTCTATATAGACGCAAGCCAGAACGTAGGGATAGGGACGAGTTCTCCGGGTGCTGGTAGTGGGCTAACTACTAGGTTGGATGTTGTAACCGCAAGTGGTACTGCCACCCGCATTGGGTTGGCACAAACAGGTGTAAACAGCGCGGGTGTTGTTATACCTGCTAGTGTTGGCGCACTTGCTTTTGAAGTCGGAGCCACAGAACGCATGCGTATCGACTCCAGCGGTAACGTACTTGTCACTTCCGCTGCCGGTCTTGGCTACGGCACAGGCTCAGGTGGTACTGTTACACAGGCTACAAGCAAGTCAACTTCAGTTACTTTAAATAAGCCTACTGGTCAAATTACGATGAACAATGCGGCTTTGGCAACAAACACAACCGTTTATTTTAATTTTAATAACAGCTTAATTTCAACCACTGATAGTCTTATTGTCACAAAAAACAATACGGGCAGCAGTAATCAAAGTTATCAAATTTTTGTTGATTTAGTGGCATCAGGAAGCGCAATTATTGCTGTAAAAAATACTACCGCAGGTTCATTATCTGAAGCATTATTAATCAACTTCGCAATCATCAAAGGAGCAACATCATGAGTTATTTAGCAGCAGTGTGTCACGATATTAAATCAAACACGCTTGAAGCCACATGGCTAGAGGAAACGGAAACGGAACTCAAGCGCGTTAAGTGCCGCAACTACTCTGCCGAGCAGAAGGATGAGTTTCTTGCTGACTGTGGTGCGGATGGTCAGAAGTACACAGACTTAGCAGGGTGGTAATGAACTCCCTCATCACATCCCTCACTGACCGCATTGCGGCGCTGGAAGCACGATGAACACTACTTGGTCAATCAATCAAATGAAGTGCCTTCCACAAACAGAAGGTAGGACAAGTGTTGTTACAGAGGTTCACTGGATATGTTCTGTTGAACAAGAGCAAGATGACCAGACTTACTCTGCCTCTGACTTTGGTGTATGTGAGTTTGTCTACAAAGGCGGTAACTTTGTAGAGTACAAAGACCTCACGCCTGATGATGTACTTGCTTGGGTGTGGTCTAGCAGTGTAGAGAAGAGCGATGTAGAGGCAAAAGTAAAACTCAAGATTGCTGATTTGATAAACCCGCCTGTGGTTTCACTGGCACTACCTTGGAGTCAAGCATGAGCGTAAATGCACCTTTTTGTCCATCTGGTAACACAGTTGCGTTTACCGCAGCCACTAGCGTTCCTACGCCTGTGCAGGCCTTATCTAGCACGTTAGGCGGTAACCAGTACCGTGTTCTTAACGCAGGCTCTGTGACTGTGTTTATGGGTGTAGGTACTACCTCTGCACAAGCAGGCAATAGTGCGGTTGCTGTCACCAGTACGGGTAACAGTATTCCTCTACTTGCGGGTACAGACGAAATCCTTACCTTTCAACCCAACGCTTACTTCACAGGCCTGACAAGCACTAGCACGGCTGTGGTGTATGTGACCCCCGGCGACGGCTCGTGATACTAGGTATTAACCCATGATTTTTTATTCTCATGTTCAATGTGAAGCTGGTTGTGATGGTCTTGACAAAGCCATGTCACATCAAGCCTCATGTCTGGAGCATAAGAAGAATGATGTGCTTGAGCCTTCTCTCCGCAAAGAAAACATGGTTGCCTTGCAATTTTTCCAGTTCTTAAAGCGTAGTTTATTGCGTTTTTTGCAGCCATTTTTTCTTTTGGAGGCTTGTATCTTGCGTTTGCTATGCGGCCTTTTTCAGTTTTTTTGTAGCGTTTTTTTACTTCTGGATTTTGTTTTTCAAGTTTTCTTCGTAGTTTTACTTCGGGTTTTTGTCTATGTTTTTTTACGCATTCGTTACGGCATGACTTGCATTGATGCAAATAACCGTCAGTCATATATGGATGTCTTGAAAAACTATCAATTGGTTTTGTTTGATGACACCAGTTGCAAACTTTATTCATACAAAATCCTTTCATCGGTAGATGGAGTTTAACACATGTTAAAGACGGTAAGCGGTCTAGGTAATCTTGTTGGCGCTCTTGTCTATAAAGGGACTTGGGATGCCAGCTCTAACACGCCTACGCTTACCTCTAGTGTTGGAAACAAGGGTGACTACTACTACGTTTCTGTAGCTGGTAGCACTAACCTTAACGGCATCACCGATTGGCAGATAGGTGACCTTGCCGTATTCAACGGTACTGTATGGCAAAAGATTGACAACACAGATGCTGTGCAGTCTGTCAATGGTCAGACGGGTATTGTTGTTCTAGATGCCAACAGTGTAGGCGCTACTGCCAACACTACCTATGTCTTATCCAGTGGTTTACTTACTGGTGGTGGTAGGCTAAATGCTAACGTAACACTAGGTCTTACCAGCGTACCTGTGGCTAATGTGCCGGGTGCTGTGCCTAATACTGTCAACGTCTTAACCTCTGGACTCCTTACTGGTGGTGGCCCACTTACCAGCAATGTGACTATCGGGTTGACTACCGTACCCATAGCCAATGTTCCTAGTGCTGTTCCCAACACTGTAAACATCATTGCAAGTGGATTGTTAACAGGCGGTGGCAACCTCTCTAGCAACGTAACCATAGGTCTTACCACTGTTCCTATTGCAAATGTGCCTAGCGCAGTACCCAACACGGTCAATGTGATAGCAGGAGGACTGCTTACTGGTGGTGGCAACCTGTCTGCTAACGTTACCATCTCACTAGCCAACGTACCCAACGCCAACGTCACAGGCCTTGGCAACATGGCTTTGCAAAACTCTACCAGTGTGACTATCACTGGCGGTAACGTAAATGCACAGACTACCAACTTCACAAGCACTACGTCTTCTAGTGCAACATTTGCAACGTCTAGCTTGTTGCTAGTGCCTGCTGGATTCTTTAGTTTTGACCTTAACGGCACAGTAGTAAAAGTGCCTTACTACGCTGTTTGACATGGAACAAGACACTAATAACACATCTTTTGTAGACTTGCTCATTATTTGGGCAGGGACTATTGCAAGTCACTTTACATCGTATGACTTGATGGTGTGGGCTACTCTCATCTTTACCGTGCTAAAGATTTACATTCTTATCCGTAATGAGTTCTTCAGAAAAGGTGGGGACGAACCTTGAACATGGATGTTTTAAGTTACGTCAAGTTTGGCGACAAAGATGGCCTTGCGGAGATGCTGTTTGAGAACGGTGTGCAGCATCGTTTGTTTCACCAGATTATTACTGATACGGGAGTGACCTACCCTAAGTATCCTATAACAGATGCCAGCCCCGAAAACCTTGATGACTGGCTGTTTGTGCATAACCAAGAGCATGAGTCTCTAGCTTCTATCCTGACGCTTGACAATCCGTTTCAGTTGTTAGATGCTGATTGGAATGTAGAAGAAGACTTCTATGATTGGTTAGGTGTACACCTATCTATTCACGAACAAATAGCAGCCGCCTTAGGAGTTTAATATGGATGCCAACATTGCACAAATTATTGATGCTGACAACGCAAAAAACAATGCGGGTAGGAATATCTCTATTGATAAAGTAAAGCAAAACTTTGATATGTATGTAAAACAAGGTGGATTGCACACTGTTATTGGAAAAGTTTTAATCATTTTTCGCCCTTTGCAAGACGGAACAATTGAGTTTCATACGGTCAACGGTGGCAGCGGAGAAGATTTAACTACAAGTTTGACTGAGTTTTTGACCAAATTGCGGGGCAAAGTTAAGGGTGCTGTAACACACTATGACAACCCCAAAATCAATGAATTAGCTAAGTATTCTCCTGTACCTGCAAATGTCAAAAAGATAGACCAAGGTATAGACCGTACATACGAAATGACTTTTGACTTGAAAGGTTAAAAATGGGCGCACTTAAAAAATTAGAAGATGCTGCTACAGAAATTTTCCAACCTGTAGAAAAAGCCATATCCAAAACATTAACGGATATTTTCCAACCTGTTGAAAAATTTGTAAATAAAAATGCCGCAGTAATTGCGGCTGTTGCATTGTCTGTTGCTTTGCCTGGTATTGGTTCTGCTATAGGTAGTCAATTGATGGCAGCGGGTATTGTTACTGGTGAAGCGGCAGCAACGTACATTGGAACTGCTATTGCAAGCACGGCTGCTCAAGTGGCTCAAGGTGTACCAATCGAACAAGCTCTTAAAAATTCTATAGTAACTGCAACAGTAAGCGGGTATTCTCCTGCTGCTGCAAAAGAAATCAATGCCGTTATTGGTAATCCAGCCGTGTCAGACATGATTACATCTGCTGGTGCTTCTGCGTTAAAAACTGCTGCGGCAGGTGGAACAGAACAAGACATTATCAACAACATGACAGGGGCGTTAGCAGGCTCTGCTGCATCTTCTGCGTATCAATTGGGTGGAGAAGATTACACACGTTCAACAGGAAGAGTCTTAGGCTCTGCTGTTGCTGGTGGAGTAACAGGTGGAGTTACAGGTGCGCTTGCTGGAGCAGCAGGAGAATTAGGCAGTCAAGCAAAAGCAGATGTTTCAGACACTTTAAGAGGTATTCCTCTTAAATCTGAAGATGCTTCAATGGCGGGTGGTGTTCAGTACGCTTCGTTAGATACTGGTGTGGTATCCGATGCTGGTAATCCTAAGTTACAGGATGTTGTAGTTACTGCACAAAGACCGCCACTAGAAATTACAAGCACAGATATTATTGATACACCTGTCCAGCTAGATGATGTAACTATTACTAATAAGAGAGAAGAGACACCTTTAAATGTTGCGGAAGTAGAAAAGCCTGCGGCAGTGGAAGAACCAGCAGCAGTAGCAGAAGAAAAGCCAGAGGAAAAGCCAGCAGAAGACAAGCCTTACAAGCCAAACCTGTTTATCCTTGGCGGCAAGCAACCGAAAGCACCCACTAAGCCTACCTCCACTACTGTTTTAGGTCAGGCTTTAGGTACAACAACAGGGTTGACATCATCCCGTGGGGCTGGTGAAATTGAAGGCCCGTCCACGGGTAAGAAGCGTAAAAAAGTTTGGAACGAGGAAACCTTGCGTCTTAAAGACGCTCTAGGAGTGTAATCATGGCATCAGCAGTAAGACAAATTACCAGTGTTGGCGGCGATATACGCAAGATAGCGAGGCTTCTACAGAAAAAAGCCCCGCCCGGTCACATGTTGGCGTACATCAACCAAGAGGAAGCAGATTTGCTGAAAGAACGTGGAGGCTCTGGTCAACCACATGAAGACACTGGTATTCCATCTTTTGATGAATCAGGTATAGGTGATGCTTATCAATACACGGAAGAGGACTACATCAATCCTCCCGCTCGGTTTACACCTGAGTCAGAAGTTGCTGCCCCTGATTTAACACCATTAAATCCAACACAATTTAATGCTTCTGTTATGTCTTCCGGCGTAGACACTATAAGACCGGCTGGCCCAGACGTTGCTACGTCTAATGTATCTACGCCTGATGTATCTATGCCTACGTTTGCCACCCAGCCTGCCCTATACGGAGGTGACGCTGCAACGCCAACTCAGTACGGTGCGTTTGGTGAAATACCTACTTCTCCAGTAACTACAAAAACAGATAAAAGTTTGTTAGGTCAATTGTCAGAGAAAACAGGTTTTAGTGAAGAGACTTTGAAAAAATTAGGTATCTCTGGAATACAGGGATTAGTGGGCGCTTATCAGGCCAACAAAGCACAAGAAGCTGGGCAAGCTGGTAAACAAGAACTGTCTGCTCTGGCTGCACCTTACAAGCAGCAAGCACAAGAAATGATTGGCAAAGCACAGCGTGGAGAACTTACGCCTGTTGGACAACAGCAATTGCAAGCAGTGCAAGCACAGGCAGCGCAGGGTGCAGAGCGCCGTGGCGGTGTAGGCGCACAACAGTCTATGGCACAGGTAGAAGCCTTCCGACAACAGTTGTTGCAAGGTCAGTATGACTACGGTCTGAAGCTGTCTGGTATTGCGGATAACATCATCACTGGTGCTATCAAAACAGGACTGCAAGCTGACCAGTATGTGAGCAAGTTGACAACAGACTACTTTGGAAACATGGCTAGGATAATGGCTGGTGTTCCAGACAAAGTTACTACGGGAGCGTAATCATGGCTGATACATTCTCAACTCTTGACACTGGTGAATACACACCTCTGCCTAAAGTTCCCAAGGCAGGAGAACTCACTATGCAAGACGTATTGGGTGTTAGAGAACCCTTTACGCCTAAGAAACGTGTATTGCAAGAAAAGTTGTCTGGCGCTGATTTAGCAGTAGAACAGGCCAAACAACAAAAAGAGTTGGTTTCTGCCAAAGGTGAAGTAGCAGCTACAAAGAAGCAAGCTGAAGACATAAGAGGCGCAGAAGACACATACCAGAGCCAATTAATAGCAGAGCCGCTTCCTGCTTTTGTGCCAGACAAAGAATCTGCAAAAGACATTGCAGGACTGTTTTCTATGGTTAGCGTGATGGGTATGTTGCTTGGTGGTGGCGGCAAGCTAAATGCTATGCAAGCCTTGAGCGCCATGAACGGAATGTTGGAAGGTCACCAAAAAGGCCGTGCTGATTTATACAAAAAACAGGCTACGGAGTTTGACAAGAACTTTAAGTCTATGATTAAGAAGCATGAAGAGTTTCGCAAGAAAATGGAAGATGCGGTAAAGCTGGCTGCTGTTGACAAAGAGGCTGGTCTAGCAAACGCAAAAATGGCGGCGGTAGAAGCTGGAAGTCCAATTATCAAAGCTATGGTGGACAGGGGTGAGATTATCCGCGCACTAGAAACTTTAAACGACACTGTGCAAGGCCGTGAAGCTGCGCTCAAACTTGTGTTAAATGAGCAAGATAAAGCAGCAACCCGTAAATTGGCGGCAGACAAAGTTATAGCAGATGCACAGCGTCATCGTGAAGATATGGCTGCAAGAGAAAGAATGCGTTTAGCTATTTTAACTGCGGCTCAAGGACGTAGAGATGAGAAAGCATTGCAAGCTATTGGCCCTGCTCTAAGAAACATTGCAGAAAACTACGCAGAAGGTTCTGCTGACAAACTTGTTGGCGCTTCTACTGAAGACAAGAAAATTGTTCAAGGCTCTTATCGTGCGGTAGAAGAGTCAGAACAAGTTGCTGACTTCATAGCAAAGAATCCTAAAGCAGTTGGTGCTATGGCTGCTATCAAAAACTTTATCAAGATGGATGCTATCAAAAGCATCAAGAATGAAGATGAAGGTGCTGCTGCGGTGGAAAAATCACAAGCAGTTGATGCTGCAATTGATAGGGCTGTTCAATCTGGAAGTGTTAACAAAGATGATGCAGAATCAGCAAAAATCTTGCAAAAGAAATTGTTTGGTTTAGCGTTAGCTGATGTTCGTGGTTCTGGTCAAAGAGGCTCTGTTTATTTGGATAGACAGTTCCAAAACTTATATGACCAAGCATCTCGCCAAGACACTTTGATAAACATCATCAAAGAACGTGCAGAAGAGAACAACAGAAACTTGCGTGTTTACAAGTTAAATGTAGAGCGTCATAACAACCCAGAGTTGTTTCCTTTGATGGAAGCAAAGTCAACAACGGATTACATCAAAGAGAGAGCGCCTAAGTCTGGTGTACCAGAAAACATTGAAACGGCTTTAAAAGGTAAACCTGATGGAACAGGCGCAAGGGCTGGCGGCAAAACATATCGTGTTTATGGCGGTATAGTTAAAGAAGTACAGGAGTAACTATGGCTGATGAAATAGAGTTATTGCCTCCCCCAAGGTCTGCTGACGGAGTAGAACTACTAGCACCACTAAAAGCGCCTAGTGGGTTAAAAGGTGGTGTGGGTGCTGCTGCAAGAGGATTTGCAGAGTCAATTCCTTTTACTGGTGAAAAAATTGCAGAAAGTTTTGATTTACCAAAACCTAAAACTTTTCCAGAAAGACTTACCCGTAGGGCAGCGCGTAACCTTCCTTATGCTTTAGCCTCTGCTCCTTTTACTGGTGGCATTCCTTCTGCTCTTGGTTTTGTAGGAGCAACAACATTAGGTCAAGCGGCTGAAGAAATTGGAGTTCCTGAGGAATATCAACCACTTGCAGAAATTGTTGGTGGTGGTGTTGGTCAAGGAACTGCGGATGTTTTAGGCAGGACTCTTGGGTACATTCAAAAGCCTCTTGCTGCTTTATCTAAAAAAGCAAAAAACTTGGGTTATGAAATTGACTATGGTGCAAAAGCTACGCAAGGCATGAAATACGGCTCTGGTGGCACTCCACAAAGCGCCATTAGAAACCTTGATAAATTTACTGAAGAGGCTACTGCACGGGCTGGAAAACGAACAGCTAATGTTAATGCGGCATGGGTAGAACAGACGCAAGCTGAACTTGGCAATGAAGTAGGACGTTTGTTTGCTGGCAAAATATTTACATCAAAGCCGGGTTTTCCACAAAAAATACAAGATATTGTCAATGAAGCTGAAGGCATTTTTGGTCAACAAGGAAACACTGCTAGGACAATTATTGAAAAAAACATTGGTGGTCAACGTGCTGGTGGTGAACTTTTAAGTCCTCAGTTCAAAGCTGAAGACTTGCGAGGAGCAATCACTCAAGTTAATTCAGCGTTGTCTGGTGCAAAAGGCCCACAGGCAAAAGTTTTGCATGACTTAAAAGATGCCCTAGAAGAACTTGCCTCTAAAAATCTTACAGGCGCTGAAGCAAAGCAGTATGACGCATGGAGAAAGAAATACAACTCTTGGTCTGCTATCAGTGACTTGATTCAGTTGGAAGGCAAGACAGGCATCACTGCTTCTGGTCAAGTTAACCCAGAAAAGTTGCTTGATGAGATTACGCGCAGAACAGGTGGTAGAGCGGCTGCTAACCCGTTGTATAAAGACTTGGGAGAACTTGGCGACATCTTAAAATCCCAAGTCATCAAGCCTACAGGTGGTTTAAGTGCTGCTTTAGCATCTGCAACAGAAAACCCGTTGTCAAAAGGATTAGGAACAATTATGCAGCGCAGCGTTCCAATGAGAGGGGCTGGCCTTGCCGCTACTGCCCAGACCCTTGCCCCTGCCCAACAATACTTGCAAGCAAATACTCTTTTGCCAGCAAAACGACAAAATTGACCATGAGCAAGAAGCAAAAAGGCATCAATCCTGAGTTGGAGAAGGCCATCAATAACCTGATGGACTCCGTTACCAATGACCCTACCGCCTCTATTACAGACAAAATGCGGGTGATTGACCGTGCTTTAAAGCTGGAACAATTGAAGTTGAAAGACTCAGATTCCGAGTGGGGTAGCGGGTTTGGGTTAGACGATGATGAAGAGAAGTGATAACATGATTACTTCTCAACAGAAAGAGGGTATTTATCATGGATGCAACCGCAGTAGTCCGCATAGCGTTAGGTGTCATATCAGACCGTCTAATAACTATACTCGCACTCTTAACTTCGTTTGGCCTCGGATGCTGGACAATGTGGGGTCTGGGATGGGAGCGTGTCTCAGCACTAGCAATTTATGTAGTTTTCGCGTATCTTGTAGTAACCTCAAAGGAGAAGAGTAATGTCAGTACAACGTCCTCACGACATAAATCAGCAGATAGCTAAATCAACCCGTCCTCAGTTGCCCCGTGATGGCAGCAAGGATATGGAGCGTTGGCAGCCGGGTCAACTTCCCAAAGGAGGTTTTCGCTCTGTGTTTGATTTCTCAGGCACACCCACCTATGACACTAAGAAAAGCCCCACTGAAGGCGGTGGCTGCAAGGTGTACTAATGGCTAACAATATTGCTTTCCAAGCACAGGGAAAGACGTATAGGGCTAACGCTACTACGGCTTCCCAGATTATCAGCATTACCGCTGATAGCCCTTGCAATCAGCTAATGGTGGCTAACCACCAGCCTGCTGGAACTACTGGACAGCCGGTGTATTTTTATGTGAGTTCCAACTCTAGCGCTACTATTGCAGCGCCAGCTAACGGTTCTCCGCAGTACGCACTTGTTTCTGTTCCAGCAAGCATTAGGGTCTTTACTGTGCCTACTCAGTTTGGCTCTAGCCCTTTGTACATTGCGTTTATTGGTGCAGCAGCTTCTGAATGCTACTTTACCCCCGGTGAGGGTGTCTAAGGTGTAACCTATGCTTGACCCTGTATCCGCTATTTTTGAAGTTGGCAGCAAAGTCTTAGACCGAATTCTGCCTGACCCTGCACAGCAGGCCGCTGCCAAGCTGGAGTTAATGAAACTCCAACAGAACGGCGAGTTAGCCCAGATTACGGGTCAGATGGACATCAATAAGGTTGAGGCAGCAAGTTCTTCTTTGTTTGTGAGCGGCTGGAGGCCAGCTATCGGATGGGTGTGCGGCGCAGGCTTTGCAGTTCAATTTGTGATTGGCCCGTTGGCTGAGTGGGGTTCTACGTTGGCAGGCCACCCCGTCAAGTTTCCGCAGATGGATACCGGCACGATGATGCCTCTGCTCTTAGGTATGCTTGGCTTGGGTGGTTTGCGTACTGCGGAGAAGCTGGCAGATAAGGCGGCAAAATGAAAGCAAAACTTACCTTTCTTGTTACCCTGATGGTCAGCTTCACTTTGTGCGTAGTCATCATCGGTATGGTGGCTGTGCTGATGGCGGGTTTGTTTGACCCCCTTGTGGACAATGCCGAAATATTCAAACTTATTTCCCCCGCATTTCAAACCATTGTGGGTGGGTTTATCGGCTTGCTGGCTGGGGTGAAGCTGTCCCACGGTGAAGAGAGTCTTAAATGAACCTGACCAAGAATTTCACCCTTGAAGAACTGACCATCACAGACCACCGAGAGTTTGACAATGAACCTGACTATGATGAAACAGAAAATCTTCTCCGTCTGGCAAACCTTCTGGAACAAGTTAAAAGCGTTTTGGGTGGCGTACCAATCATGGTCAACAGCGCATTTCGGTGCAAAGAAGTAAATGACGCAGTAGGAAGCAAGGACACCAGCCAGCACAGGCTTGGTTGCGCTGCGGACATCCGTGTACCCGGCATGACCCCTGATGAAGTGGTGAAGGCAATCATTGCTGCCGGTCTACCTTTTGACCAGCTAATCCGTGAGTTTGACCGCTGGACGCACATCTCTATTCCCAATGAAGAAAATGCAAAGCCTAGAGGTCAGGTGCTTATAATTGATAAGAAAGGTACACGTTTGTATGCCTAAGAAAAAGTTTCCCAACCTTTCTGTTGGTAGAGGCGAGAAGTTATCTGTCAAGAAGGGTGGTGGTCTGACCGCCAAGGGTAGGGCAAAGGCTAATAGGGCTACTGGTAGTAACCTAAAAGCACCTACCAAGTCTGGCCCCCGTCATAAATCGTTCTGCGCCCGGTCTAAGAGTTGGACAGGTGAGCGGGGCAAAGCAGCAAGAAAGAGATGGGGTTGCAGATGAAAACACCAAAAGCTAAACGTGGGTTGTACTACAACATCAACAAGCGCAGGAAAGCTGGCCTGCCTGCAAAAAGACCCGGACAGAAAGGTTACCCTACTTCCGCATCTTTCCGCAAAGCAGCCAAGACAGCTAAACGCTGACTTTCTGAACACCTAACTGGTAGTTCTTAACAACTATCTTTAGCTGACCACTATATGCCTTGAGAAAGGCATCTACCGCTGCGCCTACGCCAGCACCGCCGCCGTAGTCATCAAACAGCATCACGCCGTCAGGCTCCAATAACTTAAACGCGAGACAAGCATCCAGCAGCACCTCTGGGGTCTGGTGGTTGCCATCCACATAAATGAAATCAAACGTAAAGTCCAAGTACACCAACTCGCTCAAGGCCTCCCAAGATGTCTTGGCAACTACCTCAACAGCTTGGTCTGTTCCCTTTACTTCCGCTACATTGGCATCAAAGGTCTTTCTCAGGTCTGTCAGGTCAAGTGCTGCGTGTTCCTCTCCACCTTCAAAGGTATCCACGCATACAAGAGTGCCATCAAACGAAAGCAGATTCTGAAGCATCCAGCACGTTGACCTACCCTCAAAACTTCCTATTTCTAGGAATGCCTCATTAGAAGGCAGCTTCTTTTGGATGTACTGGAAGTTAGGGATGGTGTTAGTAAACCAATCTTGACTGAATTTCATTATGGCGCTGGCAGTAAGCCACCCTCAAATAGATAGGTTCCAAAATGGCCTAAACGTACCCAAGGTGCTGCGTAAATCTTATGCCCGTTAAGCCTTGCTACCCGGCAGAAGTGATAGTCCTCTGACAGCAGCCGCTCTGTATCTGGCTCTATGCTGCAAGCAAAGTATTCAATGATAGGTTCTTGGCCTAAGTCACCGGCAAGGATGGTTACATCGTTCTTGTAGCTAGATACCTTGTCTTTAAGGTCATCAAAGACTTCACGCTTGATAAGCATAAATCCAGTGCCGCCTGCCCATATTTCTACAGGCTTGTCTATAGGCACAGTCACTGCACCTTCGTAGCCTACAAGGTTGACCACTAGGGAGCCGGTACGCTTTGGCAGTTCTTTCCAATCTGTACCTTCGTGGACTGCCTTCTCTACGCCTTGCCAGTTAATCTCTTTCTTAGGGTAGATGCCGCAGATGATGCCTTTGTCAGCATGAATCATGGGGGGGATGTCATTGGCATCAAACTTAATGTCTGCGTCAATAAACAGCAAGTGGGTGCAAGGTGTTTTTAGGAACTGGTGAACAAGAGCATTCCTGCCCCGCTGGATGA
>Ga0209597_1000268_pt1 | contig 34466 bp, 23 predicted proteins | sample M_140625_MF_Meta_FD_187316 | JGI IMG/M metagenome (GOLD analysis project Ga0209597, IMG submission 187316) | Freshwater microbial communities from Lake Montjoie, Canada to study carbon cycling - M_140625_MF_MetaG (SPAdes) (version 2) | ecosystem: Environmental > Aquatic > Freshwater > Lake... | reverse complement strand
TCCGGTACATCTGCAGCGTTCAGCAGTTGCAGCAATCGTTGATTGCCCAGTACGAGGCCAGTTTACCGGGTCTCGATCGCTGAAACCAGTTGCACCGCAGTTGATCTGGCTTTTTCAGGAGTCCCTACTTGCCTCTGATCCAAACGGAAACGTGAAGGTTACCGTCGAGATCACCGGCGAGTACCCCGACGGCGTGCCTGAACACATTAAACGGGCCGTGAACGAGAACGCTACGCATCTCGACTTCAAAAGCAAGATCTGGGAGTAGTCGTGATTCTGGTCTCAACCTCAGATTTCGGTCCACACACCTCGTCACCGCCGTAACGCTCCAGCGAGGCTCCCCGCGGTTTGGTCCCAAGCAGAAAGGGGGACATGGGAAGTGGGAGGTGGGAGGTGGGAGGTGGGAGGTGGGAGGTGGGAGGTGGGAAGCTCCCACCCAAGGTGTTCTGCGTTTAATCCGGTTGCCCAGGTTGCGGGGGTGCTGCGGTGCTCGAAGCTAAGGAGCCCAAGGCATCTACCCCTGCCTGTCTCATGATTTGCATGGATTGAAGCTACCCCGGCCCTGGGCAAACTGGAGCCCCCCGGGTTGAAACTGGTGAACTGCCATCCCGATGCCTGGCAGCAGACCGCCTGAGAGTTCCGCCAGGCCGTGGCGATTGAACGGGTCGGGATGGAGCGGCGTCATCGTTCCTGGCAGCTAGGGAGCTATCAAGTGGCCCGTCTGCGCGTCCTAGCTCATCATCAAGAACTACCACTGATTCCTCAAGCATGTTGATTCGTACAAGCAATCCCCTGTGCAGGTGCCTTATCGCACCTTCGGAAAGACGATGTCATGTATCAGTCAGATATTTGAGGCGCAGTCTATTAAGGTCAAGAAGTATCTTGTCTCGATCAATACCATCAAACATACTGACTGCTCCGATACGGAATGGGTAGTGCCAACGATTAAGATCAGCGGCGGGCATGAGCCCATGAGTTTCATAAAGCATTTCTAGCCCCGGCCGCTGGATCTTGATGTTAGACACAAGCTCAAGGCTTTTTCGCAGTCAGGGATCAAAGAGATCTGGGCATAATGCTCGAAAGGCAACATGCCATTCAGAATAACTATCACTGTGCCCGAACATCTTTCTAAGGTTGTGTGCCATGAGAAGGAAGGCCTCAATCGGCATGTCCTGCTTCATGGCGTTGGCTTTTCTAGAAATCACCATTACGTTTCCCCTGATGTAGCCATAATGATTGTTGATTCTATCCAGAGACGGACTATTTGCCGTCGCTTTCCCCACGCCTCTCTTAAGGGGAATTCCTAGCAGCGGACAATACGATGGAATCATGATGTCTTCAATTGTTATCTGGAAGTCAATACCCTTTTCCTTGGCACGCTTTGCGGCAGGCCAAATTAACTTGGCCCTAGGGTCGCTTTCTTGGAACTTCTCTGCCTTGCATGCCCGACACACTCTCTCCCGTCTTACGCCATCTGCACAAAGAAAGTGTGACTTGCCGGCCTTGTGGAATTGGTCATAAGGCTTCGCTCCTCCACATATGCGACAGACGATAGTCTCTGCAAGCACTTCACTCTCCTGTCTGGTACGCAAGGTCATGGTATCAAGCTGTCATCAGATCAATTCAAGAGTCATGGCAAATGGATCAATTGGTTCAGCCCATTAGTCGCTTAGCGGCACTTGACATAAAGTCAACAACAATCTTACAGGCCTCGAAAACGTCGAAGGCATTCTCTTCTTGTCACTGATATGCTTGTAGGTTTCAGCGCCAAATCTCAACCTATCAATACGGGTATTTATACTCTCTAATGTGTCAACTTTTAGTGGCTCACCATGACTTGTCAAGCACTCGACAACAGTAGCTGGCATTTTCGCATCGACTTGACAGGCATCGGCTTCTTCCATCTTTTGCATCTTGGTGCTAGCAAGCATAGAGACAGGCTACTGGAAGTGCATCAGCCTAAGATACTTCTTGGCCACATTTGCGACGAATCCGTATCCATCGGAGATTGTCATCGATGCGGTATTGTTTGCCTTCGCTAGCTCCTTGAATCCATGGCGGGAGTCAAAACCCGATAGGGAGAAGTTGTTTGCTGTATTCGTAAACGACCGCCGCCTGCTATCAGCAATCCCCAAATCCACAGAGTTCTTGGCTGCAAAGTCTTCTATCGCCTCTAACAGCTTGTAGTAGGTTGACCAGCTAGCCTCCATGTCAAGGTATTTGAGAATGTAGTACACGTCCTTGTTCTCTGTTGCCAGATGGATCAACTGGAATCTGATGCCTAGCATCTTTGCATACGAGAATTCTTCTGCCAGCTGCTCGGGCGAACAGTCTGGGGGGCCGAGGAGAGCTGGGGGCACAAGGAAATCTGGGGACCCCTTCTTGGGTGAGGACGCAGCCTCTCGACCGTTGCAAAGCAGTTTGTAGATCGATGCCTTTCTGTAGTCCTTTTGAAAGAGCACTGATGCCCCATTAAATAGGCTAATCAGCTCACTGCCAATCTGCCAGACAACATTCGGATCGGACTCTCCTTCAGCATAGAGAGTGGTCATCCGAAAATCGTCATTTGGGCAGTCAAGCCAGTCATCGACACCACCGTATAAGTTAAAAAGCCTTGTTCCTCTGCGGGGTGCAAGGTTTCGAAATTCTTGTGTGTCGCCATCTAGCAAGAATTCCCAGTCTGAATACTTAGCCACTAGCCGTCTCCACGTTGTCTAACTCTTTATTGGAAGGTTCCGATAACCACTCCTGCTCCCTCTTGGCCTTCTGCAAACCAAGACAACGGGTGCTCAGGCCCTTCGACCAAATCCTGTTCCAGCATAGGGTTTGAAGTAAAGACACCTAACCGTACATGAGGTATACGGGTCCGCGAACCACATGTGCGTGCTGCTACACAAAATCTGCAGTACTGGGGTTGAGCTCATTCCAAGTTCGCAGGCAAGGACAGAGCCCGACCCATCCGGTTCCCGGACATCACCCCCCACCCGTAGCGCCGGTCTCACTGACGGCAAATGGATCTTTGGGCACTGGTGATACTGCTTTTGTCGGTTTGGTGCCAGGGAGTAACTCAAAGTCTGTCGTGAACCTGACGAGCAGGCCCCTGAGTTGATCAAAGGGTTTTCGATCTCCGACAAATGTTGCTTTGCCAGCCTTGATTAAATCATCAAAGGTTGCAGTGCCACCCATCACAGATTCAAGGTCGCTGCGATTCACCGTGACCGTTAGATTTGGGTTAGTCGACTGCTGGCCTTTGATGTTGGTGAGCGTTGCATTGCTCAGCTCCACCACAAACTTTTCTCCATTGTCAGGCGTGATCAGGTTGATAACAAACTTCAAGCCGTCTGCCTTGGTGCTATCAAGGCGGATACCCAGGTAGTTCAGCCAGAGATCTGTTGACATCCCGCGAATCGTGTCCGGTCCACTGGATTTCGGTGCTGCACCAGCGGGCATGCCGCGACGAAGTTCATAAGCTGCACCCAAGAAGCTGTTGCGAACACTGGGACTTTCCTTTTGGTAACCAATTTGCTCGTAGACATCCGCCAGTAAGTCTTTGGCTGCCACGTTATTAGGCTGGGCGTAAACTAGCTTGTTCAGGATTTCCGTGGCTTCTCTGTACTTGCCCTGGCCATAGAGCTGCTTTCCTTTTTTCATAATCTTATTAGGTCCGCCCATCATCTCAACATATAATGGTGCCGAATCCTGCGGTGAAAGCGGCATCAGCGTTGCAGGGTTGGCATCCCAGTAGCCAAGATAGCGATTAATCACAGCACGACTGTTGTGTTCCTCGGAGCCGTGGTAGCTGTGGGCCGACCATTGATTTTGCAGGCTCTTAGGTAGCTTGTAAACGTTGTGGATCTCGTTGATCGTTACCCCTTGGTTGGCGAGATGCAGAACCTTGTTGTTGAGGTTGGCGTAGGCGTCACGCTGGGTGCGCATCACTTCCTGGATGCGACCATTGCCCCAACGGGGCCAGCTATGGGCGGCAAACATATAATCCGCTTTTGTTCCATAGCGGTATAGTGCCTCATTGATGTGCTTGGACCAGGCCAGCGCATCTCGCACGAGTGCGCCGCGTAGCGTGTAGATATTGTGGATGGTTCCTGTGATATTTTCGGCGGCCCAGAAAGCTTTAAATTGTGGAAACCAGGTGTTCATTTCTGATGGTGCCTCGGTTCCAGGAGTGTTCTGGAACTCCATCGTGATGCCATCAATCGTTAAGGTTTCAAAATCTTTTTCGATGTAGCGGGTCGGTTGGATCAAACCAATGCTGCCATTGGCCGTATTCTTTCCAATCGACTGGTCGACATGGCCGAAGGGACTACGTGGTAGCAACACTCCATACTGGAAGAACATCCGCCGGTTCATGGCATTGCCGGCATAGACATTCTCCGCGATCGCATGTTCCATGAAGCCCACTGGCGCGATGATCGGCACCTTTTTGCTTTTGACGTCAGCCTCGTCCACCACACCACGGACACCGCCGTAATGGTCGGCATGGGAATGCGAGTAGACAACTGCCACCACTGGCCGCTTGCCGAGCTTTGCGTTGATGAAATCGAGCGCTGCCTTAGCTGTTTCCTTGGTCGTCAGGGGGTCAAAGACGATCCAACCGGTATCGCCCTTGACAAAGCTGATGTTAGCGAGGTCGAACCCACGCACCTGATAGATCTTGCTAGGCACCACCTCATAGAGGCCATAGGCCATGTTCAAAATGGCCTGCCGCTGCAGTGATGGATGGATGCTGTCGAAATTTTTGCCCTGCAGCAGAAACTCGTAACTACCCATATCCCAGGCCACATTGCCGGCCTCGGCTTTGATTTGTTTGAATTGTGGTACGGCGATCAGTCCCCTCTTGGCTTCTTGGAAGTCCCGCTGGTCCTCAAACGGCAAAATTTTTCGTTGGCCGTTCTGAAGTTCGACCGTAAACTTTGACGGATATTTGCCTTTTGGGTCGAAATGCTTGCCTTCCATGGCGCCTGGTCCGGCAACCACTGCGCCACCACCTGAGGCATAGCTGGGGCCACATATGAATAAAGCACTTGCCACAGCCAGGCCAAGTGTTTTGTTGTGCGTCATCTGAGTTTTCCTGTTCGTTGATTGACTTGCGAGGGCCATTTTAAGGTGTTTAAGTGTTCCTTGTAAATCGACCGCCCTTAACCTTCGACCCGAATAATCTGGTCAGTTTCAACAGCAAGATGGTGCTAACGCTTGCCATCACCTGGCCGCAGTGAGCTGGGGGGCAGGTTGCGTCCCTTGGAGTGGTGTAAAAGCCGAGGCCTGTGATCTGGTCGGAGATCAGTGATCAGGCAGCTGCTCCAAGTGCAGCTGTTGGTTGATTTTGGAGCTGATCGCTGGTCTTGTCCAGCTTGGCCATCGACAGTTCGGAAAACACACGGCGGCCATCGAGCTGCCATTCCTCCTGCTGCTCCAGCAGCAGCGCACCCACCAGGCGGATGATCGCGGCGTCATTGGGGAAAATTCCGACGACGCGGGTGCGGCGTTTGATCTCCTTGTTGAGTCGCTCCAGCGGGTTGGTGCTCCAGATCTTGCGCCAGTGCTCTGGCGGGAAGCTGCGGAACGCCAAAACGTCTTCCCTGGCCTGCTCCATCAGTGCAGCAGCGGCGGGGAATTTTTCGATGAGCATCGCGATCACCTGATCCCACTGCTGCTCCACGGCCTGGGCCTCGGCCTGCACGAACACCGATCGCAGGGCGGCGGCCACCATGTCCTGGCTGCCTTTCGGCACCTTGGCCAGGAGGTTCCTGGCGAAATGGACGCGGCAGCGCTGCCAGCTGCTGCCCTGGCAACAGCGCGCGATGGCCTTCTTGAGGCCGGCATGGGCGTCGCTGATCACGAGCTGCACGCCTGAGAGCCCGCGCTCGCGCAGACGGCGCAGGAAGGCGGTCCAGAACGCCTCGTCCTCGCTGTCGCCCACCTCGATCCCCAGCACCTCGCGTTGGCCATTGGCAGTGATGCCCACCGCCACGATCACGGCTCTGGAGATCACCTGCTTGCGGGCCGGATCACGGCCGTGGAGGTACGTCGCATCGAGGTAGACGTAGGGGTAGCAGCTGAACTCCAGCGGCCGGTTCAGGAAGGCCTGCACCTGAGTGTCCAGCCCCTGGCAGATCCGGCTGACCTCCGATTTGCAGATGCCGCTCTCACAGCCCAGCGCCACCACCAGCTCGTCCACTTTGCGGGTGGAGACGCCGGAGACGTAGGCCTCCATCACCACCGCCCACAGGGCCCGGTCCACCCGCCGGCGGGGCTCCAGCAGCGAGGGGAAGAAGCTGCCGGTGCGGAAGCGTGGGATGCGCAGCTGGATGTCGCCGGCTGGCGTAGCCAGCAGGCGATCACGGCTGCCATTGCGGTGTCCGCGCCGCTGGTCAGTGCGCTGATGGCGGTCCGCACCGAGGGCCGTTGCAGCCTCGGCCTCGATCAGGGCCTGCAGCCCCTGACGAACCAGTTCAGGAATGAGTTGGCCGGCGGTGCCGCTGCCAAGCAGCTGCGCCAGCTCCGTGGCGGCAGAATCAGAGATGGGCATGGTCTGGTCTCAGGAAGGTGGTAGTGCTCCGACCAGAGTCACAGACCAGCCCACCCATTCCCCCGCAGGGGCTCTGAGCAACGGACCCTCAGCACCGGCTACGCCGGTGCTGAGCCCAGGGATTTACACCACTTGGCGGGACGCCCCCGGGGGGCAAACAAGAATCATTTGGAGGCGGCTCAGGTGAATGGCATTGTTAGTCTGTCCCCGATCTCTGCTAAGGGCCGTCCTTCACTACATCCTCCGACTCCCTGAACAACTCCAAACATTCTCTCCTCAGCTTCGGGACATCCTGAAGAGCGGTTTCATACACAGTCTCGTTATCAACTGAAGCATAGTTATGGGTCAGTATATTGCGCAACCCAATTGCTTTTTCAACATACGTGTCTATCGAGATGTCCGTAAGAATAGAAGCGATAGAATCACATGCATCAATGATGTCACGGAGGTAGGCGGTTTTCTCACGAGCCATAGATTATCCTCTTGGTCTTCTCGATCTCACGAGCGATAATCGCATTGCGCACAGCCCCACTCATGACGAGATCTACCCTGGTGCCAAGTACTCTTTGCAGCTCATCAAGCATCTCAAAATAAGCATGGAATTTTGCGTGACCACCAATGGGAGCGAATTCGACGAGAAGATCCACATCGCTTTCCCCTGGTCGAAAATCGTCCCTAATAGCTGAGCCAAACGCAAAAAGCCGCTGAACGCTGTACTTGCGGCACAGCTCGGCAATGGCTTCTTTGTGATTCTCGAGAATAGCGGTCATGTTGCACCTCTTCAGCCATTCTACCTGACACAACAGGTTTCAGGGATTCCGAGCATACAGAGATCGGAGCTTGGGCTCAGACTAACGCTATCTGGGTGGTTTCCGAGAACCACAGTACCCCTTCTGCCGCTTTCCGAGAACCACTTCCATGCAGCAAAGCCTACTCTTGTAACCGCAGACGCTTTCGCTGGCATGTGTTGATGGTGAACAGGGGGTGTAGATCAGCTCGGCAGGTAAAGCCTCCCCTCAATCGCGTCGAATTCGAACAGCTCGGCGTAGCGGCCCCAGTCGACGGCGGTGGCAAGCTGGCGCTCGGCTTCTTGGAGGGGGAAGTAGTCGTCCCAGATGCCGAGGAAGAAATCGGAACGCATGGCGCGGTTTTCCTTCTCCTGCAGGGTGTGCACGATGCTGCTGAGCACCGGCACCCGGCCCAGGGCCTGCTGGCGAAACAAGTCCTTGCTGCGCAGGATCGTGGTGGAGGCGAAATCGCGGCCGATCGCCGTGAGCCGCACATCGCCATCGGCCACCTCGGCGAAGCCCAGCAGCACGGCCGCATCGAGCAGGGGCAGCAGGTCGTCGACCTCCAGCTGCAGGCGTTGGGCCAGCTGGGGAATCGAGCCATCGCCATCACGCTTCTCGGCCACCAGCTCCAGCAGGCCGCTGATGCCCCCCACCCGCACGTGGGGCAGGGGCCTGGCGAAGGGAGAACCGCTGTTGCGCTGCGGGGAGGGCTCCGGCCCGACGCCGCTCTCCGGCCCTTCCACCTCGCCGGTCACGGCGATGTCCGGGTTGGTCATCACCGAATAGATGTAATCCACCAGGGCCTTGAAGCGGGGGTGGTTGCGGTCGTGGGGGCGTGGGAGGCTCACCTGCAGTTCGCCGCGGATGCGGCCGGGCTTGGAGCCGAGGATCACCACCCGATCGGCCAGATACACGGCCTCCTCGATGTTGTGGGTCACGATCAGGATGCTCTTGGAAGGGAAGGTGCCGGCGTTCCAGAGGTCGTCGATCTCCCCCCGCAGGTTCTCGGCGGTGAGCACATCGAGGGCGCTGAACGGTTCATCCATGAACAGCACCTCCGGGTTGAGCACAAAGGCGCGGGCGAAGCCCACCCGTTGCTTCATGCCGCCCGAGAGCTCCTTGGGGTAGGCGTTCTCAAAACCATCGAGGCCCACGATGTCGATCGCTTTGAGGGCCCGCTCCTGCCGCTCGGCCAGGGGCACGTGCCGGGCCGCCAGGCCCAGCTCCACGTTCTCCTGCACCGTGAGCCAGGGCAGCAGGGCGAAGCTCTGGAACACCATCGCCAGGTTGGGGTTGGCGCCCCGCATCGGGATGCCATTGCTGCGCACCTCCCCCTGGCTCGGCCGGATCAGGCCGGACATGATCCGTAGCAGGGTGCTCTTGCCGCTGCCGCTGCGCCCCAGCAGGGCCAGCACCTCGCCGCGGTGCACCGAGAGGGTCACATCGCCCAGCACCGTGAACTCGCCCTTGCCATCGGGCAGGGGGAAGCGCTTGGAAACGTGGTCAACGGTGATCAGGTCCATCGGTTGTGCGGTGGGTGGTGCGGAGGTCGGACGAGGGTTTGGCGACGAGCGGGTGGGATCCGAGGCCAGTCATCAGAGGTGGTAGCGGCGTTCGGCCAGGTCGTAGAGGCGGCGCCAGAAGAAGCGGTTGAAGCCCACCACAAACAGGCTCATCATCCCGATGCCCAGGGCGATGCGGGGCCAATCGCCCCGGCCCGTGGCCTCGGCGATGTAGGCCCCCAGGCCGCTGGCGGCCAGGGTGGTGGTGCCCCAGCTCACCACCTCCGAAACGATGCTGGCGTTCCAGGCGCCGCCGCTGGCGGTCACCCCGCCGGTGACCCAGGACGAGAAGATGCCCGGGATGATCAGCTTGCGCCAGCGCTGCAGCCCCTTGAGCCCCACGTCGTCGGCCATCTCCCGCAGGTCGGAGGGGATGGTCTGGGCGCCGGCGATGGCATTAAAGAGGATGTACCACTGGGCCCCGAGGGCCATCAACAGGATCGAGCCCCAGCCGATCGGAATATGGGAATGGATGAAAAAGAGGGTGGCAAAGGGGAAGATGAAGTTGGCAGGAAACGAGGCCAAGAACTGCACCAGCGGTTGCAGCAGCCTTGCCAGGCGGGGGTGGAAGCCGATCGCCACGCCGATCGGGGTCCATATCAGGGTGGCGAGCACCAACAGCAGTGACACCCGCGCCAGGGTGAGCAGCCCCAGCCGGAACACCGTGGCCACCTCGGCCAGGCCCACCTGGGTGAGCACGAAATGGATTAAGGCGGCCAGCAGGGCGCCGATCAGCACCAGCAACGCCAGGTTGAACAGGCGCTCCTGGCCAGGCGGAGCCGGTTCCTCCTCGTGGTCCTGCACCGTGCCGAGCAGGGCGGACATCAGCCGATCCACCCCCTCCAGCACCGGCGTGGAGGCCTCCGCCACCAGGCGGGGGATGTGGGCGGTGGTGAGCAGGTCGTAGAGCCAGGATTCCGGCGCGTCGCCGGAGGCGCTCAGCTCCAGCCGGAAGCGATCGGACCAGGCCACCAGGGGCCGCCAGAAGATCTGATCCACCAGCAGGATCACCACCGCCATGGTGGCCATGGCCCAGCCGAGGGCCCGCAGGTCCTGGGCTGCGATCGCGGCGGCGACGTAGGAGCCGATGCCCGGCAGGGTGTAATCGTGGTTGAGAACGCTGATCGCCTCGCTGGCCGCCACGAAGAACCAGCCGCCGCCGAAGCTCATCATCGCGTTCCAGAGCAGGGGAATCGCGGCGGAGGGCAGCTCCAGGCGGGTGAAGCGTTGCCAACGGGAGAGGCGGTAGAGGGTGGTGGCCTCCCCCAGCTCCTTCGGCACCGTGCGCAGTGATTGGTAGAAGGAGAAGGTCATGTTCCAGACCTGGCTGGTGAAGATCGCGAAGATCGACGCCGCCTCCAGGCCCAGCAGGCTGCCGGGGAACAGGGCGATGAAGCCCGTGACCGTGATCGAGAGGAAGCCCAGCACCGGCACCGACTGAAGAATGTCGAGCAGGGGCACCAGCACCCGTTCGGCGCGACGGTTGTGGGCGGCAACCCAGCCGTAGATCAGGGTGAAGAGGAGCGAAGCCGCCAGCGCGATGAACATGCGCAGGGTGGAGCGCGCCGCGTAATCGGGCAGGTTGCGCGGATCGAGCGACACCGTGGGGCTCACATCCGGCGGCCGGAAGCTCACCATCGAGCCGGCCCCCACATGGGCAACCATCCCCAGCAGGGCCAGCACCCCGAGGATCACGGCCAGATCAGGCAACCCGAATGAACCACTCCGGCGGATGGACTCTGGCTCCGGCAACGGTTTCATGCCGATTCCCACGCTCGCGCGACTTTACGGAGGCGGCCGCGTGTCAGGCATGACCTTGGGCGGCAGGCCCAGGCGGGGGGGGGTGGGCGGAATCCTTGGGCCGGTCGGAGGGGCCGAGGCCGACCAGGACTGGTCACGGCCGTCACGCCTGGCGGTCTCCCGGCGCACATCCGCCGCAGCGCCCTGACTGGGCACTGGCGATACGATGCGCGCTCGCCTGATCGGGGAACTCCCCATGGCCTCGGAACCTGACCGGGCCGACCTGAATCAGGGCTCGATCTCGACACCGCCCCCCACCGCGTCGTCCCCTCGTGGGAGGCTGCGGCTGCCATGGGTGTCGCGTATTCCCGCCCCCTGGCGGCCTCTCCTGCTACTCGCCCCGATCGCCGCGGCCCTGCTGGTGCGCGGTCTGCTGAACAGCTCCCCCGCCCCCAGCCGCCGCCCACCGCCCCTGGTGCAGACCGCGCCGGTGGAGCGCGGGTCGATGGAGGAGCGCTATCCGGTCAGCGCCGAGGTGAAGCCTCTGGTGTCGGTGGAGGTGCGACCGGAGGTGAGCGGCACGATTCAGCGCCTCTATTTCCAGGAAGGCACCGAGGTGCGCCGCGGTGCCCCCCTGGCCCTGATCAATCCCACCCCGTATCAGGTGGCCCTCGACCAGGCCCGCGCCAACACCAGCCGGGCCCAGGCCAAGCTCGGGGAAGCCCGGGCCCAGCGGCGTCTGGCCGAGGCGCAACTGCAACTGGCCATCGACCGGGCCCGCCGCTACGTGGGCCTCAGCCGCCAGGGCGCCCTCAGCCGCGACGACGAGGAGAACTACCGCACCCAGGAGCTGGTGGCCCGGGCCAACCTGGCTGCCCTCGAGGGCAGTGCCGCCAGCGCCGAGGCCGAGCTGGCCGCCGCCCGGGCCGCCGAGGCCGCCGCCCGCCTCAACCTCGACCACACCCTGCTGCGCTCGCCAATCAGCGGCCGCATCGGCCAGCAGCGGATCAGCCCGGGCAACCTGGTGCGCGAACAGGAGGACAAGCCGCTGGTGGTGATCAACCAGACCAGCCCCCTCGATGCGGTATTCGGCATCCCCCAACGCTGGGAGGAGCGGATCTCGGTGGGCCAGCGCCTGCGGATCGAAGGGCGTCCGGGGCTGGAGGGGCGAATCGTGTCGCTCGACAACACCACCAACGCCAGCACCGGCACCGTGCTGGCCAAGGCGCGGCTGGAGGGCAACACGGCGGGCCTGACACCCGGCGAGACCGTGACCGCCAGCCTGTTGGTGCAGCGCCTCGATGGGGCCCTGCTGCTGCCCAGCCGGGCGGTGCAGCGGGGCCAGGAGGGTCCCTTCGTGTATGGCGCCCGCCAGGGCAAGGCCGTGCTGGTGCCGGTGAAGGTGCTGGCCAGCGATGGCCGCCGCACCGCCGTGGAGGCGGAGCTGCAGCCCGGTGAGCAGGTGGTGGTGGCGGGCCAGTTCGCGCTGATCCCCGGCGGCCCCCTGCGCACGGGCGCCGATCGCCAAGGCCAGGGCGGTGGCGAGCCGGGGCGGCGCCAGCAGCAGCCATGAACCTCTCCGCGGCGGCGATCCGCCGGCCAATCGCCACCCTGCTGCTGAGCCTCGCCCTGGTGCTGGCGGGCCTGGTGGGCTACGGCCAGCTGGCGATCAGCGACCTACCCAACATCGATTTCCCCACCCTGCAGGTGAGCGCCACCCTGCCGGGGGCGGATTCGGAAACCATGGCCAGCGCCGTGGCCCTGCCCCTGGAGCAGCAGTTCTCCAGCCTGCCGGGCCTGACCACGGTGACCTCCAGCAGCAGCCAGTCGAGCAGCCAGATCACCCTGCAATTCGATCTCTCGCGCGACATCGACGCCGCCGCCCAGGACGTGCAGACCGCCATCTCCCAGGCCCAGCGCCAGCTTCCGGCTGGCATGCCCACCCCGCCATCGGTGCGCAAGGTCAATCCGGCCGAGCAGCCGATCCTTTATCTGGTGCTCACCTCCTCGGTGCTGCCGCTCTCCGAGGTGAACCGGGCGGCGGAGATCCAGATCGCCCAGCGCCTTTCCATGCTGAGCGGTGTGGCCCAGGTGAACATCTTCGGAGCCCAGAAATATGCGGTGCGGGTAAAAATGCGCCCCCAGCAGCTGGCGGCTCGCCAGCTGGGGGTGAACGACGTGGTGGCGGCGGTGCAGAGCGCCAACTCCACGATTCCGGCGGGCACCCTCTACACCCCGGAGCGCACCTACGCGATCCGCGATAACGGCCGCCTGCTCGATGCGGCCGCCTTCGGCGATCTGGTGGTGGCCTACCGCAGCGGCTCGCCAATCCGGCTGGCCGATGTGGCCGAAGTGAGCGACAGCGTGGCCAATGAACGTCTGGCCAGCCGCTTCAACGGTGTGCGCTCGATCGTTCTGGCGGTGCAGCGGCAGCCCGGCAGCAACGCGGTGGCGATCAACCAGCGCATCCTCGATCTGTTGCCCGAGCTGCGGGAGCGGATCCCCGCCGCCATCTCGATCCGGGTGCTCTACGACCGCTCCGAAAGCATCCGGGCCGCCATCGACGACGTGCAGCATTCGCTGCTGCAGAGCGTGCTGCTGGTGGTGGGGGTCGTGGTGCTGTTCCTGGGGTTCTCGACCACCGCCCTGATCCCCGGACTGGCGATCGCGGTGTCGCTGATCGGCACCTTCGCCGTGATGGCCCTGCTGGGCTATTCACTCGACAACCTCTCCTTGATGGCCCTCACCTTGAGCGTGGGCTTCGTGGTGGATGACGCCGTGGTGATGGTGGAAGCGATCGCCCGGCTGCAGGAGGAGGGCCTCGACCGGCGCACGGCGGCCCTCCGGGGTGCCCAGGAGATCGGTCCGACGATCGTGTCGATGACCATCTCGCTGATGGCGGTGTTCCTGCCGATCCTGTTGATGGGGGGCCTGCTGGGGCGGTTGTTCCGGGAATTCGCCATCACCCTGAGCGTGGCGATCGCCTTCTCCGGCCTGGTGGGTCTCACCCTCACCCCGATGCTCAGCGCCCGCTTTCAGGAGGCCCCCGCCTTAGGCGGTGCTCTGAGGGAAAGCCAAGTGGCGCACCTCTGGCCGAAAGAGGGCGGTAGGGGACTGGGGGGGCTGCTGCGGCGCACCCATCGCGGGCTCGAGCGCCTGATCGCAACCTTCAACCACCAGTTTGAGCGGCTTTCCCGCTCCTACGGCCGCTCCCTGGAGGAGGCCCTGCGCAACCCCCGGCCCACCCAGACCCTCTCGCTGCTGCTGGTGGGCCTGAGCCTGGTGTTCTTTCTGCTGATTCCCAAGGGGTTCATCCCCGATGTGGACACCGGCCAGATCACGGTGTCGACCCAGGCGGCCGAGGGGACGAGCTTCACCACGATGGCCAAGCTGCATGAGCGGCTGAGCCGCAAGGTGCTCGACCACCCGGCGGTGGAGGGGGTGAACAGCACGATCGGCCAGGGCGGGCCGAACGCTTCGGCCAGCGGCGGGCGGTTGTTCTTGAAACTCAAGCCCCGCGCCCAGCGGCGTCAGTCGGCCCAGGAGGTGGTGAAAGACCTGCGGCGCACCGTGAACACGGTGCCAGGGCTGCGGGGCTTCGCACGGCTGCCAGCGGCGGTGAACATCGGCGGCACCAGCAGCCGGGCCAAATACCAGTTCTCCCTCCAGACCCCCGAACTCACCGACCTGGTGCGGCTGGCCGCCACCCTGCAGCGCAGCCTGCGGGAGATCCCGGGCATCCTGGAACTCAACAACGACCTGCTGGCCGCCAATCCCCAGCTGGATCTGCGCATCGACCGGGACCGGGCCGCGGCGCTGGGGGTGTCGGTGGCGGATGTGCAGGCGGCCCTGGCGGCCAGCTACGGCGAGGGGCAGATCTCCCAGATCCTCCGCGGCGATGGCCAGTACCCGGTGCTGGGCGGTGTGGCGGCGGCGGACCAGGGCAGCAGCAGCGACCTCGACAAACTGGCGATCCGCAGCCGTAGCGGCGCCCTGGTGCCCCTCTCCAGCCTCACCCAGGTGGCCGAATCGGCCGGCCTGGTGGCGGTGAACCACACCGATCAACTGCCCTCGGTGAACTTCTCCTTCAACCTGGCGCCGGGGCAGTCGCTCGACCGGGTAAGCCGGGAGATCCGGCGGCGGGCCGAGCCGCTGCTGCCGCTGGGCAGCAGCCTGGATTTCCAGGGCGACGCGCGGGTGTTCGCCCAATCGCTTGGGGGCCTGGGCTGGTTGCTGCTGGTTTCGGTTCTGGTGATTTACGCAGTGCTGGGGATCCTCTATGAGGACCCGATCCATCCGCTCACGGTGCTCACCAGCCTGCCGCCGGCGGCGGTGGGGGGGCTGGCGATGCTGATTCTGGTGAATGCCGAACTCAACATCTACGGCTTCATCGGCCTGATCCTGCTGATCGGCCTGGTGAAGAAGAACGGCATCATGATGGTGGATGTGGCAAACCAGCTGCGCCGCAGCGGCGCTGACGCCTCCACCGCGATCCTCCAGGCCTGTGCGCTGCGGTTCCGCCCGATCATGATGACCACCGCAGCCGCCATTCTCGGCACCCTGCCCCTGGCCCTCGGTTTCGGGGCCGGGGGTGATGTGCGCCAGTCGCTGGGTCTGGTGGTGCTGGGCGGCCTGCTGGTGTCCCAGCTGGTGACCCTCTACGCCACGCCAGTGTTCTTCGTGGCGGCGGAACGGGTGGCGGAGCGCCTGGGGCTGCGGGGGGATCTGGAGCCGGAGGGGGCGCTGGCCCCGGAGCGGAGCCCCGGAGCATGAACGTGTCTTCCGCCGTGGCCTACCGCCGCCGCCTTGCGGCGATCCTGCTGGCGGGCCTGGCCTTCCGCAGCCTGGTGGCCCTGATCCTTCCCCCCGGCTACGACGAGAGCTATTACCTCTTCTACGGCCAGCACCCGGCCCTGAGCTACTTCGACCACCCGCTGGCCACGGGGCTGTGGTCGTGGCTGGGCAATCTGCTGGGGGGCTCGATCGTGGCCCTGCGGGTTCCGGCCCTGCTGAGCTACACCCTGGCCACGGCGCTGCTGGCGGAAGCCTGCCGGCCGCTGTTCGGGATGCGGGCGGCGCTCCTCACGGCCGGGATGGCCAGCCTCTCGCCGTTGCTGCTGGTGTGCGGCGGCCTGCTGCTGCTGCCCGATGCCCCCCTGCTGCTGGTGGCGGCCCTGCTCGCCTGGTGGCTGGCCCGCCATCCCCTCAGCCGCCCCATGGGCGGGGCGGGGGCTGTGGGGCTGGGGATGATCCTCGGCGCCCTCACCCTCTGCAAATACCAGAGTTTTCTGGTGCTGGTGTCGCTGCTGGCGATCCGGCTGGCCCAGTCGCTGCGGAGCCGGCGCTGGCGGCCCCGCGAAACCCTGCTGGTGCTGCTGGCCTGGCTGGTGGTGTCATCGCCGTTGTGGATCTGGAATGCCCGCCACGGCTGGGTGTCATTTTCCTTCCATGCCGCCCGCACCGGCCACCACGTGGTCTTCCATCCGACCGGACCGCCCCTGCTGTTGATCAGCCAGCTGCTGCTGCTCTTCCCGCCGATCGCCCTGGCCGTGCTGCGGGGCCTGGGGGATGGCAGCGGCAGCGCCACCCCGGTGGCCCGGGCCGAGTTCCGCCAGACCCTGCGCTGGATCGTGCTGCCCCAGCTGGCCTTCTTCCTGCTGCTGGCCGGCCGCATGCAGGTGCTCCAGAGCTGGCTCGTGCCCGCCTGGTGGCTGGCCCTGCCGCTGGCGGCAGCCCGGCTCGCGCCGCTCTGGCGCGCGGGGGACCGGGGCCTGCGCCGCACGGCCTGGATCACCGCCGCCGTGGTGCCGGCGCTCTGCCTGCTGGTGGTGGGCCACATCCGCTGGGGGGTGGCTTCGGCCCTGATCCCGCCGGGCCTCGACACCTCCGATCAGCTGACGGATTCGGCCGAGCTCCGCCGAGCCCTGCGCCGCGACCCCACGATCTGGAAGGCCCTCACCGAAGCGGAGGTGATCGCCAGCAATCGCTATGAGCTGCCGGGTTTCCTCGCCCTGGCCCTTCGGGGCCACAGCCGGGCCCACTACACCTCCTATGACGGAAATCCACGCGGCTTCCGGTTCTGGAACGGCGGGCTCGATCCCAACGCCCGTCGGGGGGTGATGTACGGCTTTGTGGGAGGCGATGAACCGATCGCAGCGATGCGGACGGCTGATCACTTCCAGGACCTGCGGCCGCTGGGGCGGGTGCGCCTTCAGCGGGGCGGCCGGGAGGCCGTCGAGCTGGAGTTCTACAGCTTCAGCCCGGCCGACGAGCCACCCGAAGGGATCCCAACCGGATCCAGGCGCTGAAGGGCTGCAAGGCGATACCCCCTGCAGGGCCACTGGGTTGGGCCAGGGCCCCCGGTTCAGGAGTCCCGGCCGCGCTCTCAGACTTTGCGACAGGTGGTAGCCGGTGGGGTAGCCGCCAGCACCTTCCCCCCGCGGAGAGAGCGTGGTTTGGGTCAGGATTGCTGTCTTCCTGCCATCGCCCGTGAGCTGGACCTCTGCCTCCATCCCCGACCTCAGTGGCCGCCTGGCCTTGGTGACCGGGGCCAGCAGCGGCCTAGGCCTCGAAACCTGCCGCGCCCTGGCCGCCCATGGCGCCACCGTGGTGATGGCCTGCCGCTCCCGTCAGCGCGGTGAGGCGGCCCGCCAGGCGCTGCTCACGGCAACGGGTGAAGGATCGGCAGCGGTTCCGGATCGCCCCGCACCCGCAGCCGCATCGCGCTGGGGTGCCCTCGACCTGCTCGACCTCGACCTGGCGGACCTGGCCAGCGTGCGATCCGCTGCCGCCGAGGTGGCGGAGAGCTATGGGCGCCTGGACCTGCTGATCAACAACGCCGGCGTGATGGCACCACCCCGCACCCTCAGCCGCGACGGCTTCGAGCTGCAGTTCGCCACCAACCACCTGGGTCACTTCGTGCTCACCCTGCAGCTGCTCCCCCTGCTGCGCCAAAGCCCCGCCGCCCGGGTGGTGCATGTCACCTCCGGCGCCCAGTATTTCGGCCGCATTGGCTTCGACGATCTCCAGGGTGAGCGCCGCTACGACCGCTGGCAGGCCTACAGCCAGAGCAAGCTCGCCAATGTGATGACGGCGGTGGAACTACAGGACCGCCTGGAGGCCGAAGGCAGTGGGGTGATGTCGTTGGCGGCCCACCCCGGCCTGGCCCGCACCAACCTCCAGCCCGCCTCGGTGGCGATGAACGGCTCCCAGATCGAAGCCTTCGCCTACCGACTGATGGATCCGCTCTTCCAGAGCGCCGCCATGGGCGCCCTACCCCAGCTCTTTGCCGCTACCGCGCCGGAGGCCACCCCCGCCGGCCACTACGGCCCCGATAAATTCGGGGGAATGAAGGGCTATCCCACTCCGGTGCGCATAGCGCCAGCGGCCCAGGATGCAGCCCAACGGCAGAGATTGTGGACGGTCAGTGAGGAACTGGGTGGGGTGCCGTTCTAAACCGGACAACAATCCGGCAACTGCGGTGGCGCAGTCCGATGGGCTGCGGGAACAGGTTCGCCCCTCAGGTCAAGTTCACCAGCTGTTGCAACAGCCAGCTGTAGCGCTGGTGCATGCATCTGCCACAGCTGCTACTACGCCGGAGCGATGGACGAACGACAGCGAGAGTTGTTTGTCCTGGCAAGCCAACGGGTGCCTTGCCGTGTCGAGCGGGGCCCCACCAACAATTGCGGCACAATCGACGAATTTGTCAGCAACCGAAACCCCTTCCGGAGTTGATCACGCCACAGCACAACACCGACTGAGGCAGGTCGCCGGCCGCCAGCGCATCGATCAGGGGAATGACCGCTCAGGAGCCGCTCTTGGGCACGAACAGCTGGGAGAGGAAGATCAACAGGCCCGCTCCGGCCAAGGCGGGCAGGACAACCGGCAGTCCCTGGGGAGCGGTGGTGGAGGCGAAGGTTAGCCAGTTCATGACCATGGCGATCAGGAGTCATGGCTGATTTAGCACTACCCCAGCGGGTTAGAAAAGCTTCCGTAACCTGTTGATGAAGACCGGGCCCGGACCGGCGTGGAGCCTCCGCTGCACCGATCAACAGGTGGTGGGAGGAAGGGAGCGACCAGAGACAAGATCAGATCCTGATCAACATCGCCATCCCTGCCACCATCAGCACTGCTGAGCCCTTCCTGCATTCAGCAAACATGAACATGACCAAAATGGTCATGCTGGCCACGGTCCGCCATTGATTGTCTGACCACAACTTTCATCAATGGCGATCAGCTTCGCAGCCTCTGCAAGGACGAGGTGGCGTTTCTCCAACCCTCAATTCGGCGCCGTGAAATGCCGCCGGGCCGATTCATAGAAGAACAGATCAATGCCGCGGTAACCCCGGCCCTGCACCAGTTCCAGCTCCCTGCGCAGCTGGCCGGGATCCTTGGGCTGGCGCTTCAGGCCCGCCAGCAATCCGATCCGCACCGGCACCCGCCGGGCCGCTTCCGACAGGCTCGGGTGGGCCAGTTCGCGCCCCAGGGCGGCCAGGTTGTCGCGATAGATCTGCACCACCACCTCGTCCACCAGGCCCCGCCGCACCCAGGTGCTCCAGTCGGCCAGGTAGTGGCTGTAGGAGAACTCCTGGGGGTTGGGCGACACCGAAACCCGCACCGCCGGACAAGCCGCGGCCATCGCCGCCCGCAGCCGCGCCAGCAGGGCCGTGACCTGCTCGGCCCGCCAGGCGACCCAGGCCGGCGCTAGCGGATCGGGGCTTGGGTTGCGGCGGCCGGCTTCGGTGGCCCGCCAGGCCGCCAGGGTGGCCGCGTCGTAGCCGAAGCGCACCGGATAACCCAGGTGGTCGTCGAACTGGATCGCCTCCAGCGGCAGGGTCGTGCAGGCGTCCACCACCAGGTCTTCGAGCAGTTGCTGCACCTCGGGCAGGATCGGATTGAGCCACACCCGGTTCAGCCCCGGGCTCTCCTGCCAGAGGGTGGAGCCGCTCGCCTCGCGCAGCAGCAGGTCGTCGCGGCCCGCCAGCCAGGGGGCACCGACCGGGGCCATCAGGCCAAATTCAAACCAGCCCACCCGCTCCAGGCCGGCCCGGCCGAGGGCCGCCAGCAGGGAGGCGGTGGGCCCCACCACCCCTTGGGCGGGGGCAACGTCGCTTCCGGCCAACGGGGCCGGCCGGGCAGCCGTTCTGGCCGCTGCGGGGCCCTGGGGTTCTGCTCCGCGGCCGCCGGCTGGGCCTACCCCGGCTGGCGGATCAGATCCGTGGTGGCGGGTGGTCTTTGCTCCGGGCCCGGCGGCCGTGGAGGGGGGCAGCAGCGGGTCGGTGGGAATGGCGAAGCGATTACGGGCTGGCGCCGGTTCCCAGGTCACCACGCCGGCGGTGTAAAGGGGCAAGGCCGCCCGGCGAAAGCCGTTGTGGCTCAAGAAGGCCAGGGCCCGCTCGGCCTCATCCGGGTCGTACAGCACCTCGCTATCGACCGTGGTGAGCCACACGCCGAGCGCCGGCTCCGGGATGGAGCCGGCGGGGGCGGGTAGCCCGCCCGGGAGGGGGCCAAGGTGCGGGTTGACGGGCGCTCCGCTGGCCGGAGCTGGGGCGGTGGTGTTGCGCACGGCTGATGGGGTGGAGATCGAACGGGGGCTGAGGGCGGGGGGCGCTAGGGAGGGCGAAGCGGAAGGCGGTTCTGAGGGCGATCCTGAGGGCGGAAAGGAAAGCGGTACGGGGCGCTGTAAGGGGGCGAGGGGTGCCCCTGCCCGGGCCGGGGCGGAGCGCTGCTGGTCGGGCCCGGGGAGGGTGATCGGGGTGCCAGGCGTGGGGCGGGACTGGCCTGCAGCCGCCACCGGGCCACCCCGAGCCTGCGGGGCCAGCAGGGTGAGCAGCAGGGCGCAGGACAGCCATGGACACAACGCCCATCGAGCCGCCCCCTCCGAGCACCGCCTGGGGCTCGATCCCCCCGGACGCTGAGGTGGGGGAGCCGTGGAATGGGCGGCGATTGGGGCCAGAACGGAAGCACCGGAGGGATGGCAGCAGGATGGCCCACGGCGAGGTGTTCCGGCGCGCCTCTGCCGGTATCCCGCAACGGGCCTGGGACGGCAGCCAGCCCTAGGGTCCTGCCCGGTCGTCGGGGTTGGGAGCGGGTGGGCACTCTCCGGATCTTGCCCTCGATCAGAGCAGGGTTTTGGGCAGGGATCACGCTGAGGATGTCGCCGCAGAGCAGCCTCCCGGCCTCCCCCGGAAGCTCAGGACCGTGGACGTCATCGCGTCCACGGCGGATCTGGCCAGCGATGGGGATCTGGCCTCGGATCTCGCCATGGGGCCTGCGACCGGATCGGGGCGGGCCAAAGCCTCGGGCGATCCGCCGGGACGGGTTAGCGGCCCTGGCCCTCACCGTCGCCTTTCCCCTGGCGCAGATGCCAGCCGCCGCCTACGGACCGGGTTCCCGCGTGCCGCTGAACCCGACGGACCCGAGTTGCCGGCGCCAGGGCGAGCGCCACTTCGATGTGATCGTGTACGGCGACGAGCCGGCCGGGGTGATGACTGCCCTAGAGCTCAGCCGCCAGTTGCCCCGCCTGGCCGGCCTGCCCCGGCCCCGAATCGCCCTGCTCACCCCCTCCGACCTGCGGGCGGGGCTGGGAGGCACCATCGCCCGCGCCGGCCTGGCCTACCTCGACCGCAACCAGGTGCCACGGGACATGTGGGGTGAACTGACCCCCTTCGCCCCCTCTTCCGATCTCTACCGCCGCTTCCTGCGACTCACCGGCGTGCATCAGATCGCTGTGGATCCCCGCCGGGCCTCCCGGGCCTTCGAACGGGCCCTTGGGCGGGCGCGGATCGTCCTGCTGCCGGCCGTGGTGCCCACCGGCACCGAGCTGGAACGTGCCGCGGCTGCCACGGCGACTTCGTTAGGCACCCCTGGAAGCGAGCGCCTCTGCGTGATCGAAACGGCCGGCCATGGCCGGCTCGGCGCCGACCTCTTCATCGATGCCAGCCTCGGCGGCGACCTCGCCCGCCAGGCCTCGGTGCCCTTCCTGCGGGGGCTGGGGCCCCGCGGCCTCTCGCGGGAAAGCATCTCCCTGGGCTGGATCTTCGAGGTGGAAGGCCTCTCGATCACCCAGCTGCGCAACCTGGAGGAGCAACTCACCCGGCGCCTGCTCGACCGCCGCGACCGGGAAGCCCAGCAGTGGCTGGTGGGCTGGCCCGCCTACCGCAACGACCGCCAGCGCCTCCTGGCCGACCTGGTCGACCAGCGCGGCAATCCGCTGCTGCTGTACTCGGCCACCAGCGACAGCGCCGACCAGCAGAGTCCCGCCCTGAGCATCGCCGTGCATGGCGAGCAAGGACTCGCCCCTGGCCTGCGGCATGCACCTGCCCGGATGGACGCGGCCAACATCGCAATTCTTCCCGATCGACTCAGCTTCAACGCCCTGCTGTTCCGCAACAGCGCCGATCAGAACCGCGAGGTGATCGCCCGCCACGGCCGGCCGCTGGGCTGGATGGTGCCCGCGGCGGCCGATGTGGAAAGCTTCTTCCTGCGCCATGGCGCCCGGCGGGTGCACTGGATGCCGGAGCTCTACATCCGCTCCGCCGACCAGATCGCCCATCCCCGCATGGCCCTGAGCGCTGGCCTGATGGCCCGGGGCGGCGTGCCCCGCCCGGAGGCCCTCGGCACCTTCACGTATCACCTGGATTTCCGCGGTGGCATCTCCGCCTACGTGCCGCCCGCCAAACCCACCTTCAACTTCGGCTACCGCCACACCCTGCCGCGGGAGGTGAGCAACCTGGCGGTGCTCGGGCCGGCCAGCGGCTTCGGCGGCCTGGGGCAAGGGGCTGGGCGGATCATCGAACTCAACATCTCGGTGGGCCAGGGGCTGGCGATCGCCTCGGCCCTGGCCCTGGCAGGCCGCATTCCCCTGGCGGCCGTCGATCCGCGCGAGGTGGCCCGGCTGATGCCAGCCGGTTTCGCTCCCTACGGCCGCCCCTCCGGGAGCACGGCCTTCAGCCTGCTCCTCGGCCGTCTGGTCTATCGGGTTGAGTCCTGGTTTCCCCGCTGGCCCTGGGAACCCGTTTGGCACCGCCCCCTGGCCTCTTGAGGGGACCTGTCCAACAGGCCGGATCACCTCCACCATGGACACACCCCCCGTGCCCTTGCCTGCAGCCGCCGCCATGACCGACCTGTTCACCCCCCTGGCCCTCGGTGAGGTGGAGCTGCCTAACCGGGTGATCCACGCCCCGCTGACCCGCTGCCGCGCCGACGACGACCACGTTCCCGGCCCCCTGATCGCCACGTACTACGCCCAGCGGGCCAGCGCCGGTCTGCTGATCGCTGAGGCCACCATGGTGATGGAGGGCAACTCGGCCTTCTGGCACGAGCCAGGCATCCATTCCCAGGCCCAGGTTGAGGGGTGGCGGCTCACCACCGACGCGGTGCATGCCGCCGGCGGGCGCATCGTGCTGCAGCTCTGGCACGGCGGCCGGGCCTGCCACCCGCTGCTCAACGCCGGCCGCCGGCCGGTGGCCCCCAGTGCGCTCGCGATCACGGGCGATGAGGTGCACACCCCTGAGGGCAAACAGCCCTACGTGGTGCCCCGCGAGCTCGCCGACGACGAACTGCCCGGGATCGTGGAGGGGTTCCGTCTCGCCGCCCGCAATGCCACCGCCGCCGGCTTTGATGGGGTGGAGATCCACGGCGCCAACGGCTACCTGCTGGATCAGTTCCTGCAGGATGGCAGCAACCACCGCAACGGCCCCTACGGCGGCCCGATCGAACACCGGGCCCGGCTGTTGCTGGAGGTGGTCGATGCGGTTCGCCAAGAATCCCCCCTGGTGGGCCTGCGGCTCTCGCCGCTCAACGGCTTCAACGCCATCGCCGACAGCGATCCGATCGGCCTGGCCACGTGGCTGGCCGGGCGCCTGAACGGCTGCGGGCTGGCTTATCTGCACCTGATGCGCGCCGACCTCACGGGGCAGCGGCACGGGGATGTGCTGACCCCGGTGCGGCAACACTTCCAGGGGCCCCTGATCGCCAACGGGGGGTACTCCCCCGCCGAGGCCGCCGCCGCGATCGGCGGCGGCCTGGTGGATGCGGTGGCCTTTGGGCGGGCCTTCCTCGCCAACCCCGACCTGCCCGCCCGCATCGCCGCCGGAGCGCCCCTCCAGGAGGCCGATCCAGCCACCTTCTACAGCCCGGGACCCGTGGGGTTCATCGATTACCCGACCCTGGCCGGGGTCCAGGCGGGCTGATCGCCGCGACCCTGGCCGCCGCTGGCATGGCGGCGCTGGCGCGGTGCCGGGGAGCCGCGGGCTGGAGGCCCCGGCGGTGCCTGGCCCCGGCCCGCTGGCTGGCCCAAGCCGCGGAGCCGTTGACTGCCCGACCCCGCGCCAGGCTCCTTCAGCGCTGGCCCAGCCCTACGGGACCCAGCGCTAGAAGCTGGCGCCCCCCCAGCCGCTCCAACCAGACCAGCACTGCCAGAGCGTGGAGCAACACGGCGGGCCAGAGGGAGCCGCTGCCCTGGTAGAGCGCGGTGGTTGCCACCCCCAGCAGGGCCGTCTGCAGCAAAAAGCGGGGATCGTGGAACACCCGCTCGGCCCGGCGGTACCAGAGCCGCCCGGCCAGGGGGTGATATGCCACGAAGAGCCCGATGCCCAGGGCGCTCCAGGCCAACAGCACCGGCCAGGGCGTGCCTTCCCCGGGGTGGGGCAGCAGGGCCCCCCGGAACAGCAGCTCCTCCCCCATGGCGGGCATCGGCAGCAGGGATGCGGCCGCACTCAGCAAACGACGGGGTCGGGGCCAGGGGTAGCCAGGCTCCAGGAAGCCGGAACCAAGGCCCAGGGCCAACGCCACCGCCGCATAGAGCGCGAAGCCCACTAGGCACAGTGCCACCTGGCGCTCATCCAGGGGCGCCAGCAGGCCATCGGCCAGGCGACGCTGCAGCTCCCCCACCAGCGGCAGGCGGCCCAGGAGCAGGGTGGGTGCCAGGGGTTCGTAGCGCGTATTGGCGCCGGGGATCTGGTTGGTGCGGAGGATCCACAGGGGTGCACCGCGCCGCAGGAACAGGGCCGCGAAGGCGTCGTGACCACGGCGGGGCAGGATCGAATGGAGGCTCAGCAGAGCATCGAGGGGGCTCTGACCGCGCTGGAAGGGCCCCACCGTCGGCCCCGGCGCAGCAGCCGGGCCGACGGAGCCCACCCCGGAGCCTGGCCCGGCCCGGTCCGCCGCCCGCAGGGCGGTGGCGATCAGCTCCGCATTGCCGTGCCAGTCGGGGCGCACGATGCCGAAGGGCACGAGCACCCCCTCGATGGACCGGCCCAAGGATTCCCCGCCGGCCTGGCCGGTCGATGGGGAGGGCCCGGACAGCAGGCCCTGACGCAGCAACTCCACCGTGGTCCAAAGGGCCTGGGCCGAATCCTGCACGCAGGAGGTTGTGGCCGTGACCGCGGCCACGCCGCGGCCATCACCGCTGCGGTAGCGCGCCATCAGCACCTCGGCCTGGAGCCGCAGCGCCGCCAACAGGGCCGGATCCTGCCGCACGAGCACATCCGAGATCGGCCGCAGCCCTAGCCAGCCCCGCTGCAGATCGCCGCTCCAGGCACTCCACTCCTGGCTGCCGGACACGATCCCATCGGGATTGTTGGCGTAGATCTGGTGGTAACGCAGATCGAAACGGGGCTCACCGCCAAAGGGGTCGGCGATCACCTCCGCCTCGCCGAACGCGAAATGGCCCGTGACCGTGAAGCCGGGTGTGGGCTCACCGCCAGGGCCGCCGATGCCGCCGAAAGCGTGTATCAACAGGGCATGGTCGCCAAGCGCCCAAGGCCTTGGCATGGCATCGGGCTCGAGGGCGGTGCGGCGGAAGCTGCCGCGCCGGGTGGCCGCAGCATCCCAGTTTCCGCGGGCCAGATGGCCGAGGCCCGCGCCGGTGCCCCGCAGTTGCCCATCGGGGCTCAGTTGCACCAGGGCCTGGGGCAGCAGCCCCTGCACCGTGAAGAGGCCATCCGCCGCCGGCGCCCCGTAGAGGGTCCACCCCTCGGCGCCGATCGGGTTGTCCAGCAGGCCGGCGGCATCAAAGATCCGCCGGCCATCCCGGTTGGGGGGCTGGCTGGGGATGCGCACCGTTTCCTCTGGCCCCCCATAGCCGTGGCTGCGGGGGTCGTAGTGGCGCACCCGGAACAGGTCGCCGGCTTCCCCCGCCCGCCCCGGCAGGGCCCTCAGCAGCTTCACCCGGGCCATCCAACGCCCGCTGATCTGCACCGGCGGGGTCGGGATCCGCAGCACCGGCCCTTCCACCCTGGCCGGCAGGGGAGCGCTGAGGCTGGCGGCGTCCGCCAGTTCCACACCCTCCAGCCGCACGGTGAGGTCATCCTCGGGGCGGGCGCCGGCCAGGGACTGGAGCGGCCCGACCCGGGTGCGGCCATCGAGCCGCCAGGGCACCACGTTGCCCTGGGCCGCCAGGGAGCGGGCCTCGACCCCGAGATGGATGTCCGTGGTGAGGAGGGCCACGAGAGCCCGCAACCGGGGCTGATCCGCCCAGGCCAGGGGAACCCGGCGCCCCACCAGGTGGGCAGCGGCGGCAGGAGCCTGCTCCACCTCCAGCCACGCCCAGTCCTCACTGCTGGCGGCGGCCTCGGCCGGCTCCGGCAGGATCAGCCGGCCGACCCAGTCAGCGTGGGGCCGGTAGAGGGCCGGATTGGGGCGCCGCTCTAGGGGATAGAAGTCGGGCCGGTTGAAGGGGGCCCGCTGGACCAGGGCATAGGAGGAAACGGCAGCCCGATCCGCTCCGGGTGGAATGGTGACGCCCGCCTGCAGGGAGCTCGGCAGCAGCGTGAGCAGGGCCAGCACCAGCAGCACCCAAGGCACCCCAGCACGCCAGCGAGGGCCAAACGGCGCGCCCCTCGATGGGCCCCGGCTCAGCCGACCCATGGTGCGGCAGACGAAGGGACTGGGCGCATCGGGGACGGGATCACGGGTAATCCGGGGCAGTCGACCCACTCTGAACCGCCCACCCTTGGCCCCTTGGAAGGAAGCCAAAGGGCGGCTACGAGGGCCGCTAGCTTGTGGATTGTTAGCCTGTACACACAGACTCCAGCCGATGCAGAGGAGCACCTACGGCATCCTGGCGGCTGGGATGATAACAACTTCCACGGTTGTCGTAATCATCAACCAGTCCGCCCAGTTGCGGGAGGCGGGCCTGCATCGACGCCACATCGAAGCCACCACCGATCTGCTCTGCAGAGCCCTCAAGGCCTCCCAACTTCTGGTTCGAAAAACCGCAGCTGGCCAGGGCCAGCCCCAGAAGGACATCACCCGACCGGTCTGGCAGCCCGGGATCACGTCCACCTCTCCCGGATCCGGCACGGTCCCGGCGGCGGGCCAGACGGTCGGAGGGGTTGGGGAAGGCGGAGTAGACCCGGCCAAGCCGGAGATCCTCTGCCAGGGCGTGACCCGCCAACCCCAGGTGGGCTTGAGGGCAAATCCGGTTCAGCAGCCAACGGTGCCGCCAGAGCATGGGCACCGGTTCCGCTTCGATGGCCAGACCCTACGGGTCCATGAACCAAAGGACGACCGCCAGGGAGTTGGGGGGAGTGCCCAGCTCGATCGTGCGCTCGTGTGGCCCCTGGGCGGGCTGCTGCTGAGCCTCAGCGGCCTGCAGGCCTACCGGTCGGAACGACGGGCCCGCAGGCAGCACAAGATCATTGACAGCCTCTGGTTGGACCGCCAGAGCGGCCTGCTCTCCCGCAGCGCCCTTGAGAATGACCTTCAGGATCCGGCCCTCGTGGGCTCGGCCTGGGGGCCCAGCCGGGATGGCCCACCCTGCCTTCTCACCATCGTGACCCTGAGGCTGCTGGAACGCCAGCAGGCCTTCCTGCCTGATGAGGAGATCGCCCGCCTCTTCCAGTCGGCCTGCAAGGCGGTGAAGCAGCATCCCGGCTCCGGCCCCAGGGTGCGTTGTTACCGGGCCTCGGAAACTCGCCTGGCGGCCATCCTCACCAGTCCCGGCGATGGCTCGACCGGGAAAGGGATGGGGGGTACGGAACTGGATCCCGATCAGGACCGCCTGCTGCTGAGCGAACTCCAGAGCAGTGTGAGCGCCGCCCTCCAGAGTCAGTTCTACGGGCTGCTGCGGGACGACGACATCGTGGTGACCGGCCAGCGGCTGAGGCTGAGAACTGGAGGGGCAGCCGTCCTCCAGCTCCATGGGTTCGGGGAGATCTTGGCCGCTGAAGCCGGATCGAGCACACGCCTGATCGAGGCCAGCGACGCGACCAAGGTGAGGCAGGCCGGCGCCATCCGTGACGCCCTGCGCCAACTGCGCAGCGAGGACATCGGCCTGAACGTGCAGCCCATCCTGCTGCTCGCCAGTCCCGGCCAATTCGGCCTCGAGGTGCTGATCCGTTTCCGCACGCCGCTGCTGCGGGAGCAGCAAACCGGGGAACTGATCGGCATCGCCCATGAACTCGGCATCACCCACCAGATCGACGCCCTGGTGATCGCCCGGTTGGCCACCCTGCAAAAAAGCCTGGAGGCAACGCCTTTACTCCGCCAGCGAATCGAATACCTTTCGGTGAACATCAGCATTGATTCCATTGCCAACCCCAGCCGTCTCAACCAGCTGATCGATTGCCTGAAAGAACACAAGATTGACAGTTCGCGCATCAGCCTGGAACTGACGGAAACCCCCGGACGAAACCATCAGAGCGACAGCGTCAGCGCCGCCTCGGAACGGCTGATCAAGGAACTGAACTTTCGCATCCTGATCGATGACTTCGGCTCGGGCCTCTCCAACTACCAGCGGATCTGCGCAGCCTGGTACGACACCATCAAGCTCGACATCGATCTGGTGAGCGGGCTCGGGGATTCTTTGCGCATGCAGCGCTATCTCGGATCCTTCATCGAAACGGTGCATGCCCTCGGCAAAACCGTGGTGGCCGAGGGTGTGAACGACCATGGCGACCTCGCCGCAGCGATCCGACTGGGCGTCGACGGACTGCAGGGCTACCTGATCGCCCGGCCCATGGAGTGGGATGCGGTCGCCAGCTTCCTCACCGACTCACCTTGGAGTGCAGAGGCCATCGAAGCGATGGTGAGCAAGTCTCGCTCCTCCGACCGGCTGCTGAAGACCGCCTTGCCGGTCCCCGATGGGGCCGGCGGGGTTCCCCTAGAGCGCTACATCCTCGACAAATGGTTTGAGTTGCGCAGCTTCGAGGAATTCCTGCTGCTGTTCGTGAACGAGCTCAAAAGCTGGGGCCTCGACATCCTGAGACTCTCCCTCGCCTTCCTACCGGACGAGGATGATATCGATTGCAGTCAGTATGTCTGGAATCAAAGCAAGCCCGGTGAAGTCACAACCCTCCTTATGGATCGCTCCTTTCTGGAACGCGAGGAGCACCAGGCCAGCCCACTACACCACATCGCCACCAGGGCTCCGCTCTTCCGCCAGAGGCTGGGCAGCCAGCGGGACGTGACCTACCCCTTCCTGAAGCTATTGAAGGAGCAGAACTGCAACGATTACCTAGGTTTGCGACTCGATTCGCGCGGGATCTCGATCCCAGTTCTCACCATCGCACTCCTGGGTGAGAGCAGCTTCAGTGATGAGCAGATTCAGCGTATTTGTTCGATGAGCAGCCTGCTCAGCCTGCTGTTCTACACCTTTGAAAGTGAGCGCGCCAAACGCCTTGCCCTGCTTGATCCACTCACCAACGTACCGAACCGGCGCAGCTTCGATTCCTTCCTCAAGTCCCTGGTCACCGCCGCCAAGTTGAACAACGACCGGTTCGCCCTCGTCCTGGTCGACATCGACCGTTTCAAGCTGGTGAACGACACCCTCGGCCACGCCTATGGCGATGCCTGCTTGAAGCAGGTGGCCACGATCCTCAATTCCGACCTGCGTCGCAGCAGCGATGTGGTGGCTCGGCTGGGGGGGGAGGAGTTTGCCCTGATCCTGCCCAACACCGACGGCCCCGAGGCTCTCTGGATCTGCGAACGGCTGCGGGAGGCCGTGCTCCTTGCCAAGGTGCCAGCCCCCGACGGTGGCGAGGGCATGCCCCTCTCGGTGAGTCTGGGGGTGGCGCTGTGGGATCCGGAGGCGTTTCCTCAGTGTGATGGTGACCAGCTGCAGCAGCTCGCCGACGACTGCCTCTACGAGGCCAAGCATCAGGGACGCAACCGGGTGGTGGGACGGCAGGCCGGCGGTTGATCGCCCGGCGGTCAGGCTCGCTGCAGCAACCGCCGCCGCAGCCGGTCGCTGAGCTCCTCCCCCAGCAGGGTGAGCAGGGCATACACGGCCACCAGGGCCAGCAGCTGGTCCCAGGCGAAGCTGCTGAGGCTCTCGAGAAGCTGGCTGCCCAGACCCGTGGCCCCCACCAGCCCCACCACCACGGTTTCGCGCAGCAGCACATCGGCGCGGTAGGCGCCATAGGCGAGATAGGGGCGAGCGATGGCCGGATAGCGCCCGTAGAGCAGGGCCAGCCGCGGCCCGACGCCGGCGCTGACGAGGGCCTGCTCCTTGGCGCCCGACCCATCGGCCAGGGCCTCCGCCAGCAGGCGGCCCAGGATGCCGGCGTTGTGCAGGCCCAGGGCCAGGGCTGCGGTGATCAGCCCGGGCTGCAACACCAGCAGCAACAGCAGGGCGGTGAGCGGTGGCGGCCAGAGCCGGGCCAGGGCCCAGGAAAGGCGCACCAGCCGGCGCGCCGGCGGCCAAGGGGCACTCACCAGCAGCTGCAGGGGGGGCAGTCCCACCGCCAGAGCCGCCGCCAGCAGGGTGAGGGCCACGGTGCCAGCGATCAGGGCTGGCCAGGGCAGGGCCATCAACCGGGCGCCATCCAGCCAGCCCCTGCCGCCAAGCCCCTGCAACGACTGCCAGGCCAGTAGGGCGCGAGGATCCACCCCCAGGGCCCAGCCCACCCCGAAGGTGAGCGGCACCAGGGCGGCCAGAGCCAGCACGATCTCTCGACCCCGCAACCCCACCCCGGCCCGGCCCAGCCCTAGCCGGGGCGGCATCAGCCAGCGGCGTCGCAGTTGCCCCAGGCCGGTTTCCAAGGCCAGCATCACCGCGAAAAGCAGCCAGAGCCCGCTCCACAGTTCGTGGAACTCCAGCGACTGCAGCGTGAGCTTGAGGTCGGTGCCAAGGCCGCCGAGGCCGAACACCCCCAGCAGGGTGGCGCTGCGCAGGGCGCACTCCAGCCGGTAGCCGCCGTAGCTCAGCAGCCCCGGCAGCAGCGGCGGGCCCAGGGCGGTGAGCAGGGCAGCAGGGGCCGGGGCACCGGCGAGCCTTAGGGCATCGAGACGGCCGGTGTCGAGCCCGTCGAGCAGGTCGGCCACCACCCGGGCCACCAGGGCGCCGAAGGGGATGGCGATCGCCACCACCGCCACCACCGGCTCAAGGCCCACCAGCTGCAGCAGCAGCAGACCCCAAAGCAGTTCGTGGATGGCACGGGGGATCGCCAGCAGGCGGCGGATCAATTCCGCCGGCCAGATGGGTCCCAAGGCATTGCGCCAGAGCGTACGGGAGCTGGCCAGCCCCAGCAGCACCCCCAGCACCAGACTGGCGGCCCAGCCCAGCAGGGCCATGCCCACGGTGGTGGCCAGGCCGGTGAGGGCCGATCGGAGCACCAGCGGATCGAGCGAGGGCGTCAACGCCGCCAGGGCGAACTGGCCGATCAGGTCGAGGCCGCCCCCATGGACCTGAAAGGGCAGCACCACCAGCAGGGGCAGCAGCACCAGGGAGGGCAGCAGCACCAGCAGGGGGGCGGCGGGCCGCAACCCGCTCGCGGGCCCGGTGTTCCCGCCGAATGGCTTGCCCGGGCCATCCGCCGCAGGGGTCTGGCGGCCAAAGGAGCGGCTCATCGGCCCGGCGGGGTCTGGGCCGGATCCGTTCCGATCGTCTCCTCCAGCGCGCTGGTATCGCCGCGGTACAGCTCCTTAAGCCGGGCCACCCCTGCCGCACCCTGCAGGTCGCCCGCGACGGCATCGAACACCAGCCGGCCAGAGCGCAGGCCGATCACCCGGTCGAAGCCCGCCAGCAGATCGGGGCGGTGCAGGCTGAGCAGCAGGGCCCGGGGCGGGGTGACCTCGGCCAGCAGCAAGGCCAGCAGGGAGGCCGCCAGGCGGGGATCGAGGCTGGCCAGGGGTTCATCGGCCAGCAACAGGGTGGGGTCCTGGCGCAGCAGGCGGGCGATCGCCACCCGCTGCCGCTGACCGCCGGAGAGGGCCGCCACCGGTTGGTCCAGCAGCTCGGGGGCCAGATCCACCCGGGCCAGCACCGCGGCGTTGGCGGGGGTGTCGAGGGGCAGCAGGAGGTTGAGCAGGGCCCGGGGCCAGCTCCAGGCCGCCAGGCGGCCAGCATTGAGGTTCTGCTGCACGCTGAGCTCGTCGATCAGCCGCAGGTCCTGCCAGAGGGTGCCGATGCGGGCCTGCTGGCGGCGGCGAAGCCGACGCGAGCGGGCGGGGGCTTCGCCCTGCCAGAGCACCTCTCCGGAGCTGGGGGGCAGGAGCCCGTTGGCCACCGTGAGGAGGGTGCTCTTGCCGGCGCCGCTCGGGCCGAGCAGGGCCACCCTCTCCCCTGGCTCGATCACCAGGTTCACCCCCTCCAGCCTCGGCACACCGCCGCGGCCGGCCACGCTCACCCGCCGCAACTCCAGCAGCGCCGCCGCGGCCATCAGCGGATCTTGCCGATCTGGCGCCCCACCTGCTCGATGCGGCTGTAGGCGGCGGCATCGGCCTCGGTGAACTGCTGAGCCCCGAACAGGGCCAGGATCTTCTTCTGCTCCGGATCGCTGGGCCGCCAGGCGAGGATCGCTTTTTGCAGCTTGGTGGTGAAGCCCTTACCGAAGCGGACGTCCAGGTCACCTTGGGCGATCCAGTGGTAGTCGGGATAGCCGGGACTCTTCCAGATCGGGATCACCTTCTCGCGGCTGGCCTTGCCGTCGTGCAGGCTGGAACGCCACACCTGCTCATTCACCACACCGGCGTCGTAGGCCCCGCTCGAAACCAGGGCGATGGTGGTGTCGTGGCTGCCGCTGAAGCCGGGGGCGCCGCCCTTGAAATCACTGAGCTTCACGCCGGCCTGGGAGAGGAACCACTGGGGCATCAACCGACCGGACGTGGAATTTTCCGAGCCGAAGGTGAAGCGCCTGCCCTTGAGCTCCACCAGCTCCTTCTGCTGGGTGATCGGCTTGATGCCGCTGCGGGCATTGGCGATGAAGATGCTGTGGAAGCTCACATCGATATCGCGCTGGGCGATCACCCGGGCGCCGGGCTTCTGCAAGCGGGCCTGGACGCCGGTGAGACCGCCGAACCACACCAAATCAAGGTTGCCAGTGCGGAAGGCGCTCACGGCGGCCGCATAATCCACCACCGGCACATAGGCCACCTTCACCCCCAGCTGCCTGCTGAGCTCGGAGGCCACCAGCGGATAGAGGCGGTTCAGCTTTTCGGGTTTTTGGTCGGGGATGGCGCCGATCCGCAGCACCGGCTGGGTGGTGGCCTGCTGGGCGGCCGCCGGTGCCGGGGCGAGCAGGCGGGCCAGCGGGCCGGCGGGCAGCGTGGGCGCCAACAGCGGGCTGGCCAGCAGGCCGATCAGGCCGAGAACGGCACGGCGTTCGGTCGTGCCGGGGCCTCGCCGGAGGGGTGAAGAGGGAGAGGGCATGGCGATGGGGGCTTGGAGAGGCACCACAGCTGGAGGCAGGCAGGCGGCGGCCCAGCCACAGCAGGTGCTCCCCATCTTGAGTTGTGGGCGGTGCGGCCGGACTCGGAGGCGAACCAATGGCGCGGACCTCGACCATCGATCGAGGCTCTTGAGCTACTTGGTCTGTCTAACGCTGCCCCTGAGTGGCAGGCAAGGAACATAAGGAGGCCTCAGCCGAGAGCTGCTAGTGGCCTGTTCACTCGAGGGGTGTGTTCGAAGAGTCGCTTACCCACAGGTAACGTCTGCAGACCTTGGTCTCGAAAATTACACTCATCCAACCTCTGCCACCTCAGCAACCTCCTTTGCACTTGCACTTAACTTGAGGCCCAAAGCTGAGATGACTTTCAGGATCGTGTCAAAACTTGGACTTCGATCCCCAGAGAGTGCTTTGTACAGACTTTCACGAGACAGACCCGTCTCACGTGCGATCTGGGTCATCCCTTTGGCACGAGCAATATCGCCTAAAGCCTTTGCGATGAAGGCAGAATCTCCTTCCGATTCCTGAATACAGGCCTCCAGATAGGCAGCCATCTCTTCAGGAGTTTCCAGGAACTCAGCAACGTCATATGGTGCTGTCTTGGTCTGCATCATTCATCCTCCTTGAAATTGCGAGCAAGGTCCTGCGCAGATTTAATATCTTTCGCCTGGGTGCTCTTGTCACCACCAGCGAGAAGAATGATCAACACCGACCCTCGATTTTGAAAATACACCCTGTAACCAGGGCCATAGTTGATCCGTAGCTCAGAAACTCCAGCCCCAACGGGCCGGACATCGCCTGGATTGCCGCTGATGAGGCGCTCAATCCTGACTTGAACGAACGATTTCGCCCTGAGATCCCGAAGACCTCTGAGCCAACGCGCGAACTCCTCTGTACGGCGGACTGCAACCACTTGGTCATTGTAGCCCCCTGGCTACGGGGCGGCAAGTGCTCCGCTCCCCAGCCTCAAAGCGAAAACGCGATCCTTCGAACGCTCGCCATCACCTGGCCGCAGGGTATGCTCGGCGAAGAAGGTATCCTTACGGTGGAGGCTCAGGTGAATGGCGATGTTAGAATGACCTAGAAGTAAGTAGGGACTCCTGAAAAACGTTTCGCGAGCCTGGGTCAAATGCAGAAGCGGATCAGGGGGTGAATGCAGCTCGAAATCGCGGTCATGAAGCAACCAGCAATTTGGCTGCCTCAACCTGGCAGATGTTCC
>Ga0209597_1000266_pt1 | contig 34528 bp, 36 predicted proteins | sample M_140625_MF_Meta_FD_187316 | JGI IMG/M metagenome (GOLD analysis project Ga0209597, IMG submission 187316) | Freshwater microbial communities from Lake Montjoie, Canada to study carbon cycling - M_140625_MF_MetaG (SPAdes) (version 2) | ecosystem: Environmental > Aquatic > Freshwater > Lake... | reverse complement strand
CGAACAATTCGCGCAACATCACGCATTGGCGTAATTGAACCGACCTCGTTGTTTACCGCCATCACCGAAACAACGGTGATCGGTTGCTCTTCCGTTGCGGCTTCAAGCACGCGCTGTAAATCTTCGAGGTCTACGGTCCCCACGTTGTTCACGCGAACAACAACACCGTTCACATGTTCAACACAATGCAGTACTGCATGATGTTCCGCTGCTGGGCAGACTGCTATTCCACCCAGACGGCGAACCGCACCAAGAATTGCGTGGTTATCGCCTTCGGTTCCACCGCTGGTGAACACCACTTCACCGGGCTTGCAGCCAAGTGTTTCGGCAACAAGATCGCGTGCCTCATCAAGTGCCTTGCGAGCCTCGCGGGCAAAGCGATGCGAACCTGATGGGTTGGCGTACATGTGGTCGAGATATGGGGTCATCGCCTCAATCGCTTCGGCGCGCATTGGCGTGCTTGCTGCGTGATCGAGATACGTACCCATGCCTTCAGACTAATGGCTGACTGATTACTGATCTTCTCGGCGAGAATGGTGATGTGGAATATTCCGATAACCCATATGGCGACAACTTCGCCGACATTTATGACGAGTGGTATCGGGATTTAGACAACATCGATGCGGTGGTCTCGCTGGTGTTGTCACTTGCCGAAAACGGAAGCGTTTACGAACTTGGAATTGGAACTGGCAGGCTTGCACTCCCCATTGCGTTAGCTGGTGAAAGCGGCGGGGTTTTGGTGAGCGGTATTGACTCATCGCAAGCAATGCTTGACCAACTAACTACCAAACCGCGATCCGAGTTAATTGACGCTCAGCTTGGCCACATGGTTCGCGACATGGCGCCCGGACCATTCAGCGTTATTCTTCTGGCCTACAACACGTTGTTTAATCTGCTGAGCGCGCAAGAACAACAACAGTGCCTCATTCGTTGCGCCGAATCGCTCGCCACAGGTGGCCACATCATTGTTGATTGTTTCGTGCCTAGCCCAGACATGCCCGAGCACAGTGGCCCTACCCCCCATCGCAGTTCGTCCCGCGGCTACATCACGAGCGAAGTGCATGTGGACAAGTCGCAGCAATTAATTGATGGAGTGTTCATTGAAGTTGTCGATGAACAAGCAGTAAGGCGCGAATGGAAAGTTCGTTACGCATCAACTCAAGAAATAGATGCAATGGCCGTGCATGCAGGACTGCAACTTGAACAGCGCTGGGAAACCTATTCACAGGACCTATTTACCGAGTATTCGCGTCGACATATTTCGGTGTACGGCAAAGCAACAATGAATAACTCGTAGTACGGTTCGGTTATGGCACACATCGAAGTAAGTATCCAGCTCAACGCAACCCCTGAACACGTGTGGAGCATTGTTGAACCAGTGGAGAATCACGTGGACTGGATGGCCGATGCTGTTGCCATTCGCTTTCTCAATGAGCAAACTCGCGGTGTTGGAACCGAGTTCTTTTGTGACACCAAAGTTGGACCAATCAAACTTGTCGACAAAATGGAAATCACCGAATGGATCCCACAACAGGTCATGGGAGTGCGCCATGTCGGTGTAGTCACCGGAACTGGAAAATTCACGCTCACCCCTCACCTTGGTGGAACAACATTCACCTGGGCAGAAGAACTGAAGTTTCCGTGGTGGCTTGGCGGAAAACTTGGCGAACTCGTTGGCGCAAAACTGGTGATGGGAATGATCTGGAAGCGCAACTTGCGCGAACTCAAAAAGATTGTTGAAGCAACCGCGTAATTACATTGCGCGAAGCAACGCGGTTGTTGCTGCTGCAAGCACCACAACAACAATCAACGGCAGTTTTCGCCACGCAGCAATAATTGCAACGATCAACCCAATTGCTCGTTCATCAACAGCAATTGATTGAGCATCAGTGAATGTGCCGTTAAACACCATGGCTCCAAGCAGCGCTGCCGGAATCAGCATGAGGCACTGCGCCAAAACATTGGGAAGCTTGCGCGAACCCACGACAACGAAACCAAGCATCTTGAACGCGTAAGCACCAATCGACAACCAGATGACGAGCGTCCATGACATGTTCATGCGGTAGTCTTCGCTCGCTGTGGGCGTACACCAATAAAAATGGCCAGGCCCGAAGCCAGGATTGGCAACCCCACTGGCAGAAATGGTGCCAATACAACGCTGAGTGTCGCGCCAACTGCTGCGGCAATTCGGCCATTTGACGTTCGTAAATGCGGAACCAACATTGTTATATAGGCGGCAGTGAATCCGACATCAAGACCATAGGTGTGCGGATCAATGGATCCACCGAGCACTGCGCCAATGAGTGTTCCTAAATTCCACAACGAGAACAATGCGATTGCCGTTGTCCAAAACGCAATCTTTTGTAATCGAGGATTTGTTTGTGCAGTCATCATTGCCGTGGTTTCGTCAATCACGAAGTGCGCTGCAAGAAGGCGCTTACCTAACGACTCACCAAAATATGGCGACAGTGCAAGGCCATACACCCCGTTCCGAGCAGCTAATAGCAAGCCACTCCCCAACGCTGCAGAAACAGTTCCACCTGTTGAAACGATGGACATTGCCGACATTTGTGACGCACCAGTGAATGCAAAGAAGCTCAACGCACATGTTTGCCACACGCTTGCACCCGCACCAACCGCAAGCACGCCAAAGGCAAGTGCAAATACACCGACCGCACCGCTTAACGCGAGTGCAGAGGTGACTACAGGGCGAACATCTGGCTCAATACGAAATTTCATGAATGATTAGGCGCCAATGCCTTTCAGCATGTCATCTGCTGCGGCCCATGGGTCAACCGTGTGATTCAACACCTGCTGTTCAAGGCCATCCCACTTCTCGCCTGTGCAAATTTCGCGTGCGCGCAATTCAAGGCGTCGCTCCACAATTGCGCGTAGCTCTTCACGCAACCGAAATGACCTACGTTGTGTGAGTTTTCCACTCGCCATGATGAATTCGCGATGTGCCAGCACGGTATTCCACAATTCGGAAACACCTTCGCCCGACACGGCAGACGTTTGCAGGATCGGTGGGCGCCAATCGTCGTGTCCAATGTCTGAGAGATCGAGCATCTGTTCTAAGTCGCGACGAGTTTCTTCCGCGCCTTTACGATCTGCTTTGTTGATCACGAAAATGTCTGCGATCTCCATGAGGCCGGCTTTGTTTGCTTGCACCGAGTCGCCCCAGCCTGGGTTCACCACAACAACCGTGGTGTCTGCCTTGCCAGCAATTTCAACTTCTACTTGACCAACGCCAACGGTCTCTACCAAGATCCACGGGCACCCAACTGCGTCAAGTAGATGAATTGCTTCGCTCGTTGCTAACGACAAACCACCAAGATGTCCGCGTGTTGCCATGCTGCGAATAAACACTCCAGCATCGGTTGCATGATCTTGCATGCGAACTCGGTCTCCAAGAATTGCTCCACCAGTAAATGGCGACGACGGATCTATCGCCAGTACTGCAACTTTGGTATCACTCGAACGTAAGTGGCCAATCGTCGCGCTCGTGAGCGTGCTCTTGCCTGCACCGGGTGCACCAGTAATTCCTACGGTGTAACCACTTCCGCTTTTCGGGTATGTGAGGCGCGCAATAGTTCGCGCATCTTCTCCGCCGCGTTCAATCAGCGACAACAATCGAGCAAGCGCACCGCGGTCCCCTGCAACAGCCAATTCAAAAAGCTGTGTTGGGTCTGTAATGCGCTGCGTCACGCCTTAAACCGCCACAACCTCGGTTACGCCATCAACGCGATCACGCATGATGCGCTCAATTCCGGCTTTCAATGTTTGGTCCGATGCTGGGCACGTTCCGCATGCACCAACGAGGGTTACCTTCACGATGCCAGTTGCTTCATCAACTTCTTTCAAGACAATGTCACCACCATCGGCTTGCAGTGCTGGACGAATAACTTCGATGGTCTCTTCAACCTGTTGCTGCATGCTCACTGAATGCTCCAATTCATCTTCAATCCTCTACGATACGGGGGTGCTTGCTCACCAAGGTGGTTGGGATGAAATCCTGCTCGTTGCAGGACCAATTCTCGTAATTGTGCTCGTGTTATGGAAGGCCACTCAGCGCGCTGAGCGCATTGCCGCCAAGCGCACAGCCGAATCTGGCGAAACCTCGGCTACGAACGCCGAGTAATTCGGGCTCCAAGGCCCGCCAAACGACCAACGAGGTCGTCGTACCCGCGATCAATGTGATGAATGTCGCTCACAATCGTTTGTCCTGTTGCAACCAATCCAGCAACTACTAGCGCAGCGCCCGCACGAATGTCCGGGGCATTCACCGGCGCACCGACTAACTGCTCCACTCCGCGCACCACAGCATGATGACCATCAATGCGCACATCGGCCCCAAGCTTCATCAATTCATCCACATACCGGAACCGACCGGGATACAAATTCTCGGTTGCAATTCCCGTTCCGTCCGAAACTGCCAACATGCCAACGAGCAGTGGCTTGTAGTCCGTCGCGATTCCTGGGTATGGAAGCGTTGCAAAATCAATCGCCCGCAATCGGTCTTGACATGTCACGTGCAGGCCATCTTGCTGCGGAGTAATGCCAACACCCATTTCCGAGAATCGATTGATGAGCATTTCCATGTGTTCGGCTCGTGCGCCGCGCACGAATACATCACCGCGAGTAACAGCGACCGCCGAAATATAAGTGGCAGCCTGCACGCGGTCATTCACCACTTCGTGATCGGTTGAGTGCAATTGATTTGGTTTCACTCCGGTAATCGATAAGCGATCGGTACCAATTCCTGCAATATTTGCGCCCATATCCACAAGCATGTTGCACAAGTCAACAATTTCTGGCTCGCGCGCTGCGTTATCGATAACCGTGACTCCATTTGCCAGAACAGCAGCAGTCAAAATGTTCTCGGTCGCGCCAACACTTGGAAACTTCAGCTCAATAGTTGCTCCATGCAAATCTTTTGCCGTCGCACGAATGCCATCTCTATTCAGTTCAAACGTTGCGCCCATCGCTTCTAAACCCATGACATGCAAGTCAATTGGTCGCGATCCAAAGTCATCGCCACCCGGCATCGCAATGTCTGCACTTCCATACCGACCCACAAGAGGACCCAGCACATTTATTGATGCCCGAATTCGGTCTACTTGTTCAAACGGGGCAACCGGAGTGATGTTTCCCGTATTGGTGAGTACTAGTTCGTGTGTGCCAACTCTTTTTGACTGCACTCCAAGTGCGCGCAATAGGTCGCACATCGTGTCAACGTCTGCAATATCGGGAACATTCGTCAGGCGGTACTCGCCTTCGGCAAGCAGGGTCACGGCCATCAGTTTGAGAACCGAATTCTTGGCTCCCGGAACCTGAACCTCGCCTCGCAGCGCTTCGGAATGCTCAACAACAATCTGCATGACGCAATCAGTATGCTCGCGCAGTGGCAACAAGTAGCACTTACCCCAAGAAATACAGCCGAATATGGGGTTTTTCGGCGCCTGAGCCACTGACCCCTCGGCAAAAAAGTGTGCTCAAACTGCTGTGGCTTGCCTGCCTTCCCGCCGCCTATGTGAACACCGTTTTTACGCAAACTGTTGCGTATGCATCGACTGAATTTCATATTTCAGAACAAGGTCAAGGTTTCGCCGCAGCCATCGTGCGCTGGGGAGTCATCATTGCAATTCCTATTGCTTCGTACGCCGACAAAGTGGGAAGGCGACGCGTCATCATTGGTCTTGCTTGGCTAGCGCCACTCATTATTTCTCTCGGTGCGCTTTCACCTTCGTTTGCATTTCTGGTTGCAACACAAACCATTGGCAGGCCACTCGGCATCGCGCTCACTGTATTTGTTTTGGTATTTGCCACAGAAGAAATGGGCACTAACACTCGTGCATGGGCGCTCAGTATTTTGGCTGTGGGCAGTGGTGTTGGCGCAGGTTCAGCAGTCGGCGCAATTCCTCTCGCCGGCATTTCCGAATCGTCATGGCGCTTGGTGTATCTCGTAGGAATTGCATGGTTGGCTGTGGCGTACGTGCTTACTCGTTCGCTTCCTGAGACCGAACGATTCCTCGCGCTTCACGAAGAGCAAATCCATCACACCGATGTGGAAACTCACATTCACCGCGACCGTTTGTGGTTACAAATTGCAGTCGCCGTGCTCACCAATGTGTTCGTTGCAACCGCATCTATCTTTCAATCTCGCTATCTCAAAGATGTGCGTGGATATTCCGCGTTTGAAATTTCCATGTTCATCACCATCACCACCATTCCAGCAACTTTTGGATTAGTGGCTGGTGGTCGCCTTGCCGACAAGATTGGACGCAAAGCCGTTGCCATTGCCACCGTGCCAACGGGAACCTTGCTGTTCGCTTCGTCATTTGCGGTGCATGGGCTCGCAATGTGGAGTGCGGCAATTTTCGGCGGAGTGCTTCTCGGAGTTTCATACCCTGCAATGGCGGTGTTTCGCAGCGAACTGTTCCCCACCGCACACCGCAACATGGCGTCAATTCTCATCATGGTTGCTTCGCTCATTGGCGGCAGTGTTGGGCTCATCTTCGCTGGATTCCTACTCGACAACGGCATGTCGTATGGCCGCGTCATGCTCACGTTTGCACTTGGCCCTGTCATCGTTGCGGCACTCGTTGCAGCGAAGTATCCCGAAACTGCACACCTCGAACTTGAAGACATCAATCCCGAGGATGCACACTTACACAGTTCCTAGCCAGTCCTTCAACAGTGTGGCCACGCGATCATCGTGACCCTTCAGTTCGTGTCGACCGCCTTCAATGAGATGAACAACAGGTGGCGACGGAAGCAGTGCAAATGCACTCGCCAACTCTTCTGGGGTGCCAAATTCATCACGAGTTCCGCTAATAAATAGGGCTTTTACGGCCAACCGCGGCAGGTGCTCGGTTCGTAATTGTTCAGGCTTTTTTGGCGGATGCAGTGGGTACCCAATGCACACCACTCCAGCAACGCTGAGTTGATCTTCACTATCGGAACTTGCCATGGTGCACATACGGCCACCCATCGAACGACCACCAATGACGAGCTCGGTTGTCTCGCATCCAAGTTCACGGGCGAATGCACGCACTTCGTCTTTTACACACTGCACCAACACTGGCGCCTTGTCAGGAAACTTCTTGCCTGCTGTGCGATATGGAAAATCAACTCGCAACACTGGCAGAGGGCTGAGATGATTCTCAATGGCAATAAGCGCAGCATGATCACGACTGCTACCCGCACCAGGAAACAGCACTACCCCGCGCACGACCATGACGTTATGAACTCAGCAACACGCGGCGAGCTTCACTCAAATCGTTGATGCTGGCGCTTGCTGTGCGCGAATCGCCGCCGTGGTCTGGGTGCACATCACGCAAACTCTCACGGAATCGAACTTGAATTTCGCGCTTCGAAGGCTTCACCGTTCCCGGTGGGAAGCCGAGCATCTCCAGTGCCCACGCACGTGGGTCTGCCATTGCGGCAATGGTCGATGCATTGCTGCCTGCCAAGTACGCGACAAAAGTTTGGTTCAATGGCCCGCGCCACTTCATGGCCTTCAACAACATGGGTGCAAGTTTTTTACGAATGCTTGGGTCTAGTCGTTCCAATACATACACGGCACCAAGCACATGTTGCAGCGGTGTTCCGCCTTCAGAAAACTCGAAGCGAATGGAATCGTTTTCGCCAATCATGCGATGCACGCTTCGAGCAAGCCCATGTCTGTCTGTCTGAAAGCGATGTCGCAACCGTGGCTGCACAATGCGCTCACCCTGTTCAATTTGTGAAATCAAACGATGCACATCGGGAATCAAATCTTCATGAACACTTCCCGCATGTGCGGCAACAATTGCTCCGAGTAAAATTCCACCAAGACCAGGTGTTGGATCGATTGGCAAATTCAGTCCGCCAAGTGACAATCGGCGTGTTGGAGTAATTGGCCTGGAGTGCCAAAACTCCACTTCGGCTAGAACTTCAGATAGACCCGAAGTCTCAGTTGTTGTCATCTACAAAAGTTACGCCACGACTGTCAATGGAGTCCAAGCAAGAGTCAACAACTGCTTCAACTCCGATGGGAACCAGCAACATGGTGCCATCCCAGCGGTAACCGATGTCCAAATTGTCCAGCATGTCGCACAGTTGCTTGCGCTCGCCTTCCGACCATTCATCAAGTTCATATTCGGTGATGTTGTCTTCACCCGAATCGTCGTCGTCGCCATCATCAAGATTGTCGAGTTCGTCTTCAATTTCGTCCAAAATTGCGTCAACAACCTGTTCGGTGTCTTGTGCAACCAACAGCTCTGGGCCATCCCATGAGTGGGCAACTTCTGCATCGGCAAGTGCTGCCGCAACATCGGCTCGATCGTCAACCGACCAGTCAGAAAGGTCGTAACGCGTGGTGAGCGCCTCTGGGTCTTTGGGGTTCCATTCGCTCATAACCCGAACGCTACTTCGTTTCAGTCCAAATACGAATTGCGACTAGATTTTGTGCCATGCCAGCACGTGAAAGACCAGACCGCAACCTCGCAATGGAACTGGTGCGCGTCACCGAATCCGCAGCTCTCGCCGCCTCAAGGTGGGTGGGACGAGGTGACAAGAATGCAGCCGACGGCGCAGCGGTAGACGCCATGCGCAACGTGCTTGACACAGTCAGCATGGACGGCATTGTGGTCATTGGTGAAGGCGAAAAAGATGAAGCCCCAATGCTCTACAACGGCGAGCGTGTTGGTAATGGCAGCACGCCAAACACCGATGTTGCAGTAGACCCAATTGACGGCACAACCCTCACATCGCTTGGTCGCGGAAACGCACTTTCCGTCATTGCAGTTTCCGAGCGCGGCTCCATGTTTAACCCTGGTCCATGCGTGTACATGGACAAGATCGCTGTTGGTCCTGAAGCGGCGCACGCAGTAGACCTTGACTGGTCACCAACAAAGAACCTCCAAGAAGTTGCGCGCGCGACCAAGAAGCTCGTGAGCGAACTCACCGTCATGATTCTTGAGCGTGACCGACACAACGACCTCATTGCTGAGGTTCGTTCAACCGGTGCACGCATTCGTCTCATTTCCGACGGCGACATTTTTGCTGCAATTGCAGCCGCTTCACCAGAAGTTGGCGTCGACATTTTGTTCGGCATTGGCGGAACTCCAGAAGGCGTTGTGGCGGCAGCCGCATTGAAATCAATGGGCGGCGAAATCATTGGTCGACTGCATGCACGTGACGATGCAGAACGCAAGGCCGCCGAAGCTGCAGGTTACGACCTGAGCAAGGTGCTCACTACCGACGACCTCATTAGCGGCGAAGACATCTTCTTTGCCGCAACGGGCGTCACCGATGGCGAGCTATTGCGTGGCGTGCGTTACGACGCATACGGCGCACGCAGCCACAGTTTGGTTATGCGCAGTCGCAGCGGAACCATCCGTTACATCGACACACATCATCGCCACGATCGCCTCGCGGCATATTCGTCAACCGACAGTAAATAAGCTCTGTTTAGCGGCGCATAAATAGGCCGATAAACCAACGGCCCACACTGCGGGGCAACACATCGGTAATACCGACCAACGTCTTATACAAAATTCCTGGCACCACGATTGGCTTGCCCTTAATAACGCCATTAATGCCCGTGCGCGCAACCAACTTCACCGAAGTCCAAGCAACTGCAGGGAATTTGCTCTCATATTTGCTGGTGTTTGACACCGATTGAAATTCAGTTTTGGTTAAGCCTGGGCACAATGCCGTAATGCGAATGCCAGTGTTTGCAAGCTCTTGATGCACCGCTTCGGTGAAACTGGTGACAAATGCTTTTGTTGCTGAATACACAGCGAGTCCTGGCTGAGCCTGGAAGCTGGCGACACTGGACACGTTCAAGATGTACCCGCGACCGCGCGGCAACATGAGGTTTACTGCAGCACTCGTTATGCGCATGAGCGCAACCACATTTAGTTGCACTTCATTTGCCAAACGATTTGGGTCAATGCGGTGCATCGGTCCAGAAGTTCCAAAACCTGCGTTGTTCACCACGAAATCAACAGGTGGCTTCGAGGTATCGCGCAAGCGTGCTTCTACTGCAGCCACACCGTCAGTCGTCAACAAATCGGCGGTCAACACTTCAACGTTCTTGTATTGATCGGCAATGGTTTGTAGGCGGTCACCACGACGTGCAACGAGCACCATAGGCACTCCTGCTTTACCCAACATATGCGCCATCTGTTCGCCGATGCCGCTTGAAGCACCCGTAATGAGTGCTTGCGTAAATGGATAGTTAGTGCGCGGCACGCGTCTCGGTTAGGCCGCCAGCAGCGGACAATCGTGCATGCGCACGGCGCAATGCAGATTCGACGGTTGCATCATGTTCGCCACGGCTTGCAGCCTCAGCACGCTCTAGTGCTGCACGTGCACGCTTGATGTCAATTGCTTCTGCAAGTTCTGCAGAGTCAGAAAGAATCGTCACGTGGTCTGGCGCAACCTCTACGAAGCCGCCATGCACTGCGAGGTCTTGTACTTTGCCATCCGACAAGTAGATACGCGTGTGGTTTTCGGTCAGTGCTCCAAGGAACGAAATGTGCCCTGGCAAGAATGCGATTTCGCCACCGTCGAGTGTGCGAGTGATGACCTGCTTGGCCTCACCAGAAAACAGCACACGCTCAGGCGAAACCACCTCTACGCGAAGAGCACCAGTTGAAGCCATTATGAAGCGTTCTCCTGCAGTGACTTCGCCTTTGCGAGCACTTGGTCTACGCCACCAACGTTCAAGAAGGCCTGCTCTGGAATTTCGTCCAAGTCGCCCTTAATGATCGCTTCGAAGCTTTCTACAGTCTCGTCAGTCTTTACGTATTCACCCTTCAAACCGGTAAACACTTCAGCAACGAAGAACGGCTGCGACAAGAATCGCTGTACTTTGCGAGCACGCGAAACGGTGAGGCGGTCTTCTTCTGAAAGTTCGTCGAGACCCAAGATGGCAATGATGTCTTGCAATTCCTTGTAGCGCTGCAGAATTTCCTGCACCTTACGAGCAGTTGCATAGTGACGATCGCCAACAACTTCTGGCGACAAAATTGTCGACGTTGAAGCAAGTGGGTCCACTGCAGGGTAAATACCAAGCGATGCGATTTGGCGTGACAACTCGGTGGTTGCATCCAAGAACGTAAAGGTGGTGAACGGTGCCGGGTCGGTGTAGTCGTCGGCAGGTACGTACACAGCCTGCAACGAAGTGATCGAACGACCACGTGTCGAGGTAATGCGCTCCTGCAACTGGCCCATTTCGTCAGCAAGCGTTGGCTGGTAACCCACGGCTGAAGGCATACGTCCAAGCAGTGTTGATACTTCTGAACCAGCCTGTACGTAACGGAAAATGTTGTCTACGAACAACAACACGTCTTGGTTGCGTACGTCGCGGAAGTACTCAGCCATGGTGAGTGCCGAAAGTGCAACGCGAAGTCGAACTCCAGGTGGTTCGTCCATTTGGCCGAACACGAGAGCTGCCTTTTCGAACACTCCCGACTCTTCCATTTCCATGCGCAAGTCGGTGCCTTCACGTGTGCGCTCGCCTACTCCGGCGAACACTGACACACCACCGTGGTTTGAGGCCACGCGGTTAATCATTTCGGTGATCAGAACGGTCTTACCTACACCTGCACCGCCGAACAAGCCGATTTTTCCACCAGCAAGGTATGGGGTGAGCAAGTCGATGACCTTAATTCCGGTTTCAAACATGCGACGGCTTGGCTCGAGAGCTGCGAAGTCTGGTGCTGGACGGTGAATGTCCCAACGCTCAATGTCTTTGAAGTCGTCGTTGTTTCCATCCAGGCAATCGCCCCACACGTTCCATACGTGACCAAGTGTCTTGTCACCTACTGGAACTTGAATGCCGTGCCCTGTGTTGCGCACTGGCGTACCGCGGCGCAAACCGTCAGTTGGCTTCATGCACACAACGCGCACTCGGCTGTTACCCAACTGCTGGGCAACTTCAGCCAACACCTTGACGTCTTTGCCGTCTGAAGTGATGGTGAATTCCAGCGCTTGGTTCAGCTCTGGCAATGATCCACGTGGAAACTCCACGTCGATAACTGGTCCTGCAATCGCGACGACCTTTCCGTCTTTCAATGCAGTTGATGATGTTGTGCTCATGTTGTGCTCCTATTTCTCAAACTATTAAGCGGACTTGCCAGAGCCGAGTGCTTCAGCGCCGCCCACAATTTCCATAATTTCTGTTGTAATCGAGTCTTGACGCGCACGGTTCATAATGCGCGAGAGTGTCTTAATCAGTTCTTCCGCGTTGTCGGTTGCCGACTTCATTGCGCGCTGACGTGCAGCGTGCTCGCTGGCGGCTGCGTTAAGCAATGCTGCGTACACGCGAGCTTCAACGTAACGAGGCAACAATGTTTCAAGAATGACCGACGGATCTGGTTCAAATTCGTAATCGCTATTTGCGGCCGACTTACCATCGCCACCTGTAACTACATCTTGTTCAAGCGGAACGAGTGGACGTCGAACGACTTCCTGGGTTCCTGCAGAAACGAAACGTGTGTACACCAGTTCGACGCGATCAATGATTCCCTTGACATACAAATCAACTACGTACTCGCCAATTGCTTTTGCATCTGCATAGCCAGGTGCATCAGAAAAACCAGCGAAACCAGTGCCAATTTTGTATCCGCGGAAACGGAAGTAGCCCTCGGCCTTGCGACCAACTGGAACAACCAAGTAGTCCTTGCCAGCAAGAACGTCGGCCTTCACTTCACCTTCGGTTGCACGCAACACACCAGAGTTATAACCACCACACAAACCACGGTCAGCAGTAATGGCCACATAACACGTGGTCCTAATTTGCTCGCGAGTCTTCAGGAACGGTGATTCACTTCCGGCACCGCTTGCAGCCAAGTCTTTGACCACTTCGGTGATGCGCTCGGAATATGGAACAGCGGCAATTACACGTTGCTGGGCTTTGACGATGCGCGAAGCAGCGATCAACTCCATTGCACGTGTAATTTTCTTCGTCGCCTGCACGGAACGAATTCGTCCGCGCAGAATACGCTCTTGACCGCCAGCCATCTAATTACTCCGTTGCGAGTGTCTTGGCGCTTGCAGCGTCACCAACTTCGCCAGCAGATGTGGCGGTTGGATCAGCGCTTGCCGATGCGGATGAAGTGACGAATGAAGCCTTGAATGACTTCACGATGTCGGCGAGATCCTTTGGCACATCGGCCTTAGGGTCTTGACGAATTCCTGCCAACACTGATGAATGACGGGTACGCATGTGATCGAGAAGCTCGTTCTCGAAACGACGTACGTCGCCAACTGCAATGTCGTCCAAGTAACCCTTGGTACCAGTGAAAATTGAAACTACTTGTTCCTCAACTGGCATAGGGCTGTTGAGTGGTTGCTTCAGCAATTCCACCAAGCGGTAACCGCGTTCAAGCTGTGCCTTCGAAATGGCATCGAGTTCAGAACCAAATGTGGCGAATGCTTCAAGTTCACGGAACTGAGCAAGGTCGAGCTTCAGTGTTCCTGAAACGCTCTTCATTGCTTTGATCTGTGCAGCACCACCTACGCGCGATACCGAGATACCTACGTCTACTGCCGGACGAACACCTGACTTAAAGAGGTTGTCCTGCAAGTACACCTGGCCATCAGTAATCGAAATCACGTTGGTTGGAATGTAAGCCGATACGTCGCCAGCCTTGGTTTCAATTACTGGCAATGCAGTAAGTGAACCCGCGCCGTTTGCGTCGCTCAACTTTGCAGCACGCTCAAGCAAGCGGCTGTGTAGGTAGAACACGTCTCCTGGATACGCTTCGCGGCCCGGTGGACGACGAAGAAGCAACGACATCTGACGGTAGGCCTCAGCCTGCTTCGACAAGTCGTCGTACACAACAAGTGCGTGCTCGCCGTTTTCCATCCAGTGCTGACCCATTGCGCAACCTGCATACGGTGCCAAGTACTTAAACGGTGCTGGGTCAGATGCTGGTGCAGCAACAACCACGGTGTATTCAAGTGCTCCGTATTGGCGAAGTACTTCAACAGTTTGTGCAACGGTTGAACCCTTTTGACCAATTGCTACATAAATGCACTTCACGCCAAGTCCGCGCTGGTTAATGATGGTGTCAATTGCGATGGTGGTCTTGCCGGTCTTACGGTCACCAATGATGAGCTCGCGTTGTCCGCGGCCAATTGGAGTCATCGCGTCGATCGACTTGATTCCTGTCTGCAACGGCTCGTGCACTGGCTTGCGACCCATAATTCCTGGCGCCTGAATTTCTACACGGCGTGAAATTGATCCGACGATGTCGCCTTTGCCGTCGATTGGCGTGCCGAGTGCGTTAACAACGCGACCCAACATTGCGTCACCAACTGGTACCGACAAAATGTTGCCGGTTGACTTCACTGGCTGACCTTCTTCAATGTGATCGGCGTCGCCGAGAATTACGGTTCCGATTGAGTCTTCGTCGAGGTTCAACGCGAGACCAACGATTCCGCCTTCAAACTCGAGCAATTCGTTTACAGCGCAGTCTGGCAAGCCGCTTACGCGCGCAATACCGTCGCCCACTTCAGTCACGCGACCAACGGTGCGTGCTTCGGTTGACGACTGGAAGCCATCGAGACTCTTATTAATCGCTGCCGCAATGTCACTTGCGGAGAGTGTTAGTTCAGCCATGTGTTTGTCCTTTCAGAACGAAATCAGATTCGGGTCTTCAAATTGTCGAGGCGGGTGCGAACAGTGTCGTCAATAACTTTGTCGCCAACTGTGGCAACAAGTCCACCGATGACGCTTGGGTCAACAACAACTTTCAAGTTCACTGTTTTGCCAGTTGCCTTGCTGAGCGCTGCAGCCAAACGAGTTTGTTGATCGTCGGTGAGTGCAACTGCGCTGCGTACTTCAGCGAGGTCTTGGTTATTGCCAGCAGATGAAAGCGCAATGACTTCATCAAATACTGCAGGCAATTCGCGAACCTGGCCACTGGCAACGATCATTGACACGATCTGCACGGTTGCGCGGTTTGCGCGAGTGCCGATCAACTGCTCAACAACTTGCAAACGACGCTCGGATGGAATGGTTGCATCGCCTAGAACATTGCGCAATTCATCGCTCGACTCGTATGCGCGTGCAACTGCATACAGCTCATTGCTAATTGCATCGGCAGCACCTTCGGCCTGCGCAATGGCAAACAATGCCTGTGCATATGCCTTTACTTTTGCGTTACTCATCGCCCTGCTCCAACCTTCGAAATGAAGTTTTCTACGAGATCCTTGTGGATCTGTTCATTCATCGTTGCGGCAACCACAATTGGCGTTGCGCGCGATGCAAGAACTGAAATTTCATTACGCAATTCGTCTGATCCGCGTCCACGTGCAGCAGAAATTTCTGCTTCTGCTTTCGCTTCAAGTTCGGCAATTTCTGCAGTCATGCGTGTACGACCTTCGGCCAACACTGCAGATGCTTGTGCGTCTGCTTCAGCCAAAATTCGTGCACGCTCTCCAGCAACATCGCCCAATGCCTTGCGAATATTCTGAGCATCGCCTTCTGCAGTTACCTTTGCGGCTGCTGCATCGTCGAGCTCTTTCTGAATTTTCTCAGTACGAGCCGAAAAGCTCTTCTTGATCATTGGTCCAGCGAATTTCACCAACGCGCTCACAACGATGACTGTCGACAAACCGCCGTAAATAATTTCGGCGTTTTCCGGCAATATCCAGCTGTGTGTCTGGGTTGGGTCTTCGCTCGCCAACAATGAAATGACGTGCGCAATCATGAACGTGCTCCAGTCTGCATAACTTGTTGCACGGCTTTCTGAACCACACTCGCGTCAGGAGACTTGCCCACTGCAAGCTGCGTGGTGTGTTCAGTTACCGATGCAACGGCTGCGGCCACTTGGTCGCGTACTGCGTTGCGTGCTGCTTCAAGTTCTGCTTCTGCTGCTGCGCGCTTCGTAGCGATGCGTGCGTTGGCTTCTGCAATCTTGCTGCCGCGTTCTTGATCCAATGTTTGGCGTGCCTTGTCGACGCGTGCTGCTGCTTCGGCGCGAACCGTTGCAATTTCAGCCTCGTACTTCGACACGTCCGACTTTGCGGCCGATCGAGTTGAGTCGGCCGACTCAAAGTCTTCGCGAATGCCGTTGTAACGAGCGTCCATTCCCTTTTTGATTCGAGGGAACAAGAACACGCGCATGATGACCAGGAACACGAGGAACGAACCAGCACCCCAGATGAGCTCTTTGCCCTCTGGTGCAATCGGGTTCGGACCCGTGGTTTCAGCAGCGGTCGCTTCTGTTCCGCCTGTAGCGGTATCAGAAGCAACGCGTACCTGAACCAGGCCACCTTGCAGTGTCGTTACGAGAACTCGCATTGGATCAGGCGAACTTCAACAGAATGAAGGCAACGAAGCCGATAAGTGCAAGAGCTTCGGTAAATGCAACACCAAGGAACATGGTGGTGCGGACCATACCTGCGGACTCCGGCTGACGTGCCATTGCTTCAATAGCCTTACCGAAAATCATTCCGATTCCGATGCCAGGTCCGATTGCTGCGAGACCGTATGCAAGACCCGCCATCTGTGCAGCGGCATTTGCCTTTGCTTCAGCTGGTGTGAGTTCTGCTGCAACGCGAATGCTCGCGTGTGCGATTCGTGTTAACGCTTCCATTTTTTATCTCCTGTTTAGTTGTTTAGTTTTTTGTGGGTATCTGTCGGTATTCGATCTATCTGAATTAATGCTCTGGGTGCGTTGCCCCACCGATGTACACCGCGGTGAGAACCGTGAAGATGTACGCCTGGAGGAATGCAACCAAGATCTCAAAGCCCGTCAAGAAGATGAGCAGGGCGAATGGCAAAACGCCAATTGGCACGAGGAAGAATTTTTGTGTCTGTGCCTGAATAAGTGCCTGTGTAAGCAAGGCGAAAATAACCAACAAAAGGTGACCAGCAAGCATGTTGGCGAAAAGTCGAACTGCCAACGAGAACGGACGAACAACCAGAGTTGAGATGAGTTCGATTGGCGTCACCAAGATGTACAGCGCTTTTGGAACTCCCGGTGGGAACAACACGTTCTTGAAGTAACCAAAGAAACCTTGGTGCTTAATGCCTGTTGCGTTGAACACCACCCACACGAGTAACGCCATGAATGCAGGAATACCCATGCGAGCAGTTGCTGGCATTTGAATGAACGGAATAATTCCTGGCAGGTTGCACAAGTAAATGAACACGAACATCGTGAGCAAGAACGGCGTCCAACCCATTCCGTCTTTGCCCATGGTTTCCATGATGATGTTCTTCTCAATGAACTCAACGATGATCTCGGCCAAGTTGCGGCTTCCCTTTGGAGCCTTGCGCGCATCTTTCATTGCTGCAACAAGGAACAATGCTGTTCCAATGACCGCAGACAAAATTGCGATGATGACAACTTTGTTGATGCCCGGAACAACATCTTTCCAACGAAGAATGGTGTTGATTGGAGGGAAGCTGAAACCTCGCCCCGAGCCTTCACCAAGAATTACTGCAATTTGGTTTAAGAACACTGTGATCCTGCTTTATCGACTAGTTACTTGTTGAATCTTGAACGGTGGGGCTTGCTACATGTTTTGGCTTGAGTCCGGGGAAAGCAAGCGACAAAGAAATATAACGCATTTCCCAGAAGAGCAACCCAACGTGAGTAATGACAATAGTCATGCACAATGGCACGAGTTCAACCCACGTCGCATTACGGACAAAAAATACGGCCGCGGCGATTACCGCTAGACGAAAAATGTAACCAAACAGCGTTGCACCCATCATGAGGGCGTACGAAATACGGGCGGTGTAGGACACCATCCAGGCTGCAACTGCAAAATTCCCCAGCACCAAAACGACGCCGTATGCACCCGACCATGCACCGTTCACTCCCCAAAACACTGCGCTCAGTCCAATCAAGATGGGGGCAACAATTGAGCCGTGCTTAATAATGTCGCGCACAATCGCAGCCTCGGGCGCTGGGCCTTGGTCATTCATCGAAAGAATTGACACGTACTGAGGATCGTCAGTTTTCACTGAGGCTCCTGTCGCGTTGGTGCGCCATTGACGCACTCGAGCGCTGTTCTTCAAGCGTTTTCATGCGTCCGTCGTACGTGTAATACATGCGGATGAAGTTGCCGACAACTGAAAACACCACCAACGCAATGGTCACGATCGGCATTGTTCCTACTTGCGAGTCAATGACCAGGCCAACAACGGTAAACACCAACACGCTCAGCGCCATCTCTGGGCCTCGACCGAGTGTGTCACTCATGCCGGATTCCAATGCCTTCTTGGGCACCAACTTCTTAGGAAAGAACTTCAACGAGAAAATGCCCCTCAGGCTCGAACCGCTTGTGAAACTAAGTACAAACTAGTTTGAGGCCGCCAAATCGACCAAACCGGTCGTGCGTTTGTGCTCTATTCGGCTGTTTCGTGGGGGCGCCAACGGGGGTGCAACACCGTAAATGCCGCCAGAACAATGGCCGCGGCGAGCAAGGGCCAGAAGTTGGGCTTTGTCGAAATAAGCGCCGGGTACAAAGCAATGGTCGACAGCAGTGCCGTCCAGGCCCACAAAATAACCACGGCACGACGAGGCCCATGCCCAAGGGCAATCAGTCGGTGATGCAAGTGTCCGCGGTCGGCAGTAGCAAAACCTTGCCTGCTTACCGTGCGTCGCAGAATGGCAAACAGCACGTCGAAGAATGGCACGCCAAGAATGAGCAGTGGAATAAACAACGGCGCAATAAAGAAATACGTTTGCCCGCTCACACCTTGTAGCTGTGGGTCAGCTCTGCCTCCAACAACGCTGGTGGACACTGCCATCAGCAGACCGAGCATTAGTGCGCCAACATCGCCCATGAAAATTCGCGCAGGGTTGAAGTTGTACGGCAAGAAGCCTAAACAAATTCCAAGCGTGATGATGGCAATGAGTGGACCAATGTTTGGTTGTGCGAGCAAACCTTGATCTGCAAGATGTTTGCTGTACACAAAAAATGTTGCAGCAGCAATTGCAACAATTCCTGTCGCTAGTCCATCAAGTCCGTCAATCAAGTTGATCGCTTGAGTCATTCCTAATAGCCACAGCACGGTGAATAGTGGAATCCAATCGTTAGATAACACGAACACGTCAAGGAATGGCACGCGGAAATAAAACATGGTTACGCCGAACCACACCAGCACAAGCGCAACTACCACTACTCCAGTCACTTTCATTGGCGCAGACAAATCACGAATGTCATCGGCAAAACCAAGCGCAGTGATTAAACACGCTGCGAGAACAACGCCGATCAATTCGGAGTTGCCAGAAATGACTGGCGAGAAACGATCCATTCGCCACGCAAGTATGAGCGCAGCAACAAGTCCACCAATGAATGCCAAGCCGCCAACGTTTGGAGTTGGCACCGGGTGTGCACGTCGTTCGTCTGGTTCAGCCATCCATCGACGCTTGCGGGCATAACGCTCGACAAGCGGAGTAAGGATTGCTGTTACCACCGCGGCGCATAGGCCAACGATCAGATAGCCGGTGAGATCAATCACGCACGCTTTGGGTACACAGGGAACTTGGCGCACAACGCAGCAACCTTGGCGCGAACTTCCGCCACCGCTGCAGGGTTGTTGCGATTACGCAATGTTGTTGCGATGTATTCCGCAATCAACGCCATCTCAGGCTCTTTCATGCCCTGTGTTGTTACTGCTGGCGTTCCAATTCGCACACCACTGGTAACGAACGGACTACGCGGATCATTTGGAATGTTGTTCTTGTTCAACGTGATTCCTGCTTCATCTAAAACGAGTTGCGATTCTTTGCCTGTGAGTTCGGCATCAAATGGTTGCAAGTCCACCACCATCATGTGCGTGTCGGTTCCGCCCGAAACCAAGCGGAATCCCTGCTTTGACAGGGCTTCTGCAAGCGCCGAAGCATTCTTCACAATTTGCTGTGCGTAGTCCTTAAAGCTTGGCTGCATTGCTTCATGAAACGCAACGGCCTTTGCTGCAACTGCGTGTTCAAGTGGTCCGCCTTGGCTTCCCGGAAACACTGCCTTGTCAATTGCTGCTGCATGGGCGGCAGTGGTCAAAATACAACCGCCACGCGGACCGCGCAACGTTTTGTGCGTGGTGAACGTAACCACGTCGGCGTACGGCACTGGATTCGGATGCGCGCCACCTGCAACAAGACCAGCGATGTGTGCAATGTCAAACATCATGAGCGCGCCAACTTCGTCAGCAATGGCACGGAATGGCTGTGGTTCTAGTCTGCGCGGATATGAAGTGGTTCCCGCAACGATCATCTTCGGCTTGTGCTTAATTGCAAGGTCGCGAATTTGATCGAAGTCCAAACGCTCGTCGGTTGCACCAACGCGGAACGATTGAAAGTTGTACAAAATTCCCGATGCGTTCACTGGTGAACCGTGGGTGAGGTGACCGCCGTGATCAAGACTCAGGCCAAGCACAGTGTCGCCAGGCTTAATGAGTCCCAGATACACCGCCATGTTTGCGCTTGCTCCGGAGTGAGGCTGCACGTTGGCGTGTTCTGCACCAAACAACTTCTTTACACGCTCAATTGCCAGCGCTTCAATGTCGTCAACAACTGCGTTGCCACCGTAGTAACGCTTGCCTGGGTAACCCTCTGCGTACTTATTGGTAAGCACCGAACCGGTTGCTTCCATCACGTCTGGTGATGTGAAGTTTTCGCTGGCAATGAGTTGTAAACCAGTATTTTGACGTTCGCGTTCTTTATCGATCAATCCAAAAACTTCGGTGTCTCTCTGAGTCTCTGACGGCCAAGGCATTAGCGCGCTCCTTCTTGTTGTTCAATTTCTGCAAGCTGTGCAACTCTGCGCTCATGACGTCCACCTTCAAACGGTGTTGTCAAAAACTTTTCCACGATTTGTTCTGCTAATTCAAAACTCACTACTCGCCCACCCATACTCAACACGTTTGCATCGTTATGTGAGCGGGCCATTTCTGCCAAGTACAAGTCGTTACATAATGCGGCGCGAACGCCATGCACTTTGTTCGCTGCAATCTGTTCGCCCTGACCGCTTCCGCCCATGACGATGCCAAACTCTGCTTTGCCATCTCGCACATCGCGTGCAGCAGCTGCACAAAATGGCGGGTAGTCAACGCTTTCCGTGGAATCTGTTCCGTGATCAATGACCGTGTGGCCAGCCTTCGACAACACAGCCAATAGATGCTGTTTCAGTTCGAAGCCAGCGTGGTCAGAACCAAGGGCAATAATGCGGGGTGTAAGTGAAGAATTCATCAGAGATACCGCAAGCGAGCATAGGTCACGTAGCCATTACCCAATAGATCGCTTGCAAACATTGAAAAGTAGAGTTTGTGAAGTGACGCTCGACCCACGCACCCCTGTACTTGTTGGGCAAGGCCAAATTTCGCAACACGAAGATGATCTATCCGTCGTGCTCGGCCCGACACAACTCATGGCGCAGGCCGTTCATGCCGCCATTGCAGATGCAGGAGTAACTGCGCTTGGCACTATCGATGCGCTGCACGTATTGCGTTCGCTCTCAAATCGCGAGCCGAACCCGGGGCGAAGCATTGCTCGCGAACTCGCACTCGACGTTCGCGTAACGGGTCTCACTCCACACGGCGGAAACCTTCCACAATCACTCGTGAACTATTCGGCATTGGCAATTTCTCGTGGCGAGTTCGACATGGTGATCCTCACCGGCGGAGAAGCATCGCGCTCTCGCCGACGGGCCAAGCAATCTGAAGTGCAACCGCAGTGGATGAACGCATCACCAGAATCTTCGACAGATGAAGCGCCAACTGCCGTGGGTGATGAGTTAGTCATGAACCATGAAGCTGAACTCGCTCTCAAGATTGCACTCCCTATCCAGATCTACCCGATGTTCGAAACCGCATTGCGTGCAGCAGCGCAGCGTTCGGTGCATGACCACCAGCAATTAATTAGCGAACTGTGGTCGCGATTCAGCAAAGTTGCAGAAGGCAACCCAAATGCATGGCTGCACAAGTCGTACACACCAGAACAGATTCGCACCGCTTCACCAACTAACCGAATGGTCGGCTTCCCGTATACGAAACTCATGAATTCAAACAACGATGTCGATATGTCGGCCGCACTTGTTTTGTGTTCTGTAGAACGTGCAACCGCGCTTGGTATTGCGCGTGACAAATGGGTGTTCCCGCAAGCAGGAACCGACTGCCACGAACATAACTTCATTTCTCATCGCTGGTCGTTCACCGATACGCCAGCAATTCGTTTGGGTGGCGAACAACTGCAAACACTCACAGGCAAGCACGCGAGTGAATACGACTTCATCGACTTGTACTCGTGCTTTCCTTCAGCAGTTCAACTTGGCGCACAGTCACTTGGTCTCAGCTTGAACCAACAACTCACCTCAACCGGCGGGTTGTCGTTTGCAGGCGGGCCTTTCAATAACTACGTAATGAACGCCATTGCCACAACGATGCTTAAAGTTCGTGAACAGCCAGATACTCACGGCTTCGTGTGGGCAAATGGTGGGTACGCCACCAAGCATGCATTCGGTGCATACGCAACAACGCCACCGAAAAACGGTTTTGCGCATTCGTCTCCCCAAAACGAAGTTGATGCATTGCCAAAGCGCCAAGTAGCAAGTGCTGTCGAAGCAGTTGGCCCGGCAAAACTTGAGGCCTACAGCGTGATGCACGGACGCGACGGAAACCCAGAAACGATTTGCGCCTCGGTCATCCTCCCCGACTCACGACGCGCATGGGCAACATCGAACGACTCTCAACTTGCATCCGAGATGTGCGAACGCGAATGGGTTGGCGTTCCGGTGCGACTAGACGATTCGGGAACACTGCTCGCATGACCGACACGTTCCCTCGGCAGTATGCGCGAACTCAGCGCCTCACCCTTGGTGAACCGCGAAACATTGTTGTTTCTCCAGATGGAAAGCGAGTGCTGTTTCTTCGCTCGGCAGCAGGACACGACACTGTCAATTCGTTGTGGTTGTGTCACACAGAACGCAACACCGAAACATGTATTGCCGATATCCGTGCACTACTCGCGGGAACGAATTCAGAAAATGAATCGACGCAAGAGCGTGCTCGTCGGGAACGCGCACGCGAAGGCGCAGCCGGAATCGTTTCCTTTTCATGCGATAGCGAAGTTCACCACGTTGCCTTTGCCGTAAGCGGTCGCCTGTTTGTGAGCGACATGCACAATGCCCATGAAATTGTGGTTAACAACCCAGCGCCGGGAACCATGTACGACGCACGCATTAGCCCAGATGGCAAACACATTGCTTATGTGCGCGGAAACGCACTGTTTGTGTGCGACATGCAGGGCAACGAAGAGAGCCTTACGGGTGAAACAGCAACTGATGTCACGTGGGGCGTTGCCGAGTTTGTTGCCGCAGAAGAAATGAATAGGCAACGCGGTTACTGGTGGTCGCCGAATAGCGATTCACTCGTTGTCGAACGCGTAGACAACTCCCCAATTGAACTGATCACCATTGCCGACCCATCGCAACCAACGGCAGAACCGCAAACGCGTAGGTATCCATTTGCTGGAACCAACAATGCACGCACCTCGCTACACATCATCGATCTGGGTTCGAAGGCAACTCCTATTAACTGGGATGCAGAAGCATTCGAATACCTCGCGTCTGTGCAATGGAACAAGGCAGGTCTCATCATCTCGGTCATGTCGCGCGATCAAACGTTGCTCGACATTCGCAGAGTGAACCTTGCAAGTGGCGAAACAGAATCTCTGCACGTTGAGCGCGACGACAAATGGGTTGAATTGGTTGCTGGCGGGCCATTGCTGGTTGCCGAAAATACGTTGCTGTGGTGCGGAGAGCGCAATGGTGCACGCGCCATTCTGCTAAACAACGCTGCAATTACACCGCCACACATTCAGGTGCGCGGAATACTCAATGCCAATGCCGAGCATGTGACGTTTTCGGGCAACCCGCTAGACCAACCTCACGTGCTGCACGCATGGACCGTGAACCTTGCAACTCATGATCTGACTCAACTCACCCACGATGACGGCGTGCATTCGGTTGCCACTGCTGGCGACACCATTGTGGTTCGCAGCGCAACCATGCAGCACCCGCGGTCGCAAACATTGGTGAACAACCACCACGAATTGGTAAATAACGCCGAACAATCACTGCTCAGCGTCAATGTGTCGTTTCACAAAGTCGGCAAACGAAACATCAGCACTGCAATTGTGTTGCCTGAAAATCACGACGGTTCCGCGCTTCCCGTGCTGTTCGATCCCTACGGTGGCCCGCATGCGCAACGCGTGGTGTCAAGCAGCATGGCGTTTACTGCTGCTCAGTGGTTTGCCAACCAGGGTTTCTGTGTGGTCATTGCCGACGGAAGCGGCACACCAGGGCGCGGAAGCGAATGGGAACGCGAGGTGTATCACGACCTTGCAACCACCGTGCTCAACGATCAGATCGATGTACTTGCGCACTTGCACGAAATTGCCCCGTGTGCCGATACAACACGAGTAGCAATTCGCGGTTGGAGTTTCGGTGGTTACTTGGCAGCACTTGCCGTGCTGCGAGCACCACAGCATTTTCACGTTGCAATTGCAGGCGCCCCAGTTACCGAATGGAAGCTGTACGACACGTTTTATACCGAGCGTTATTTAGGCAACCCTGCACACGACGAGCAGCCCTACATTGCATCTTCACTGTTGCACGATGCGAAGAATCTCACTCGCCCGCTACTCATTATTCATGGCCTTGCCGATGACAACGTGTTGGCAGCACATTCACTCGAGCTCACTACTGCGTTACTGCATGCAGGAAAGCCGCATGAATTTTTGCCATTGGTTGGTGTCACTCACATGACACCACAAGAAGTTGTTGCAGAAAACTTACTGCTGCACCAACTGGATTTCTTACGACGCAGTTTGTCGTTGCGCTAACGCGATTCGGTCTCTGCCGGCGAGGTCGCGACGAATTTCAACATGCACGAGTCCAGCATTTTCCAGTAACGCACGTGCCTCGTCACCCTGTCGATATCCAATTTCCAGCGCCAACCAACCATTGTTTGCCAACCACGTTGTTGCACCACTAATTACTTCCCGAATATCTGCAAGCCCGTTTTCGCCTGCATACAAAGCGGAGTGTGGCTCCCACTTGTGTACGTCTGTTGCCACTTCTTCATCGTCATGAGCAATGTATGGAGGATTACACAACGCAATATCAATTGCGCCTTTCAGCGAGCCATCCAGCGCATTCCACCAACTGCCAAGTGCAAGTCGAACTCCGCCACCCTTTTGTCCAACGCCAACCAGATTTCCCCGTGCAACATCGAGTGCATCGCTTGACTGATCGGTAAGCCACACGTTGGTTCTGCCAAGTGGCAGTTCGTGCGCCATTGATAGCCCAATCACTCCGCTTCCCGTGCCCAAATCAACAATGTTCAGCGGGCGATCAATTTGCTTCAATTGTTCAAGAGCAATGGTTAAACCAACTTCAACTAACAGTTCAGTTTCTGGTCGCGGAATAAGCACGCGCTGATCTACGAGTACATCCAAGTGTCGAAACGCCCAACGCTTCATGACGTATTGCAGTGGCTCGCCGGCAAGTCGGCGTCGAACCATGTCGTGCAGTTGTTTCGCCATTGCCGTGGTGACAAATTCATCTTGCGACTGACGAAATTCTTCGCCATCTAATCCGCTTGCGTGTTCGCATAGCCAGCGAGCTTCGTTGGCATCGCCAAGTTGCTCTGTCGTTTCAGCGAGCATCTCGCTCCATGTCACCGCGTCTTCGGGTGTCATGTTGTGCTTAGTCGTTTGCGGCGCCCGCCAACTGCTCAATCTGGAATTGCGTGGTTAACGCATCCACGACTGGGTCGACGTTGCCCGCCAGGAAATCTTGCAACTGATACAAAGTGAAACCAATGCGGTGATCGGTAATGCGATTTTCTTTGAAGTTGTAGGTGCGAATCTTTTCGCCACGCCCACCCTTGCCAACTTGCGCCTTGCGCTCTGCAGACATCTTTTCTGCTTGCTCTTCTTCGCGCTGCTTCAACAAACGCGAACGCAACACGGTCATTGCGCGCAAACGGTTTTGCAACTGTGAACGCTCGTCCTGCATAGCAACCACAATGCCTGAAGGTCTGTGGGTAATGCGCACTGCAGAGTCGGTGGTGTTTACGCCTTGACCACCAGGACCGCTGGCGCGATACACGTCAATCTGCAAATCTTTTTCATCAATAGACACGTCAACTTCTTCGGCTTCTGGCATGACCATGACCGTTGCTGACGACGTGTGAATTCGGCCTTGTGCTTCAGTAACCGGAACTCGTTGCACACGGTGAGGTCCACCTTCAAAGCGCATACGCGTCCACACGGTGTCGCCCTTCAGCAACATAGTCACTTGGTTAATTCCACCCATTGGTGATTTGTCAAGTGACAACACTTCAACCGACCAGCTATTGCGCAGCGCCCATGCGCTGTACATGTCGAACAAGTCGTGCGCAAACAGGTTGGCTTCTTCGCCGCCTTCTGCACCACGAATTTCGACGATGATGTTCTTGCCGTCATTTGGGTCGGCAGGAAGCAACAACACCTTCAACTGGGCTTCAAGTTCGGCAATTCTCGCAACAGCGCCGTCGAGTTCGGCTTGCAATTGCTCACGCTCTGCGCCTTTTGCATCGGCCATCAATTCGCGGGCGGCTTCTGCATTGCCTTCTGCGTCTTGGTATTCGCGGATGCACTGCACTAACGGAGTTTGCTGTTTGTACCTGCGCGAAGCATCGCGCAACTTGTTCTGATCATTCAGAACTTCGGCAGTGCCAAGACTTTCCTCAAGAGCCACATATTCGGCTTCAATTTGGGAGAGACGTTCAAACACGATGCTTAGGCTACGGGCTAATTAACGGCGAACTGGGGAAACTTCAACGAAACGCGCAGGATTGCGCAATGACTGTGCCAATTTGTGCAGTGATGGGGTCACATTGTTTGCATGAGTTGCAATGAGCAGTTCCGCATCTGGTGAGGTGCGCAAGCGAGCATCTGCACCGAATGCCACCACATCAACATCAATCGATGCAGTGCACACCACCACTACTGGCAATCCACCCGGAAGCGAACCAAGAGCAACGCAAGGCATTTCATCTTTTACGTTCATGCGAATGATCGGTGGTTCCACCGGTTGCAATTGTTGTGCTCCAACCAATTCAGGTGACAACACAATTCGGTGGCGCAGCATTCGCTCTGGTGCGAGCCTGTTTAGCGGATGTGGAACGGAACCTTCAGTGCGGTGTTCGCGAACAATTCCCACCACTCGCGCAAGCGACTCCACTGTTGCGTCGCGGCCATGCACCAACTGAAACGTTTCACGGTCGTGTGCGCCAACGCCAATTTCCAGCCGGGCTCCATCGCCAACGTCATCATTTAACACGCGACAAACTTCCAGGCCCATTACTTCGCCTGTAAGCAAGCCATGCTCACGAACAACTTCTGCGCCAGAGGTTTCAATCATCAGCGCAAGTCGCTCATGTGAGTCAAGGACTTTCACATCGGCAAGTGGTTGTGCAGCAGTGGCACGCAACACCTGTCCATTGCTCACACTCCACACTGCAATGTCGAAATTAAACAGCTGTGCACGACGCGCAAGCACATCGGCGTTCACTTCGCTCAATATATTGAGCGACTCAACACCATGCTTGCCCGCCCACAACAGCGCAGGGCTCAACGCACGTGAATGCTGTTCGGCAACATAGATCCACCCGTGCTTGCCACTAATTGCGGCATGCCCAAAAGGAAACTCAACCGATTCGAACGAAGCGGTATCGGCGCCGCATTGCGACGCCGCCATGCGAAGGCGAGCGTCAGACACTTATGCGTTTGGCTGCTTGGCGATTTCGTCCAAGAAGTCGTCGTTGTTCTTGAATGTCTTCAAGCGATCAATCAACAATTCAAGGCCAGGTGCGGCGTTTCCGTCTGCAGCAAGTCCACTAAGTACTCGACGCAGCTTCCACACCATCTGCAATTGCTTGCGCTCGAAGAGCAACTCTTCGTGACGCGTGCTCGATGCATCAACATCGATTGCCGGATAGATACGACGTTCTGCAACCTTGCGGTCGAGACGAAGTTCCATGTTGCCAGTTCCCTTGAACTCTTCAAAGATGGCATCGTCCATTCGGCTGTTCGTTTCAACAAGCGCTGTAGCCAAAATGGTCAAGCTGCCGCCTTCTTCAATGTTGCGAGCAGCACCGAAGAACTTCTTTGGTGGGTACAACGCACCGGCGTCAATACCACCCGACATGATTCGCCCAGTAGCAGGTGCAGCCAAGTTGTATGCGCGTGACAAACGAGTGATGCCGTCCAAAATAATGACAACGTCTTCGCCCATTTCCACCATGCGCTTTGCTTTTTCGATAACGAGTTCAGCAATGTGCGTGTGCTCTTCCGATGGTCGGTCAAACGTTGACGCAATTACTTCGCCCTTTACCGTGCGACGCATGTCGGTTACTTCTTCAGGACGCTCGTCAATAAGCAACACGATCAGTTTCACTTCTGGGTGATTCTTTTCGATGCTGGTAGCGATCGTCTTCATGACCGTGGTCTTACCGGCCTTTGGAGGCGACACGATAATTCCACGTTGTCCCTTTCCAATTGGCGCGATGAGGTCAATGATGCGCGCAGTCATGTTGTTTGGATCTGCAGCGTTTTCAAGACCCAACTTCGAGTCTGGGAACAATGGAGTGAGTTCTTCGAATCGCGGACGATTCTTCACTTTGTCTGCCGCAACATGGTTGATGGTTTCAACATCGAGCATCGCTGGATTCTTTTCATTACGACCAGCAGGCTTCGACATACCTGAAACATGGTCGCCCTTGCGCAAGCCGTATTGGCGTGTGAGGCGAACTGAAATGTATGAGTCATCGCGACTTGGCAAGTAACCGTTCACGCGCAAGAAGCCGTAGCCCTCGTCGCGCAAGTCCACATAGCCCGAGACCTTTACTGGCTCAGTGCTCAATGGTTCTGTACTCTCCGGCTCAATGGTTTCGTAACGATCATTGCCCTGTGGGCCTTCATCGCGTGGGCCTTTGCCACGGCGACGACGGTTGCGATTGCGGTTGTTTCCGAATCCACCGCCATCAGCGCGATTGTTATCGCGTTCGCCACGATCGTTGTTGCGATCATTGCTATTTCGATCTCCGCGATCGTTGTTGTTGCGGTTGTTGTTATGGCGATTGTTATTGCGCTCACCACGATCGTTGTTATTGCGATTGTTGTTCGGGTTCTGTTCGCTTGCACGACGTGCTTCTGGCGCAACTGGTGTGCCCTCGTGTTCGGCTAATTCAATTTCCCAATCGGCAAGTGCTTCGCCATCGGCGCCAAGTGCTGGAGCAGCAGGTGCAGATGTGCGCGCTGCAGGCTTATCTGCCTTTGGTGCTTCAACCTTTTTTACAGGTTTTGGGGCGACTTCAGTCGGCTTTGTCTGCTCGAGGATCATCTCGATGAGTTCTGCCTTTTTTGCACGCGATGCCGACTTCACGCCAAGTGCGCCAGCAATGGCAACAAGTTGTTCGCGGTCTTTTGCTTCAAGTGCTGATTGTTCAAGGGCTCCACTGGCCACAAGGTCCTACTTTCAGGTTTAACGGGCGTTCACGAAAAAGTGAGTTGCCCTAACAACCGCAACTGCGTGAAACGAAACGCATAATTCCGAGGCGCTGAGTGCGGGGGCTTTGCTCGGGATTCCGAGCCGACTTCCACCATAGCCCCTCTCTGGGCATGTGGCAACTTCGCGCAATTGCCAGTTAGTGGCACGAGGCCACGAAAGCCTCAATTGCTTGCAGGTTGTTTGGCAAATTCACAATGCGTTCCTCGCGGTCAAACAAGTCAGCAACGTGGTCTGGCAGTGCAGGGTGAACTCCGGTTGCCTTCTTCACTGCATCGGGAAATTTGGCCGGATGCGCAGTTGCAAGGGTGATGGTAGGTACTCCTGGTTCGGCGCACGCTTCGGCAGATGCAATGCCAACTGCGGTGTGCGGGTCTACCAACATGCCACTTTCTCCATAAACACGTTTCATCACCGCAAGTGTTTCTGCATCATTTGCACGATGTGCGCGGAATGTTGGGGCAATCCACTTCGCAAACTGATCAGGTTCTACAGACAACTTTCCTTGTTGGCGGAACTGATTGAGTTGCTCTGTTGTTGCACCGCCATCGCGGTTATTCATTTCAAACAACAAGCGCTCGAAGTTGGACGAAATTTGAATGTCCATACTTGGGCTCAGTGTTGGAACAACCGGCACCATATCCATGCTGTGTGTTTCAAAAAAGCGCGTCAGAATGTCGTTGCTGTTCGAACCGACAATGAGTTTTTCAATGTCAGCGCCCATTTGTTTTGCAATCCAACCTGCAAGCACATTTCCGAAGTTGCCCGTAGGCACGCTGAACGAAGCTGAGCGACCAAGGGTTTCTAGTGCCGTGAAGTAGTACACCGTTTGAGCCATTACACGAGCCCAGTTGATGGAGTTCACTGCAGACAAACTGTTTGCTTCGCGGAATGGCGCGTCGTTAAACATTGCCTTCACTAAGTCTTGGCAATCGTCAAATGTTCCATCCACGGCAACCGTGTGCACGTTTGGAGAAGTGATGGTGGTCATCTGCCTGCGTTGCACATCGCTCACTCGCCCATTCGGATACAAGATCACGATGTCGACGTTCTTGCAGCCCTTCACACCGTCAATTGCCGCGCTTCCCGTGTCGCCACTGGTTGCACCAACAATCATCACGCGCTGATTGCGCTGAGTTAAGACGTAATCAAACAACTGCCCAATAAGTTGCAAGGCAACGTCTTTGAACGCGAGCGTTGGTCCGTGAAACAACTCGAGCAAATAATGCTCTGGCGCAATTTGCACGAGCGGCACTACCGCTGGGTCGCGAAATGTTGAATACGCAGTGGTGCACAGTTGCGCGAACACATCTTGGGGAATTTCACCTTCTACATAAGGCGCCATCAGCGAGGCGGCCTTCGATGCATAAGTAGAGCCAGTCATTGTTGGCTGATTCGGCCACGTTTGTGGAACGTACAAACCACCGTCAGTTGCTAGGCCAGCAAGCAGGGCATCACAAAAGCCCAATTCTGCTGCGCGACCGCGCGTGGAGACATACCGCATAGTTCTTACAGGTTAGTTAGTCGGCAATCACACGAAGAAGCGCTCCAACGTGCATGACCACGTCCAGAGTCTTCAATTCGGCAATGCAGGTCTGCACTGCGGCCTCGTTTGCCGTATGCGTAAGAAACACCAAGCGGGCGCCGTTGCCAATTCCGTCTTGCTCGGCTGCTCGAATGCTCACGTTATTGCGGGCGAAAATTCCGGTTACTGCATGCAGTACGCCTGGCTTGTCGGATACTTCAAGTGGAATCAAATACTCACATGAGGTGTCGGCCATGCGCTTCAACTTCGGAGCGCTTAACTTTCCAAGCGTTGCGTGTGCACCCTTGTTTAAGTTGATGGACGCATCAATGACATCACCAAGCACCGAACTTGCAGTTGGGTCGCCACCTGCGCCGCGACCATAAAACATGAGCGAGCCAGAGGCTTCACCATCGACTACAACTGCGTTGAAACTGTCGCGCACTGAAGCAAGTGGATGATGCATTGGCACCATGGCCGGGTGCACGCGAACCGAAATTTCGCCGGTCACTTTGTCGTACTCGGCAATTGCCAACAACTTCACCGCATAGCCAAGACGCTTGGCGATTGCGATGTCGGCTGGAGAAATTTTGCTAATGCCTTCGCTGTACACATCGCTAGCCACAACGTTGCAACCAAATGCAATGCTGGCAATGATCGAAACTTTTGCTGCTGCGTCTAAGCCTTCAACGTCTGCGGTTGGGTCGGCTTCGGCGTAGCCAAGTGATTGTGCACCCGCGAGTGCGTCTGCGTAACTTTGACCCTCTTCGCTCATCTTGGTGAGGATGTAGTTCGTGGTGCCGTTCACAATGCCGAGCACTCGCTTAATTGGTTCGCCGCGCAAACTTTCGCGCAACGGGCGAATGAGTGGAATTCCACCGCACACCGCCGCTTCGAACAACAGGTCAATTCCGGCATCGTCGGCGGCAGCGAATAACTCTGCGCCGTGCTGAGCAAGCAGCGCTTTGTTTGCTGTAACTACTGGCTTGCCATTTTTCAATGCAGCAAGAATCAACTTGCGCGGCAGGTCTACCCCGCCCATCAACTCCACAACCAAATCAACAGTCGGGTCGTTCACGACAAATTCTGCGTCGGTAGTCATCACCTCTGCGGCAATAGAACCTTTATGTGCATCAATATTGCGCACGGCAACTCGTGCAACTTCAAGGCGAACCCCACTGCGTGCCGCAATGGTGTCGGACTGTTGTTTTACTAGGCGCACAAATGCCGCGCCAACTGTTCCGTGTCCAATAACTCCAAGACGCACGCGGTGTTCCGTCATGCCCTTCACGCTATTGGCTATTCGCTCACATCCAGTCGCACTAGGTCGTCATATGTTTCGCGACGCACCACTAGTCGTGCTTTGCCATTGCGAACAAACACCACTGGAGGACGCGTGACTTTGTTGTAGTTCGAGCCCATTGAGTGCCCATATGCGCCCGTTACTGGTGTTGCAACCAAATCGCCAACACGTAAGCCAGCAGGCGCAAGTGTTTCACTAATCAAGATGTCGCCGCTTTCGCAGTGTTTGCCAACTAACCGAATTGACTCGGTGCGATCGGCATTCGCGTTCGCAGGCATAAACAATTCGTATCCACTGCCGTACATCACTGGCCGCGGGTTGTCGCTCATGCCGCCATCAACAGCTACATAAGTGCGCACTCCAGGAATTGGCTTCACTGTTCCCACTTCGTACACCGTTACTGCAGCAGCCGCAACAATTGAACGGCCTGGTTCAACAAACACTTGTGTCGGTTTACGCAATTGTTCGGCTGCAGAAATGAGGTGCGTCGACCATTCGGTGATGGTTGATGCATGTTCGCTTTCCACATAGGCAACACCAAGCCCACCCCCAAAGGTGAGTTGCTCTACCTCTAACTCATTTGCCAAATCCACCATGATTTTTGCAGCGTGAGCAAAGTTCTCTACCGCGAACACGTTTGAGCCAATGTGGCAATGCACGCCAACAAAGTTCACCGACTTTGAAGTTCGTGCACGCTCTGCAGCCTTATGCGCATCTCCATTGCCAAGATTGAAACCAAACTTCGAATCGTTTTGGCCAGTGGCAATGTATTCGTGCGTGTGCACTGAAACACCTGGCGTTATGCGTAATTGCACTCGCGGAACAGGCAAGCCTTCTGCATGGAGTGCGTCCAAACGATCGAGTTCGTCAAAGTTGTCAACAACAATGTGATGCACATCGGCATTAATTGCCATGCGCAACTCATCCATGCTCTTGTTGTTGCCGTGCATCACGCAACTGCTGCCAGGCACGCCCGCGTTCAGCGCAACGAATAACTCGCCACCTGTTGCAACGTCGAGCATGAGTCCTTCGTCGTAAGCCAACTTGGCCATTGCTGTGCAAAAGAAAGCCTTGGTTGCATAAATCACCCTGTTCGCACCAAACGCCCTCACCGCTTCATGGCAACGCGCGCGCAAATGATCTTCGTCGTACACAAACACTGGCGTTCCAAATTGCTTGGCCACGTCTACAAGCGAGCAACCGCCAATACTCATGACGCCTTGTGCATCAATTACCGCGTTGTCTGGCAGTAGGTGCTTGGCGATGGCACTCACATTTGCTCCGGAGATTCGATACCTAATAATGCCAGCCCACGCTCCATTACCCGAGCAGTGAAATCGCACAATGCCAACCGACTCATCTTCTGTTCTTCAGAGTCGGCGCGCAAAATTGGGCAATGTTCATAAAACGAGCTGAACTCGCTGGCTAACTCGTATAAATACGTGCACAAGCGATGCGGGCTGTACTTGTCGAGCGTGTCCCACACTGCGGTATCAAACTGCAACAAACGCACGGTCAATGCTCGTTCTGCGCTGTGGCCAAGTGTTGGCGTAATTCCGCGTACAGCCGCACGATCAACACCAGTCCTTCGGAAAATGCTGCAAATACGTGCATGTGCGTATTGCAAATACGGCGAAGTGTTGCCTTCGAACGCCAGCATGCGTTCCCAATCAAATACGTAGTCCTTAATGCGATCGGTAGAAAGGTCGGCGTATTTCACCGCACCAATTCCAATTTGACGCGCAACTTCTGCTTGCTGCGCTGCAGGTAATTCTGCGTTCTTTTCCTTCACCGCATCTGCTGCGCGCTCAACCGATTCGGTAAGCAATGCATCCAGTTTCACTACTTCGCCGCTGCGGCTCTTCAAGATTTTGCGATCTGCGCCAAGCACATTGCCAAACGCAACGTGAGTGAGCTCGGTGCTCTCTGGGACCCAGCCAGCCTTACGCGATACCACTGCAACCATCTCTAAGTGTTGCGCCTGTGGTGATCCAACTACGTACAACACCACGTTTGCACCAATTCGCTCCACGCGATCGATCACGCATGCAAGGTCGCTCGTTGCGTAGTTGTATCCGCCATCGGTTTTGCGAATGATTAATGGCAGTGGCTCGTTCTCGCGATTCAAG
>Ga0209597_1000260_pt1 | contig 34879 bp, 34 predicted proteins | sample M_140625_MF_Meta_FD_187316 | JGI IMG/M metagenome (GOLD analysis project Ga0209597, IMG submission 187316) | Freshwater microbial communities from Lake Montjoie, Canada to study carbon cycling - M_140625_MF_MetaG (SPAdes) (version 2) | ecosystem: Environmental > Aquatic > Freshwater > Lake... | reverse complement strand
CAGCTAAGGGCTCTCGCCCCTCACCTCTCGCCTCGATCCTCGATCCGGCCGCTCGGTTCCCCGAGCAGTCCAATAACTTACCACACTTCCCGCGCCCTTCATCCCACGCTGGCCAATCAGGGGGGCAGGCTGAGCTCGTCGGACACGCCATCCTTGAGCAAACACCGCTGTAGGGCCGTTCAGCCTGCAGTCCCGTATCGCGGGTTGGCTGACGCCCTAGCGAGACGGGGCACCAGAGGCGGCGGGGCCTGAATCCGGGTGATCCAGCCTCTCAAGGTGGGGACTGTTTCGTCCGTGCGATCGACCGTTGAACGATCTAAGCCAGCAGGGCCTCGCCCCAGGGCCTGAACCGTTCCAGGGTTTCAGGCCGATCGGCCACGAGCACGGGGAAATCGGTGCAGGCAAGGTCGGTGCCAGGAGAAATCGCCATGGGGTTCTCATCCAGCCATTGCACCGAGCAGGCAAGTTCGCTCAACACAAGCCAGGAAGCCGCCAGATCCCAGATCTTGGGGGTGGCCTCCAGCGCCGCAACGGTCTGGCCCATCGCCACGCTGACCAGGTTGAGGCTGGCGACACCGAGCAGGCGAATTTTTCCGGGAAAACGGCGGTCGGGAAGTTTCTGAAGCACGCCGATCGAGCGACTGCACAGGGAGGCACAACCCACCGGATGACTCTGCCGGGACGGGGGAAGCAGGACCTTGCCATTGCGCCAGGCACCCCGCCCCCGCACCGCCACGATCCGCTGCCGCAGGGGCGGTACATCCAGCACGGCCAGCACCGGTTGCCCGTGCTCGAAACGCGCCAGGGAAATGGCCCAGTAGGGGATGCCGGCTGCGAAGTTCGTGGTGCCATCGAGGGGATCGACGACCCAATACGCTGGTGTGAGGGGAACCCGCTGATCGCCCTCTTCGCTCAGCACCCCTTCCTCGGGATAGAGGCTCGCCAGTCCTTCCACCAGGGTGGCGTCGCTCCAACGGTCACAGGCGGTGATCAGGGAACCATCGGCCTTCTGGGTGGAAGCCATATGGCCAAAGTCGGCGCGCTGCCGGTCTCCAACCCGATCTAGCAAAGCTTCGAGACCAGGGGGGAGAGAGGGGCCGGTATCGGCGCCCCCAGGGATGGGGGGATTGAGGGAATCGGTCATGACCATTCCGCCGTGAGCACCTTCGCCAGGCTTTGGCGAGTGTCGTCACGGAACTGGCGAACATTCACACGCTGCAGCATCAAGAGGGCCGCGATCGCCACCAAGAGCTCGATGACCAGCACCAGAGCGTAAGCGGGGTAGCTCCCCACCGACCGGGGGAACAGGCCTGAACCGCTGAGCCAATTGCCCAGGTCGAACAGGCCACCCCCGATCACCTTGCCCAGTGCCCTGGAGAGGGCCTGGGCCAGACCCCAAACCCCCACGAAGGTGCCCGCGACCTCCGGAAGGGTGAGATCCAGCATCAGACAAAGGGCACCATTGGTGCCGATTCCCGCCGCTAGACCAAAGAGCACCATCACCACCTGTAGGGCGGGGACGCTTGCGGTGATGCCGCTCAGTAATAAGAGGAGCAGGCTGAGGGCGATCAGCTGGCAACCGAGCCGGGCCGTGGCCAACTTGCCCAGCCAGGGCACGATCCATACACCAGCCACCAGCAGACCAACAAGGGTTCCCACCCCCCAGAAAGCATTGAGCTGGGCGGTGGCCGCGATGGCCATGCCGAAGACCTGGGCCCCATAGCTTTCAAGCACCGGATCCTGAAGGAAGAGGGCGAGCGTGAAGAGGATCAGGAACGAGAAGAAGATCAGCACCTGTCGGCTGGAGCGAATCAGGGTCCAGGCCTGCCGGAGCGTGACACCATCCTCCCGGCTCCCCCCCTGGGAAACCCCGGGGGACCTGATTGGGGATTCCATACCCCAGGTGGCGATCACGGTGAGGCCCATCACGCCGATCGCCACCCTGGCCATAAAGGCGGAAAGGGTGGGTTCGAGAAGCTGTGGATCGCGAATGCCATCCAAAGATCGCAGGCTGAGACTGATCAGGATCGCTCCGACCACGATGCCCACCGTGAGCATGCACCAGATCACGCCCACAGCCCGGGATCGCTCCTGCTCGTTGGTGCGGTCGATGACCAAGGCCAGGTAAGGGGTCGTGGCCAGGGAGACCGCCAGGCCGTAACAGGCGAACAGCGCACCCAGGGCCACCACGGCCAAGGCGATGGCTCCTGGGGAACCCTGGTGGAAAATGCGACCCACCGCGAAGATCAGGGGAACCGCGATCACCGCTATCCCACAAAAGAGGGCCGTGCCCAGCAACACGTAGGGAACCCTGTGGCGCCGGGCTAGGGGGTGGGAATCGGAGATCTGACCGAACAGCACGCGCGACGGTGCCACAAATTGTTCAAAGGCCAGAGAGGTGCCAACGAGCAGTCCAGGGAATCCCAGTTCGGTCAGCATCACGCGGTTCAGGAGCCCGGCGAAGATCACCGCCAGGCATCCCAGACAGGCCTGGAACAGACCCAACCTCAGGGTCTCGGGCAGGCTGAGGGAGGGGCGGGCAGGAGTTGCGGGGAGACCTTCGGCCAAGGCTTCAAAGGCGGTTGGCCGCCGGAGCCAGCTGGGTACGGGCCGCGGGGCAAGCGGGAACCAGGGGAAGGGGTTCCACCGGGACGTCGGTAGCCCCAGGCACGATGGGTTTGTTAGGGGGTAGGCGAGGGGGCTCGCAGGTGGCGATCTGATCCAGACCGGTGCGGCGCCGCAGTTCCACCAGGGCCTTGTTATAATCGGAGATGGCGCTGGAGTAGCGGACCTCGGCCTGGGTCAGGTCGCGCTGGGTGTCCACCACCTCCCGCTGGGTGGTGACGCCGGCCTGGAAGCGCAGACGGGCGAGTCTCAGGGATTCACGGGTGGAGATCACCTCGCGGGAGGTGGTGAGGATGTTGCGGTTGTTCTTATCGAGTTCATAGAAGCTCCTTTCCACATCGGAGCGGATGGTGTTACGCCTCTGGGCGAACAGGAAGCGGTTCTCCTGAGCTTTCTGTTTCTGCTCCCTGTAGGTGGCCTGGGAACTGCCACCGTCATAGATCGACCAATTGATGTTCAATCCCACCGAGTTGTCGACATTCCAGCGGGTGATCGGTGGCGTCGTCGAGGACGAGAAGTTATTGGTATAGCTATTGCCGAATCCGAGGTTGTTCACGATCCTCAGGAAGGGTTGAATCCTGCCGAGCTCAGCATTGGCTGAACTGTTGGCGATCGAGATATCAAGCAGAATCTGGTCGAGTTCTTCGCGGAACGTAAAGGAGGCCACGATGCTTTCCTGCAGGGAAGGCAGCCAGGTGCCGATCACCCGGGCCGGATCGGCGGCCGTGGGGGTCACATCCTGGGGGAGATCAAGCAGGGCGGCCAGGGAGCGCCGGGCAGTGGCCTGAATCGCCAGGGCATTGGTGAGCAACTGCTCATCACGGGCCAGCTGGGTTTCCGCCTCCAGCACCTCAAGCTTGGTGGCCACGCCGGCCTGGAACCGGGCCCGGGCATCCCGGAGGCTCACCAGCGAAGCCCGCACCCCCTCCTGGCCGATCTGCACCTGATCGTCGGCGGTCTGCAGGTCGAAGTAGGCCAGGGAAGACTGCAGACGCAGGTCGCGCAGGCCGATCAGATATTGGTTTTTGGCCTTCTCATACTGATCGCGGGCAATGGCAATCTGGGGGGTTCGGGTGGGGTCAATCAGGGCCCAGCTGGCCTGCAGGGCCGTCTGCATCCTCCAGATGCCGGTGGTGACGGAGTTGGCCCCCGTGACGTCCTGACCGGCGGAATAGAAGGGAAAGCTGCTGGTGTTGAAGCCAAGCTGGGGATACCAGAGGGCAATCTTGGCCCGCAGATTCGACTGGGCCTGCTCCACCTGGCTGGCGAGGGCCTTGAGTTCGGGGTTGTTGACCTCCACCAGGATCTCCACCTGGTCAAGGCTCAGGGGTCGCAGCTGGGTGATGCGCACCTGGCGGGGGCGATCCGGCAACGCGAGAGAAGCCGGCGCTACCAGATCCCGGAGCTCCGGGGGCAGGGTGGTGGCCGCCGGGGGAAGCACCTTCGGATTGGATTTTGGGCGCGCGCCCTTCAGGGCGGGGGCCAGGGGCAGGGCTTCAGGCAGCATCAGCAGGGCGGCCTGGCTTCCGGACCTGGGCAGGCCAGACCCTCCTGAGACGGGGGCCTTGGGCGCTGCCGCCACCGGAGTGGCAAGGCTGGACACCGCCGTCAGGAAGGCGAGCAGGGGAGAGAGGCGCCGCAAGACGGAAGCGGGAAGGTCAACGGAGCTTAGGCACCTCCATGCTCCGATCCAAGGCAGGCGGCCACCAGATCGTCCGCCCCACCCAGCAGTTGGATCGGCACACCCCCCTGATCCCGCAGTTCCTGGAGCCGCATGTCATCCAGGAACACCTCCTCCCCTTCACGGAGCATCACCCGAGGCAGTAGCAGCAACCCCCCGAGATCGCGCCCCGCCAGACCCTGGAGCAGATCCGCGCCGGTCAGCAAGCCGGTGACCACCTGATCCTGACCCCAGTACGGACTGGGCAACCCATGGAGCAGCAGCTCCACCCCCTCCACCCGATTAAGGCGCTCCACCACCGGCTGGAGGGCTCCCGCCACCAGCTGGCCCACCACCCAGCTCAGCCGCCGCGGTGGATCAACACGATCCGGCAGGGTTCGGGTGGCCGCCTCCAGCTCCTCGAGAAAACCGCGGATGCTCCCCACCCCGTTCTCACGCTGGGGGAGGTCTTCGTAGCTGGAGCGGGGGGGCAGGGGAAGGCCGGCCATCAGATACCACTCATCGGAAAGCCAGGCAAACCGGCTGCCAACGGTGGCCTGGAACTCCCTCTGCAGGGGTTCGACCCGCTCGATCACCGCCGCCGCATCGGCCGGGGTGACCGCCCGCAGCCCATCGCCGGGGGGGCGGAAGCGGGTGAGACCCACCGGCACCACCGCCGTCGACAGCACCGCCGGCCAGTCGCCACAGCCGAACGCCGCCAGATCCCGGAGGGTTCGCTCCAGGGCCTCTCCATCGTTGAGATCCGGGCAGACCACCACCTGGGCATGGATCTGCAAACGCCGCTCGGCGAACCAGGTGAGCTGATCGGCCAGCAGGGCGGCCCGGGGGTTGACCAGCAAACGGCTGCGCAAATCCGGATCGGTGGCATGCACCGAGACATAAAGAGGCGAGAGCCGCTGCTCCTCGATCCGCTGCCAGTCGGCGCTGGTGAGGTTCGTGAGGGTGAGATAGGAGCCGTAAAGAAAGCTCAGGCGATAGTCGTCGTCCTTGAGGTAAAGGCTGGCGCGACGGCCGGGGGGCTGCTGATCGATGAAGCAAAAGGGGCAGTGGTTATTGCATTGGCGCAGGCCATCAAAGAGCGCCTCGGTGAAGGCAAGCCCCAGTCCCTCATCCGCATCCTTTTCCAGCTCGACCACATGGAGCGTGCCATCGGGATCCTCCACCTCGAGGATCAGCTCCTCCTCCCCCTGGAGCACCTGCACATCAATCAGATCTCTTGGCGCGACGCCATTGATGCGGAGCAGGCGATCACCGGGCTGGAAGCCCAGCTCCTCGCCGATCGAACCCGCTTCCACGCTGGCAACCACGGCGGGTTCCGGCAGCCGGGCCGGCCGCGGCGCCGCAGCGCTCCCACCTTCAACGGCGGTGGTCTGGGTCTGGGCGGCGATCCCGGCCGAAGGCTCCTTCCACACCGCAGTGGCTCCCGTTTGTCATCAGTCTGGAACCCAGCCGGCGATGGCGCCGGCAACCAAGGGCGACGACTTCAGGGATGGATGCCATCGAGACCGCGGAACCAGATCAGCAGCACCGCGCCGAAGAGCAGGCGGTAGGCCACGAAGATCCAGGTGCTGTTGCGCTGCAGGAACCTCAGAAGCCAGGCGATCGCCAGCCAGGACACCACCGTGGCGGCCAACACCCCCACCAGGGTTGGCAGCAACCCGCCATTGGCCGGCTCATGGAGGGCGTCCTTCAGTTCCACAAGCCCGGCCAGGGTGATGGCGGGGATGCCCAGTAGGAAGGAAAAGCGGGCCGCCGAAGCCCGCTCCCAGCCATCGAAGAGGGACGCGGTGAGGGTGCTGCCGGAGCGGGACACACCCGGCACCAGGGCCAGGGCCTGGGCCAGCCCCACCAGCAGCCCGTCGCGGGGCATCACACCATCGAGGTGACGGCGGCGGCGCCCCACCAGTTCGGCCAGGCCCAGCAGGAGGGCCATCACGATCGACACCACCGCGATCGAGGTGACGCTGCGGAGGGGGGAGTGTTCGTAACCCGGGACGCCGAGCTTGAGCGCCATGCCCGCCAGCACGATCGGCACGGTGCCCAGGGCGATCGCGACCCCGAGCCGGGCAGAGGGATCACTCCATCGACCATCCCGCAGAGCCCGGCCGATGCCCCGCGACACCTCCATCAGATCGAGGCGGAAATAGGCCAGAACCGCTAAAATACTGCCCAGCTGGATGACGGCGGTGAAGGCCACGCCGGGATCAGCCCAGCCCAACAGCAGCGGCACGACCTTCAGATGGGCGGTGCTGCTGATCGGCAAAAACTCCGTGAGCCCCTGAACCACCCCGAGAACAAGGGCATGCCAGCAGGCGACACCGAGGGAAGGGGCCTCAGCAATGGCAAGTAACGGCATCGAGCAGGCGGAACCGAACCGAACCTTATTGCGGCGGGGGACACGGGCCAACCCCCATATCTCTTAACGTTGGGTGAGTTTCTACATGACCTGTGATCGGGACCCCAGCTGCCCTCAGTTCCCGATCCCTGCCCTCCGCCGGACTGAGCCTTTCGGGCGACACCCTGCTTCGCCTCACCGCCGTGCTGCTGGTGGCGTTGCCGGTGTTCCTCCAGGCACCCCTGGTGCGCCAAGCACCATTCACGGCGACCTTGCTCACCCTGCCTTTGGTGGCCGCAGCGGTGATGCTCGAGCACCACGGCCGCGGCCCTTGGCAGCAGCTAGGCCCCCTACTGGTGGGTTTCAGCGGCAGTTGGCTGGCCGGATGCCTGTTCTGGGGATGGTTCCGACTTCATCCCCTCCTCCATCTGCCGATCGAGGCCTTCGCCCTGCCGCTGGCCGTGGCTGGCCTGGGAGGTCGCTGGCGGCTGGCAGGCGCCTTCTATCTCTCGTCACTGGTCGGAACGGCGGCCACCGACACCGCGATCGCCATGACCGGCCTGATGCCGCTGTGGCCGGAAGCGCTTTCTGCTCCCCTGTCCCAGGCACCCGCGCTGCTCCGGCAGGCCGGTGAAACGGTGCTGGAGCCTGCCAACATCGCCATCGTGGCGGCCATGGCTGCCCTGATCCTCGCCGCCTGCGCCCACCTCTGGAAAATGGGCGGCATCGCAAGGGTCAGTGCGGCAACCCTGGCGACCACCCTGGCGGTGGATGGTTTATTCCTGGCAGCCGTCCTGCTGGCACCGCAATCGAGCGGTCTGATCTGAGCCCCGGGCGCCCGGTCCGATCTGAAGATCTGCGAAAGGAGGGAAACCGTCCAGGGGAACTCCGGCGGGTGTTCGGTAACGTTGATCCAGGCCGAGCCTCTTGACGGCCCGTTCCCTGTTCCCTACGCAACGGAGTGTCGTGATGAAGCGGCTGCTTGCCTGGCTCATGAGTGGTGTTGTGCTCGCCGGGCTGCTGGTCACCCTGGTGCTCCCTGGCCCTGCCTTTGCCGACGACCGGCGCAACGTGGCCGACGACAAGATCGCTGAGAGCGCCGGCAAGGTGGATCTCAACAACTCTTCGGTGCGTCGGTTCCAGCAGTACCCCGGCATGTATCCCACCCTGGCCGGCAAGATCGTGCTGGGTGGCCCCTACCAGAGCGTCGATGACGTTCTCAAGCTCGACCTGACACCCCGTCAGAAGGAGCTCTTCGACAAGTACAAGGTCAACTTCACCGTGACGCCTCCTTCGATCGCCCTCAATGAAGGCTTCGATCGCATCAACGACGGCGTTTACCGCTGAGCACCAGCCTCCCTCATCAACCAGGGGAGGCCGCATCGCCAAGCTCCCGAACCGCCGGAACTCCGGCGGTTTTTTTTATGGCTCTGTTCTGCCTGAACCGGCGGATCGCGGTGCTCCCATAGGCTCCCTAAAGCGGGGCTTGGCGATGCAGCATCCGGATCTGGCCGCCGACTGGGATGTGGTGGTGGTGGGCAGCGGGGCCGCCGGCCTGATGACCTGCCTGGAACTGCCAGCCGGCCTGCGGGTGCTGCTCCTCAGCAAGCAGGATGGCCCCCCCTCCGCCAGCCGCTGGGCCCAGGGCGGGATTGCCGCGGTGACCCGACCCGAAGACAGCTTCGAGAGCCACATCCGCGACACCCTGAAAGCTGGAGCCGGCCTCTGTGACCTCCAGGCGGTGGAACTGCTGGTGCGCGATGCCCCGGACTGCGTGGCGAGGCTCCTGGAGCTGGGCATGGCCTTCGACCGGGAGGCTGACCAGCTGAGCACCACCCTGGAGGCGGCCCACAGCCACCGGAGAGTGCTGCACGCCCAGGACCGAACCGGGGGTGCCCTGGTGGATGCCCTGGAACGGGAGGTGCTGCGGCGGGTGGGCCTGGAGCAACACAAGGGCGTTCCGGCCCTTCAGCTCTGGATGGAAGGGGGCCGCTGCGTGGGTTTGCAGGTTCTCGATGGGCACAGGCTGCGCTGGCTGCGGGCCCGGGCGGTGGTTCTGGCCTGCGGCGGCGGTGGCCATCTGTTCGCCCACACCACCAACCCTGCCCAGGCCAGCGGCGACGGGGTGGCGATGGCCTGGAGCGCCGGAGCGGCGGTGCGCGATCTCGAATTCGTGCAGTTCCACCCCACGGCGCTGATGCTCCCCGGCGCCCCCCACTTCCTGATCAGCGAGGCGGTGCGGGGGGAGGGAGCCCGGCTCTGCGATGCCGCCGGGAACAGCCCGGTGAACCAGCTGGCCGGCGGTGATCTGGCCCCCCGCGACCAGGTGAGCCGCGCCCTGGCGCGGCGCATGCAGGAGCTGGGGGTGGACAACCTCTGGCTCGACCTCCGGCCGGTGGGCCAGGCGCGGCTGGAAAGCCAGTTCCCCACGATCCTGGGCCGCTGCCGGGCCCTGGGCCTCGACCCCACCGGCGCGCCGATTCCGGTGGCCCCGGCCGCCCACTACTGGATGGGCGGCGTGGGCACCGACCTGGAGGCGGCCACCAGCCTGCCGGGGCTCTATGCCGTGGGGGAGGTGGCCTGCACCGGCGTGCACGGCGCCAACCGACTGGCCAGCAACTCACTCATGGAGTGCTTGGTGTTCGCCCGGCGGATCCGGAACATTCGCCTGGGCGAACCCTTCCCCAGCGATGCCGAGCAAGCCCCTAGCCGTTCCCTGGCGGATCCGCCCCTGCCTGAAACGGAGCGGCTGATGCGGGAGATCACCAACCTGAGGCAGCTCTGCTGGCAGGTGGCCGGGGTGGAACGCCAGGGCCCGATGCTCAACGACGCCTTGGGGGAAGTGCGGCGCCGGCGCAGTCAGCTGGAGGCCGACCCCCTGCTGCGCATCGTGCACGGCCACCCTCCTGGACAAACCCTGGAACTCAGCCCAGCGACGGCAGACGGATCAAGACTTCTGCACGACCTGCGCCAACGCCTGGTGCTAGCGGAGCTCCTGATCGAGGCGGCCTGCTTCCGCAGCGAAAGCCGGGGAGGCCATTTCCGCATCGATGCCCCCGGTCCCCAGGCCTTCTGGCATCGCCACAGCATGCAACGACGGGGCCAGCGGATCCATACCGGCCCGGTGGATCAGGGACTCGGAACCGGCCCCTTGTAGCCACTCAGCTCGGCAAGCTTCTGGAGGGGCTTCACCCCGGAATCCACCGCGCCGTTGATCTCCCAGGAGGGGAATCCCTGGATGTTCTTGGCGCGGCAGAGATCGGCCTGGCTGTTGCGGCCATCGGGGGCGCACTCGACGATCTTGAGCTTGGCGGTGGCCTCCTTGCCGAACAGCTCCTTCTGTTCGTGGCAATGGGGGCACCAGTAAGCGGAATACATCACGGCGCCTTTGGCGGTGAGATGCTCCGCCAGGGCCATGGCACCCGGACGGCTGGTTGAAGTCACGGGGATGGGCATGCCAGGACCGGTGGCCGCCTCGGGCCGATCCATGGCACTGGCCCAGCCAATGCCGGTAATGCCCACGAGCAGGGCCGTGATCACGCCCCGGAAGATCAGCTGACCCTTGTCCTCCCAGTCGCCCGCCAGCAGGCTCAGCACAAGCAGGGAGAGGCTGAGCAGGGCGGAGAGGATGCAGAAGGCGCAGATCGCCTTGATCTTGAACAGCATCACCGCCATCAGCACCAGGCTGAACACGGCCATGCCGGCGGTGAGCAAGAAGAGGGCCCAGCGGCTTCGGGAAAGCAGTTCCCGGCGCGCGTCCCCCTGGAGCACGAGGGGCAGCAGGGAAAGCACCAGCACACCGGTGTAGGCCAGGAAACCGAACAGGGACAGGGGCTGGCCGAAGAGGGAGCCCCAGGCACTGTTGAGCACCTTGTCGCAGGCTTCGGCTCCACCGGGACAAATCAGGGGACCCAGCACCCCCCAGCGCTTGAGGGTGATGGCACCGGTGTCGAGGGCGCCGATGGTGGCCAAAATCGACATCACCACCCAGATCCAGCGGCGGCCGGGATCGGTGCGACGGCGCTGGCTGAGGCGACTGGCCAGTTGGGTGGTGGTCACGGGGGCGGTAGCGATGGCGCCATTCTCGCAGCCGCATGGGATTTCGGCCCGCATGACCGCCCGCGCCGGTCTGGGAGGGCAGGGCAGACCCGATGGGCCGGCGCTTCCATAGGGTGGCTACACGGCCCGAGCCGCCAGCCCAGCATGACTTCAGCCTCCAGTCCATCGGCAAATCAACGCCCCGCCCCCGCCGGGCAGGCAGGCGTCGCCAGCGCCGCGGGCGGATCGGATCCGGCCGGCATGGCCGGTGGGCGACCGAGTCGAGCCACCGTGGCCTTCGCCCACCTGGGCTGCGAGAAGAACCGGGTGGACACCGAGCACATGCTGGGCCTACTCGCCCAGGCCGGCTACGGCGTGAGCGCCGACGAGAATGAAGCCGCCGTGGTGGTGGTGAACACCTGCAGCTTCATCCAAGACGCCCGTGAGGAATCGGTGCGCACCCTGGTGGAACTGGCCGAACAGGGCAAGGAATTGATCATCGCCGGCTGCCTGGCCCAGCACTTCCAGGAGGAGCTGCTCGAGAGCCTGCCGGAGGCCAGGGCGATCGTGGGCACGGGCGACTACCAGCACATCGTGAGCGTGCTGGAGCGGGTAGAAGCCGGGGAGCGGGTGAACCAGGTGAGCGCTGTACCCACCTTCGTGGCCGATGAGCACCTGCCTCGCTACCGCACCACCAGTGAAGCGGTGGCCTACCTCAAGGTGGCCGAGGGCTGCGACTACCGCTGCGCCTTCTGCATCATTCCCCACCTGCGCGGTGACCAGCGCTCCCGCCCGATCGAGAGCATCGTGGCCGAGGCGCGCCAACTGGCCGCCCAGGGGGTGCAGGAGCTGGTGCTGATCAGCCAGATCACCACGAACTACGGCCTTGACCTCTACGGCAGGCCGCACCTGGCGGAGTTGCTGCGGGCCCTTGGCGAAGTGGAGATCCCCTGGGTCCGGGTGCATTACGCCTACCCCACCGGCCTCACCTCCGAGGTGCTGGCCGCCTATCGGGAGGTGCCCAACGTGCTGCCCTACCTGGACCTTCCCCTGCAGCACAGCCACCCCGACGTGCTGCGGGCGATGAACCGCCCCTGGCAGGCCGGCGTGACCGGAGGCCTGCTGCAGAGAATCCGCCAGGAGCTTCCCGAGGCGGTGCTGCGCACCACCTTCATCGTGGGCTTCCCCGGCGAGACGGAAGAGCACTTCCAGCATCTGCTGGATTTCGTGACCGAGCAGCAGTTCGATCATGTGGGCGTGTTCATCTTCTCGCCAGAGGAGGGCACCCCGGCCGCGGAACTCCCCGATCAGGTGCCGGCTGAGGTGGCCGCCGCCCGCAAAGACCGGCTGATGGCCCTGCAGCAGCCGATCGCCGCCGAGCGCAACGCAGCCTGGGTGGGCCGCATCGTGGACGTGCTGATCGAGCAGGAGAACCCCAGCACCGGCGAGATGCTTGGCCGCTGCGCCCGCTTTGCTCCAGAGGTGGATGGCGAAGTGCGGGTGATGCCCGGCGAAGGGGGCCTCTGCGCCGCCCCGGGCACCCTGGTGCCGGTCCGCATCACTGCCGCCGACACCTACGACCTGATCGGCGAGGTCGTGGGGGTGAAGGCGATGGTGGGCGATGCGCTGGCCGCCCGCCCTCCTGCTCTTTGAGCCCGCACCCACGGGCCGGACAAGTTCCAGAACAGGCTGCCGGGCGGAATCCGGATTCCGGGGCGGGCTCCCCCGGAACTCCCCCGCCCGCGGATCTGAACGCAACGGGGAGCCGCCCGCCATCTCACCAGCGCTGGCCCAGGGGCCCGCGCTGGCTGGCTCACCTCAGCCTCGCCCGCCAGCGGCAGATCTACCTGCTGGCTTCGGGTCTGAGTACGGCGGGCTCCTTCGCCGGCCTCACTGCCAAGAGCTGGATCCTTTTCCAGGCCAGCGGCAACCCCCTGATCCTCGCCCTGCACTTCGCCACCCTCTCCCTACCGAGCCTGCTGGTCAGCGGTCCGGCAGGGGTGGCCACCGACCTGTTGGGGTGCGAGACCGTGCTGATCCGGGCCCAGTTGGGGCTGCTCGGAGCCGCCCTGCTCGGAGCCCTGGCGATCCCACTGCTGCACGGCCAGGTGCAGGTGCTAATGCTGTTGCTTAGCACCCTGCTGGTGGGAGTGGCCAGCAGCTACGAACTCACGGCCCGCAACAAATACTGCGCCCTGCTGGTGGAGGATCCTGAGAAATTGGGCCCCTACATCGCCAGCTTCTCGGTGGTGTTCAACGTGGGGAAGCTGGTGGGCCCACCGCTGGGGGGCTGGCTGCTGGCCTTCACGGGACCGACCACGGCCCTGGCGCTTGATGCGGCTACCTACCTGCTGCCCATCGCCACGCTGCTCGGGCTGCTGCAACCGATCCGGTCGGCGGAACAGCGCAGCGCCCCCGGGGCCTCGGCCTCCCTCGCCACCGCCTGGCGAGAGTGTGGCCCGGTGCTGCGCCATGTGCTGCGCTTCACTGCCCTGGCCACTCTGGTGGGCTTCTTCCATCCGGGTCTGGCGCCGCTGATCGCACGGCAGGTGCTGGGGCCCTCACCCCAAGCCCTGGGGACTTTAACCAGCGTGCTGGCGGCGGGCAGCATCACCGGAGTGATGGTGCTCCAGCGCAACAGCGTCAAGTTGATCCAGCGGCCCGGTGTGCTGCTGGGGTGGAGCACCCTGATCACGGCCCTGGCCCAGTTGGGGATGGCGGCCAGCGACCATCACCAGGCCGCCCAACTGCTGATGACCTTCCTGATCGGGATGGGCACCGCTTCTCTGTTAGCCGGCACGAACCTGATCGGTCAGATGGGTGCGCCGATGGCCCTGCGGGGCCGGATGGCGGGCCTCGGGCAGATCGCCTTTCTCGGGGGCGGTGGGCTCAGTGGCATTGCGGCGGCCCTGTTGAGCGGCCGAATCGGACTAAACGGCACCTTCGCGCTACTGGGGAGCGTGGGTCTGGTGCTGGGAATTGGAGAACTGGTGCGCCGGGGTGGCCTGACCCTGGAGGCGCAAGCGCCACGAAACCGGATCAGATCAGACGAATCCCGCGCAGCACCACGGTGAGAAGAACGGCGGCCGTCAGACCTCCACCCACCAGAGCCAGATAAATCGCCGCGCCCATGGGCCTTTACTGCAGGAACCCGGCCATTAGAGCAGAGCGGATGGGTGAGCCGGGGACCGGCGGCCCCGGCCGTGGCGCATCGCAACCTGAAGCGCAGGGCTCCGCGCCAGCGGAACGGCCGGGGCGAATGGCCTGAGGGGAGCCCGAAGGCGCCTGGGCGAGTCGCCAGCGGGGTCGGCGCTGCCGCAATTGCAGGCTGATCAGCCGCAAAAAGCAGCCGATCAGAGGCTCCGGCACCCAGCGGGACCAGCCGAAGGGAGGGCATCCCCGGGCGCACCCTTACTAACGGCCAACGGAGGCACCCCCGTGCAGAGCGGCGATCCGGCTACCCACAGGGACGGGTGGTCCGGAAACCCTCTAGGGTTGCAGCCACTCCGGGGCGTCCGCACCCATGCGCACCCTCTTCATCTATCCCGAGTTCCCGAAGACCTTCTGGAGCTACGAGAAGATCCTCGAACTGGTGAACCGCAAGGTTCTGCTGCCCCCCCTCGGTCTGGTCACCGTGGCGGCCCTGCTGCCCCAGACCTGGGAGATGAAGCTGGTCGACCGCAACGTGCGCGAGGTGACCGAAGCGGAATGGAGATGGGCCGAGCTGGTGGTGATCTCCGGGATGATCGTGCAGAAGGCCGACATGGCCGCGCAGATCGCCAAGGCCAAGGAGCGAGGCTTATCGGTGGCCGTGGGCGGCCCCTTCGCCAGTTCCACCCCCGATGCCCCCGAAATTTCCCTGGCCGATTTCAAGGTGCTCGATGAGGGGGAGATCACCCTGCCCCTGTTCATCGAGGCGATCGAGCGGGGCGACCGCTCAGGCCGCTTCAGCTCCAACGGCGAAAAACCGGATGTGACGGGCACCCCGATTCCCCGCTTTGACCTGCTCGAACTCGATGCCTACGACTCGATGAGCGTGCAGTTCTCGAGGGGCTGCCCGTTCCAGTGCGAGTTCTGCGACATCATCGTTTTGTACGGCCGTAAGCCGCGCACCAAGAGTCCCGAGCAGCTGGTGGCCGAGCTGCAGCGCCTCTACGACCTGGGCTGGCGCCGCGCCATCTTCCTGGTGGACGACAACTTCATCGGCAACAAGCGCAACGCCAAATTGCTGCTGCCGGCGATCAAGGAATGGCAGATCGAGCGGGGCTATCCCTTCACCTTCACCACCGAGGCCTCGGTGGACCTCGCCTCCGACGACGAGATGATGCGGATGATGGCGGAGGCCCGCTTTGAAGCGGTGTTCCTCGGCATCGAAACCCCCGATGAGGCGAGCCTCTCGGTGGCCGGCAAGCACCAGAACACCCGCAGTTCGCTGGAGGAATCGGTGGACCGGATCACCTCCTACGGGATCCGGGTGATGGCCGGCTTCATCATTGGTTTCGATGGCGAGAAACAGGGCGCCGGCGACCGCATCGTGCGCTTCGTGAGCCTCACCGGCATTCCCGCCGCGATGATGGGCATGCTGCAGGCCCTGCCCAACACCGGTCTCTGGCACCGCCTCGAGAAGGAGGGTCGGCTGATCGAGGAGAAGGCCGATGCCAAGGGTGTGAACCAGACCAACCTGCTCAACTTCGTGCCCACCCGACCGATCCGCGATATCGCCAACGAGTACGTGGATGCCTTCTGCCGCCTCTACGAACCCAACGCCTACATCGACCGGGTGAAGCACTACTACCTCAAGATGGGCGAACCGCGCTGGAAGGCCTTCTACCAAGCGGAGAACTCCGATAAGCCGGCGATTCCGCCCCTGCGGGAGCTGCGGGCCCTGGCGATCGTGATCTGGCGCCAGGGGATGCTGCGCGACACCCGCTGGCGCTTCTGGAACGCCCTACTCACCGTGGCCCGGCGCAATCCCAAAACCCTCGAGCAGTTCCTCGTGACGCTCGCCCACAACGAACACTTCCTCGAATACCGCGGCATCGTGACCCGCGAGATCCAGGACCAGCTGGCGGCCCTGCCCCCCGATCCCCCCACGGCATCGGTCCAGCCCAGCCGCGAACTCCAGCCGGCCTGACGACTGCGGCTTCTGCCGGGTCTTGGATCAGTCCTGGACGTAGGGCTGCCCAGCCCGCAGGGCAGCCTCGGCCTTCTGAAGCTCGCGGCCCAGGTAAAGGGCGTGGTCAAGGCGGCTGAGGGGATGGGGCCCACCGCCCTCGGTCAGAGCGATGCCCAGTTCCTTGGCGGTTCGCGCCCGAAACACGGCCAGGGGCGAGCGGGGTCCGGCGTTGCGGCAGGAGAGCACCTCGCCGGTTTCCGGATCGGTGGCCAAACCCCGCTCATCGATGCCGTTGCCGTAGTGCTCGGCCACCAGTTCCGAGACCTCGTGATCCACCAGGATCAGGAAATAGCCGGCCGGGTCGAGGCTGATCGTGCGGAGGGAGAGCCCTTCATCAAGGGCGATGGCCGCCGCGAGACGCGAAGCAGGAACATCCATGGGGCGATGCTATCGGCCCACTCCTCCGCCACCTTCCACCCCGGGCAGGGGCGGAACCCCGCCGCGGAAGGGCAATTCGGCATTCACAGCTTCGATCTCCTCCAGCTGGGCCCCATTGGCCTCGGGCAGCCAGCGCCCCAGGATGCTGGCAAAGCGGGGATCACTCCAGCGGTGCAGGCTGACGCGGGGTTCGGCCAGGAAGCCACGACGCCGCTTGTGGCTGCCGCCGGCGCCGGGATCAAAGCGGCGGATGCCGCGCTCGATCGCCCAGGCGATCGGGGCGTAGTAACAGACCTCAAAGTGCAGGTTCTCCAGATCCACATCGCTACCCCAGTACCGACCCCAGAGCCCCTGGCCATCCTGCACACACAGCGACATCGCCACCGGATCGGCGGGATCGCCGCCATGGGCACTGAACAGCACCAAATCGGGGCTTAGCTCCTCGGCCGCCTGAAAGAAGGCCTCCGTGAGGTATTTGCTGCCCCAGGGCCCCCAGCGGGCGCAGTGCTGGGCATAGAAGTGGTGCATCCGCTCCAGCAGGGCCGGCGGAATGTCTGCCCCCACCAACGGCGTCACCGTGAGGCCGGCGGCGGCCACGGCGGCGCGCTCGCGGCGCACGTTGCGGCGCTGGTTGGCGTTGAAGCTGGCCAGATAGGCCTCGAAATCGCTGAAGCCAGGGTTGCTCCAGCAACCCTGCTGGTTGATCCAGGCCCGACAGCCCGCCGCCTCAGCCAGGGGCCGCCAGCGGGGATCCACATAGAGAAAATTGCAGCTGAGCAGGCCGTTCTGGCGACAGAAGGCATCAATCAGCTCCAGCAGCAGGGCGGTGATGGCGGATTCGTCCTCATCGGGGGCGATCAGGAAGCGGTAGCCCTCCACCGGACTGAGGGGGCTCATCCCCACGAGCTTGGGGTAGTAGCGCAGCCCGAGCTGGCCGGCGAGCTGGGCGAACGACTGGTCGAACACGAATTCGCCGTAGCTGTGGCCCTTGAGGTAGAGGGGGGCCGCCGCCACCAGCTCACCATCCCGCCACAACCCCAGATGGCAGGGCTGCCAACCCTCCCGAGGCACGATGCTGCCGCTGGCCTCCAGACGGTGCAGCCAGCGCCAGCGGTAGAAGGGCGCAGCGGCATGGTCCCCCAACAGGCTGTCCCAGGCCGCCTGGGGCAGCTCGGCGATGGCGCGGTGCCAGCGGGCTTGCAGCTCGGCCATGGCAGCAGCGGGGCGGGAAGGGAGGCTGAAGGCGCAAAACTAACGGCACCGTTCCCTTGGCTGCCCACCGTGCCCCACCCGACCTGGCCTCCACGCCGGTGTTGCCTGCCCGCGGCCCTGGGGGTGCTGGGGGCGACCCTGGCGCTGGCGGGGGCGAAACCGCCGCCAGCCACCGCTGGCCTGCTCATGCCGGTCCTCCAGCTGATCCGACCCCAGCTGGAAGCCCGACTGGCCAAGGTGTGCGTGGAGACGGCTGCCGGGGGTAACGCCGAACTCAGGCGCAGCCTGGTGGAGCCCTGCCAGCAGCTGGCCGTTCCCACCAGCCGCTGCCTCATCGAGGAAACCGACAGCAGCGGCCGCGGCCTGGCGGTGGTCACCGAGCTGCTCGGCGGCCGCTTCGGCGATGACAGCGAGGTGGTGGTGAAACGCTGCCTGGCCCGCCTGTTCGGCATTCCCCCCGACAGCCTGCGGGAGGTGCCCCTGCGGGACCTGGGCCGCCGCTTCGGGGCCCGCCAGTTGGGCGGGGAGGCACCCTGATCGCAGGGGGAACAATCCGAAGGGACAAGGCTTTTCCCCCGGGGCCCATCCGGGTTCCATCGTAGAAACGGATCCCGATCGGCCCGCCATCCCCTGATCCCGATGGACCCATCCAAAGCCCCAGCCCACCCCCCCAGCCACGCCGAGCTGGCCCGGCGGCTGGAGGGTCTGAACGTGTACCTGGTGGGGATGATGGGGGCAGGCAAGAGTGCCGTGGGGCGTCCGTTGGCGGCGGCCCTGGGGTATCGCTTCCTTGATGCCGACTCCGCCCTGGAGCAGGCCGCCGCACGGCCCATCCCCGCCGTGTTCGCCAAAGAAGGGGAGGAGGGCTTCCGCCAGCTGGAGACCGCCGTTCTCAATCAGATCGCCGGCTTCCATTCCCTGGTGGTGGCCACGGGGGGGGGCGTGGTGACCCGGCCGGTGAACTGGGGCCACCTGCACCAAGGTGTTGTGGTGTGGCTGGATGCCCCCGAAACGCTGCTGCTGGCGCGGCTGAGGGCGGATCCCACCCCCCGGCCCCTGCTGAACGACCCAGACCCCGCCGCCCGCCTGGCCACTCTCCTGGAAGCGCGGCGCCCCCTCTATGCCCAGGCCGACCTCCACGTGGTGCAGGTGGAGGCGCCGCCCGAGGCGGTGGCCCTTCAGGTGCTGGAGGCCCTTCCCTCGATCCTGAAGGAGCGTTCCAGCCAGCCCGGGCCGCCGGCGGTGCTGCTCGATGGCGAAGGGCGGATCACGCCCTCGTTGAACTGATCAAGGCAGCGCCTCATCCAGTGGCCGCCCATCGGGAAGCGAGGCAGGGCCCAGCTCAGGACGCCCCGCCCGGTGGCTCCAGCCGCACCGCAAACCAACTGACCACCCGCCCGGGTTCCAGCTCCAGTTCACAGGCCGTGTCCAGCAGCCGCTGAGCCCGCTGGCGGGGGTCGGCCAGACCGGCGAGATCGGCCGGAGGGGCAGCGAGTCGCCCCAGATGATCCTCCAACCAGGCGAGGGTTTCGGCCGCCGTGAGGATGGCCTCGGCCCCACCGGGCTCCAGCACCACGTAATGATCGAGTTCCCGCAGCAGGGGATCGGACATGGATTGTCGCCGCTTGCACCCCATCCTGCCGCTGTTGGCCCTTGCCCTGATGGTGGTGTCCCTGGTGTGCCTGCCGCCCCGCGCCGCTGCCGCCCAGTCCGGGATGGGGATGGCAACGCCCACAGCACCACACCCGGCCCGGGCGGTCCCTCGCCCATCACCGCCCGCCCCCCTGGAGCGGCGCCTGGCGAGCTGGCCCGCCTGGAGCCTGCCCGCACCCCTGCCCAGGCCGGACCGGGGGGATCTGATCTGGCCCACCTGGTTCCGGGGTGAATGGGAGGTGAGCAGTACCCCGGCGGAAGGCTCCGAGCCCCCGCTGCGCTGGCGCGCCCGCTTCCAGGCGGATGGCGAGGACGGAGCGCTGGCGGACCGGGCCTTCAATGCCGGCCAGATCGGAGCGGCTCTACTCGGGGATGGGCTGATCAGCGTGCGCAACGACCCCGCCAACCCCAACCGCCAGGTAAGCCTGCTGCGGGGAGATCGCCAGCTGGAATCCATGGTGGTGGGCCGGCGCAGCGCCCGCCCGGATGGTGCCACCTTCCTGGCCGATGAACTCACCCTCCAGGTGCTGCACGGCCCAGGCACCCCTCGCATCAGCCGCGTGGAGGTGCTCGGCCTGTGGCAGCGGCTCGAGGACGGCAGCATCCGCGGGGAGCAGTGGCAGGCGAGCTACGCCTCGCCGGCGGCCGGATTACGAGCGAGCGCGGAGCACGCCCAGCGCTTCACCCTCAGGCTCGTCCCACTTCCGCCAGGATCCGATCCCGCCAGCTGAACAGGGGCGCCAGCAGGGGATGGTCGGCCAAGCCCTCCACCCCACGACCCGCCAGGGGCGCGCCAGCGGAGGCGGGGAACAGAAGCAGCGAGAGCTGGGCCACCACGGCGAGGTCGGCCAGCGAGAGGCGATCGCCCTCGAGGTAGGGCTGATCGGCCACCAGTAGGGCCAGCTGTTCGAGGTTGCGGCGGAGTTGGCGGGCTTCGCAGGGGGCCAGCACCTCCCCCACCGCCTCACTCACCGGCGCCATCAGGCCGGCGGGCAGCGCCGCCACGACGCGGCGCAGGGGATCCGGGGTGGCCTCGGGCAGCAGGGCGGTGCGGAGCACCGGGTCCGCCACCGCCGCCTGGAGCAGGGCCTGGCGAGCGCCGGCGGCCAGGGCAGTGTCGGCCCAGTCCTCAAGCAGCATCACCCGGGCGCGGCTGCGGGGCTCGGCCGGCAGGAGCGCCGGCAGGGGATGGCGCTGCTCCAGATGCAGGGCAATGGCGGTGGAATCGGCGATCACCTCGCCGCCATCCACCAACACCGGCACCTTCCGCTGGCCGGACAGCCGGAACAGCTCGATCTGTCCCATGCCGGGCGTCACCTCCAGGAGATTGGCCTCCAGCCCCTTGGCCGCCAAAACAAGGCGCACCTTCTCGCAGAAGGCGGAATGGCGGAACTGGTAGAGGTCCATCGGTGAGGGGGGATCGGCGGCGGGGGCCCCAGGGCGGCAGAGTAGCCATCACTTCAGGTCTGCGGCTGGGGCCGCCAGGGGGAGACGCCCGATGAGGGACTTTCTGATCAATGTGACCCGCTACCCGCGCTACCTGGTGGCCTTCAGCCTCGGGGTGCTCAACTCGGTGGTGGAGCCGCTGGCCCGACTGCGCAGCAACCCCGTCACGGCCGTGGCCCTGATCGGAGCGCTGGTGAGCGGGGTGCTCACGCTGGCCCTGGTGCTGCGTGCGATGGTGAGTGGGGCAGCCGTGGTGGCCTCGTAAGGATGGCGCAGGGACGACGGGTGGAGCGGGTGGCGGCGCTGATCCGCCGGGAAATGAGCGAGTTGCTGCGCACCGGCATCCGCGACGAGCGGGTGCACAACGGCATGGTGAGCGTCACCGAGGTGGAGGTGGCGGGGGATCTCCAGCACTGCCGCATCCACGTGAGCGTGTTCGGCAGCGAGGACGACCAGCGGCTCACGATGGAGGGGCTCAAGGCCGCAGCCCCCTTCGTGAAGGGAGAACTGGCGCGGCGGCTGCAGATGCGCCGCACCCCCGAGGTGGTGTTTCTCCTCGACCGGGCCCTGGAGCGGGGCACTTCGGTGCTGGGGCTGCTCAACCAGCTGGAGCGTCAGCGCGAGGAGCGGGGCGAGATCCCCCCCGGCAGCGATGAGGAAGAGAGCGCCCCCGCCAGCGGCCCGGCCGGCGAGGGTCCCCACGGGCGGGAAGCAGCCGGCACGACCGATCCCACCTTCGGAGAGGAGCCTGGGGCGCCATCCGCGAGGGATGACGGGGGTAGTGACGGGGCTGAATCCTGGCGTGATGACGGAGCCGGCGGCCCCTGACCCCCTGCTGCGCTTGCATGGTGCCAACAGGGACAGCGGCATGGACGGGGTCGGGCAGCACGCCGGCTTGAACAAAGGAGCCCAACCGGATCAGGCGAGCGACCTGGCCCGCCTGGTGGCCAGCCTGTTGGTGGTTCGCTGCAGCGGCCACCTCGCCGACGGCCAGCGCCGCTACCCCCGCTGGGAGCTCGACAACGCCACCCTGCAACGCCTGCTGGGCGCGGGGGTGGGGGGGGTGATCCTGCTGGGGGGCAGCGCGGCCGAACTGCGGCTGCGCACCCGCCAGCTCCAGGCCTGGGCGGCCACCAAGCTGCTGCTCTGCGCCGATGTGGAGGAGGGGGTGGGGCAACGGTTCGAGGGCGCCAGCTGGCTGGTGCCACCCCTGGCCCTGGGCCGCCTCCACGGCGACGATCCGGCCGCGGCCGAGGAGCTGGCGGAGCGCTACGGGAGCTGCAGCGGCCGCGAGGCCAGGGCCCTCGGCCTCAATTGGGTGCTGGGCCCGGTGTGCGATGTGAACAACAACCCGGCCAACCCGGTGATCAACGTGCGCGCCTGGGGTGAGACCCCCGCCACCGCCGGAGCCCTGGCGGCCGCCTTCGTGCGCGGTGCCCAGGCGCAGGGGGTGCTGTGCTGCGCCAAGCACTTCCCCGGCCATGGCGACACCGCCAGCGATTCCCATCTCGAGCTGCCCCTGCTGCCCCACAGCCGCGAACGGCTGGAAATCGTCGAGCTGCCCCCCTTCCGCGCCGCGATCGCCGCCGGCGTGGCCAGCGTGATGACGGCCCACCTGCTGCTGCCGGAACTCGACCAGGAGCGGCCCGCCACCCTCTCGGCGGCGGTGCTCACCGGGCTGCTGCGCGAGGAGCTGGGCTTCGGGGGCCTGGTGGTGACCGACGCCCTGGTGATGGAGGCGATCACGGCCCACCACGGCGCCGGCGAAGCGGCCGTGCTGGCCCTGGAGGCCGGTGCCGACCTGGTGCTGATGCCGGCCGACGCCGATGCGGCGATGGCGGCCATCGTGGCGGCGGTGGAGCAGGGCCGGCTGGGGCGGGAGCGGCTGGAGGCAAGCGCGGAGCGACGGCGCCAGGCCCTGGCATCGCTGCGGGGGGGCTCCCAGGCGGCTGCCGGCTCCGTTGACGAAGCCAGCCCTGAACCCCTTGGCCACCTGGCCGCGGCAGGATCCCCTGCCGAAGACGCCCTCAAACCCCTGGGCCCCCTGAGCAACGGTCCGATCAGCGCCGACCGGCAGTTGGCCCTAGAGCTGGTGCAACGCAGCCTGCGCCACCAGGGGGGCCGGGTGAGCCTGCCCGCGAAGAGCCCGGCCGCCACCCCAGCCATCAACCTGATCCGGGTCGACACGGCCCTGGGCTGCCCCTACCTCCAGCCCACCGCCCCTGCCCTCACCCTGGCCACCGCCTCCGGCTTCCGGCCAGTGGTGCTGGATGGCTGCAGTCCATCGCCCTGGTGGATCGGGCTGGAGGAGGCTTCCGACGGCGGCGCCGACGGCCGGGACGAGGATGCCGAGAGCCGATCCACGGGCACGCCGATCGCGGCAGACGGCCCCCTTGACCTGGCACGCCTCGGGGAGGGGCCGGTGCTGCTGCAGCTGTTTGTGCGCGGCAATCCCTTCCGGGGCAGCGCCGCGGGCCGCGAACCCTGGGAGGCGGTGATCCGGCAGCTGCAGAGCGCCGGGCGGCTGGCGGGGCTGGCGGTCTACGGCAGTCCCTACCTGTGGGAGAGCCTGCGGCCGCTGCTGGAGGACGGCATTCCAGCGGCATGGAGCCCCGGCCAAATGCCCCTAGCCCAGGTGGAGCTTCTGGCCGCCCTGGGGCTGGGCAGCCCGAGCGGCCGTGGCGATGGCTTCACCGATTGAGGCGATGGCCATGTCGAGCCTCCCGTTACCGGAACGGCCCCCCGCAACCAAGCCCCCCAGACTGAGCCTCTCGATGATCGTGCGCGACGAGGCCGAGCGGATCGAGGCGGCCCTCACCTCGGTAGCGGGCTTCGTGGACGAGATGGTGGTGCTCGACACCGGCTCCAGCGACGACACGGTGGCGATCGCCGAACGCTGCGGGGCCGTGGTGGCCGCGATGCCCTGGCCCGGCGACTTCGCGCCGGCCCGCAACCGGGCCCTGGAGCTGGTGCGGGGCGACTGGGTGCTGGTGCTCGATGCCGATGAATGGCTCCGCCCCGAGGCCCGCGCGCCGCTCCTGGAGCTGATGGCCCGGCCCGAGCTGCTGGTGATCACCCTGCTGCGGCAGGAGGAAGGGGCGCTCCAGTCGCCCTACTCCAGCGTGAGCCGCCTGTTCCGCCGCCATCCCGCCCTGCGCTGGAGCCGGCCTTATCACGCCATGGTCGACGACAGCGTGACGGAGCTGTTGCAACGCGAGCCCCACTGGCGCATCGCCCAGTGCCCCGAACCGGCCCTGCTGCATACGGGTTATCGGCCGGAACTCCTGGCCGACGGTCGCAAAGCCCGACTGCTGCGCCAGGCAATGGAAGCCGATCTGCGGGAGCGGCCCGGCGACCCCTACGCCTGCGCAAAACTCGGCGCCCTCCTGGTGGAGGAAGGCGAACGCACCGCCGGCATCGCGCTGCTGGAGGAGGGTCTGGCCCACTGCCCAGCCGCGGCCGATCCGGAACGCTTCGAGCTGCTGCTGCACCTGGCCATCGCCCACACGGCCGAGCAGCCCGCCAGGGCCACCGCGCTCTACCGCCAGGCCCTGACCCTCCCCCTCGACCCCCGCCTCACCCTGGCCGCCCGCCTCAACCTGGCCAGCCTGCTGCTGGAGAGTGGAGAGCTGGAGGAGGCCGCCAAGCTGTGCCGTGAAGCCACCGAGGTAGCCCCGGCGATCGCCCAGGGTTGGAGCCAGCTGGGCCTTGTGGAGCGGCGGCGCGGCGCCATCGCCGTCGCCATCAGCGCCTATCGCCGCGCCCTGGCCCTCGATCCCCAACAGGCCGCCACCCGGCAGAACCTGGCGGTGGCCCTGCTGCTGGCGGGCGACATCCCCGGCTGCCGGGAGGCCTTCCGCCAGGCCATCGCCCTACTGGAGGCCCAGGGTCGGAGGGAGGAAGCGCTGGCACTGTCCCGTCAGGCCGCCAGCATGGTGCGGCTCAACGACTGAACCCGGCAGCCATGGCGGACGCGATGGGGAACCACATCAGCAGCGAACCTGGCGAGGGCCACGGCAGGGAAGGGACGAACCAGGCGGGAAGCTGCGCGCCGGCGGATGCAACGACGAACAACCAGGCCCCACCGGAGCCCCCTCGGCAATCCCTGCAGGGACGCCACATCGGTGTGACGCGCTCCGAACAGCAGATCGGCGAAGCCCGGCGCCTGTTCGAAGCCGCCGGCGCCACGGTGGTCGACCTCCCGGCCCTGGCGGTGACCCCCCCGGATGACTGGGGCCCCCTCGACGATGCCCTAGCCGAACTGGAGGACTTCCACTGGGTCGTGTTCTCCAGTGCCAACGGGGTGGAAGCGGTGGAGCGGCGCCTGGCCCGCCAGGGCATCAGCCTGGCCCACCGCCCCGCCGGCCTGCGGATCGCGGCGGTGGGGCGCAAGACGGCGGCGGTGCTGGAAAGCCTCGGGGCCGCGGCCGATTTCGTACCACCGGCCTTCGTTGCCGACAGCCTGATCGAGCATTTCCCCGTTTCTGGTTGGGGCCTGCGGCTGCTGATTCCCCGCGTGCAGAGCGGTGGGCGCACCGTGCTGGCCGAGGCCTTCGCCGCGGCCGGCGCCAGGGTGGTGGAGGTGAGCGCCTACGAAACCCGCTGCCCCGAGCAGTGGCCCAGCTCAGCCCTGCTGGCCCTGGAACGGGGTGATCTGGACGCGATCACCTTCAGCAGCGGCAAGACCGTAAGCCACGCCTGCCAGCTGCTTGAACGCAGCTTCGGGGAGGGCTGGCGGGATCGCCTGGCGGGGGTCCGGCTGGTGTCCATCGGTCCCCAAACCACCGACCGCTGCCTCGCCCTGCTGGGACGGGTCGATGCCGAGGCCGACCCCCACGATCTGGCGGGTCTGGTGGCCGCCTGCGAAAGCCTGCTTAACCCTGGCGGGGATCAGGAGTTGGCGCACTTGTAGGAGTGCAGCAGGCCGCCGTTCTTGAGAACGAGGCTGCAGGCATTGATGTTGATCGATTCCACGCTCCATCCGCGCGGCAACAGGGAGTCCTTGTCGTTCGAGCCCTGCTGACCAATCCGAAGGCTGTCGCTCTGGCTGCCCATCACCACGATCGCCTCGGGCCGGCCACTGGACTGAATCACCCCGCTGAGTTGGAGCCCCGGCACGGCCGGAACCACCTTGGCGGGGCTGGAACCGGCCGCGCCGGCCTTTGCGGAAGCACCACTGGCCGGAGCTGTTCCCAGGGCGAGTGGGGCCGCGGCCGGAGCGGGGGGGCGGGGATCGCTGAAGGGGTCAACCCTGCCCTGCTGCACCGCCTGGGTCACCTGCTGGGGGGAGGGAAGGGGCTGGAGGCCAAGGCCCGCCGTCGGTGCCGACCTCTCGACCGCCGGCCGCGGCGGCGGCACGGGGGGAGCCTGCGCGGTGGGAGAACCAACGGATCCCGTCATGCCGCAGGCGGTGGTCAACCAGGGAACGACGGAAAAAAGCACAGCCCGTCCCCAGGGAACAAGACAAGGGCGCGGCGTACGGGTTCTCCTAGGGCTGGCCCTTTTCCACCAGATCACGGAAACGGTCAAGGTTGGCCTGCAGCTCTCTGACAACAATGCCACCCATGATGGTTGGTTCCATCAGGGGCGCTAGGACGCCGGGCAGTTCATAGGCCACCGTCAGCTTCACCGCGGTGCGATCTGGGCCGAGGGGATAGAAGCGAACACCACCCCGGGTGGGCAGTCCCCCCACCGATTCCCAGTGCAATTGCTGGGTTTCCACGCGCCGGGTGATCCGCGCTTTCCAGTGGAAGCGGAAACCCTGGGCTGCCAGGGTCCAGTCCGTGAGATCGGGATCCTCAAGGGGCACCACCGACTCGATCCAGCGCATCCAGCGCGGCATCGCCTCAAGATCACTCCAGACGGCCCAGACCTCCTCCACGGGAGCCTTGATTTCGGTGGTGACGCTGTGTTCCAGCCAACGGCCCATGGTTGTGCCTCAGGAGACGCCGACCGTGGCTGGAGAGCCCGTGGCGGCATTGGTGGCCAACGCGGCCGGATGACCCAGGATCGCAGCCGCCGCCAGTCGTCCACTCATGGTGGCCCCCTCCATCGAATCGATGTAGTCCTGGCGGGTATAGCTGCCTGCCAGGAAAAAATTGCCCACCGGGGTGCGCTGATCAGGGCGGTAGGGATCCATACCCGGCGCCTCGCGGTAAAGGGACTGGGCCAGCTTCACCACGTTGCTCCAGACCAGGTTGAGGTTGCGGGCGGAGGGGAACAGCTCCCGGACTTGGGCATCGGTGGCGGCCACGATCTCCTCGGTCTTTTTCGGAATCCAGGGATCCCCGGGGGTGAGCACGCACTGGAGCAGGGAGCCGAGCCCCTCCCTGCGGTAGTCCTCCGGGCTGGCCAGAGCCAGGTCGGCGAAACAGCTGAAATCGGCGTCGGCGGTGTAGAGCAGGTTGTCCAAACCGGCGGGCGTGGAGAGGTTGGTGCGAGCGGACTGGGCTTCGGGGGACTCCCCGAGTTCGGTGACCCAGCCGTCATAGCGGAGCTGCACCGTGGCCACGGGGACGGCTTCCAGCTGGTCGATGGCGGCGAACATCGGGAACCGGCGCCAGGCCTGGGGCAGCAACCGCTGGATTCCCGGCACATCACAGGCGGCCAGGTAGGCATCGGCCTCCACCCGGATCTCCCCCTCGGGCGTGCCCAGGGTGAGCCCGGTGACCCTGGTGCCTCCGGCTGCAGCGGAGTCGGAGGACTCCTCGTCGTGCACCTCGATGACCCGGTGGCGCAGATGCAGCCGACCGCCCCTGGCCTCGATGTAGGCCAGGATCGGACCGGTGAGCCAGCGGTGGGGCGATCCCTTGAGCAGATTCAGTTTGGAGGCCTCGGTCTTCGTCGCGAACATCATGAAGATGGTGAGCATGCAGCGGGCCGAGATCGCCTCGCAATCGATGAAGCCGAGGGCATAAGCGATCGGGTTCCACATCCGCTGGATGCTCTGCGCGCTGCCGCCATGGCCAAGAAACCACTGCTGGAAGCTGATCCGATCAAGATCGCGAATCACCTTCATGGCGCCGTCGTAATCGACCAGGCCCCGCACGATCGGGCTGGTGCCCAGGGCTAGGGCATTGCGCAACTTGTCGATCCAGTCGAGTTGGGGGGTGGTGAAAAAGGCCTTCAGCCCATTGAAGGGGGCGCCGATCGGAAAGCGGAAATCCAGTTCGCGCAGATCGCCGCCCTTGTTCACAAACAGATGGGTGTGCTCCTTGGGTAGCAAGTTGTCGATCGCGCCCACCTTGCGCAGCAGGGCGAAGAGATTGGCGTAGTTGAAGAAGAACACATGCAACCCCATCTCGATGTGGTTTCCTTCGCCATCCACCCAGCTGCCCACCTTGCCGCCCATGAACGGCCGGGCCTCGTAGAGGTCCACACTGTGGCCCGCGTCCACCAAATCCACAGCAGCCGCCAGACCCGCCAGACCGGCACCCACGATGGCGACGCGCACCTGCATACTCCCGTGATCGACAGACTCTATGGAGGGGCCGGGCGGGGCGGTGGCATCGGGCAGGGGGGAAACCGGCCGGGGTGCCGACGAATACCGGAGCAGCTCGCAGACGCACCAGCGAGAACCGGCTCGCCCAGCTGGAGAGCCAAGCCGATCCAGCTGAGCTGACATCAGCCGAAGCGGCGACCCCACCAGCGCCCTCTGCCCCGTGACCTGCATGCCCGTGCTCCCGAACCATGCCCCCCGGGCTGCGGCGCTTCTGGCCCTCCCCCAGGCAGCCCCAGGATCCCCTCCATAGAGTGGTGAAAAGGGCGACCTGCCCCCCATGAGCGCCCCCATGACCAGCGAGATCGCGACCCCTCCAGCCCCAGCCGCCCCCCCCGCTGCAGACGCCACTGCCGCCGACGCCGCAGCGACCGGCACCGTGACCAGCCCAGCCGAGGTCACCTTCACCGGCCGCGATGGCAAGGGCATCCTGATCACCGAGCCGGCGATGAAACAGTTGGCCGTTCTCATGGCCCAGCAGGGCAGCGACAAGGTGCTGCGGGTGGGGGTGCGCTCCGGAGGCTGCAGCGGCATGAGCTACACGATGGATTTCATCGATGGCGCCGGGGTCGGCAGCGACGACGAGGAGTACGTGTACGAGCCGGCCGACGCGCCCTGCTTCCGGGTGGTGAGCGACCCGAAGAGCCTGTTGTACATCTATGGCATGCAGCTCGATTTCTCCTCCGCCCTGATCGGCGGCGGCTTCAACTTCACCAACCCGAACGCCACCCAGACCTGCGGCTGCGGCAGCTCCTTCGCCGTCTGAGGGCCATGGCGCCACGGCGTTCTCTGCCTACGCCGTCGCCCGGCGTGGGAACCTGAATCGATTCCAGTGGCGCTGCCATGACGGCCCCCTCCCCCACTCCGTCCTCCACCGACACCTCCGCCGCCCCGGCCGAAGCGTCCGATACGGGGGATGCCTCCCTGTTCGACCAAGCCCTGGCTCGTTATCAGGCTGGCGCGGCTCCGGAGGATCTGATCGACGACTTTTTGGCGATCACGGCCCAGGCGCCGAGCCAATCCGCCGGCTGGACCTGCCTGGCCTGGCTGCAGCTGCTGTTGGACCAGCCCCGCGCTGCCCTGCAGTCGGCCCGTACGGCGGTTCGCCTCAATCCGCAGGACCCCCAAGCCCGCATCAACCTCAGCCTGGCCCTGCTGGAAACCGGCGGCAAGGGGGTGCGCGAGCACGTGGAGCTGGTGCAGCGGGTGATGCTGATGGCGCCGGAGCTGGCCGAGGAGCTGCGGGGGTCCATCGCCGATGGGCTGCAGCGGCGGCCAGGTTGGGGCGCCCTCAACAAGCTTCGGAGCTGGCTGGAGGCTTGAAGCCGGTTCTGCTGCTGAGCAACGGCCACGGCGAGGACCTCAGCGGCGCGACCCTGGGGCGCCAGCTTGTCCTTCGTGGCGTTGCTGTGGAAGCCTTGCCCCTGGTGGGCCATGGCCAGGCCTACCGGCAGGCCGGCATCACCGTGCTGGGACCCACCCGCGACTTCAGCACTGGGGGGCTGGGCTACACCAGCCTGACCGGCCGCCTCACCGACCTGCGGGAGGGGCAGTTCACCTACGTGCTGCGGCTGCTCGGGCGGCTGTGGCGGCGGCGGCGGCGCTACCAGCTGGTGGTGGCGGTGGGGGATCTGGTGCCGGTGCTGGGGGCCTGGCTCACCGGCCAGGAGTCGGCGGTGTATTTGGTGGCGTACTCCAGCCATTACGAAGGAAGGCTGCGGCTGCCCTGGCCCTGCGGCTGGCTGCTGAAGCGCCCCCGGGTCAGGGCCGTATGGAGCCGCGACCAGCTCACCGCCGACGACCTCAGCGCGCAGCTGGGCCGGCCGGTGGACTTCCTTGGCAATCCCTTCCTGGATCCGCTGCTTGAGGGGGTCCCGGCAACCGCCGCCGACCACCCTGATGCCGTGACAGACCACGGAACTGCGGCTTCCAGGCCCGTGGTGGCTGTACTGCCCGGCAGTCGGCTGCCGGAAGCCCTCGGCAATCTCACCCTGCTACTGGGGGTGCTGGAGCGACTCCCCGCCGCCACGGCGACTCCGGGGGGCGAACCGATCCTGCGGGCGGCGATGGTGGCCGCCCTGGAGCCGGTCGCCATCGCCGCCGCCGCGGCCCCGCTGGGTTGGCACTTCGTGGCGGGTGATGGCGCAGCAGGCCTCGCCCCAGCCGCACTGCAACGGGAAGGGCGGCGGTTGGAGCTCCACTGGAACCGCTTCGCCGCCGTGCTGGCCAGCTGTGATGTGGTGCTGGCGATGAGCGGCACCGCGTCGGAGCAGGCCGTGGCCCTGGCCCGTCCCGTGCTGCAGCTGGCCGGACCAGGGCCCCAGTTCACCGAAGGTTTCGCTGAAGCCCAGCGCCGTCTGCTGGGCCCAGGGGTGCGCTGCGCCCCCGGGCCGGTGGGAGAACCCGGCACCTTGGCGGCCACGGCCCGGCTGCTGCGGGGGATGCTGGATCGGCTCGCCGATCCGGTAGCCGGCCCCACTTGGCGCCGGGAGCTGGAGGCGATCGCGGCGGAACGGCTGGGGGCGACCGGGGGAAGCGCCAGGATCGCGGCGGCGATCCAGACGATTCTGGACAGCCGGCAGGAGTCCCGCCAGGGTGACTGAGGTGCCGAAGAGATTCGCTACTGGATCTCCCCCCGATTCCCCGAACGCTTGCTCCGGCCTCCCGCTTCGGCCCCAGAGCCTCTGCCCAACCGAATCCGATCTCTCCCTTCCAACCACCACCAGAGCCGGTAAGCGTTTCGAGCGGCCAATCGCCCGCCCGCCCCGTTCTTCCTTCCGAATCCCTGAATTCCGCCCCGCCTGAGCGCCATGAACACCCCTTCTTCCGAGCCCTCGGACGCAGCCGATCTGCCGCCGAACCCATCGGGCCGCTCAGCAACCACCATCGTCGCCAACCCAACGCAGGGTGGTCCGGCGACCGACACTCCCGCGAACCGGCCCCCTGAACCCTCCGGGCTGCAACGCCTGCGGGATTGGATCGATCGCCTACTAGTGGCGGATGTCTTCTTGGTGCTTGCCGGCGCCCTCTGGTTCGCCGCGGCGGTGCTGCTGCACAGCCAGGGGGTTGAGGCTCCATTGGCCATCTTTCAGCGGCTGTGGGAGCCCCTGTTCACCCCGGCGATCGGATTGCTGATGGCGGCGGCCCTGCTCAGCGGAGCCCTGGGCTGGTGGCAGCGGCGAGGGCAGCGCTGAGCTCGGGATACTGGTAGGGGAAGCCCTGGGCCGCGAGCCGCACCGGCAACACCTGCTGTCCTTCGAGCACCACCTGGGCGCCATCACCCAGCAGCAGCTTCAGGATGGCGCCGGGCACCGGCAGCAGGCTGGGGCGACCGAGGCTGCTGCCCAGCGCCGCCGCAAAGTCGGCCATCCGTGTGGGTTCATTCGCCACGGCGTTGTAGACGCCGGTATAGGCGGTGTCCTCCAGGACGGTGGCGATCAAACGGCAGAGATCGTGGCGGTGGATCCAGCTCATCCACTGCCGCCCGCTGCCCACGGGTCCTCCGAAACCGGCCCGGAACACTGGCAGCATTTTGCCGAGGGCGCCGCCATCGGGCCCCAACACAATGCCGATCCGCAGAATCACCAGCCGGGTGGCGGAGGGAAGCTCCTGGGCGGCGGCTTCCCAGCGTCGGCACAGCTGCCCCAACACATCGTCACCGGCAGCGGCGTCCTCACCGAAGCGGGCATCGGCACTGGTGCCGTAGTACCCCACCGCCGAGCCGTTCACCAGCACAGCAGGGGGATGGGGCAGCCGCGCCATCGCCTCCACCAACAGTTCGGTGGTGCGAACCCGGCTTGTGACCAGCCGTTCAAGGTGCTCCGGGGTCCAGCGACGATCAGCGATCGGCTCGCCGGCCAGGTTCACGACCCCCTCGGCCGAAGCCAGGGCCTGGCACAGGGAGTCCTGCAGCCAGCTGGCGGGGTCGGCGGGATCAAGCTTCAAGCAGAGCAGCCGATCCCCGGCGAGGGCGGGAAAGGGCTGGGTGCGGCGGCTCACCAGGGTGATGGTGTGGCCGAGCTTCAGCAGAAAGGGCACCAGCTCACGGCCCACGAAGCCAGAACAGCCCAGCAGCAGCAACCGCACGCCCACATCCCCGATAGTGGCGCCGAGGCTAGGAGGCGGCGGCACCCAGTGCCCCCTTCCCGATTCCGGCCCAAAACCGCTGCCCAGCGGAGGGGGTGCAACGGGAGTTCGCCGCAGGTCCTAGCCTGCGGACACTAGATTTTGCCTCTGCCATGGCCGAGACGCCCGCCGCAGCCCCAGCCGCCGCCGCTCCGGCTCCCAGGGCCCCAGCAGCGGGTGCAGCCCTGAAGAAGGGAGCCCTGGTGCGGCTGAACCTCAAGGCTTATGCAAGCAGCCTGGAGGCTGCGGCCAGCGACGGCCCCCCGCCGGCCTATGTCCTGGAGGGACCCGGCGAGATCCTGGCGATCAAGGGCGACTACGCCCAGCTCCGCTGGCGCCGCCCCGTACCGGATGTCTGGTTGCGGCTCGACCAGCTGGAACCCTGGAGCGAAGGCTGATCGACGTCCCCCCCTAGGGCGGGACGAATGCGCTCAGAGCGTCAACCGGCGCCGCTCCTCCTGCAGCCGCTGGCGACGGCGACGGGCTTCCCGCAGCATCTCGCGGCCATCGTGGAGGTAGCTGTCCACATAGCCGAGGGTGTAGCGCTCCAGTTCGGCTAGGGCATCCTGAACCTGGCCAAGGCAGTGGTAAAGGCTGAGACCAAAACCGCTGGCGACGGCCGGACAGGCCCGTGAGCGGTACAGCGTCTCGGCGCGGGCCACCCGCTGGCGGCTCCGCTCAAGAAAGGCGCAGAAGCCCTCCATCAGCTCGTCGTCGTAGGGATCGGCCGAGAGTTCCCTCAAGGCGGCAGGGAAGGGGTTGATCACCTGGCCAAGCAACCGGTCGAGGGGGGCATACACCAGCCGCAGCCAGTCGAGCAACTCCTCGGCGGCGCCTTCGGCGCGGCCGGCCTTTCCCCCCCTGGCCTGCCGAGCGTTGGCCCCTCCAGCGGCGTCCCCCACGCCGGCACCTCCGCTGGAGATAGCGGTGGCGCCCCCGAGGCTGAGGTCGTAGCGGTGGCGGCGTTCCCCATCCCCCAACACCTCCCAGGCGGCATTGAGGGCAACGATCTGCTGGGCATCGCCGCCGGCATCGGGATGGTGGCGTTTCACCAAGGCCCGGTAGGCCGCCTTGATCTCGGCGGAGCTGGCCGTGCGGGCCACCCCCAGAACCGCGTAGTGGTCGGAGGCCGCCACGGGGGTGGAGGCAGGGGAATTGCGGCGGGCGGCGGCCAAGCGAGGGAGCCGGGGCTCCCCCATCATCAACCAGCAAAAAGCCCCCCGTTTCCGGGGGGCTTGGGGTTGTGTGTGAGGAGGAAGCTGAATCAGGCAGCGGATGCTGGCTGGATCAGAACTTGAACATGGTCTGAACCAGGCCGCCGAAGGCGTTGTTGGTCTCACCGTTGGCGGTGAACTGGCCGTTGGGACCGCTGAGGTAGAAGATCGCCGGGGTGATGCTGATGTTGTTGCTCACCTGGAACTTGTACCACCATTCGAAGGCGAAGTTGCCATCGTTAGGGCCATTCGGGGAATCATAGAAGCCGTTATAGGCCGTCTGGGTGCGACTGCTACCGGTGCCCCGGAAGGCGTAGGGCTTACGAAGCTGATTCTGGCTCAGGCCGCTCACATAGGTGGGCTGACCGAAGGAGAAACCTGCGGCATTGCCCTTGGCAAAGAGATCGTTCCACTGCAGACCCAGCTGCCAGGATTGCATCTGGGTGATGTTGCGAACATCGCCGTAGTTGGGGAACGGCTGGGTGTTGCCGTTCACTGGCACAACGCCACTGGCGTTGTAACCGTTGTAGTTAGCCGAACTGATCGCACTGATGCCCCAACCCAGGCTGACCGAAGGGATCAGACCAGAGTTGATCGGCTGCCAGGCCGCGTTCAAGGCGAAGTTGTTGCTGGAGCTGTTGCCACTCCAGAATTGGCTCACGCCCGTGGTGCCCACACCCTCGCTGCAGGGCAGCGTCTGGCTGGCGAACTGGGTGCCACGGCGGGAGAGGGGCTGGTTGCACTGGCCATAACGCCAGGCGGCGGCAAGGGCGAACTGGGGACCGGCCCAGCCGATCTGGGTGAGGAAGCTCCCGCCACTGCTGCTGGTCATGATCCCGCCAGAGGCAGGATTGCTGTTGTCCCCGTTAGGAGCGACGTAGCTGGTGGAGGCGGCGAAGTAGGGCTGACCCTTCTTCACTGGCTGCTTCCAGATCAAGCCGAAGGCCGAACCGGTGGCCTTGTTGTAGGTGGCCGGAGCGCCGTTGAGGGTGAAGACATCAAGGATGTCAGCCTTGTAGAACGAAGGCGTGATGGCCAAAACTTCCGTGTTCCGGGCCCGGGGACCAATGACAGCCGTGAAGGACTTGCCAACCGGGAAGCGATAGTAGAGACGGTCAATCTGGACGAGATTATTGCAGTTTGTATTGCCGGTTGCACCGCTTGTGCAGGTGCCAAAGGCCTTATCAAGGGTCAGTAGGCCGTAGGGGCTGCCGGTTGAGCCACCAAAAACACTGTTGGAAAAGTTACCAGAACGCAGACGGGTGTAAAGCAGATCCTTGCCGGTGAAACTCGTATTGAGGTTCAGGCGAAGGTCGTAGTTGAAGGTGAGGGCGCCAGCGTTACGGTTGTTGTTGCCCGAATAACGGGTGGCGTTGGTGGTGCCGTTGTTCGGCGTGGTCGCACCAGCACCATTGGCGGTGCTGGGTCCGTATTGGCTGCCGCCAAAGGACACCGCACCGATGTCGAAGGTGGCCTCACCTTGCAGTTTGGTGGTGGT
>Ga0209597_1000258_pt1 | contig 35242 bp, 36 predicted proteins | sample M_140625_MF_Meta_FD_187316 | JGI IMG/M metagenome (GOLD analysis project Ga0209597, IMG submission 187316) | Freshwater microbial communities from Lake Montjoie, Canada to study carbon cycling - M_140625_MF_MetaG (SPAdes) (version 2) | ecosystem: Environmental > Aquatic > Freshwater > Lake... | reverse complement strand
TGCATCGGTAGAAGATTTGGTGGTGCGCACGAAGTCTGGCGCAGCGCGGCCATTGCTCGATGGAGATGCGGCTGCAACGTTGCAGTCGCTCAGTAGCCAGCGCTCGGCTTGGTACGACGAGATTGCGACCGTTCGCATTGACACGCGTGGAAAGCCAGTGACCAAAGTGTGTTCGGCGGTGCTGGATGCTGTTCGTGCAGGAGCCGACCATGAGTAGTCAACAGGTTGTACGAGTTGAATTGGGTGAGCGGTCGTACAACGTGGTGGTTGGGCCTGGGGTTCGTTCGCAAATTGCGAGCATGGTGCCAGCCACAGCGAAGCGAGCCATCATCGTTACTCAAGCGAACATCCCGTTTTCGGTTGAAGAAAGTTTGATTGCTGCGGGAATATCTACGCGCACCATCAACATAGGTCCTGGAGAAGAGTTCAAGTCACTTGAAACCATCGAGATGATCATGCGTGAATGCGCGCAATTCGGCCTCACACGCAACGACGTAATCGTTGGAGTCGGTGGCGGAATGGTGACCGACATCGCTGGCTTTGCCGCTTCGGTTTGGCATCGTGGTATCGCCGTTGTTCACGTGTCCACCACTCTTGTTGGAATGGTTGATGCTGCGATTGGTGGAAAGACCGGAGTGAATCTTGCCGAAGGCAAAAACCTGGTCGGAGCGTTTTGGCAACCACGTGGAGTTTTGTGCGATACAGAAGCTCTTGCCAGCCTGAGCCCGCGCGAAACACGATGCGGTAACGGCGAAATGGCCAAGTACCACTTCCTCACAGGCGATGACCTGTTGAGTCTCGATCTCACTTCGCGAATTGCGCGATGCGTGCAAATTAAGGCAGACATCGTTGGTTCAGATGAGCGCGAAGGCGGCCGTCGAATGCTGTTGAACTACGGACACACGCTTGCACATGCAATAGAAATTGCCACCGATTTTTCGGTTGCCCATGGCGAGGCTGTAGCAATCGGATTGGTCTATGCAGCACTGCTTGCACGTGAACTTGGACGAATTGACGACCAACGCGTGGTGCAGCACCGTCAAGTAGTGGAAGGTGAATACGGATTGTCGTGTGCGCTTCCAAAGGGTCTGTCTCACGATGAACTCATAGCGCTCATGCATAGCGACAAGAAAGCGCTCAGTGGTTTGACATTCGTGCTCGATGGCAGCAATGGGGTGGAACCAGTAACTCCCGTGAGTGTGGATGCAGTTCGCTCGGCGCTCAACCGTATGGAAGTACGCTAGAACCATGGCTAAGTCCGCGAAACGCGTGTTGCTCCTCAATGGCCCAAACCTCAATTTGCTCGGTGAGCGTGAGCCTGAAATCTACGGAACCACAACAATGGCCGACCACGTTGCGTCAGCAACGCAAGCAGCAACCGATGTAGGGCTTGCAGTCAACAGCGTGCAAAGCAACAGTTCGTCAGAACTGGTGAATGCGATTCATGCCGCGCGAACAACACACGATGCAATCGTTATCAACCCTGGTGCATTCACTCATTACGCGTGGAGCATTCACGATGCCCTTGCAGCCTTTAGTGGTCCGGTAATAGAAGTTCATATTTCTAATCCGAGCACTCGCGAATCATGGCGCCACGAGAGTGTGATTGCGCCGGTTGCATCAGGCACCATCGCTGGGTTCGGCGGTTTTGGGTATGTACTCGCCATTCAGGCAGTTGCACGTTTACTGCAAGACAAATGATCGGTAGGCGCAACTATGCCGCGTCCGATTTTTCTTCCACTTCGAGTTGAAGGTCGCTTGAATGCAATTGCACAAATCATTGGCGACATGCATTCAGCATCTGCAATGGTTGTCTCGTCGAGCGAAAATATTCGCTACCTTTCTGGGTTCACGGGTTCTGCTGGCGTATTGATTTGTCGCAAAGATGATTCGGTACTTGTCACTGATGGCAGATACACGGAGCAAGCAACTGCTCAGGTTCGCGATTCGGGGGCAGATGTGCGCATTGTTGAAGCGCGAGCTGCAGCTGCGACGTTGGAGGCTGTATCTGAACTGCTCATGGACAATTCGCTCTGTGTTTGCGAGGCCTCGGATCTGTCCGTCGATGCACATGCTCGCTACGTTGCGGCCTTGGGCAAAGCATTGCTTCCGGTAACTGGCGTCGTGGAGGAACTGCGTCGATCCAAGAGCGAAGCTGAAGTTGAACGCATTGCATTTGCTGCAGAAGCTGCCGACAAGGCGTTGGCTGACGTTCGCGATGTACTGGTGCGTTCGATGAGCGAGCCCATCACAGAACGCGATGTTCGCGATGAGTTGGAATATCGCATGCGCCGCCACGGAGCAGATGGACCAAGTTACGAAACAATTGTTGCCACTGGACACAACGCAGCCAAACCACACCATCGTCCAACAGATCAACTCCTGCGCGAAGGTGACTCGGTGGTGATTGATGTCGGTGGGTTAGTGGACGGGTATCACTCGGACATGACTCGTACGTACTTGCTGGGGAGCGTTGATCCCGTTTTGCAGACCATGTTTGATGTTGTTTCTGAATCGCAATCACGAGGTGTCGCAGCGGTGAGAGCAGGTGTATTGCCCAGTGAGATTGATCGCATCTGTCGAGAATGGATTACTGAAGCTGGGTTTGGTCCCGAATTTGTTCATGGAACGGGTCATGGCGTGGGTCTGCAAATTCATGAGTCACCATGGCTTCGCGCGCAGTCGATTGAGCCATTACGCGAAGGTGAGGTGGTGACTGTGGAGCCTGGCGTCTATCGTGTAGGTCTCGGTGGCGTGCGAATTGAGGACTTGCTCCTCGTACGCGCGGCCGGAAGTACAACACTTACTCACACCCCGAAGGACAGCCTGTGCCTGCAATCTCGACAAACGATCTAAAGAACGGAATCACCCTCAATCTGGACGGCACCTTGTACACGGTGGTGGAATTCCAGCACGTGAAGCCGGGCAAGGGTGGGGCGTTTGTGCGTTCCAAATTGCGCAACTTACGCAGCAACAACATGCTTGAAAAAACGTTTAACGCTGGTGTCAAGGTAGAGCAAGCAATTCTTGAAAAGAATGACATGCAGTTTCTGTACAAGGACGGCGAAGAGTACGTGTTCATGGACCAAGGGTCGTACGACCAGGTAAATATCAAGCCATCAGCGCTTGGTGAAGCGGCCGACTATTTGATTGAAAATGCTGTCGCGATTATCGCAACGTATGAAGGCGACATCGTGAGCGTAGAAATTCCCGCCTCAGTGGAATTGGAAATTGCACTTACCGAGCCAGGCGTGCAGGGAGACCGTGTGTCTGGCGCTCGCAAGCCAGCAACATTGCAAACAGGAAAAGTTATTCAGGTGCCACTGTTCGTCAACATTGGTGACCGCGTCAAAGTCGACACACGTAGTGGCGACTACATCACACGCGTTTGACCATGTCAACCGGCCGATCCTCCCGTTCGGCGGGTAACGATGCTCGATCCGATGCGCGCGAGCGTGCATTGCACTTGTTGTACGAAGCCCATGCCAAGAGCGAATCGGGTTCATCCGTTGTTGAGTCGCAAATTCTGCCTGTCGACGATTTGGTACTTGAAATAGTTTCAGGCGTCGATGACGTAACCGCGTTTGCAGATGAAATCATTGCCGAGAATGCAATCGGCTGGACTTTGGCTCGTATGCCGGTGATCGATTTGATTGTGTTGCGAATAGCAATCTTTGAGTTGAAGTCGCGACCAGATGTACCAACAGCCGTCATTTTGAACGAAGCAGTTGAATTGGCTAAGACATTCTCGACTGACGAGTCTGGGCGGTTCGTGAACGGCATCCTGTCAACGATTTCTAAAAAGGTCCGCCAATAAAAAGAAGCGTTTCTGCATCCACCGTCAGCGTGTGGTGCATGGTGGTGCTGTATGCCTTGTATTTTTCCCAGCGCACGGTAGGTGTTCATAACGGCCTTGGAACATCGGCATTTGATTTTGGCTTGTATGACCAAGGAATTTGGTTGTTATCGCGTGGCCATTCGCCATTTGTCACCTTGATGGGGCGCAACCTGTTCGGCGACCATTCCTCATTCATCTTGCTGCTCCTCGTTCCGCTGTATTGGATTTTTTCCACAACGTCATTGCTGTTCGTTGTTCAATCAGTAGTGGTAGCAATTGGGGCGCTTCCGGTGTATTGGTTTTCGCGACAACGCCTGCGCAGCGAACCACTCGCGGCGGTCATGGCAGCCGTGTACTTGGTGCATCCGTCCATTGGCTGGACGAATCTTGAAAACTTTCATCCCGATGCCGCATTAGGCACATTCGTGGCTGTAGCGATTTGGGCAGCGTATGCAGGGAAGTGGCGTTGGTACTGGGTGGCAGTAGTGCTCGCACTATCGGTCAAGGAAGACGTTGCCTTCGTGCTGATTCCGCTTGGGCTGTGGGTTGCTGCCAAAGCCGACAGGAAGCGTGGGCTCATTACCAGTGTGGCGTCATTTGCCACGATGGCGGCGATGTTCCTTGTTGTCATGCGCAGTTTTACGGGTGTGGTGTTTAGAAATTCCTGGCGCATTCCATTCGGTGGTGTAGGCGGACTGTTGAAAACAGCATTCACTCAACCGACAAAATTGATGTCGTATTTGTGGAGCGAAGATCGCCCTGCATATGTGTGGCAAATGCTTGCGCCAGTGGGTTTCGTTTTTCTCTACGAGCCAAGTCTTGCTGCTGTTGGTGTTGTCATGCTGGCATCAAACGTTGTCAGTACGTTTTGGTATCAACATCAAATTCATTATCACTATTCCATCGTCATGGTTCCATGCATAGTGATGGGAACAGTGTGGGCGCTAGGCAAGTTCTCGCGCCCTGCTCGCAGATGGGCGAGTGCGTGCATTGTTGTGTCATCGCTTGTGTGCGGGTATCTCTGGTCGCCACTGCCTCTTGCACGTACCACCACAACATCGTGGACTTCGGATATGCCACCAGTAGTTGCTGCTCGGGAATCCATGAGTCACGTGCCAGAAGACGCAGTTGTTGCCGCGTATCATTCGCTGACCGCACACATGGCGCGCAGGGTGACCATCTATTCGTTCCCCAATCCATTTACAAGAAATTTGTATGGACCAGATGTATTTGCGGGTGGAGACAGATTGCCTGGCGCTGATGCAGTTGAATACGTGATCCTGCCCGTCAATATGGACGAAGCCGCCCAGAAGGTCTGGAATGCTGAAAAAGATCGATTTCACGTTGTCGATGACAATGGCTGGTGGGTGGTGTACCAGCGCAACTGATTTTCGGTCAGCGATTTACTGCTATCGTGAGGTCGTCGTTAATTGAACCCCGTGAGGTTCGAACGAGAGGGAAGAATGAATCAAGTACCAATTGGAACGTCAGGTAAGGCCGTCATGTCTGGCCCCGACGTCAGCAGAGCAATCAGTCGCATTGCTCACGAAATTGTTGAACGCAACCAAGGTGCTCACAACGTGGTTCTCGTTGGTTTGCAGCGCGGTGGAACGTGGATCGCAGACCTGCTCGCAGAGCGAATTGCACAGATTGAACCAAACCTCGTTGTGCCGAACGGATCACTCGATGTGTCGATGCATCGTGACGACATCGGACTGCGTCCAATCGTTCCTGGCGCGATTAGTGAAATTGCTTTTGACATTAATGGCGCTGTTGTGGTGCTGGTGGACGATGTGTTGTACACGGGTCGCACGGTACGCGCAGCGCTTGAAGGACTCAATAACTTCGGTCGGCCTCGTGCGGTGCAGCTCGCAGTCATTGTGGACAGAGGGCATCGAGAGTTGCCGATTCGTCCCGATTTCGTGGGCAAGAACATTCCCACGCAAGTGAGCGATGAAGTAGACGTTTCTGCTGATGGAGTGGTGGTTACGGCGGTGGAATCGTGAAGCACCTTCGATCGATTCAAGAACTTGGGAAAGAAGAACTTCTCCGTTTGCTCGACAGCACGGATCAGATGGCAGAAATTAATCGCAGGCCGATTCCAAAGGTTCCGGCGCTCCGTGGCAAGACAGTGGTCAGTCTGTTCTTTGAGGACTCCACTCGCACTCGACTCAGTTTTGAAACGGCAGCGAAGCGACTGTCGGCCGAAACCATGACGTTTAGCGTTTCCACTAGCAGTGTCAATAAAGGTGAAAGCCTTCGCGACACTGTCGAGACCATTACCGACATGGGAGTGCATGCATTTGTCGTGCGCCACAAGTCGGCTGGTGTGCCATGGCAGATTGCGCAGTGGACGAACGCGTCAATCATCAATGCGGGAGATGGTGCTCATCAGCACCCAACGCAGGCGCTCGTGGATTGTTACACGGTTCGCGAAGCCATAGGTCGAAGCTCGTTTGACGGACTTAATGTCACCATTGTCGGCGACATTAAGCACAGCAGAGTTGCTCGCAGCAATATTGCGGCTTTCACCATGCTTGGTGCTCAGGTCACGCTCGTTGCGCCACCGACATTGTTGCCTACTCATATTGCGCAGTGGCCCGTGCGCGTGTCGCATTCTCTCGACGATGTCATTGCATCTACCGACGTGTTGTATATGTTGCGCTTGCAGAGCGAACGGATGGATCAAGGACTCATTCCAAATCTTGGCGAGTACGGCAACCGTTTTGGTCTCACTGACAATAGAGCGCAGCGGTTGCAGGACTCTGCGGTTGTCATGCACCCGGGACCAATGAACAGGGGAGTTGAAATGCATGTCGACCCAGCAGATCTACCGAACTCACTGATCCATAAGCAAGTGGCCAACGGTGTGTCAGTGCGCATGGCGGTGTTGTTTGAAGTGCTTGCACGAGGTGGGGAATTGAATTCATTGAAGGAAGAAGGTGTTGCGTGAGCGTGATCATTTCTGGTGCAACAGTGCTAACCGACAGCGGAGAGCAACGCCTCGATGTGCGAATTGATAGTGCAGTTATTGCAGAGATGTCTGCCACCATCAAGCCATCTAGTGATGACGTTGTCTTGAACGCACAAGGTTGCCACGTGCTTCCGGGCTTCGTTGATCTGCATACGCATTTGCGCGAACCAGGTAAAGAAGATTCCGAAACAATCGAAACGGGAAGTCGTGCAGGTGCAAAGGGCGGGTACACCGCACTCGTTGCAATGCCGAACACCTCGCCTGCACAGGATTCGATTCCAATTATTGAGTTCGTTCGTGCGCAAGGACGACGTGCCGGTTTGGTCGAAGTAGTTCCGAGTGGCTGCATCACTGTTGGCCGCGCGGGTGTTGCATTGGCGCCATTGGCCGAACTGGCTCGTAACGGAGTGAAGATCTTCACCGATGATGGATCAGGGGTGCAAGACCCAGCGATCATGCGGCGTGCCATGGAGTACTCGCGTGAATTGGGAATCACGCTTGCGCAACATTGCGAGGTGTCTGCGCTTACCGCAGGAGCGGTGATGAATGAATGCTCATGCTCGAGCGAAATGGGTGTGCCGGGTTGGCCAGCGCTTGCTGAAGAACTCATGGTGCATCGCGATATCGAATTGGCCAAACTCACCGGCGCACGCATTCACTTTTTGCATCTATCGACTGCAGGAAGTGTGCACTTGGTGCGTGAAGCGAAGAAGGCGGGTCTGCCTATTACGGCAGAGGTAACGCCGCATCACCTTTCACTTACTGAGGAATTGCTGAAGTCATTTGACTCCACTTTCAAGGTGAACCCACCGCTGCGATCTGTTGCCGACATTGAAGCGCTGAAAGAGGGCTTGTTAGACGGCACGATCGATGCAGTTGCGACCGATCATGCACCACATGTGAAGCGCGACAAGGAGCTACCGCTTGATCAAGCGCCACCAGGAATGCTCGGGTTAGAAACCGCACTCGGCGTAGTGCTGTCCGTGGTGCCAATGTCGGCTGTTCAACTTGCCACCGTCATGTCCACTAATCCCGCACGAATCGCTGGATTGTCTGACCGACACGGAATGCTTGCCGCAGTCGGCCGACCTGCCAATCTGTGTGTCGTGGATCTAGATGCGCAGTGGAGCGTTGACCCAAAGCAATTGGCGAGTAAGAGCACCAATACTCCCTTTGTTGGACGCACGCTTCGTGGCAAAGTAAGACACACGATTTTTGAGGGAGTGGTAGTAGTGAATGAAGGTGTGGCGCAGCGATGAGCATTCGTGAGGGTCAGTTGGTGCTGCGCGATGGTTCGGTTTTCGAAGGAGAACTCATTGGCGCAGTCAGTGCGGGTGGAGTATCCAGTGGTGAAGTGGTATTTCACACTGGATTGACGGGATATCAAGAAGTCATTTCAGATCCTTCGTACGCAGGTCAAATCATTACGTTCACCACCCCGCACATTGGCAACTACGGCACGACCAGGATGGACAACGAGGCTGCTCGGGTGCACGCTCGTGGAGTCATTGTTCGTGAAGAGGCGCGGCGCGAAAGTAACTGGCGTAGCGATCAATCGTTGAGTTCGTATTTGGCGAACATGGGAGTCAGCGGAATTGCTGGCATCGATACACGTCGACTCACTCGTATTCTTCGCGATACCGGGGCTATGCCTGGTGCATTTGGTTCAGCCGATCATGCAACGTTGTTGGCGGCGGCAGGAAGTGAAGTAGGTACAACAGGAGTGCAGCTTGTCGAACAAGTAACAACCAAGGCTGCATATGTTGTTGGTTCTGGTCACTACAAAGTGGTGGCATACGACTTCGGAATAAAATCAACGATTCTTCGCTGCCTCAGCGATATTGCCACGGTCACCGTCGTTCCTGCATCAACAAGTGCAGACGAAGTACGCGCGATGTCGCCACATGGTGTGTTCTTGTCGAATGGCCCGGGAGACCCTGAAGCAGTTGTCGGAGCACCTGAGCACATTCGTTCTCTCGTCGACGGTGGCATGCCGGTGTTCGGAATTTGCCTTGGACATCAGTTGCTGACTTTGGCGCTTGGCGGAACAACGTTCAAACTTCCATTTGGTCATCATGGCGCGAATCACCCAGTTCGCAACGTGCGCACGGGCAGTGTCGAGATCACGAGCCAGAATCACAACTTCTGTGTTGATCCAAACTCGTTAAGCGGAATTGCCGACATTACGCATACCAACTTGAACGACCTCACCAACGAAGGTATGGCGGTGCGTGGCGCACGAGCATTCAGTGTGCAGTATCACCCAGAGGCTGGTCCTGGGCCACATGATTCGCGTTATCTGTTCAATGAGTTTCGCCAACTGATGGAGGCGAAATAATGCCACGGCGCACTGACCTACACAGCATTTTGATTATTGGCTCTGGCCCAATTGTCATCGGTCAAGCATGTGAGTTTGATTACTCGGGAACGCAGGCGTGTCGTGTGTTGAAGGAAGAGGGTTACCGCGTCATTTTGGCTAACTCGAACCCGGCGACCATCATGACCGACCCGGACTTTGCGGATCGCACATACATCGAACCACTGACGCCCGAAGTATTAGAAGCCATCATCGAACGCGAAAAACCAGATGCGGTGTTGCCAACACTCGGTGGACAGACTGCTTTGAACCTCGCCATGGCGCTGTTCGAAAAAGGTGTTGTCGGAGTGCCTGGTAAACCTGAGCTCATTGGTGCGAACGCCGAGGCAATTGCCACAGCTGAAGATCGAGAGAAATTCAAGATTGCAATGCTGGAAATTGGGTTGAAGGTTCCGCAAAGTGGCGTTGCTCGCAACATGGATGAAGCAGAAGTTGTGCGGCAAGAAATTGGTCTGCCACTCATCGTTCGCCCTGCATACATCCTTGGTGGTAGGGGAATGGGAATTGCTCATACGCCAGAAGAGTTCCTCGCTGTCGTGGCAAATGGAATTTCTGCAAGCCCAATTGGCGAAGTGCTCATTGAGAAATCAATCGCCGGCTGGAAAGAGTACGAACTTGAAGTAATGCGCGATCGCGCAGACAACTGCGTCATTATCTGCTCCATTGAAAACGTGGACCCGATGGGCGTGCACACTGGTGACTCCATCACGGTTGCTCCTGCCATGACCCTGTCCGACGTGGAATACCAAGTAATGCGCGACGCAGCATTTGCATGCATCCGCCGCGTGGGAGTTGAAACCGGTGGTTCGAACGTGCAGTTCGCGGTGAATCCAGAAAATGGCGATCTTGTGGTGATTGAAATGAACCCACGCGTGTCGCGTTCGTCGGCGCTGGCATCGAAGGCAACCGGATTCCCGATCGCAAAAATTGCGGCAAAACTTGCCGTTGGATACACGTTGGATGAAATTTCTAACGACATTACGAAGATGACCCCTGCCAGTTTTGAACCAACCATTGACTACGTAGTCACCAAGATTCCGCGTTGGGCATTCGAAAAGTTTCCAGGCACCAGTGGCATCCTTGGCACGCAAATGCAAAGCGTTGGTGAAGCAATGGCAATCGGGCGAACATTCACCGAAAGTCTGCAGAAAGCTTTGCGGTCACTCGAGAATGGCCGCATGGGTCTGAACTGTGACCCTGCCGAAATGAACTATCGCTCAATGAGCGATGAAGAAGTTCTCGTGGCATGTGGAGTTCCTACACCGGAACGTTTGTTCCTTGTGGGCGAAGCCATCTACCGAGGAATCAGTCTTGACCGAATTTATGAAACCTGCAAGATCGACCACTGGTTCCTCGACCAGATGCTCATGATTGTGGAGGAGCGTCGTGCGCTCAGCCAAACAACAATGTCGACCATGACGGTGCGCGCGTGGCGCAGGGCAAAGCGACTCGGGTTCTCCGATGCTCAACTTGCATACATCTGGTCGGTCGATGAAAACGATGTACGACTAGCGAGAATTTCTGCAGGTGTCATTCCGACATATAAAGCAGTCGACACATGCAGTGCTGAATTTGCGGCGCAAACTCCGTATCACTACTCAACGTATGAAGACGAGAACGAAGTTCGCCCGTCAACTAAACAGCGGGTGATCATTTTGGGAAGTGGCCCTAACCGAATTGGCCAGGGCATTGAATTCGACTATTGCTGCGTACACGCAAGTTTTGCACTACGCGATGCAGGCTTCGAAACAGTCATGATCAACTGCAACCCGGAAACGGTGTCAACCGACTACGACACCTCCGATCGGTTGTACTTCGAGCCGCTTACACGTGAAGACGTGATGAATGTGATTCAGGCGGAAATCAAGGCTTCAACAACACCTCCGCGTGTGATCGTAAGCCTGGGTGGGCAAACACCTTTGAAACTGGCCAACTACATTCCTGCCGAGTTAATCGCAGGTACGTCACCAGAGTCCATTGACCTTGCAGAGGATCGTAAGAAGTGGAGCGCACTGTGCGAAGAACTGAAAATCGCTCAGCCACCAGGTGGAACCGCACTCACATTTGACGAAGCAAAAACCATTGCTGCGCGCATTGGTTACCCGGTTCTGGTGCGACCAAGTTATGTGCTTGGAGGGCGAGCAATGCAGATCGTGCACGACGAGGCGCACTTGCAACGAGCAATGAGCGAACTCGCTGCTGCCGGAACACTTGGCAGAGAGGGTGGTTTGTCGGCAGAGCGTCCTGTGCTCATCGATCGCTTCCTCGATGACGCAACGGAAATTGACGTCGATGCAATTCGCGATGCCAGCGGTGAAGTGCTCATCGGCGGAGTCATGGAACACGTTGAAGAGGCCGGCGTGCACTCGGGTGACTCCGCTTGCGCAATTCCGCCACCAACGCTTGAACCGTGGGTTATTGAAGCAGTTGAGTCATACACGCGAGTAATTGCCAATGCGCTCGATGTAAAGGGTCTGATCAACGTGCAGTTCGCGGTAGCTGGTTCAACGGTGTACGTCATTGAGGCAAACCCGCGCGCAAGCCGCACAGTTCCATTTGTTGCTAAGGCAACGGGTGTGCCGTTAGCAAAAGTTGCTAGTCGCGTCATGCTTGGAGCAACACTTGCCGAACTTCGCACCGAGGGTTTGCTGAAGCCACCAACAAATTTCGGACACGTTTCAGTGAAAGAGGCTGTGCTTCCGTTTAATCGCTTCCCAGGTGTAGACACTGCACTCGGACCTGAAATGCGTTCAACTGGTGAAGTGATGGGCATTGACAGCACGTTTGGTCGCGCGTTCATTAAAGCCGAATCGGCAGCTGGCACCATATTGCCAACGTCGGGAATGGTGTTCCTCTCGCTGAATGACAAAGACAAGCCAAGTGGTCTCGTCGTTGCAAGGCGACTGCGCGAACTTGGGCTGGGCATTGCTGCAACGTCTGGAACAGCCGATTACCTTTCGCGTTTTGGATACCCGGTTGACCGAGTGGTTGGCAAAGTTTCGGAACAGTCACAAGGAACCATTGCAGACGATGCAGTGAACTTAATTGAACGTGGAGAAATTGAGTTCGTCATCAACACCCCTCGTGGACGTGGCGCACATTCAGACGGCGAAGCAATTCGCAAGGCTGCAAACATTTGGCGCGTGTCGTCGGTGACCACAATCAATGCAGCGCTTGCTGCAGTGCAAGGTTTGGCAGAACAAAAGCTGGAACCACTCACGGTCAAGTCGTTGCAGGAGTATCACGGTAGGTGAGTACGTCATCGGCAATTTCGAGTAGCGGAGCCCGTGTTGGGTCTGTTGCATTGAAGTCGCCAATCATGAATGCGTCGGGAACGGCAGGCCACGGCACAGAGTTGCATCGCTATGTCGACTTAAGTTCACTCGGTGCATTTGTCGTGAAGTCACTTGCACCTTTTGTTTGGGCGGGTAACGCTTCGCCACGATTGTCACCAACTGCAGGTGGCATGTTGAATGCGGTCGGTTTGCAAGGGCCGGGTATTGAGTATTGGATCACGCACGACTTGCCAAAACTGTTAGACGTTGGCGCAAGCATTGTCGTCAGTATTTGGGGTTTTGGTGTGGACGACTATGCGCAAGCCGCAAACATGTTGCGACCAGTTGCCAAACATCTCTCCGCAATCGAAATCAATCTGTCCTGTCCGAATACAAAGTCTGCAACCGATGGTGCGGCGCGTCACGCAATATTTGCCCACGAGCCCCATCTTGTGGAAGAAATTGTTCGTGCGTCTTTGATTGAAGGAGTTCCAGCGTGGGCAAAGCTCAGCCCGAACACGCATCTCGTTATTGAAGGCGCGCTGGCAGCTCAGCGTGGTGGAGCACAAGCAGTCACGCTGATCAACACCGCACTTGGTATGTCGATGAATCCAACAACTGGTTTGCCGTCACTGGGTAATGGTGGCGGAGGGTTATCTGGACGTTCAGTGCACCCCATTGCAGTGCGCGCTATCTATGAAGTGTCAGCCAATGTTCCCGGTCTGCCAATCGTTGGCGTAGGTGGTGTGACCAGTGGGTGGGAAGCGATTGAACTGATGCTTGCTGGGGCAAGTGCTGTGCAAGTTGGCACTGCAACATTCGCTGAACCTCGTGCCATGTCGCGTATTCAACGCGAAATGAATAGATGGGCACAGCGCCGTGGCATCAATGATTGGTCAAAAATCGTTGGACTTGCCCACCGGGGCGGGTTAGGCGTGCTCTGAGCCGCTAAAATCTTTCTATGTCGCCCGCATTATTGACCGAATTGCGGCAAGAAATTGCCAATTTGTGTCAGCAAATTGCGTCAGGGCAGCGCTCGTTTATCGACGTGATCTCGCTCGCTGAGAGTAACCGCAGTGCCGCCGAATCGTATGTGTATGTGGTGAAGGCCCTAGAAGCAGAGTCGAGCGTTGGCAAAGTTCGCGCGCGAAGGATCATGGCAGATCTCGACATTGCAGAGCGTTGCAACATCGGGTCACTCACCACGCAACAGGTTGAGCAACTGAAAGCAGCGTTGCATTCGTGAGTAAGTCGCTCATCGTCGTGGTCTCGGGGCCGGGTGGAGTGGGCAAGAGCACCATCGTGGAAGAACTCGTGAAGCGCGATGCACGATTGTGGCTGAGTCGTTCGTGGACAACTCGTGAACAGCGACCAGGTGAAGCACCAGATGCGTACAAGTTCGTTACGCGCGAACAGTTTCAGCAACGCATTGATGCGAACGGATTTTTAGAGTGGACTGAATTCATCGGCAATTTGTATGGAACTCCAAACCCGGAAGCTCCAACTGGGCGTGACATCGTGCTTGAAATTGAAGTAGATGGCGCTCAGCAGGTGAAGCAACAGCACCCAGAAGCGCTGCTGCTGTTCGTGCTTCCGCCTTCGCGAGAAGAGCAAAAGGCTCGCTTGCATGGTCGGGGAGACGCCGACAACAAGGTGGAGCAGCGTCTGAAAAAGGCCGAAGAAGAAGAGCCGGTAGGTAAGGCCCTGGCAGATTTCGTGCTGATCAACGACGATCTCGCCCAAACCGTGGACGACATGCTGGATCTCATTGTCAAGGAGCGGGTAAAACGCGCCTAGAAGGGTAGAATTATCGCCCTAGCGAAAGGACCCCCTGTGGTTGCTGAAGACACCATGATGAACCCGCCACTCGAGAGCTTGATGCACCGTACGCATTCCAAGTTCAGCCTGGTCACCTTGGCCGCACGACGTGCACGCGAGATCAACTCATATTTCAATCAGCTCGGCGAAGGTCTTGGAACCATGGTTCCACCACAGGTCAGCTCAACTTCGCGCAAACCACTTTCCATCAGCTTTGAAGAAATTGCTGCAGACAAGATCGTCGGCGTTGAAATGGCCGATTACGAAGCCATCGAAGCTGAACTCGATGCAGAAATGCTCGATGAAGCAGCCGACGATGTCGTTGCTGCACTCGACGAGCCAACCGCAGAAGTTGAGTCAATTTCAGTTGACGAACCAGCAGTTGATGAAGCTCCTGTAGTTGACGAAGCTCCGGCCACAGAAGAAAACGCGTAGTTCGTTTCTCGCATCAGCGAGAGAACTGAGTTTTAGCCATGTCGCTTCGCGGAAAGCACATTGTGTTGTGTGTTTCGGGTGGTATTGCTGCGTACAAGGCCGTTGAACTCTGTCGGCTGTTAGTTGATGCAGGTGCACACGTTGCGCCGGTCATGACCGCAGACGCTGAACATTTCATTGGCAAGACCACGTTGTCTGCACTTGCTTCCGAGCCCGTGCACACCACACTGTGGGATGACGCCAATCCAATTCCGCATACACGACTTGCTCAACGCGCAGATCTCATTGTTGTTGCGCCGGCTACTGCACGTGTCATTGGTTCATACGCCGCTGGAATCTCTAGCGACTTCCTCACCGCAACGCTGATTGCCACGCGTGCACCTGTGTTGGTGTGCCCAGCGATGCATACCGAAATGTGGGAACACGCATCAGTTCAAGAAAACATTGCCACGCTGCGTCGTCGCGGCGTGCACATTCTTGATCCCGAAACCGGACGACTTGCTGGTGGCGACATTGGTGCAGGGCGACTTGCAGAGCCACAACGCATCTATTCAGAAGTGGAGCAGTTGCTCACACCAGGTGACTTGAATGGCGCGCACGTGGTGATTACTGCGGGCGGAACTCGTGAACCAATCGATGCGGTGCGAGTAATTGCTAATCGCTCTTCTGGCAAACAGGGTTACGCCATTGCCAGTGAGGCAGTTTCCCGTGGAGCCAAAGTCACGCTTATTTCGACTGCCGATCTGCCAACTCCATTTGGAGTCAACCTTGTGCAAGTTGAAACTGCTCAACAAATGATGGAAGCAGTTAATGCAGAAGCCAAGTCAGCAGATGTGGTGGTCATGGCAGCAGCAGTTGCCGATGTGCGTCCAGTGCAAGCAGCCATGCACAAGTTGAAGAAAGACCCACAAACGGGCCTCATTTGCAATCTCGGCGCGATCGAACTTGAAGCAACTCCCGACATATTGGCTGGACTTGGTAAGTGCAAGCCGGCTGGTCAGGTGCTGGTGGGCTTTGCCGCCGAGACCGAAAATCTCGTGGCCAATGCTCAGTCCAAACTTGAACGTAAAGGCGCCGACCTGATTGTTGCCAATGATGTCTCCCAGGCCGGGGTCGGTTTTGCTCACGCTACGAATGCCGTGACCTTGGTCGCTCGCGGAACCGAGCCAGTTGAGGTGGCGCTTGCCGATAAGCGTTCGATAGCTCGGTCAATCGTGAACGCCGTAGTTGCCATTCGGTCTGCACGTACCAACTAGTCTCTACACGTCATACCGACGAGTCGCGAGAGCGGCACAACAGATGGAGCAGTTGTGAGAAAATTCACCTTTACTTCGGAGAGCGTTACCGAAGGTCACCCGGACAAGATGGCTGACCAAGTTTCCGACGCAGTACTCGACGCAATTTTGACGGAAGACCCACATGGTCGCGTTGCTTGCGAAACTCTTCTGACCACCGGTTTGTGCGTTGTTGCCGGCGAAATCACGACCTCTGCATACGTAGACATTCCAAAGATCGCCCGTGAAGTGATCAAGGGAATTGGCTATGACAACGCGTTGTATGGCTTTGATGGCAATACGTGCGGCGTCATCGTGTCAATCGACGAACAAAGCTCAGACATCGCCATGGGTGTTGACTCAAGTGAAGAAACCCGCAGCGGTCAAAGCGGCGAAGACAAACTCAACAGCCAAGGCGCAGGCGACCAAGGAATGATGTTTGGTTATGCGTGCAATGAGACTCCAGAACTCATGCCATTGCCAATCGACCTTGCTCATCGCATGGCCGAAAAACTTGCCGAAGTTCGCAAGTCGGGTGCAATTCCGTATTTGCGCCCAGACGGCAAAACACAGGTCACGTTTGAATACGAAAATGGAATTCCAGTTCGCTTGTCAACCGTGCTCATTTCAACTCAGCACGCAGACGGAACTCCGCGCGACACCGTCATTCGTCCAGACCTCATTGAACAGGTCATTCGTCCGGTCATTCCTGCACAGTTCCAGAACGACAAGTACGCAGTGCACATCAACCCAACAGGCGAGTTCGTTAAGGGTGGGCCACATGCCGACACTGGACTTACTGGTCGCAAAATTATCGTGGACACCTACGGCGGTATGGGTCGTCACGGTGGTGGAGCATTCAGCGGTAAAGATCCGTCAAAGGTTGACCGCTCGGCTGCATATGCAGCACGTTGGGTAGCAAAGCATGTTGTTGCAGCGGGTGCTGCTTCACGTTGTGAAGTACAAGTTGCATACGCAATTGGTATGGCACAGCCAATCAGCATCTTGGTAGAAACCTTTGGAACAAACACTGTTGATGAAATAGCAATTGAAGATGCTGTTCGTCAGGTGTTCGACCTTCGACCTGCCGCAATCTTGCGCGACCTTGACTTGAAGCGTCCGATCTATAACAAGACGGCTGCATATGGTCACTTCGGTCGAGCCCTTCCAGAATTTACGTGGGAGACGCTGTCACGCTTGAAGGAATTCAAAGCAGCAGTCAAGCTCTAAATGTCGCTCGTCGCGCGGGTTGTTCCCGACGTGACTGGTGTGGACAAGGTATTTGATTACCTCATACCGTCAGAACTGCACGATGCGATAGCTATTGGCGACCGCGTGCGTGTGCCCTTGCACGGACGCAATGTTCCTGGATGGGTAACCGAGATCGGTTCAACTGCCGATGGTTTCACCGATGTTGACGAAGCAAAGTTACGAGCGGTACTTAAGCGACTGGGCTTTGGTCCTTCGGTCGAAATAGTGCAACTGGCCAAATGGGCGAGCCATAGATGGTGTGGAAGATTGCGCGCGTTTTTTGTAGCGGCGTCACCAAGCACATTGGTGGCATCGCTTCCCACTGCTCGGTATCAACGCGATCAGGTGAAGGCGACGGGGGATTCCGAAGTATCACTAGCCGTACAAGAGAAGCGGTCGTTGCTGGTTCAGCGAGGTCCACTCAAGTCGCCAGTCGATGTGATGGTGGGGGCTGCATTGGTTGGTCCAACACTGGTGATTGTTCCCACAGTGGTTCGCGCGCGACTATTTGCATCCTCATTAAAGCGTCACGGCTTAACGGTTGCAGTACTGCCAGATGAGTGGGACTCTGCTGCTGGTGGAGTTGATGTGGTGATTGGCTCCCGCACTGCAGTGTTTGCTCGCGTTCCACAGATGTGCAGTGTCGTAGTGATTGACGAACATGATGACTCGTTGCGCGAAGGACGAACCCCGACATGGCATGCGCGAGACATTGCCATTGAACGGGCTCTGCAACTGAACATTTCATGTGTGCTGGTTTCTGCGTTGCCAAGCGTTGCGGCAAAGGTTTGGGCAGGCGATCGGGTGCTGAAGTCTGATGAACAAGATGCACAGTCTGAATGGCCACAGATCCAGCTCGTTGACCGAACTCAGGATGAGCGATGGTCTAATTCCTTGTTGTCGTCTGAATTCATCGCCGAACTTCGTGACCATTCGCGCCGCATCGTTGCGGTTCTGAACACCAAAGGTAGAGCGCGCCTTCTGGCTTGCGCGTCATGTAAATCATTGGCTCGATGTGCGGCCTGTGACGCAGCAGTCGAAATTGGCACGACCGGGCAGTTTTCGTGTCCGCGCTGTTCAACTCAACGTCCGCAGGTTTGCATGAAGTGTTCCTCGGCGAAATTTCTTACGCTAAAACCTGGAGTGAGCAAGTTGCGTGAAGAAATCGCCCAAGCTGCGGGGCGCAAGCTTGCGGATGTAGTTGAAGTGACTGGCGGTGGCGATGATGCGGTTGCGATCGATCAATCAAAGATGTTGTTCGTAGGTACGGAGGCTGCGTTGCACCGCGTGCATGAAGCCGACACGGTGGTATTTCTTGACATCGATCAGGAACTGTCAGCACCGCGGTATCGCGCCTCGGAAATTGTTGGCTCGCTATTGGTGCATGCAGCGCGGTTGGTTGGTCGAAGCGAGCTTGGCGGAAAGGTGATGGTGCAAACGCACAGCATTGACAGTCCGGTGTTACAAGCAATGGCAACGTTGCGCATTGATCAATACCTTCAATCGGTATCAGAGATGCGGAGTTTCATGAAACTTCCCCCGTTCGGTGCACTTGCACAGGTGTCTGGCACAAATATTGATGACGCAATTAACACACTGAGCAAGAATGTGTTCGTTCATGTTTCTGCGTCACATGATGGTTCGTATTTAGTGAAAGCCTCAGACTGGAACGTCTTGGCAGACGCACTCAGTGAAATAGAAGCGATAAAGGGAGTCAGGCTGAAAGTTCAGGTTGATCCAGCGCGCGTTTAGGCGACACGCGCAATACGCGAAAGCCACGTTTGCTGGTCAATCGTTCCGTTGAATAACCCATAGAGGTCAGCCAAACTGCGAGTGAGTCAGATCCCAAATTTCGATTGATGACTAGCCACGCCTCGCCACTTGGTGATAGTCGCGAGAGCCAAGTAAGCAGCAGTGCATGGAGCTCTTGCTTGCCAATGCGGATCGGTGGGTTGGACCACATCACATCAAAACGAATTGACTCATCAATTTCGTGTGGTGCACACGTAACCACATTTGACAAATGATTCCGTTGCGCATTCGAATCAGTAAGTTCCCGTGCTCGTTCATTGATATCGATCGCGTACACCGTTGCATTCGGAGAATACGCAGCGAGCGCTAGAGCAATAGGGCCAGAGCCGCATCCAAGATCAAGAAAATTCCCGGCACTTGGCGGTCGTGCGGCAGATTCAAGCAACACCATGGTGCCCTGATCGACACCTTTGCGCGCGAACACGCCACGGTCTGTGCCAATCGTGATGTCGCGGTCTGCCACGCGCAGAACGGCAAAATTCTGTTGCTTCGTGTGGGCAACAGAAGCAACTTGTGGTTGGGTGGTGAAGTACTGCTCGTCGCTCATAAGCCTCGCTAGCCTTACACGCTATGGCGCAGTCATCAAGCAACAAGGGTTCATCTATCCGCAAGTACGGAGACCCAGTTTTGGCCGCAATGGCCGATGAAATTACCAACATTGACGGCAAGTTGGTGACTCTTGCTGAAGACATGTTCCGTGTGATGTATCAAGCCCCAGGACTCGGACTCGCCGGCCCACAAATTGGCGTGCAGAAGCAAATATTCGTTTATGACGTTGACGACGACCCACAGGTCATCATCAATCCAAAGATCGTTGAGTCATCGGGTGAGTGGGTCTACGACGAAGGCTGTCTCTCGATTCCTGGTTTGTATGTAGAGATGCTGAGACCAAAGAAGGTGTTGGTCAGCGGGTACACGCTTGAGGGCGAAGAAGTGAAAATTGAAGCGGACGAATTGCTCGCTCGTTTGTTCCAACACGAAATTGACCACTTGCAAGGTGTGTTGATGTTTGATCGAATGCTTCCAGACCAACGCGAACTTGCCATCGTTGAATACGCAAAGGTGGGCGAGGGCCCAGCCGATGCCGAGCCGGTGTACTTACGACTTTCGTGACACCACTTGCGCCCCTGCCGCGCGAGCGCGCCAAGCGCATTGTGTACATCGGTACGCCAGAAATTGCAGTTGCCCCACTACAAACACTTGTAGCCGAAGGGTTCGTCATTGAACTTGTTGTCACGGGTGTTGACAAGCGAAGGGGTAGGGGCACGGAAACAAGTGCGAACCCTGTAAAGGCTGCAGCACTGGCATTGGGTATTCCTGTTTCACATGACATCAACGATGTATTGAAATTGAATCCAGATGGCCTACTTGGAGTTGTTGTGGCCTTCGGAAACATCATCGCCCCAGAAATTTTGCAGCATGTGCCAATGATCAACATTCATTACTCCGCACTTCCCAGATGGAGGGGCGCGGCACCAGTTGAGCGCGCAATTCTGTCGGGCGACTCCACGACTGCTGTGTGCATCATCCAAGTTGTTGAACAACTCGATGCAGGCGATGTACTCGCAACTGCACCGTGTGCCATTGGAGATGATGATTCTGTTGTGGCACTGCGCGGCCGTCTTGGACAACTTGCGCTGCCGCTGCTCATCGATATCTGTAGCAATGGCGTGAGTTCGCAACAGGCACAAACCGGTGAAGTGGTTGTTGCTCGCAAAATCACCGCACATGATCTCGCCATCGATTGGTCATCAATCCCCGTTGCAATTTCACGTCAAGTTCGTTTGGGGAACGCGTTCACGTTCTTTGATGGAAAACGTTTCAAAGTGCACGAAGTGAGTTCAGCATCTGAGCAACTTCCTGCCGGGTCTATTTCTGTGCACGACGCAAGAGTGTTGGTTGGAGCACGTGGAGGTTCAATCCAGCTGGTCACGGTTCAACCAGAAGGCAAGCCACGAACTTCGGCAAGTGAATGGGCACGAGGTGCGCGACTGTCAACTACAAGCGTGTTTAGCGACAGATAGCCTGCGCATATGAATCAACCGGCTGCGAATTCAACAGATGGGCGATTGCTCGGTCACGTTGAGCAATTCGATTTTGATCGCGGACTAGGAATGATCTGGTCGGGTGGCCAGGAGTTTGTGTTTCATTGCGCCGAAATTGTTGATGGCACACGAGACATCAACATTGGAGAGTCGGTTTCATTCATCGTGGCTCATCGCTTCGGGCTTGTCGAAGCTTCTGAAATTGAAAAACTTCCGAACTAATCGGGCTGAACGTTTCCTTTAATTTGCACGAACGCCAAGCGGATGTTGGCGAGAGCTTCTGTAAGTGTGGTGAATTCCTCGCCGAGGCGTTCTCCCAGACCCTCCACTACGCATGCCACAGCGTCAATCGCCAGGGCCGATTCCACTAAGCGTGGGGGATTGGCCGAAAGATGAATAGCTGCAAGTTCGTATAAGCCCATCACGTGGTTGACCACCACGACATTGGCGGGTGTCTGAGCCAATCGGGCGCGAGCCTCGGCAAGAGCAGTTTCAGCGTCTTGCAATTTGTCGTCGAAATCGTCGGGAAAGTAGTCAGTTGGGTTGTCAGCCATCCCCGCTACGCTAATAGACCAAGTGGGGAACGAGTTTCCTCCACCTGACCACAGATTTCAGTAATTCGGTGAATGTTGCCGAGCAGCTGTCGAGTGCGTTTGGGTCGAGTGCGCAAGATGCGACGCTATGCGTTGTGGGCGCTTCGGCTCTGCCGTGCCCGCCGACTTCTCGACATGTTCACCTCCACAAATAGGAGGCAACGCCACTTGCATAAGAGAGTAAAGCCATAGCACCGCCAACAAATGAGCCACGTTTCAACGAGCGAATTCGCGCACGCGAAGTTCGTCTTGTAGATGCAGATGGTTCACAGGTTGGAATTGTGAGCATTGCCGACGCACTCGAAAGAGCGCGTGTTGCAGAACTCGATCTCGTCGAAGTCGCTTCGCAAGCAGACCCACCCGTATGTCGCATTATGGACTACGGCAAATTCCGCTACGAAGAGTCGCAGAAGTTGAAAGAGTCCCGCAAAAAGACCGTGCAGATCACAATGAAAGAGGTCAAGTTCAAACCAAAGATCGGTAAAGCCGACTTCGACACCAAGGTTCGTCACATGCAGGAGTTCCTGCGTGAAGGACACAAGGTCAAAGTCACGTTGCAGTTCCGCGGTCGCGAAGTTGCCCACCCTGAACTAGGTACCAAGATTCTGCACGCAGTTATCGAGCAGTTGGGACCAGTAGCCAAGGTGGACACACACGCGAGGCTTGAAGGTCGCAATATGACCATGGTTCTCTCTCCAGAAAAGAAGGCGCCGAAAAAGCCAGATACAAAACCTGCTCCACAGGCCCAAGCAGCTCCAGCTGTGCAAGCAACACCGGAGCCAGTAGCACCAGAGCAAGCACCGACCGAGAGTTAAACAGAGATTTACAGAAAGCAACAGGAGACAACATGCCAAAGATGAAGACATCAAAAACCGCTGCGAAGCGTTTCAAATTGACCGGTACAGGAAAACTGCGCCGTCAGCAATCCATGCGTCAGCACTTGTTTGAGCACAAGCCATCAACCCGCACCCGTCGTTTGGACGGAAGTGTTGATGTTCACTCCGGAGACGTGAAGCGCATCAAGCGCTGCCTCGGTCTTCGCTAAATCAAATCGGTATATCAATTCAATTTTTGTAGTTACTAACGAAAGGATGTTGACATGGCACGTGTAAAGCGCGCAGTACATGCAAGGAAAAAGCACAAGGCAATTTTGGAAAAGGCGAAGGGTTACTACGGTGACCGTTCACGCACGTTCCGCTCGGCAAACGAACAAGTATTGCACTCTGGTCAATACGCGTTCCGTGACCGTCGCGCAAAGAAGGGCGAATTCCGCAGCTTGTGGATTCAGCGCATCAATGCCGGTTGTCGTCAGAACGACTTCAGCTATAGCCGTCTGATTGCAGGCTTGAACAAGGCTGGCGTAACCGTCGATCGCAAGATCATGGCCGACCTCGCAGTTCACGATCCTGCTGCGTTCACGAAGTTGGTAGAAACAGCCAAGGGAGCGCTCGTCTGAGCGACGCTCGCCTCGGATTTTCACATCCACGAATTCAGAGACTGCGGCGCCTGCTTGGGCGCCGCAGTGCTCGTATTACGGACAATGCGTTTGTTATCGAAGGCCACGTATTAATTGCTGAAGCAATCAGCGCTGGTTGGAACATTGAAGAGCAATTCATTGCACCTGGCGGAATCGCAGTACTCGGCACATCGTGTCGCACGTTCGAATTAGAAAACGGCGTGCTTGAGCGGGTAGCCAGCACCACAACGCCGCAGCCAGTGATCGCCATTGCTGAACGTCGTGTGTCAGAAGTTGAAGAACTTGCATCGTGTGAATGGATCGTCATCGCCGATCAAATTTCCGATCCCGGCAACTTGGGAACCATCTTCCGTTCTGCGGAAGCAGCTGGAGCTTCCGGGGTAGTGCTTACGCCTGGCACTGTCGAGGCGTTTAATTCAAAAGTCGTTCGCTCATCAGCCGGATCCATGTTCTATATTCCTGTGTTTGAAGACATCACTATTGATGAAGTGAAAGAAGCCGGGTTCTCCATTGTCGGCACCTCATCGCACGAACAGCGCGGAAGCGTGCCGTTTACAGAAGCACCACTCACGGGCAGGATTGCGATTGTTGTAGGTAATGAAGCGCACGGCATGGACGATGCCCATTTGGTTGACCAATGGATCACTATCCCGCATCGCGGTCGAAGTGAAAGCCTGAATGTCGCTATGGCGGCAACCGTGGTGTGTTTCGAAGTCGCTCACCAGCGCGACAACGCAAACTAACCCCGTTTCGAAAATCTGGAACGACTAGCGTCAATAGACGAAATGTCATCTTCAAGCTCACTTGCTAGCGAAATTTCGCAGGCCCAAACTGGGGCCTTATCGGCCATAGCGGGCGCATCTGACGCCGCAACTTTGCGGGCAGTTCAAGCAGATCTTGCAGGCAAGAAGTCGGCACTCACCGTCCTACGATCCCAGCTTGGCAAGATCCAGGATGCTGACGAGCGTAAATCGGCGGGTCAGGCAATTAATGCATGTGCTCAAATTGTTGAGGCAGCGATAACCGAACGCATGTCCGTTCTGCTTGCTGGGGAGCGGGCTCAGCAAGTTGCATCAGAGGCCATGGACTTGTCCGAATTTGTAAGCGCGAAACGACGGGGCAGTACCCACATCGTCACTCAGGCAACTCAGCGATTGGAGGACGTGTTCATAGGTCTTGGGTTCCAAGTAGCCGAAGGCCCAGAAGTTGAAACCGATTTCTACAACTTTGAAGCATTGAATATGCCAAAGACGCACCCTGCGCGCAGTGAGTTCGACACCATGTTCATCGAGCCTGCATCTGCTGATCAAGAACCCAATTCGGTTCTGTTGCGCACGCATACCTCGCCTGTGCAAATTCGCGTGATGCAAACGTGGAAGCCACCCATCTATGCAGTCATGCCGGGACGTGTGTTCCGACGCGATACTCCTGATGCAACGCACATGCCGGTGTTCCACCAAATTGAAGGCATCGTGGTTGACAAGGGAATTACGTTTGCTCATTTGGCCGGAATCATCGAAGCGTTTACTAAGGCATTTTTTGGAAACGAATTCACCAGCCGGCTTCGCCCATCTTTTTTCCCATTCACCGAACCAAGTGCGGAATTCGATATTCGACGAGCGAACGGCGCATGGATCGAATTGGGCGGCTGCGGCATGATGCACCCGAACGTGTTGCGTGCTGGCGGTATCGACCCAGACGAATACACCGGATTTGCATTCGGATTTGGAATTGATCGCATGGCAAAAGAGCGACACAACGTTGAAGACATTCGCGAGATGTATACGAATGACCTGCGTTTCTTGAGGCAGTTCTCGTGAAAATTTTGCATTCGTGGCTGAACGAGTTCGCCGATTTCGGCAACGATGTTGACGCTATTGCCGATCGCATTACTCAACTTGGATTAGCAGTTGAATCCGTCGATCGCGTTGGTACGCCGGTAAAGGGCGTAGTGACAGCGAGAGTGCTTCGCTTGGAGAAGCACCCAGACGCAGCAAAAGTGACACGCGTATATGTAGACGCAGGCGACGGTGTGGAGCGGCACGTGTGGTGTGGAGCCACCAATATGCAAGCAGACGACATTGTTCCGCTTGCAACGCTTGGTACCAACATGCCCGATGGGCGAGTCATCACTCAACGCGGAATTTTGGGTATTGATAGTGAGGGCATGTTGTGCTCGGGCACCGAAATCGGTCTGAGTTCAGACGGAAGTGGCTTGCTCATTCTTCCGAAGGGCACAGCGCTTGGCCTCGATGTATACGAGGCTCTCGGCGTTGACTCAGATGTTGTCTTTGATTTGGACGTCACCAGGAATCGTCCTGATTGCACCGGCTACTTGGGTGTTGCTCGAGACTTGGCTGCAGGTATGGGCAAGCAGCTGGCTCTTCCGAAGATTGATCAATCATCAACAGGGAAGTCATTGACCGTTCCTGTGGCCATTTCGGTACCAGAGCGATGTAGTCGATTCACTGTGCAGGTCATGTCAGGGATCACTGTTACGCAGTCACCTGACTGGATTGCGCGAAGACTCGCACGTGCTGGAATGCGATCGATCAACAATGTTGTCGACGTTTCGAACCTCGTGAATCTTGAGCTCAATCAACCAAACCACGCATACGACTTTGATTCGGTGAAGGACGGTTTCATCGTGCGTCTAGCGCGAAGTGGTGAGCAATTCACCACATTGGATTCTGTGGAGCGCACATTGTCGAGTGGCGATCTACTCATCTGCAATGCACAGGACAAACCGGTTGGTATCGCAGGCATTATGGGCGGACTCGATTCCGAAGTAACCGATACAACAACGTCGATTGCTGTGGAGATTGCCTACTTCGAACCAGATGCCGTGCGTGCCACATCAACGCGACTAGCGCTGCGCACGGAGGCTTCGCTCCGCTTTGAGCGCGGGGTTGATCCGTATGGTGCAGAATTTGCAGTTGCACGTTTCGCCGAATTGCTCCGCCTTACGTGTCCAGAGCTTGTTGTGCACGCAGGAGCCACGGATGCACGTACCGATGCGTTGCCTGCTCAGGTACGAACAACACCGGTGCGACTGAACACCATTAAGCGAGTGTTGGGAATTGATGTAACGGCAAAAGCGTTGGAAGATCTCATTGCGCCGATCGGTTTCACCATTGTGAAGTCGGCAACTGATGGAGTGGTCGATGTTGGCATTCCATCGTGGCGCAATGATTGCACGAGTGAAATTGACATCGTTGAAGAAGTTGCACGTCACTATGGCTATGACAATTTGGGCAAGATCGTTCCAACCTCGCCAGTGCATGGCCGTCTTTCCGATGTACAACGTCGCCGACGCATTTTGCGCGAAATCGTCGTGTCTCTTGGTGCAAGTGAAGCAATGCCGAATCCGTTCCTCGCACCTGGCGATCTTGCAAAAGTTGGTCTCAGCGAAGACAACGCACTGAAACTAGCGAATCCATTGGTCGCCGAAGAGAGCGTGTTGCGCACGTCGCTTGTGCCGGGAATGTTGAAGTCAATTGCGTATAACCAATCGCATCGCATTCGTGACATTTCATTGTTCGAAATTGGTCATGTGTATCCACAGGGCAAAGAGATCCTTCCCGATGAATTCGAATCACTGTGCATCATGGTTGCTGGCGCAGACGCTTCGGTTGCAATGGATTTGTGGAGTCAGGTCTCATCAGCGTTGGGCGTTGGTGCTCAACTTTCACAAGACCAACCACCTGCTGGGTATCACGCAACACGCAGTGCCCAACTCAAGCGCGGGAAGATGGTGCTGGGCTCGGTTGGTGAAATCGATCCAACAGTGTTGGCCAATGCGGGAATCGTTGGACGCGTCGCCAGTCTGGAAGTCAACCTTTCGGTTGTGCTGAGCGAAGTTCCAAAGCCGCAGTCGGCACAAGTGGTGAGCAAATATCCATCGAGCGATTTTGACCTGGCTTTTGTTGTAGCCAACAGTGTGCCTGCGGCCAACATGGTGAAAGCCCTCCGACAGGCGGGTGGCAATTTGCTCATTGACGTGGCGCTATTTGACATCTATCGCGGCAAAGGAGTGAGCGAAGATGCTCGCAGCCTGGCTTATCGGTTGCGCCTGCAGGCTCCCGATCGCACGCTGACCGATGTGGAAGTATCGGAAGTGCGGGCAAAGTGCATTGCCGCCGCCGAAAAGCTGGGCGCGACCCTGCGGGGGTAGCTATTTAGGTCGTTGCATAGTTATGCGACTATCTGTATAATTATGCAATGATATCCGTTGGCATAATTGGCGCATCTGGGTTTACTGGCGCAGAGCTATTGCGTATTTGCGCCTCTCATCCTCACTTTGACGTGAAGTACGCAACAGGCGATTCTCAAGCAGGGACGCTTGCGCGGTCGCTGTATCCATCGCTTGCAGCAACGTATCCAAATTTGGTGTTCGAAGAATTTGAGTTAGCAAAGGCCCTTGCTTGCGATGTGGTGTTTCTTGGTCTGCCGCATGAGGCGTCGCTGGAACTCGTGCCGCAATTGGTGAACAAAGTGAAGCTGGTGGTCGACCTCTCTGCGGCGTATCGATTAACCGATGTTTCGCAGTATCCGCAGTGGTACGGGTTCACTCACACCCAACCCGAATTAGTTGCCAGTGCGGTGTATGGACTTCCCGAATTGAACCGCGAAGCATTGAAAACTGCGAAGCTGATTGCAACGCCAGGTTGTTATGTAACAGCGGCAAGTTTGGCGCTGACGCCATTGGTTAAGGCTGGCGTAATCAATCCGCAAGGCGTCATCGTCGATGCTGCTTCTGGTGTTTCCGGCGCTGGTCGTGCAGCAAAACATTCGAACTCGTTTAATACGGTTGATGAAGACTTCACTGCATACGGTTTGCTTGACCACAGGCATACTCCAGAGATCGAACAAGTAACTGGCGCGCAGATATTGTTCACTCCACACCTTGCGCCAATGAATCGCGGCATCCTTGCTACGTGTTACGCGCGACCAACTGCAGGCACAACGCCAACAACGGCATCGCTGTTGGCAGTACTCGCGCGTGCTTATGCGAAAGAGCCGCTCGTCGTTGTTGGTCAGAATTCACCGTCAACCAAGGCAACGCTCGGAACAAACGTCACGCATATCACCGCGCGTTACGACGAACGCACTGGTTATGTGATGGTGCTGAGCGCACTCGACAATTTGGCAAAGGGTGCCTCGGGTGGGGCAGTTCAAGCAGCAAACGTTGCGCTCGGTCTGAATGAACTTGACGGACTGTCAATGGTGGGGATGTATCCATGAGCGAATTGATGAACGAATCGCACGAGCGTGTTGGCGCGCTGCTGATTGAAGCGTTGCCGTATATCCAGCAGTTTGCTGGCAAGACGGTTGTCGTGAAGTACGGAGGCAACGCGCTTGCCGGAGCGAGCGACGCAGATGCTGCAGGTACGTTCGCCCAAGACATTGCGCTCATGCACGCGGTCGGCATTAAGCCGGTGGTCGTGCATGGTGGTGGACCACAGATCAGCGCACTCATGGAGCGTCTTGGCAAGAAACCCGAGTTTCGTAATGGCCTGCGAGTAACCGATGCCGAAACGGTGGAAATTGCAAGCATGGTGCTGCTCGGCACGGTGAATCCGCAATTGGTGTCGGCAATCAATGTGCATGGCGCGTCTGCAGTTGGTGTGTCCGGACAGGACGCTGGTTTGTTGCGTGTTACGCAGCGCGACCCCGAATTGGGCTTCGTTGGTGACATTGCTTCAGTTGATCCAACGGTGTTGAAAAGTGCCATTGCCGACAATGCAGTGCCAGTGGTTGCCACTATCGGTTCGGATGCTCTTGGACAGGCGTACAACGTCAATGCCGACACCGCTGCTGCAGCAATTGCAGTTGCGCTGGGTGCTGAGAAGCTCATTTATCTCACGGATATCGAGGGGTTGCGCGCGAATAAGGACGATGCTTCGTCAATCATTCGTCGCACTACGGCAACGGAGATTGCACGGCTCATGGCTGACGGGTCAATAGATGGCGGCATGATTCCGAAAATGGAAAGTTGCGTAGAAGCGATCACCAGCGGAGTGTCTCGTTGTCACATATTGGATGGACGCATTCCACACGTGTTGCTTATTGAGTTATTCACCATTGCTGGTGTTGGAACCATGATTACTGCAGAACAGGAAGTAGGGAAGAAATGACATCGCACGCTTTTGCCACATCGGGTAACTATTGCCCTTTCATTCCCGTATTCGGACCACCTCAGGTGATGTTCGAGCGTGGTTCGGGAACCGAACTGTGGGACGTCGATGGCAAGCGCTATCTTGATTTTCTCTGTGGTATTGCCGTTACCTCGCTTGGCCATAGCAACTCTGTCGTAACCGCCGCAATTGCAGAACAAGCCGCAACGTTGATGCATGTCAGCAATTTTTTTGCCAATCCTGTTGCAACCGAAACTGCGGTACTCGTTGACCAACTGTTGGGTGGTGGAGGACAAGTGTTCTTCTGCAACTCTGGAGCCGAAGCCAATGAAGCGGCAATCAAATTGGCTCGTAAGTTCGGTGGTCGCGGTCGACACACCGTGGTCAGTGCGTTAGGAAGCTTCCACGGCAGAACGCTGGCAGCACTCGCAGCAACTGGTCAACCTGCCAAGCACGAACCGTTTCAACCGATGCCGCAGGGTTTCAAGCATGTGGTGTTTGACGACATTGCGGCTCTTGATGCTGCAGTCGATGCTTCAGTAGCCGCAGTATTGCTCGAGCCGGTGCAAGGCGAAGGTGGAGTTATTCCTGCTTCGCAGGAGTACATGAAGTTTGCAGAGAAGATTTGCCACGAACGTGGCGTGTTGTTGATGATCGACGAAGTGCAAACCGGTTACGGAAGAACCGGTACATGGTTTGGTTTCGAGCATTACGGCATTTCGCCCGATGTGGTGATCATGGCAAAGGCCATGGGCAACGGAATGCCAATTGGTGGTATTTGGGCGAAGAAGGAAGTGGCTTCAGTATTCAAACCTGGCGACCATGGCAGCACGTTTAGTGGAACTGCAATCGCAACTTCGGCTGCGCGCGCGACCATCAAAGAAATGCAGCGGCTGAACGCTCCGCAAATGGCCCTTGAAAAAGGTGCGTTACTTACCTCGTTGGTGCAGGCACTTCCTCAAGTTGTGTCAGTTCGCGGTCGTGGTTTGTTATTGGGCGTCGAACTTGCAGAGGGAATTGATGCCAAAGAGATCCAGCTGCAGTTGTTGAAGAATGGATTAGTAACGAATGCGGTAACGGGAACGGCATTACGACTTGCTCCACCGTTAACGGTGACTGAAGTAGAGATTCGTGAAGCAGTTGGCATCATTGCTGCTGCACTGGCAGGTGTGCGGTCATGACGCATCGCAATTTCCTGCACGCCTACGACTTGTCGGCTACCGAGTTGCAAAGTGTTCTGACTCTCGCTGAAACACCTATTTCGAAACTTGGCCGTCCGCTGGATGGAAAAGGTGTTGCGCTCATTTTCGAAAAACCGTCCAATCGCACTCGACACAGTATGGAAATGGCTGTTGTCCAACTTGGCGGACACCCGGTGTATACCCGTGGCGAAGAAGTGGGGATGGACGTTCGCGAGTCGGTGGAAGACATCACAAACGTGATGTCGGGGTACCACGCCATGTTGTGCGCCAGAGTGTTTGATCACAGTGTGTTGCACCGAATGGCTGCTGTTTCATCGGTGCCTGTTGTGAACATGCTCAGCGATTTTGCACATCCGCTACAGGCTGTTGCCGATGTGTTGACGATGCAGCAAAGTCTCGGCAATCTTTCTGGCAAAACGGTGACCTATGTTGGAGACTTCAACAATGTTGCGCGTTCGCTGTGCGAAGCATCGGCAATGCTCGGCATGCATATACGTCTCGGTTGTCCAGAAGGGTACGACGCGCAAGACAATGAGTTGTTAGGGCTAACAGAGCTTGGCGCTGCTTCTGTGGAGCAATATCGCGACATAGCTATTGCAGTGACTGGCGCACATGCCGTGCATACCGACACCTGGACGTCAATGGGGCAGGAGAGCGAATCGGCCGAACGTGAAGCCGTCTTCACCGGGTTCGAAGTAACGAACGAAATAATGTCGCTCGCAGATTCGAATGCGATCTTTATGCATTGCTTGCCAGCACATCGTGGCCAAGAGGTTTCTCCGTTGGTCATCGACGGACCGCAAAGCAAGATCTATCAGCAAGCACACAACCGAATGCATGCAGCACGTGGAGTGCTCGCATTTCTTATGGGAGTACAACAATGACCACAAAAGTTCAGCGCCAGGGTGCGGTTGCGCAATTGATTGCCGATCACGATGTCACTAGCCATACACAGCTGGTGACATTGCTCAAGAAGTCAGGCATTGTGGCAACGCAAGCAACCGTTTCACGCGACTTGGAAGATATTGGCGCCGTCAAAGTGCGTACCTCGCACGGTGAGACCGCGTACGCAATTCCAGAATTTGAACCCGATCGCATTGCGCCACTTGAACAACTTCGTCGTGTGCTTGCTGAATGGGTGGCAGACATTCAAATTAGCGAACCCATTGTCATCATCCGTACACCACCGGGCTGTGCACATGTTGTTGCATCGGCGCTTGATCGTTCGCGCATTGAAGGACTTGCTGGCACTGTTGCCGGCGACGACACCATGTTCTGTGTAGCCAGTCAAAATTATGGCGCCAAGAAACTTGCAGCGCATCTTGGCAAGCTCGCAGGCTTGCAGAAAACGAAAGGTTCGAAATGACCGATAACAAATCACAGCCACTGTGGCATGGAAGGTTTAGCAGCGGTCCTGCAGAAGAGCTGTTGGCGTTCACCGAAAGTTTGTCGTTCGATAAGCGCCTATGGAAAGACGACATCGCAGGTTCGATTGCACACGTGAAAGGTCTCGGCCACGCTGGAATATTGCCGCTTGCCGAAGTTGCACAAATTGAATCCGCTCTGCATCAGGTGGCAGCAGAATTTCTTGATGGCTCATTTCAATTCGTAGACGGCGAAGAAGACATCCACACATCCATCGAGCGCCGAGTTACGCAAATCGCCGGTCCAGTTGGCGGCAAGGTGCACACTGGACGAAGCCGTAACGATCAATGTGTTACTGCACTGCGCCTCTGGACTAAACGCGAGCTTGCAGCCCTTGCAGAGCGTCTGATTGCTCTCTGTGAGGTGCTCACGCAACGTGCCGACCTGGCAGGGTGGGGAACAGACGGTGTGTATCTGCCTGGTTACACCCATGTACAACGTGCTCAGCCAGTGTTGCTTGCGCACCACCTCATGGCGCACGCTTGGGCCTTTACTCGCGACATCGATCGCCTTATTCACACCATCAAACGTGCTGACGTGTCACCCTTGGGTGCAGGTGCGCTCGCTGGTTCGTCGTTGCCGCTTGACCCAGACTTCACTGCTCGTGAGATGGGGTTTGCAGATCGTTTTGCGAATTCGCTCGACGCAGTATCCGATCGCGACTTCGTTGCCGAAGCACTGTTCGATCTTGCGCTCATTGGAACGCATCTGTCGCGCATTGGCGAAGAGTGGGTGCTGTGGACATCTGAAGAGTTTGGTTTTGCCACACTTGATGATCGATATGCAACTGGTTCTTCTATGCTTCCGCAAAAGAAGAACGCCGATATAGCCGAACTTGCACGCGGTAAAGCTGGTCGTCTCATCGGCAATCTCACAGGACTGCTCACCACGTTGAAGGGCCTGCCACTTGCGTATAACCGCGACTTGCAGGAAGACAAGGAGCCATTGTTTGATTCCTATGATCAGGTTTCACTCGCTGTTGGGGCGCTCACCGGAATGATTCAAACGGCAACATTTAATCCAGATCGCATGCGTGCAGCAGCAGATGTTCAGTCGTTGTCTGCAACCGATTTGGCCGAGTATCTCGTGCGTAAGGGAACACCATTTCGCCAAGCGCATGCAATCGTCGGCGCACTTGTTCAACAGGCGCTGTCAGGCTCGCAATCGTTGCAACAACTGGTTGCTGCATCACCAGAGTTCGACGCCGACGCACAACAACTCATTGGCCCTGGGGTAGGAGTGCAAGCGCGCTCGTCTCCTGGTGCTGGCGGACCACTCGCAGCAGACGACCAGCGAGCACGTTTTGCTTCAGCAATTGCTTCACTTCGCACATCGCTCGCGATCTAACATCTATCTATGGCTCAATTTGGTGACGTAGTTCAAGAGTTTGCATCGCGCGGACTCATCCACGACTCCACCGATCGAGCCGAACTTACGAAGCGCAGCACGACATCGCAGATGTCCGCCTATGTTGGTTTCGACCCAACATCAGATTCCCTGCACGTAGGCAATTTGCTTGGCCAAATCAGTCTGCGTCGTTTCCAGATGCTTGGTCACAGGCCCGTTGTGCTTGCTGGCGGAGCAACCGGAATGGTGGGCGACCCATCTGGTCGCAGTGAAGAACGCAATTTGCTCGACTCCGACACGCTTGCTCACAACGTGTCGTGCATCAAGGGTCAGCTCGAACGCATTCTTGATTTCGATTCTGGTGCGAACAAAGCAGTGTTAGTCGACAACGCAACGTGGACAAAAGATGTTCCGGTGCTCGATTTCTTGCGCGATGTTGGCAAATACATCACGGTCAATCAAATGATGGCGAAAGACTCAGTGAAGTCGCGCATCAGCGATGGAAATGGTTTGTCATTTACTGAATTCAGTTACATGTTGTTGCAAGCAAACGATTTCCGTCACTTGTGCGAACACCTCGACTGCGAAATGCAAATGGGCGGCTCCGATCAGTGGGGCAATATCACCGCAGGTATTGACCTGATTCGTAAGCGTTTAGGGCGTGAATCGTTCGGTCTTACGTGGCCGTTGGTAACGAAATCAGATGGCACCAAGTTTGGAAAAACAGCAGATGGCGCAGTGTGGCTTGATGCCAAGCGCACTTCGCCATATCAGTTCCGTCAATTCTGGATGCAAGTTTCAGACATCGACATCGAACGCATGTTGCCGCAATTTTCGTTGCGACCGATGGAAGAAGTTGCTGCAATTCTTACTGAGCAAAGACTCAGTCCAGAAAAACGCGTTGCGCAACGAACATTGGCAAATGAAATCACGTCAATGTTGCATGGTGAAGAATCAGCGAATGCCGCAGAGCAAGCAGCAGATGTGTTGTTCGGAGCGAATCCTGTGTTCGCAAGTGAAGCAACGTTGAATTTGATCGCACAAGAAGTTGCTGTGACACAAATGGGAACAGCGGTGTTGCACGACGCTGTTGGCGTATTGGTGACCACTGGTTTGGCAACGTCGAACTCTGAGGCTCGCCGGTTATTGCAGCAGCGAAGCGTGCGGGCCAATGGGGAACAGTTGGACGAACACGCCAAATTGGACAAGGTGGAGTTGCTCCATGGGCGCTGGATGCTCTTGCGCAAGGGCAAAACTGCCTACCATTTGCTCGACTTTGCCGGCTAAAACCCATACGCCGTAAGGATTTAACGGTTATTCGCCAGCAAACCCATGCAGGCTATGAGGCGCGCCTAACGGCGTGCCCGAGGTCTCCGCAAAGCCAAAAGAAATAAGGGTTTTTCTTTGGAGGGAGGTTGACGCTGGCCATTTCCCCCCGCTAGATTTGCACTCCGCCTCATGGGCAGGTTTGTTGCTGTGCAACGAATCGGTTCATGTGCGGCAACCGAATGTTATTACCGAGTGATGAAGTAATTCATTAGCTCGAGTAACACAAGGTGATTGCTCCTTGAAAACGAAAGAGAAGACTGAACGCCAGTGCGGGCAGTAGGACACGATCCGCAAGGATCGCGATTTTACTGTTCGTCAATTCCGGTCGGATGAAAATCCGGCCAAACAAAACATCGTTGAGAAATCAACAAAATCAATTATCAATCAGTAGAGCTACTGATTGGTCAGGAAACGTTGGTGCGGATAAGCCGAAAGGCTGACAATACCAACGCGGACTTTCCAGAATTCAACCTGCTCAGTTGCGATACGCAAGTATTTGACTGAAACAGGAAGTTCTTGACGGAGAGTTTGATCCTGGCTCAGGACGAACGCTGGCGGCGTGCTTAACACATGCAAGTCGAACGGAATCCATGGTGTAGCAATACACCGGAAGATTTAGTGGCGAACGGGTGA